>Ga0308173_10000033_pt1 | contig 43762 bp, 40 predicted proteins | sample PhyPR1_FD_203716 | JGI IMG/M metagenome (GOLD analysis project Ga0308173, IMG submission 203716) | Soil microbial communities from UC Gill Tract Community Farm, Albany, California, United States - DLSLS.P.R1 | ecosystem: Environmental > Terrestrial > Soil > Agricultural land | place: USA... | reverse complement strand
CTCCTGGCCGACACAGCCGTCGACGCCATCGAGGCCCTCGGATCTCCGGTCACGCAGTTGACGGCAACCGACTCGGCCGCGCTTGAGCGTTCGGTCACCGAGAGCGGTGCCGACATCTTGGTGGTGTGCATGGCTACGGGCCACCCGCGTCGCTCGGAGGAAGTCGGGCTCGCCGGCTGGCGAGAGGGGTCGGGCCGCGAGCTCGACGCCGCCTTCGCCGCGGTGTCCGCCTTCGGCAGGAAGCGGACCAGCGGCGGAGTCGTACTGTTCCTGATCGACCCGGTCGCTGTGCTCGGCGGTCCGGGGGTGAGTGCAGCCGCCGCGGCCGGGGCGGCCCTGGTCAGTCTCGCGCAGTCGCTCGCCGTGGAATGGGCGCCGCGAGACATCCGGGCGAACGCCTTGGCGGTCGGCCCGTTCGTGGGCAAGGACGAGCCCCGCGTCGCCGGAAACGTGCCGGCCCTGCGCCTGGGCGATCCCCGCGAGCTGGCCTGGATGGTCGGCTATCTGTGCTCGCCGTTCGCTGCCTATGTCACCGGCACCTGCGTCACCATCGACGGCGGGGACTCGCTGAAGCGATATCTCCTCGAACCGCGCTACCAGCCGGGGGAGTTCCTGCTCCGGCCGGCGGCCAGCGACCGGGCCTGATGCGCGTCTCGATGCGATACCTGCCGCTCGGCGCGCCGGGCTGGCCCGACCAGTCGCTCACCGGGCGGGCCCTGGCGGAGATCGCTCAGGCGGCCGAGGCCGCCGGGTTCGACGGGCTGCAGCACCCGGAGCACCCCTTCCCGCCGGACGCCTGGCTCCAGGAGGACGGTCACCACGACCTGGACCAGGTCGTGGCCCTGTCGATGGCGGCCGCCTCCACGACCAGGATCGCCGTGGAGGCGGTCCTCCTCATCGCTGCCTACCGCAACCCGTTCCTGGCGGCAAAGTCGTTCGCCACCCTCGACCACCTGTCGCAAGGACGGGTCGTGGTCGGGATCGGGACCGGGTATCTCGACGGTGAGTTCCGGGCCCTGGGTGCCGCCTTCGATGAGCGCAACGAGCTGACCGACGAGGCGATCGTCGCGATGCGGCGCGCCTGGACCGAGGACGCGATGACGATGAGCGGCCGGCGCTTCGAGGTGGACGGGCACACCATGGGACCACGGCCGCACCGGGCGGGTGGCCCGCCGATCTGGATCGGCGGCAACAGCCGGCGCGCGATCCGCCGAGCGGTCGAGCTGGGCGACGGCTGGATGCCGATGCCGTCGCCGGCTCACGGCATCTCCCGTCGCACGGCTTCCTTGTCTTCCATCGCCGACCTCAGGCGGGCCATCGACTATCTGCGCGAGCGGTGTGACCTCGCCGGCCGGACTGACCCCCTCGGAGTGGCCTTCACCCTCGGCCGGGCCCCTCGCGGTGCCGAAGAGCTCCGCGCCAGCTGCCGAACCGCCGTCGATCTGGCCGCCGTCGGGGTGACGCGGACCAGCGTGGGGATCACCGCCGCGGACTCCTACGCCGAGTACCTACGCGGGATCGAGCTCCAGGGGGCCGAGCTGGTGCCGGCGCTGCACGCGATCGACGTCGGAGGTCGCCCGTGAGCTCAACCTCATCGTCTCCGACCCTGCTGGGACCACCCGCGCTCATGAACGTCGACGGCGGCACCCCCTCCTGACACGGCGGACGGCGCTCCAGGCCATCGAGATCCACCATTGATCTGGTGCTCATGCGACGAGCGCGGTAACCTCCGAATGAGGCTGTTCATATTACTCATTTGCGCTAGGGGAACCATGCCGCTTCAGCCCGAGATGAAACTGATCTCAGTCGACGACCACTTGATCGAGCATCCGAATGTCTGGCAGGACCGTCTTCCGGCCGCTTACAAGGAGGCTGGGCCCAAGATCGTCGAGAACGAGGCCGGGCAGCAGCTGTGGGAGTACGAGAGTCGCCGTTCGAGCAACATCGGCCTGAATGCGGTCGCCGGGAAGGACCCGACTGAGTTCGGGATGGATCCCGTGCGGTACGACCAGATGATCCCGGGGTGCTACGACCCGGAGCAGCGCTTGAAGGACATGGACATCGACGGCGTCCACTCGGGCTTGTGCTTCCCGACCTTCCCGCGGTTCGCGGGCACCACCTTCAACGAAGGGATCGACAAGAAGCTCGCGCTGCTTTGCTCGCAGGCCTACAACGACTTCGTGCTCGACGAGTGGTCGGCGATCGACGCCACCCGACTGCCCCCACTGTGCGTTCTGCCGTTCTGGGACGTGGAGAAGTCGGTTGCGGAGGTCTACCGAGTCGCGGCCAAGGGAGCTGCTGCGATCACCTTCCCGGAGAACCCGGTGCCGCTGGGCCACCCATCGTTCCACTCCGACCACTGGGAGCCGTTGTGGAACGCCATCGAGGAGACGGACCTGCCGATCTGCCTGCACTTCGGCACCTCCCGTGACATTCCGACGACTGCACCTGACGCTCCGGACGCGGTCTTCATCAGCCTGATGGGCGTGAACTCCATGAAGGCGCTCTCGGACCTGTGCTTCTCCCCGGTCTTCCACCGGCATCCCACCTTGAAGGTGTCGCTGTCCGAGGGTGGCATCGGCTGGATGCCCTACCTGCTCGAGCGCATGGACGACACGTGGGAGCGACACCGCTTCTACCAGGCCCTCAACCAGGAGGTGAAGCCCTCAGAACTGTTCGCCCGCAACATCTGGGGCTGCTTCATCACAGACGACGTGGGCATTTCCTTGCGCCACGAGATCGGCATCGACCGGATCACGTGGGAGTGCGACTACCCCCACTCCGACTCTCATTGGCCAGAGAGCCGGGCGATGGTCGAGGAGGCGTTCAAGGACGTTCCGGACCCGGAGGTTCGCGCGATGGTCGAGACCAACGCCGCCAAGCTCCTCAAGCTGAAGGTCTGAACGGTGGCGTACGAGATCCCGGCTGGCCTGGCGCCGCCCGAGCACGATCCGATCGCCGGCGAGCAAGATCTCCTCACCATCCAGGAGGCAGCGGCCAGGCTGCATGATCAGCTCGGGACGACTCGCGCCAGACTGACCCAGGCGGAGGCTGCGGCCGAGCCAGCGGCGCGGATCGAGGCGCTCCGACACCGGATCGACGCGCTGGAGATCGGCATGCAGCGCTACGACCTCCTCCGCAGGGGGAGTGACGTGCCGGGGACGGCGTGAGCGGCAGTCGGTACACCGGCTCGGTCTCGGCGATCACCGCGGCGGGCGCGAGGCTTCTGCACCACCGCTTCCCGCCACCTACGCCGCGGCGCGACCAAGGTGTCACCTTGCTCGAGGTCGAGGATGGGACGGTGACCGACAGTTTTACCGGTGGCGGCGATCGAGACCTTGAGGTCGGGGAGCGGTGATGAGCGGCGAGGCCTGCTGGCCCGGGCGGATCGCGTATGTCGGAGCCGGCAAGATGGGAGCGCCGATGGCGCGCCTGCTCGTCTCAGCTGGCGCACCGTTGTCGTTGCATGCCCGCCGGCCCGAGGTGCGTGCCGAGTTCGAAGAGCTCGGCGCCCGCGCCTCGGAGTCGATCGCGGAGGTGGTCGCAGACGCCTGCGTGGTGTGCGTGTGCCTCTTCGACGAGACCCAGCTTCGCGACGTTCTGCTCGGTGACGGCGGGCTGATCAGCCACTGCCCGGCAGGTGCGATCCTGGTCTGCCACACCACCACGGGAGTCAGGACGCTGGAGGCCCTCGTCGCAGCGGCAGACGGGCAGGGAGTCGACTTCGTCGATGCGCCGGTGAGTGGGTCCGCGGAGGAGATCGCCATGGGTCGGCTCACCGTTCTGGCAGGGGGGTCTGAGGCGGTGCTGCACAGGATCTCTCCGATACTGGGCTGCTACAGCACCGTCGTGCGGACAGGCGAGGTCGGCTCGGCAACTCGCGCCAAGCTTGTCAACAATCTCCTGTTCGCTGCCAATCTCCAACTGGTGGCGGCGGCGGTGCAGCTCGCCCGCGCTCTGGGTGTCGCAGGCCCCAGCATGCTCGAGGTCCTCGCCCACTGCAGCGCGGGCAGCGAAGCGGTTCGCCACGTCCGTGGTTCCGGACTCACCCCACAGAGCTTTGGTGAGCGAGCTTCTCCCTACCTCCGCAAGGACGTCGCCGCAGCCCTGGCGGCGGCCGCCGACGTGGGCGCCGATCCGGCGGTGCTGGAGAAGGTGGTCCTCGACGGACCGGTCCACCTCATGGCCGGCTGAGCAGTTCGTGGCCGGCGGGACTGGCTGGCCCGTCGTCGGAGGCGGGAAGTGCCCGCGACAGCCAACGCGAAGTGGTCCCCGCGGTCCTGCCGTCGACGTGGTCGACTCCGTAGTACTAGCTCGGAAGAGAGGGGACATGCGAGCAGCGAGATGCATCAGGTACGACGGGCCGAGGTCGGTCCCGTTGAGCCAGCAGGTGCCCTGATTCGGTGAGTCCATCGGCGTTGCGCACCGACTACACCTGGGCGATCGAGCAGACCCGAGTCGAGATCGGTTCGATCGTGACTGTGCCCGGCAGGCCGGAGGACCCGCTGCGAACCGCAGTGTGTGAGTCGGTCCTGCCGGACGCGCCGCGCGATTCCTAGCCGGGCAGGCCGAGCTGGTCGACCAGGTCCTTGGCGCGGACCAGCTGGCCGCTCCATTCCATCGCTGCGCCACTGGTGACCAGATGGACGACGGCCGCGGCGGGCACGGTCATCTCGACCAGGCGAGCCTGATGCTCCGGGGTGAGGTTCTTGAGGGCGGCGACCCGTTCGGTCCGCACCGACCCCGGGTCGAGGGCCACCACCGCGACCGACCGGTCTCGGAGGTCGGCGGCTACGGCGTTGGTGAGTCGGTTCACGGCGGCCTTGCTGGCGGCGTACGCCGGCGAGAAGAGTCGCGAGTCGTCGACGTTGTCGGTCAGGTCGCCGGCTCGGGAAGAGATGTTGACGATGGTGCCGCCCCCACGGGCGACCAGATGGGGTACGGCGGCCCGCATCATCGCGAACGTGCCGTGAACGTTGGTGTCGAACTGCCGGGTCCAGTCGGTCCAGGAAATCTCGGTCAGGTTGCGACCGCCGGATCCGGTGGCCGCGGCGTTGTTCACCACGGCGTCCAGGCCACCGAACTCGGCCACCGCGGTCTTGACCACCCGCTCGGCATCATCAGGCACTGACAGGTCGGCGGCCACCGCGATGGCGGCCCCGCCGCGAGCTTCGATCTCGGCCACGGTCTCGGACAGGCTGCCGGTCCGGCCCTTCTGGGGGTCGAGGGTTCGCGCGGCGAGCACGAGCCGGTGATCGCCCGCAGCCAGATCGAGCGCGATCCGCTTGCCGATGCCACGACTGGCTCCGGTCACCACAACCACGAGAGACGCCATGGACCGGAGACTACCAGCCAATGAGGTAACTGATATATAGAGTAAGGTCGATAGCGACCGCGAAGGAGTACACACGTGGACTTGGGAATCAAGGGACGCACCGCACTCGTCACCGGCGGAAGCCGCGGGATCGGACGTGCGATCTCCCTGGAGCTGGCGGCGGCAGGCTGTCGGGTCGCGGTGGTCGCTCGCGGAGTGCCGGCTATCGAGTCGACGGTGGCAGAGGTCCGAGCCGTCGGAGCCGACGCAGTCGGGATCTCGGCCGACTGCACTACGCCCGACGGTGTGCGGGATGCGGTGGCGCAGACACGTGAGACGTTGGGAGACCCCTCGATCGTGGTCTTCAACGTTGCCTCGGGCCCGCCGGGCTCGTACGGCGAGATCAATGACGACGACCTGTTGGTCGGGTTCCGCAACAACGTACTGGCGCTGAAGTGGCTCGTCGACGAGACCGTGCCGTTCATGCGCGGCGACGGCTGGGGTCGCTTCCTGTCGGTGAGCACCATGGCACTTCGGATGCCGCATCGCGCGCTGGCCCGCATGGTCGCCGACACCACGAGGCTCGGGACGGCAGGTCTCAGCAAGAACCTCGCCAACACGCTCGGCCCCGACGGCATCACTCTCAACATTCTTGGCACCGGCTCGATCGAGACCGAGGCGTTCCACGACACCTTCGGCAAGAAGGCCGCCCAGCTCGGCATCACCTACGAGCAGATGGTCGAGCAGAAGGTCGCGGACATCCCGGCCGGTCGACTGGGCCAGCCCGAGGACATGGCGGCCGCAGCCGCGTTTCTGTGCTCGGCACGCGCAGGCTTCATCACCGGCCAGGTCCTTCTCGTCGACGGTGGCCGGGTGGAGTCGGTCCTGTGACAGGCGATGATCGCGAGCGCACGTCGGCGTGCACAGCGGTCTTCCTGCCCCTGTGATGGCCTAGACCGAATACCCGGCCGGCTCCGCATTCGTTCAGGAGCGGATGCCCGGTGACGGGCGACGCCATGGATACGTCGTCGACACCGCGGCCGGTGCGGCGTACTCGCGCGTCGAGGACGCGGAACGCCGACGCCATCGCCCAGCACTTCATGGAGTGACTGACCCTTCAACGAGGGTGTGCGCGTCTCCTCCAAACCAGCGAACGGCTGACTGGCGCCCGAGCTCCTATCCGAGCCAGCTCCGGTCACTGTGCGCGTCGATCCTGACCCGGCGGTGGGTGAAGCGCCAGCGGCCATCGTGGGGCACGAGCAGGTCGCGATACCTGCCCCAATGATCGAGGCCCGTGGCCGTCAGGACAGAGAAGTACGACGCAACGCGCGCCTCGGTCTCCGACACTGCCTCGAAGTGGATGTTGGTGACGAAGTGACGGATGAAGAACCCCGGCTGTCCGGCGGCGGGGCGGCGCTCCCGGTTGCCGGACAGCCGCGCCACGATCTCGTCGCGCCCGGTCGCCGACCACTCGCCGTCAACTTCGAGGACGCCGTCGGGGACGAAGCACGCGGCGAGCTCGTCGAGCCTGGCTCGGTCCCCCGCCACGGCGTAGGTCGTGATGGTGTCGCGCACGGCCTCGCGGATGGCGAGCTCCGCCACCGGATAGCCGCCGATCATGCGAAGAGGTCGACCACCGGCTTCTGCCTCAGGTCGTCCTTCAGCACGTACGTGCTGGCGACTTCCATGTGGCGGCGCCAATGCTTCTCGGCGCCTGCGGCGTCGCGGGCGGTCACCAGGTCGATGAACCGCTGGTAAGCCTTGATGGCCCGCTGGAAGCGCTCCGGCGCCTCGTCCTCGTCGAAGCTCTGTGCGACCCGGAGGTAGAGGTGAGTCTTCACGATGTCAGCGAGCACGCCAGCCTGGACCGCCAGGGTCTTGTTGCCGCATCGCTGCAGGATGAGCTGGTGGAACCGGAAGGTCAGATCCGACCAGGCAGCCGGGTCGGGCACGGCTCGGTGACCGGCGGCGATGATCGCGGCGAGCTCATCGACGACCGCCTGCAGGTCCGCGATGTCCGCTTTCGTCCGGTGCTTGGCCAAGAGTGCGGCACACGGCGGCTCGAGGATCATCCGCGCCTCATAGACGTCGTCGATGGTGGTGCCGTTGAACTGGAGCACGATGCCGACCGACCGGGCAGCCACGCCGAGGTCCGGCGTCATCACCTGCGCGCCGCCCCGGCTCCCGCGGCGGACGCTGATCAGCGTCTCCGCCTCGAGGATCCGGAACGCCTCGCGCAGGGTCGGGCGCGATACGTCGTACTGCTCCATCAGGATGACCTCGGGTGGAAGGGTCTGCCCAGGCGTGAGCGTTCCCTGCACGATCTTCTTGCGCAGGTCCGAGGCGATCAGCTCGGCGGTCTTCGGGGCGCGCATGGCCTTGCCGATCGGCCGCGCGCTGAAAGTCTCGGTCATGCCGCCATATTAGTTGACCGATGTCTACCTGCGGCACAGCGACGCACCGGATGGCGTTTTGGCCGCATACGTAATATTATCTAACCATATTGGTGCTGCCACGGCGTTTTGCTCGAAATCGCTTCGCGCCGGAGCTGGGATGGAGTGTGCGCATGCCTGATCTTGCAGGGGTTCCGACAAGGGTGAGGGCCGGCTGGTGAGTGCCGCAGCAGAGCTTGCGGAGTGCTTGTCCCGGATCGTGCCCGCGCATCGTCAGGAGTGGGGCGATGACGGCTCGTTCGAGGCGCAATTGGCCTGGCAGCGGCGCCTGGCGGCCGAGGGCTGGGCGGTGCCGTCGTGGCCGACCGAGTTCGGCGGCCGTGGACTCGGGCCTGCCGAACGAGTGGAGTGTGACCGCCTGATCGCCGAGGCGGGCGTGCCGCCCTTGGCAGGAGTCCTCGGCCTGCAGAACGTCGGCCCCGCGCTGATCATGTTCGGCACTCCGGAGCAGCAGGCGTCGCTGCCCCGGATCGTCAGCGGCGAGGAGCTGTGGGTGCAAGGGTTCAGCGAACCCGAGGCGGGCAGCGACCTGGCGGGCCTACGGACCCAGGCGACGGTTGGCGAGGACGGATTCGTCGTCAACGGCCAGAAGATCTGGACCACGAACGGCATGGAGGCGACACACATGCTGCTGCTCGCCCGGACCGATCGCGAGGCATCCAAGCACAAGGGAATCTCGGCCCTGCTGGTCGACCTGTCCTCGCCTGGAATCGAACGCCGTGCGATCCGCCAACTCACCGGGGAGGAGGGATTCGCCGAGATCTTCTTCACCGATGTCCCGGTGCCGGCCGAGAACCTGCTCGGACCGTTGCACGGTGGCTGGGGCGTCACGGTGCGCACCCTGGGCTACGAGCGGACCGGGGTCATCAACCAGGCAGCGCGGCTCGAGCGTGAGGTGACCGAGGTGGTCAGGACGCTGCAGACCGCGGATCCGCTCCTGCGTGACGAACTGACCCGCCGCTGGATCGATGCGCGTCTCGTCGGGCTGATGGGCAGGCGGGCCCTGGAGCGCCTCCAGGAGGGCGAGGATCCCGGCCCGGAACAGTCGATCATCAAGTTCGCCTGGAGCCTGGCGTCCTCCGAGCTGGGGGAGACGGTCCTGAAGGCGGCCGGCATGGGGGGACTGGTCAGTGATGCTCCGGCGGTCAACAGGTTCCTGCGATCCCGATCGGCGACGATCGCTGCCGGCACCACCGAGATCATGCGCAACCTGCTCGCCGAGCGCGTGCTGGGTCTTCCCCGCGAGCGGTAGTGGCCGATGTTCGCAGGTGGTAGCTTGCCGTCTTATAAGTTAACTGTTATATCTGTATGTGCTTGCTCGTTCAGAGATCGTGACGCGTCGGAGATGGAGGCGGTGTAGTGGCGGGTCTACGCCGGCGCTATCAGGAGTTGTTGACCGAGGCGCCCGAGGACGCACCGGCCGTCGAATTCGACGGCACCTGGTGCAACTGGGGTCAGATGCGTTCGGTGGCGGACCAGCTGGAGGTGGCCCTCACCAAGCACGGACTCGGCGACGCCGCGCGGGTCGGGATCGTGTTGGAGAATCGGCCCGAGCACGTGGCCGCGCTGGTGACCATGCTCGCTACGGATCGCTGCATGGTCGCTCTCAGCCCACTCCAGCCTCCCGAGCGGCTCGAGGCCGACATCGCGCGCAGCGAGGTGCCGGTGGTCGTCGCCTCCGGCGCGATGCTGGATCGCCCGGGCGTGCAGCAGGCGGCCCTCGTCGGTGGCCTCGTGCTGCGACTCGACCCAGACGGCTCCCTGAGCGAGCTCGGCGGCAGCGCCGACCTGAGCGAGCGCAAGACCAACCCGGGCGTCGCGATCGAGATGATGACTTCGGGCACGACCGGACCACCGAAGCGCGTCGACTTGACCGATCTCCAGGTTGATCGCGCCATCCACGCCAGCGCCTCGGCTCCCCCCGAAGGACAGCTGCTGCGCTTCAGCGTCAGCCTGGTGGTGGCGCCACTGGTGCACATCGGTGGCCTCTGGAGCGTGCTCGCTCCGCTCTACGCCGGGCGGCGCATTGCGATGTTGACCAAGTTCGCGGTCGAGCCGTGGCTCGAGATGGTCGAGCGGCATCGCCCCCGCGCGGCCGGACTGGTGCCGCCGGCGCTGCGCGCTGTGCTCGACGCGGACGTCGACCCGGCGCGGCTCTCCAGCCTTCAGGTGGTGACCTGCGGGACGACGTACTGTCCTCCTGAGCTGGCGACGGCGTTCTACGACAAGTACGGCATCCGCGTCCTCATGACGTATGGCGCCACCGAGTTCGCAGGAGCGATCGCGGCATGGACCAAGCCGATGCATGAGAAGTGGTGGGACACTAAGAAGGGCAGCGTCGGACGGGCGAGCCGAGGCGTGCACCTTCGCGTCGTCGGCGACGGCGGCGAGTCGTTGGAGCCCGGTGTCGAGGGCGTGCTGGAGATTCGTTCGGAGCAGTCCCCGGAGGGCGCCGACGTCTGGGTCCGCAGCAGCGACCGGGCGGTCATCGACACTGATGGGTTCGTGTTCATCAACGGTCGGACTGACGACGCCATCATCCGCGGGGGGTTCAAGATCCATCCGCGCACGGTGCAGGCGGCGCTCGAGCGGCACCCGTCCGTCGTCGAGGCGGCCGTCGTGCCGCGGGCGGATCGTCGACTCGGGCAGGTGCCGGTCGCCGTGGTCGAGGTGGCGGATGGAGACTCCCGGCCCGAGCCCGAGGAGCTACGAAAGCTCTGCCGCGAGGTGCTGATGCCCTACGAGGTGCCGGCCACGGTGCTCGTCGTGGATCAGCTTCCGCGTACTGCCTCGGCGAAGGTGAGCCGGGTCGGTGTGCTCGAGCTTGTCGCCGCGGACCAGCTGGACCAGCAGGACACGACCAACGTCGGTTGAAAGATGAGGGCATGAGGAAGTCAGTCCAATGAACGGACAGCGTGACGTCGCAATCGTCGGTGTGGGCGCCACGCCGTACTACAAACGGGGCGGCTCAGCGTCCCGCTCCATCAATGAGCTGGCCGCCGGGGCGATCCTCGCCGCCTGCGAGGACGCTGGGATTTCCGTCAAGGAGATCGACGGGTTCGCGTACTACTCGGGGGCCGGAGCCGGCTACGGCGGCAAGCTCGAGACGGGCGAGTTCGTCGAGATGCTGGGCATTCCAGAGGTGCGGTTCACTGCGTCGCTGACTGCCGGTGGTGGCGGCTCGGCGGGCTCTGTTGGCCTGGCCAGGGCCGCGATCGTGGCGGGAGACGCGAACGTGGTGGTCAGCTTCATGGCGCTCAAGCAGGATGCCGTCCGGTTGGGCGAGGTGACCGCCTCCAAGCCCGTTGACCCACTGAACTCCTTCATCGTGCCTTCCGGCATCTCCGGGCCGGGTCACGCCCAGTCGATCCTGGCCCGACGACACATGCACCTGTACGGCACGCGGCGGGAGGCGTTCGCTGAGATCGCCATGTCAACCCGGCAGAACGCCCTCAACCGGCCGAAGGCGCGCTTCCGCACCCCACTGACGATGGACGACTATCTCAGTGCCCGGATGATCTCCGAGCCCTTGTGCCTCTTCGACTTCTGCCTGGAGTCCGAGGGCGCGGTCGCGGTGATCACCACCAGCATCGACCGGGCGCGCGATCTCAGGCAGCAGCCCGTGCCGGTGGTCGCCTCCGCACATGGGGGCGTTCGCCAATGGGGCCGGGCCTTCAACTGGTACGGCATGCCGGACGAGTACTTCGCTTCCTCGGGGCACAAGCCGATCGCGGACCGGCTCTACCAGACCTCCGGCCTCACCCCCGCCGACATCGACGTGGCGCTCCTCTACGACCACTTCACCCCGATGGTCCTGATGCAGCTGGAGGACTACGGTTTCTGCGGCAAGGGCGAGGGTGGCGAGTTCGTCGAGAGCGGCGCGATCCGGTACGACGGTGGCTCTGTTCCGGTCAACACTCACGGCGGCAACCTCTCCGAGGCCTACATCATCGGGATGACTCACATCGTGGAGGGCGTCGAGCAGATGCGTGGCACCGCCGTCAACCAGGTCGACGACGCGGAGTTCGCACTCGTCACCGGCGGACCGGCCACGATCCCCGTCAGCGGCATCATCCTGGGGAGGGACTCATGACCACCCTGTCGACCGTGCGTCCGGGCGACACCGTCCGGATCTCCACCGACAGCGCCACCGAGCCGTTCTGGCAGGCCGCGAAGGGGCGTCGGCTCGTCTGTGCGAAGTGCGCCCAGTGTGGGCACTTCCGGATGCCGCCCACGGCCTTCTGTCCCGAATGCAGCTCGCCCGACGTCGAGTGGCCCGAGCTGAGTGGCGAAGGCGTGGTCTACAGCTTCGCCGTCATCCACGGGTACCCCGGCATACCCGACATCGTCATGGTCGCCGCGGTCATCGATCTGCCGGACGCGCCCGGGTGTCGTCTGGTGTCCAACATCGTCGACGTCGACCCCGACACCGTGAAGATCGGCATGCCGGTCCACGTCGACTTCTCGCCGATCGCCGACGGGTGGCAGCTGCCCGTCTTCCGTGCCGTTGTGGAGGATCCCGCATGAGCGTCAGCTCGGTCGAAGAGCAGGAAGAGCTCCGTCAGCTTGTGCGCGGCTTCATGGAGGACAAGTCCACCTCCGCCGATGTGCGCCGGGCCATCGAGTCCGGCGCGCCGTACGACGCGGCGCTGTGGACGACCATGGCCGACCAGCTCGGTCTGCCCGGCATCGCGATCCCGGAGGAGTTCGGCGGGGCCGGGTTCGGCGCGGTCGAGCTCGGCATCGTGCTCGAGGAGCTCGGCAGGGCACTCTACGTCGGACCCTACTTCGCCACGGTCGTGCTGGCCGGTCAGCTGCTGACTGAGGTCGACGACCCGGGCGCGCAGAAGAGCTGGCTGCCCGGCATCGCCGACGGCTCACTCACCGCCACCGTCGCCGTTGACGAGGAATCCGGCTCGCAGGACCTCTCTGCGGTTGGCACGACCGCGCGCCGCGCCGACGACGGGTGGCTGCTCGACGGCGTCAAGTCGTACGTGATCGATGGCGCGGACGCCGGTCTGCTGCTGGTTGTTGCCCGGGCCGAGGGTGAACTCGGCATCTTCGCCGTCCAGGACAGTGCGGCGGGCATGGTGCGTGAGCGCCTGGACTCGGTGGACCTCACCCGCAACCTCGCGCGGATCGAGTTCAGCGCGACTCCTGCGGTGCGCGTCGGCGCTGAGGCCGCCGCGCTTCTCGGCCGGCATCGCGACCTGGTCGTCACCGCGCTTGCCGCCGAGCAGGTCGGCGGTGCGGCCCGGGCGCTGGAGATGGCCGTGGACTACGCGAAGATCCGCGAACAGTTCGGCCGCCCCATCGGCTCGTTCCAGGCAATCAAGCACAAGTGTGCCGACATGCTGCTGCGCGTCGAGTCCGGCCGGTCCGCCGCCTACTACGCCGCGTCGGTCGTCGGCGCGGGCGGCACCGAGGCAGAGATCGCCGCGTCGATGGCCAAGGCGTACTGCTCGGAGGCCTATGCCTTCGTCGCCAAGGAGAACATCCAGATCCACGGCGGCATCGGTTTCACGTGGGAGCACGACGCCCACCTGTTCCTCAAGAGAGCCAAGGGCTCGGAGGTCCTCTTCGGGTCGCCTGCAGAGCACCGCGCCAGGGTCGCGGCGCTGGTGGGGATCTGATGGCGGCGGCGGAGGAGAGCGACGAGGAGTTCCGGCACCGGTTCCGGGCCTTCCTGGCCGAGCATCACCCCGGCCGTGCACCGCGTGACAATGCTGCGAAGCTGGCATGGACTCGTGAATGGCTAGCGCTGCTCTACGACAGCGGGTTCGCCGGACCGAGCTGGCCGGTGCAGTTCGGCGGCATGGACCTTGCCTTCAGCAAGCAGGTGGTCTACCAAGAGGAGTACACCCGCGCCCGTGTGCCGCGTCCCATGGGGACCGGCCTGGGGATCGTCGCGCCGACTATCATCAAGTACGGCACGATCGAGCAGAAGGAGCGCTGGCTGCGGCCGATGCTGCGCGGTGAGAAGATCTGGGTGCAGGGTTACTCCGAGCCCGGCGCCGGCTCGGACTTGCCCAGCCTGACCACCAGCGCGCGGCGCGAAGGCGACGAGTACGTCGTCAACGGCCAGAAGGTCTGGACGACCCAAGGGAGCCGCGGAGACGTCATCTTCGCCCTCGTGCGGACCGGCACACGCGCTTCACGACAGTCCGGGATCACCTACCTCGTCATCGACGCGAACGCCCCCGGCGTGGAGATCCGGCCCCTGCGTGACCTCACCGGTGGGCACGCCTTCAGCGAGATCTTCTTCAACGACGTGCGAGTGCCGGTCGCCGACCGCATCGGGGAAGAGAACGAGGGCTGGCCGCTCGTCCGGACAAGCCTTGGTCACGAACGTGCCGCTGGGGCGATGAACCAGGCCGCCAACTACCGTCGAATCCTCGACGAGCTCGTCGAGCTGCTCCGGGAGCGCGACCGACTCACCGACCCGCTGGTGCGTGACGAGCTGGCCAGGCTCGAGATCCAGGTCCGGGTCATGCGGCTCAACGCCGCCCGGGTCATCAACGAGATCATGACCAGAGGTGAGCCAGGACCGACCTCGTCGGTCTCACGACTGGTCATCACCGCCTTCGAGCAGGAGATCCACGAGTTCGCCGTCGATACGCTCGGTCCGGCGGGATTGGTGGCAGGGCCGCCGCCTCATGCCGTTCAGCGAGGTCGTTGGCTCTATGGCTTCCTGCGCACCCGTGCCTCCACCATCGGCGCCGGCACGGCCGAGATCCAGCGCAACACGATCGCGGAGCAGGTGCTCGGTCTCCCGCGTGACCCCAGCATGCCAGGGCGGTAGCCGCACGAGGAGGGAGTCGGGCCCGACCTCAACGTGTACGTCGGGGCTCGATTCGGCGGGGAAGCCGATGGGGAACGCGCCGGGAGCGATCGTCGTCGTTCCCGAGCCGATCGGTGCTCGACCGTTGTCACAGTGGGAGGGCAGGCTCCAGCAGAGGACGGGCACGCGGCCGCTGATCGAAGACGCCTGGTTCGTCATCCAGGACGTGTCACTGCGCGCCGCGGGACGATACGCCCTCTCGTCGACGCCCTCCGGTTCGACGACGAACGGCTGATCGGGCTGAAGGTCGCCGGCGCGAGCACCTGCCGACGCTCGATCCCAAAGGCGGTGGTCGGCCAACGGCGCTGCACCAACTTCGTCGTGCCTACCGGCAGCGGACTGTGCGGCGGAAGCCGGGCTGATGATCTGCGTCCAATGTATTCAGAACACTTGTAACAATCAGATAGATGAACTACCTTGTGGGCAGCGTCACAGTGCCCGCCCGCGAAGGGAAGCCACATGCTCAAGCGAACGCCGGCCGCGGCGGGCAGGTGGCGTCGGCACGGTGAGACCCACCTGTCCATCGGATCTGCGGCGAAACCCGGAAGCAACCTCGGTAAGCCTGGAGCGAATGGGAGAAGCTGAATGCTCACCTACATCTTCATCGGTCTGGCGCTGGGGTCTCTCTACGCCCTAGCCGCTGCAAGCCTGGTTGTGACCTACAAGTCCGCGGGCATCTTGAACTTCGCATTCGGGTCGATGGCGTTCTTCGTGGCGAAGTTCTACTACTGGGCGAACCAGACCCAAGGGTGGAGCTTGGCGTCCACAGCCGTGGTCTCCCTCCTTGTCGTCGCGCCCGGCCTCGGCGTGGCGCTGTATCTCTTGGTATTCAGATTCCTGCGGAACAGTTCGACACTGATCAAGATCGTCTCGAGCATCGGGGTCTCGGTGGCCTTGCCGGCCGTCGCCCTCATGCTCTTCGGCAACGACGCCATCGCTCAGGCACCTGGGCTGGCGCCCCTGCCCGTGGCCCACTGGCAGGTCTTCGGTGCGACCGTCACGCTGGACCAGATCATCATCTACGCCTTCCTGATCGCGGTCGTCGTGCTCGGTACGCTGGCACTGCAGTTCACCGACGTCGGGCTCAAGGTCCGCGCCATGGTGAACTCCGAGGCCCTCACCTCGCTCTCGGGGACGAGCCCGAACGCTGTGTCTCTCGGTGTGTGGGCTGTGAGTGGTCTGCTGGCCGGCGCGGCCGGGATCATGGCCGCGCCGTCGGTGAGCCTGACGATCAGCTCCATGACGCTGCTGATGGCGAGCGCCTTCGCAGCAGTGGTGGCGGCTCGGTTGCGCAACCTCGGCGCCGCCGTGCTCATCGCGCTGCTGATCGGTGTGGTCACCGACCTGATTCAGTACTGGTTGCCGTCGAGCTCGACGTGGGGAACGAACCTCGTGAAGAGCGTGCCCTTCATCGTGCTCGTCCTCTTCCTCCTCTACTACCTCGTTCGTGGCGGCGACCTCGGGCAGGAGCGGCAGGGTGGCGGCATGCTCGACGCCGCGATCCGCCCCGGCGGCGACGACGGCACCCGGGTCACGGCGGCTCTTGGTGCAGTCACGGGCCGGCTCCGGTGGTACTCGCCTCGTACGCTGCTGGGACTGGCGCCGCTTGTCATCATGGCGCTGCTCCCTGAGATGTTGTCCGGCTACTGGCAAGGCCTGGTGGCCCGAGGATTCGCGCTGGCGATCGTCTACCTGTCCTTCAGCCTGGTCGCGGGTGATGGCGGGATGATCTGGCTGTGCCAGATCACCTTCGCCGGAGCCGGCGGCTTGATCGCCGCCGAGCTCTGGACCGAGCTCGGATTCGACCCGATCGGAGCGGCGTTGATCGGCGCCGCGATCATGGCGCCCATCGGCGTCCTCATCGGTGCCCTGACCATCCGACTCGGAGATCTCTACGTCGCCCTGGTGACGCTGTCCTTCGGCCTCCTGGTCGACCAAGTGGTGTTCAGCCAGCCCCGCTTCCTGCCGGCGATGGGGGGCATCCCCTTCGGACGGCCGTCGTTCGCCCAGAGTGACTATGCCTTCGCGTACTTCGCGCTCGCAGTGTTCTTGATCGTCGGCGCGGTCATCGTGAACCTCCGCAGGTCCACCTCGGGCCTCGCGGTGAATGCGATCCGCTGGAGCCAGCCGGCCTCGCGGACCCTGGGTATCAAGGTGATCCGGATGAAGCTCGCACTCTCGGGCATTGCTGCCTTCGTGGCCGGCCTCGGCGGCGCCATGCTGTCGATGTACGACTTCAGCAACGACCCCAGCGTCTACGGCACCTTCAACGGCCTGATCTGGCTCGCCGTGCTGGTGAGCATCGGCATCCGCTCAGTGACCTCGGCGCTGCTGGCCGGCATCTGCTTCACGCTCCTTCCTGCTGTCTTCCAGACCCACCTGTCCGGCGACATATGGTTGCAAGCACCGGCGGTGCTGTTCGGACTCGGCGCGATCATGCTGGCGACGAACCCCGAGGGTGCCGTTGCCATGAATGCGCGCGCCTTGGAGTCGCTGGTCTTCGGGAAGCTCGTCCGCAGGAGCACGGGTTCGGACCAAGCGATGCTGTCCGCGGACCTGGACACCGATGAAGTGTTCGACGCGGCGCACCGTGCCCACACCGTCGGTGCGGGCGCCCCTGCGGCGACCCCCGAGTTGCCTGCGACGACCGCATTCGGCACCCGGGAGGTCAACCGATGACAACGACACTGCAGGAGACGACCACCGTCCTGGAGGCGGACAGCGTCACGGTGAGGTTCGGTGGACTCACCGCCGTCAACCAGGTCAGCATCAACGTCCCTGCCGGCAAGATCGTGGGACTGATCGGCCCGAACGGCGCTGGCAAGAGCACCCTCTTCAGCGTGCTGTCGGGTTTGCGCCGGCCGAATGCCGGCAGCGTGTCCCTCGCCGGCGTGGACGTCACCAAGGCGACCCCGCAGCGTCGCGCAGGACTGGGGATGGCCCGGACCTTCCAGCACCCCGAGCTCTTCCAGGGGCTGACCATCCGTGAGCATGTGACGCTGGCCCACCGGGTCGCCAACTCGCCGGGCCGGATCTGGACCGACATGGTGACCGCGGGCTCCCTACGGACTCCCTCGGCGGCCGAGACGGAGCGGATCGACTCGATCATCGACGTGCTCAACCTGGCGGCGATCCAGCACCGGCCAGCGATGGGCCTCCCGCTGGGGGTCGCGCGCCTGGTGGAGCTGGCTCGATCGTTCGCGCGCGAGCCCCGCGTCCTCCTCCTCGACGAGGCATCCTCGGGGCTCGACGCAGCCGAGACCGCGGAGCTGCAGGGTGTGCTTCAGCGGCTGGTGGCGGCCCGCGGGGTCTCGTTGCTGATGGTCGAGCACGACGTCGAGATGGTGCTCGGGATGGCTGACTACGTCTACGTCCTCGACTTCGGATCGCTCATCGCCGAAGGCGAGCCCGATGCCATTCGCAACGATCCCAAGGTCCGTGCCGCCTACATCGGCGAACAGGCTGACGACTCGGAGGTGCCGGCATGAGTGTGCCAGATCCCATCCTGAAGCTGTCCGGCCTCGAGGTGCGCTACGGTCCCGCCCTGGCGCTCTCGGGTCTCTCGCTCGAGGTCGGGCGGGGCCAGGTTCTGGCCGTGCTCGGGCCCAACGGGGCGGGCAAGAGCACGATCGCGCGCGCCATCAGCGGATTGGTGCCCGTGCTGAAGGGCTCGATCTCCTTCGACGGCTGCGACATCACCTCGATGAGGCCACATGGAATCCGCAAGAGGGGCCTGTTGCACCTGCCGGAAGGGCGGGGCGTGTTCACCGAGCTGACCGTCTCGGAGAACCTCCGGATGGCCGCGTCGTTGCTCCCGCGGGCCGAGCGCAACACCGCGGTGGAGAAGGGCTATGACCTCTTCCCGGTGTTGGGTGACCGGCGCAAGCAGCAAGCGGCCACGCTCTCGGGCGGGGAGCAACAGATGCTGTCGCTGGCACGTTCGCTGATCCTCGACCCCAAGCTCGTGATCGCCGACGAGATGTCGCTCGGGCTGGCGCCACTGGTCGTCGACGCCGTGTTCGAGGGCCTTGCCAAGGCACGTGACGATGGCGCGACCGTCGTACTGATCGAACAGTTCGTGCACCGTGCGCTCGGCTTCGCCGACGACTGCGTCGTGATGTCGCGTGGACAGGCGGTGTGGTCGGGCTCGGCGACGGACGCCAAGGACGAGGTGCTGCGTCGCTACCTCGGCGCGGCGGCGACCGCCGCCTAGGCGGGGTCAGGCGCCGCCGGTACCCCGTGCGCGGGCACCTCCGGGCCATTCATTTGCTGAATTACCCTGTGACGGAGTCAGGTAAAGCCTGACGATCGAGACCGCCGCAGGGGCGAGCGAGGCGAACTCGACGGTGGATTCGAAAGGAGATCGACGGTGGTGCAGAACGGTGCGGCGCGAGGTAGGGGGCCACTGGCTGGGGTGCGGGTCCTGGACCTGACGGCGACGCTGCCCGGCGCGATGGCGACGCAGTTCCTGGCTGACGCCGGTGCCCATGTGCTGATGCTGGAGCCGCATGGCGGCAATCCGCTGCGAGCCACTGCCGGCTGGCCGGGCCTCGCGCGCGGGAAGCAGAGCCAGGAGCTCGACCTGCGCGACACGGACGCGCTCGAGCGGCTGCGCCCACTCGTCGCACAGTCCGACGTCGTCGTCACCGCCATGCGGCCGAGCACGCTGACGCGGTTCGGCATCACCGCCGAGACGCTGGCAGCGTGGAACCCGAGAGTGGTCACCGCCGCCATCACCGGCTTCGGTTCCCGCGGTCCCCTTGCCGAGATCCCCGGGTACGAAGCCCTGGTGTTGGGCAAGTTCGGCTTCTTCCAGAGCGCCAACGACCTGACGCGTCGGCCTGGCCCGGCATTCCTCAGCACGCCGTTCGCCTCTTGGGGAGCCGCCCACACAGCGGTGCACGGCATACTCGCCGCTCTCTATGAGCGCGAGAGCTCCGGCTACGGGCAGCACGTCGAGGCGGATCTGATCCGCGGTGTCGCCACGATGGACACCTACGGCTGGTTCAAGGAACTGGTCGCCATGCGCTGGCCGGGTGCGTTCAACAACATGGGTGGCCCGTGGGACGAGGATGGCAACCCGCAGGCCAGACTTGCCTACGCGCTGCTGATCGCGCCGACCAAGGACGGAGTGTGGCTGCAGTTCGGGCAGACCCAGCCGCGTCTGTTCAAGGCCTTCATCGAGGAACTGGGCCTGACCGAGGAACTGGCCAACTCCAAGTGGGAAGGGCTTCCCGACTTCGAGGACAAGGACCGCCGCATCGAGCTCTGGGAGCTCATGATCGACCGGGTCCGCCAGCGCACCTACGCGGAGTGGCAGGAGGTCTTCGATCGGAATCCCAACGTCAACGCTCAGGTGTATCGGACGCCTGCGGGGGCGCTCGAGCACCCCCAGATTGTGCACGACCGTCGGGTCGCGGTCGTCGACAATCCCGACATCGGCCCGGTGCGTCAGCCGTCGACCATGATCCACGCCGGTGGAGAGCCGCTGACTGAGCTTCGGCCGGCGCCGCGCCTCGGCGAGGCCGCGGCCGTTCCTGAGCGCTCGGCGTCGCCGGCCGCGGCGGCCGCGTCGGCCGCGGCGCCGTCCGGCTTGCTACCGCTGGCCGGAGTGACGATCCTCGAGTTCGGCATGATGTATGCCGCGCCCTACGGCGCCACGCTGCTGACCGATCTCGGTGCGCGCGTGGTCAAGTTCGAGTCCCTCGAGGGCGACGAGCTGCGCAGGCTGGTCGCCTTCCCGGAGGCCGGCGGCTCGAAGGCCCTGCAGGGCAAGGAGAGCCTGGCGATCGACGTCTCAACCCCGGAGGGGCTCGCCGTCGTCCACGAGTGGGCGAAGAAGGCTGACCTCGTGCTGCAGAGCTTCCGTGCGGGCGCGGCCGCGAGGCTCGGGGTCGACGCCGCCTCCCTCAAGAAGATCAATCCGGACCTGATCTATCTCAACGCTCCGGGTTACGGCACCGACGGGCCGCTGGGTGGGGCCCCGGCGTACGCACCCTCGATAGGCGCGGCCGGGGGCCTGGCGCTCTCGTCGGCGCCGTCGGCCGCGGGCAGCACCGAGACCCTGGACGAGATAAAGCGGAGCATTCCCGGGCTGCACACCGGTGGCACCAACGTGGACATGCAGGCCGATGGCATCGCTGCGCTCGGCGTGGCGTCGGCGTTGTCCCTCGGCTTGTTGGCCCGCAAGCTTGGTCAGCCGCTCGAGACCATGACGACCACCATGCTCGCCTCGGCCACCGTTGCCTTGATCGACCGTAACCAGACCTATGAGGGCAGCCCGGCGATCCCGGAGCCCGACGCCGACCAGTTCGGGCTGTCGGCGACCTACCGGCTCTACGGTTCCAAGGACGGCTGGGTCTTCCTCGCCGCGCCCAAGCAGCAGGAGTGGGAGCGGCTCGTCCTTGCTCTCAAGCCTTGGGTGGATCTCACCGCTGACGGCAGGTTCGCAACCGCGGAGTCCCGGGCGGAGCACGACGCCGAGCTGGGCCAGGTGCTCGCCGAGATCTTCGCGCTGCGCGCGCGCCAGGAGTGGGAGGACGAGCTCACCGCACTCGGCATCGGCGTCGTCGCCTGTGCGGACGTCGTCGCCCATCGCTACCTGCAGGAGGACTTCTGTTTCGGCCTGGGTCTCAGCGTCGAGGCCGTCAGCCCGGTCTTCGACGAGTACCGCCGGCTGGCTCCCGCCACGACGTTCTCCAGGTCGGCGGTCAAGGCTGACTCCAGTTGCCTGATCGGCCAACACACCAATGCGCTCCTGGCCGAGATCGGCTACGACGCCGAGACGATTGCCGATCTGCGGGAGCGCAAGATCGTCGGCTGACCGATCGCACCCGGGGAGGATCGGTGGGCCCGCCGCCAGGCGCGGCTCAGATCGCCCTCGCTGACGCGACCCTCTTCGTGGAGGTGGACAACTTCTTGATGCCCGCCCAGGAGGAGATCTTCGGTCCGGCGTCGTCGTCAAACGGTCATCACCGAGGGCGCCGGCTCCACGAGCGAGCCGCGCGTCATGCGGGCGCTGGTCGCCCACCGCCGACGAGCAGCGTCGCGCCCTCTGCAACGCCCTTGTCGCCGGACGAGCACCCGCTCGTACTGGCGGCCGCTGACCAGCGGGCCATCAGGTTCTCGAGGTCCTGGGATCGCGGTACGGAAGGGCCGTCATGGCTGCGGTGATCAGTTCCACGTCCTCGTCATAGCGAGTGGGGTGGTCGCCGACCAGGTCGTCGGACGATGTCACCACGTTGACGACGCCGGGGGACGGCGTCTGCTCGGTGAGCAGCATCAACCCCGCCACCGAGGAGACCGACTGTCCCCCGACCACGCCCTGCGGTGGCAGGTGCTGGCCACCGTTCGGTCTGTTCGCGAAGGCCCTTTTCCGCTGTCGGCGTGGACGGGCTCGCTGTCGATCAGCATGGGGGTCTCGTGTGGTGAAGGCGAGCTGTGTGATCGGCTACTTCCCCCGCGTCCCGGCCGGGGACCTCAGGAACGCGCCCGCGTCGACCCGCAGGTTCACCCCCGTCACATACCGGGCCAGGTCCGAGGCCAGCCAAACCACTGCCTCGGAGATGTCGCGCGGCTCGAGGTAAGGCGTCGGTAGCCCGTGGAACGCAGTGAAGGCGTCCTGGACGTCGTCCCGTGTGGGGTTCTCCAGGTCCGGCCGGAATGCCCGATAGAGCTCGGTGTTGTGCAACAGGTCGGTGTTCGCGTTCGACGGATGCACCGCGTTGACCCGGATCGAGCTCGGCGCCAGCTGCATCGCGAGTGTCTCCGTGTAGTCGACCATGAAGCGTTTGGCCATCCCGTAGCCGACGCCGCCAGGACCCAGGACGGGGTTCTCCAAGGCACCCGGAACCAGCCCGGCCGTAGAACCGGTGATCACGACCGACGCGCCCGCTCGCAGGTGCGGCAGGCTCGCCGCCACCGTGTTGTGTACGCCGACCAGGTCGACGTCCAGCGCATCGACGAAGCTCTGCACCCCCGTCGGCTGCTTGATGGGCAGGATGCCCGCGTTGGCGACCACGACGTCGAGGCGCCCGAACTCCGCGATCGTCGCGTCCACGGCAGCCTGGAGCTGTTCGCGTGCTCGGACATCGGTCTTGTGTGTCTGGATCCTGGCGTCGAGGGCCTCGACCTTCGCGATCGTGTCGGCGAGGTCGGCCTCGGAGCCCAGCGGATAGCCCACCGTGTCGATCTGCTCCAGCAGGTCGACGGCGATGATGCTCGCGCCCTCCTCGGCGAACCGGACGCAATGGCTCTTGCCCTGCCCCCGAGCTGCGCCGGTGACGAGGACGACCTTGTCTTCGAACAGCCGTGCCACGTGAGGTGCTCCGTTCCGTTCTGGATCAGTTGCCCGTGAGCCGCGCCGGTAGGGGGCCTTCAGGCACAGCGCCTGGTCGTGTCGGCTCTGCGGGGCTCTCGCATCGTTCGGCGCACGCCAAGGCGCGGCCGACCCGACAGCCGACCAGGTCAGGCCGGCGTGGCGGGCGGTGGCGCGGATCAGCGCGAGCCGTTGTCCCGCGCCCCGGGGGTGACCTCGATGCTCACCGGGCCCGCCAGTGGCGCTGCAGGGCGCCGATCAGGTCGCGCAGGTGGGACTGTGTGACGGTCGCCGTCGGGACGAGGTCGTAGGCGTGGAACGCGCCGGGGTAGAGGTGGAACTCGGTCGGTACGCCGGCGCGCAGAAGGCGGGTCGCGTAGGCGAGGTCCTCCTCGGCGAACAGGTCGAGCGCGCCGACGCTGAGGTACGTCGGGGGCAGACCCGCTACGGATTCGACCCGCGCAGCTGCGCTGTAGGCCGAGACGTCGGCGCTCCCGGGTTTCCCCCCGAGCAGGGAGCTCCACCCGAAGACGTTGTCGTTGGGCGTCCAGATGAAGTCGCCGGCGTACGGATGCGGCTCGGTGGTGCTGCCCGTGCGGTCGTCCAGCATCGGGTAGACCAGCGCCTGGAAGCTCACCCCGAGCTCTGCCCGGTCGCGCGCCAAGATCGCGAGTGCCGCCGCCAGTCCACCACCCGCGCTGGCTCCGCCGATGGCGATTCGGGCTGGGTCGAGGCCGTGAGTGTCTGCACTTCCGTGCAGCCACCGCAGCACGGCGTAGCAGTCGTGGAGAGGGCCGGGCGCAGGGGTCTCGGGGGCCAAGCGGTAGTCGACCGAGGCGATCACGGCACCGGTCTCATCGGCGATGCGTCGGCACAGCAGGTCGTCGGCCTCGGCTTGGCCCATCACGTAGCCACCCCCGTGCATCCAGACCAGCCCAGGGGCCGCGTCGGCCTGCTTCCGGGGCCGGTAGAGGAGGACGCGCACCTCGGGGTCGCCGTCCTCGCCGGGGGCGCGCTCCTCGGAGACGACGACGCCGGGAAAGAGCTCCTCGGGGTCGGGTGTGTCCGGGATCGGCGCGGCCTGGCCCTGACGCAGGAGCGGCAGGATCTCGGCGCTGAGGTTCAGCGGAGGGAAGACCTCCAGGAGCGGCGCGATCTCGGGATCGACAAGGTGGCGACTGGTCTCGGTCATGGCTGTCTCTCTTCCTCGTGGATCAAACCGGCTGGAGCGCGCCAGCGGAGGTCAGGGCGAAGCCGCGGTAGCCGTCGGCGGCGACGGAGTCGCAGAGCTCTCGGTAGGCGCCGTAGCCACCGAGGTAGGGGATGAACACTCGTGGCTTACCGGGAATGTTGGCGCCGACGTACCACGACGCAGCCCGCGGGAAGAGCGTGTAGGACGCCACCTGGTTGACGTGTTCCACCCACGCGTCCTGGGCGTCCCGCTCGGCCGCCACGGAGCCAACGCCGGCGGCTCGGGCATGAGCGATGAGGTCGGTAACCCAGTCCACGTGCTGCTCGATCGCAACGATCACGTTGCCGAGCACCGAAGGACTGCCGGGTCCGGTGATCATGAACAGGTTGGGGAAGCCGGCCGAGGCGATGCCGAGGTAGGTCCGCGGCCCGTGTGCCCACTCCTCGCGCAGCGCGATGCCGTCGAGCCCCCGGATGTCGATGGAGTTGAGCGGGCCAGTGATGGCGTCATATCCGGTGGCGAAGACGATGGCGTCGACGTCGTACGTCGTGTCGCCGACGCGCACCCCGGTGGCGGTGATCTCGTCGATGGGGGTTTCGGCGATGCCGACCAGGCTGACGTTGTCTCGGTTGTAGGTCGCGTAGTAGTCGGTGTCGACGCAGATGCGCTTGGAGCCGATCGGGTAGTTGGTCGGGGACAGCAGGTCGGCGACCTGCTCGTCCTGCACGATCGACCGGATGCGCGCGCGGACGTAGTCGGCCGAGACCTGGTTCGCGGACTCGTCGACCATGGTGTCCGTGAAGGTGCTCATGAACCCGGGGCCGCCGTGGGCCCAGCTCTTCTCCAGTGCTGCGGCCTGTTGGTCCTCGTCCAGCTCCAGGGCGTTGCCGGCCGGGGGGTCGAAGAGACTTCCCGACGGCGAGAGCCGGGCGTTGGCGCGAAGTTCGGCGTAGTCGGCCTTGACCTTGCGTTGGTCGTCGGCGGACAGCGGGCCGTTGTGGGCGGGGACGGAGAAGTTCGGCGTCCGTTGGAACACCGTCACACGGGCGGCCTGCTCGGCGAGCTTCGGGATCACTTGGACGCCGGATGAGCCGGTCCCGATGACGGCTACGCGCTGGTCGGTGAAGTCGATGTCCTCGTGCGGCCATCGTCCGGTGTGGTACTTCGAGCCGGTGAAGCTCTCCAGGCCGGGGAAGACGGGGATCTGCGAGGCCGACAGGCAGCCCACGGCCGTGATGAGGAAGGCTGCGGTGGCTTGGTTGCCGTCGTCGAGCGTCACCGTCCAGGTCTCGCTACCCGCGTCGAAGACCGCGCTACGCACCGAGGTGTCGAACTCGATGTCCTTCCGGAGGTCGAACTTGTCGGCCACGTGGTCGGCGTAGCGAAGAATCTCCGGCTGCGACGGGTATCGCTCGGTCCACTCCCATTCCTGCTGCAGCTCCTCGGAGAAGGAGTAGCAGTAGAACAGCGACTCGACGTCGCACCGGGCGCCGGGATAGCGATTCCAGTACCAGGTCCCCCCGACGCCGTCCCCCCGCTCGAAGACCTTGACCGACATGCCGAGCTCGTCTCGCAGTCGGTGGAGCTGATACATGCCGGCGAACCCGGCGCCGATCACGATGGCGTCGTAACGCGGTGTGGTCGTCATCTGGGAAGTCCTCCGTGCGTTGGTCCGGCGCTGCCTTTGCCGCTGATGGTGAGCATCGCCTGAGATGTGACGCCAGTCACGAGTCATTTGGCTGTGGTGGCGCGCCATCTGGCTCCGAACCGAATAGACGCTGGGACTCCCGCAGGCGGCGCAGGGTCAGCGCGAGGAACAGTCGAGTGCGGCCGTAGGGCTCGAGGCAGCTGAACCCGAGCTGTCGCTCCGCGCGCTTCACCCGGTGGGCGACCGAGTTGTGATGGAGGTGGAGCAGTCCCGCGGCCTTACGGATGGAGTCGGTGACGGCGACGACCTCGAGGCAGTCGAGCAGGTCTGCGCCCTGTTCCTGCATCAGGTCGTCGAGTCGGCGAACGTCGCGGACCTCGCTGATCAGCGCGGGTGTCAGCACCTCGGCCAACTGTAGATAGCCGCCGACCGCGTCGGAGTCCACCAGCACGGCCTCGGCCATCAGGTAGTTGCTGCTCTCGCGACGGCTGGGGAGGGTGAACCGCAACGCCAGCGCCGCCTGGCGCCATGCCTCCGGCAAGGCGACTGCCGGGCTCGGCCCCGCGAAAGCGACTCGCAGGCCGACAGGGACAGCGAGTGCGTGGGGCACACCTAGATCCTTCGCCACGACCAGGGTGATCCGGCCGATCGACTCCTGCAGGACGGCGGGGGAGCGATGGCGCAGTCGCTCGACCAGAGCGGCGGTCGCCACGGTTTCGCCGAACACTGCGAAGGTGGTGACCTGGGTGGTCGTGCTCATGCCGAGGTGGCGCAGAGCCTGCTCCCGGATGGTGTGCTCGGCCGTGGCGTCCGCCGCGGTGCGGAGGGCACTAGTTGGCACGCCGGTGCTCGACAGCAGGAGTGTCAGCCTGGCGGCGACGCTGAGGCGCCGGAGCAACCGGTTGGCAGCGGCAGAGTCCTGAGTGAGGTCGGCGATCCATACCCGGGCGCCGTCCGGGAGGACACGAACGGCCGCGCCGGGCGGAGCCGGCTCGGCGCCGTGGCTGCCGTCGGGCCGAGCTGAGTGATGGGGACCGGTGGCGACCTCGACGCCGATCGGCGCTTCCAGTGCGGCGGCGACGCGGGTCAGGAGGGCATCGATGTCGACACCTTGCTCAAGCAGGTCGTCGATCAGCTCCAGCACCGCGTCGAGGTCGGCCATGCGATCACGACACCAGGTCGATTGCTTCGCGCACCAGATTCGGCACGGCCGGAAGCATCTTCTGATTGCGGGAGTTCAGCTCCCGTCCCGCCTTGAGCGCCCGCTTGAGGAGCAGGGCGGTGGCGGCCGCTTCCTTGTACTTGGTCAGCGCGTCGAACCACACCATGTCGGGCAATGGCGTTCCGTGCACGGCCTCGTAGGCGGCGACCAGCTCCGCCCGACTCGGTGAGCCGGCTGGGCCGCACGGCTCGGAGGCCGGGTGGGCCGCCTCATCAGTGAAGAATGTCAGCCAAGTGACGTCCACCCGCGGGTCGCCCACCGACCAGATCTCCCAGTCGATGACCGCAACCACCGACGCGCCTTCGCAGAGCGTGTTGCCGAGCCGGTAGTCGCCGTGGTTGATCACCGGCGGGAGCTGCCCGGGAACGGTCCGCAGGAGGGCTGCCTCACCCGTGCGGAAGTCACCCTGCAGCTCGGGAGGCACCGTCTCGAAGGCGCGGACCCAGCGCGCGATCTCGGCTTCCAGCGTCATCACCGGCTCCTCGGCCAAGCCGACCTCGGCCGGGACCACGGCGTGGATCCGGGCCAGCATGCGAGCGGCGTCCAGGAATCGCGCGTGTGTCTGGGCCGCCGTGGGCCGGGCCTCGGCGACGGTCAGGGCGGGTTCCACGCAGCGCCCAGGCAAGAGCTGCATCGCCATGAACGGCGGCGCCTCGGGCGGGTCGCCGGCATCCTCGAACTGCACCGGTGGTGTCAGCCAACGTCCGCTGCTGTTGAGCGCGCGCTGCACCCGTGCCTGGCGCAGGACGTCGCGATTGCGTACGGGAGCCAGCCCGGGTGGGGCGACCTTGACGACGATCTTCTCCCTACCGCCACCGTGCTCCACATCGGCGACGTAGGTGAGGCTGGACGCGCCACCTGTCAGCGGCTCCAGGCTCGTCAGCCTGCCGCCGTCGTACGTTGCCGCCACGCCCTTCTGGACCCGACCGCGGACCTCGTTCAGGGCTGCGTCCGACATCTGACCCTTGTTCACGTCCACCTCTCGCGGCCGACCGATTAATCAGTTATAACAGTAAGATTAATTGTTCGCGTCAAAGGAGGCAACGAAGTGTGGGACTTCTCGACCGAGCCCGAGTTCCAGGACAAGCTCGACTGGATGGCGGCGTTCATCCGCGACGAGGTGGAGCCGCTGGACCTGCTCTTCCCGCGCCCCGGTGATCCGTACGACGTCGACAACTCCGCCTCGCGCGCCATCCTCGCTCCGCTCCGGGAGGAGGTGAGGCGCCGGCAGCTGTGGGCGTGCCACCTCGGTCCGGAGTTGGGGGGCCTGGGCTATGGCCAGGTGAAGCTCGGGTTGATGAACGAGCAGATCGGGCGCTCGATGTGGGCGCCGACGGTGTTCGGCACCGCCGCGCCGGACACCGGCAACGCGGAGATCCTCGCGATGTTCGGCACCGAGCAGCAGAAGGCGGCGTACCTCCAGCCGCTCCTGGACGGCGAGATCGTCTCGACCTTCTCGATGACCGAGCCGCAGGCGGGCGCCGACCCGAAGGAGTTCGAGTGCCGCGCGTATCCGGACGGTGACGAGTGGGTGATCGAGGGCGAGAAGTGGTTCAGCTCGAATGCCCGCTTCGCCTCGTTCCTGATCGTGATGGCGGTGACCGATCCCGACGCGCCGCCGGCCGAGAGGATGTCCATGTTCATCGTTCCGGCACAGACCTCAGGTGTCGACATCTTGCGGAACGTCTCATCGGTTGGCGAGCGTGACGAGCTCGACGAGGGTACGCACGCCTACATCCACTACGACAGCGTGCGTGTTCCGGCCGACCACATGCTCGGCGGCCGTGGCGAGGGATTCAAGGTCGCCCAGGCGAGGCTCGGAGGCGGGCGGGTCCACCACGCGATGCGAGTGGTGGGCAAGTGCCAGCGCGCCCTCGACATGATGTGCGAGCGGGCGCTGTCACGGCGTACCCAAGGAAAGCGGCTCTCAGACCATCAGTTCGTGCAGGGCTTCATCGCCGACTCCGCCATCCAGCTGCAGCAGTTCCGGCTACTCGTGCTCCACACCGCCTGGACGATAGACACCCAACCGCTCGGCGCGGCTCGCGCCGGCATTGCCATGTGCAAGGTCGGCATCTCTCAGGTCCAGCACGACATCATCTACCGCGCTCTGCACCTGCACGGGTCCCTGGGCACCACACATGAGACCCCACTCGCGGCTTGGTGGGCGGCCGTGCCGAATCTCGAGCTGGCCGACGGTCCGACCGAGGTCCACAAGGTCACCGTCGCGAAGCAGACGCTGCGCGGCTATCAGGCCGCGCCCGGGCTCTTCCCGACCTACCACCTGCCCCCGAAGATCGAAGCAGCGCGCGAGCGGCATGCGGTGATCCTGAAGGAGCACGGACAGTGAGCATCCTCGAGGACCTGTTCTCGCTCGAGGGCAAGATCGCCTTCGTGACCGGCGGCAGCCGGGGCCTGGGGCGCGAGATCGCACTCGCGTACGCCGCCTGCGGGGCCGACGTGGTGGTGGTCTCCCGCAAGCTGGACGCATGCGAGGAGGTCGCCCACGAGATCGAGGCACTGGGCCGTCGGGCGCTGCCGCTGGCCTGTCACGTGGGGGACTGGGACTCCATCGATGCCGCGGTGACCGAGGTCTACGACCGGTGGGGGCGTATCGACATCCTGGTCAACAACGCGGGAATGTCCCCGCTGGCACCGTCATCCGCGGAGACGTCCGAGGCGCTGTTCGACAAGGTGGTCGGCGTCAACTTCAAGGGTCCGTTCCGCTTGGCCGCCACCGTGGGCCAGCGGATGTACGACGCCGGCAGCGGAGTGATCATCAACGTGTCCTCCACCGGGGCGTTGCGTCCAGCGCCCCACATTGCGCCCTACGCCGCCTCGAAAGCAGGTCTCAATGTGCTGACCGAGGCCTTCGCCAAGGAATTCGGTCCGCGGGTGCGCGTCAACACTTTGTCGGCAGGGCCCTTCCTCACGGACGTCTCGACGCACTGGGCGCCCGAGAAGCGGGAGCACCAGCCGAGCGCACTGGGTCGGCCCGGACGCCCCGAGGAGGTCGTGACGACAGCGCTCTACCTGGCCAGCCCCGCGTCGTCGTACACCTCGGGCGCGTTGGTTCGCGTCGACGGCGGTCTGCCCTGACCGACCCGGCGAGCGCGCAGCGACGTCGATCGAGCGGCCGGAACGGTTCGGCCGTCGGCTCGGGAAACGCCACGAGTGTGATCCCGTCCGGCGATGTGCGGGGCTCGGAGTGTCTGCGCTCCCCTGTACCGACGGCGGCTTGCCGGATCGAGCGGGCCCGGAGCTCAGACAGCAAGGGCGCCGCCACGGATCTCCGTGGCGGCGCCCTTGTTGCATGTAGAGCTGGAGGCGTTGCGGCTACCGAGCGATGGAGACGGCCTTGTAGTGGACGAACTCGTCCAGGCCGACGCGACCGCCCTCCTTGCCGTATCCGGAGATGCCGACGCCGCCGAAGGCGACCGCCGGGTCCGGCTCCTGGATCTTGTTGATGTTGACCGCGCCGGCTCGCAGCCTGTTGCCCAGGCGGATCGAACGCTTGACATCGTTGGTCCAGGCGTAGGCGCTCAGGCCGTAGGGCAGCGAGTTGGCCAGCTCGACCGCCTCCTCCTCGGTCTTGAATCGGAAGACCGAGACGACCGGGCCGAAGACCTCCTCGGTCGCCAGCCGGCTGGCCGGGTCGACGTCACCGAAGATCGCCGGCTGCACGAAGTAGCCCGGATTGCCCTCCACGAGGTCGCCGCCCCATTCGAGGACACCGGCCTGGTCCTGACGGGCCCGGTCTACGTCGCCGAGCACCTTCTCGAAGTGGGCCGCGTGACCCAGTGGCCCCATGTAGGTGTCGTGGTCCAGCGGGTCGCCAATCTTGAGGTGCTCGATGAACCCCTTGGCGCGGGCGAGGAACTCGTCGTAGATCGAGTCCTCGACCAACACGCGGGACGGCGCGGCGCACACCTGGCCGGTGTTCCCGCAGGCGAATCCGATCGCGCTCTGGACCGCGGCATCGAGGTCGGCATCGGCGAACACCAGGTAGGCGGACTTGCCACCGAGCTCGAGCACGGCAGGGGTGAGGCTCTCCGCGAGTGTCGCGACGATGCTGCGGGCGGTCGACGGTCCACCGGTGAAGCTGACCTTCGCGATGGCCGGATGGGTGATGAGAGCCTGGGCGGGCTCCTTCTGCCCGTTGACGAAGTTCACCACGCCCGGGGGGAAGCCGGCCTCGGCGACCAGTTCCATGAAGCGGATGACCGACCACGAGGTGAACTCCGTCGCCTTGATCACCACCGTGCATCCGGCAGCAAGCGCCGGTGCCAGTTTCCAGGCGATCGAGAGGAAGGTGAAGTTCCAGCCGGCGATGGCGGCGACGACGCCGACCGGCTCCGGCACGGAGTAGGTCAGGCTGCCGTCGGCCTCCTCGCTCTGGTAGACCGTGCCGGTGATCTTGTCGGCGTAGCCGGCGTAGTGCCGGAACCACCCAGCGGCGTTACCGGCCTTGTGCGCGATCGTGAAGACGGCAGGAGTGCCGATCTCCAGCGCGTCGATCACGCCGAGGTTCTCCCTGTCGGCCTCGATCAGGTCGGCGAGCCGGAAAAGGAGCCGAGCCCGCTCCCTCGCCGGCGTGGCTTTCCAGCCGACGAGGGCGGCGGCGGCCGCGTCCGCGGCGAGCTCGGCCTCCATGGCGCCGGCCATGGGCACGCTGGCGATCACCTCGCCGGTCGAGGGGTCCTTGTGCTCGTAGACGCCCCCTGAGGCCGTCTCGAAGTCCTTGCCGTCGATGATGAGCCGGCCCTTGGGCAGCGACTTGGCTGCGACGCGGTGTCGCTCGAAGATCTCATCGGAGATGGTGACAGTGGTCATTGTTCGAAGTTCCTTCCGAATTCAGCGGACCGTGAAGCCGGCGTCGAGCGGCATCGAGATCCCGGTGACGTAGTAGGCCTCGTCCGAGACGAGCCAGGCCACCGCGTTGGCGATGTCCTCGGCATCGAGGATCGAGATGGGCAACGCGTTCTGCATGGCCCCGATGGTGGTCTTCTCGCCGGCCGCGGCGGCGGCGTGGAGCTTGTCCATGGCCTCGTTCTGCGTCATGCCGGAGATGACGCCGGTCGGGTGGATGGTGTTGACCCGGATCGACTCCGGCGCGTACTCGAGCGCGAGGTTCTGCATCAGCCCGACCATGCCGCGCTTGGCGGCGGTGTAGGCCTGGGCGCCGGCCTTGTCGCTCCCGGTGCCCTTCAGGCCGGCGGAGGAGCTGGTGAATACGATCGACCCACCGCGCGAGCCGGCCCGAATCGCCGGGAGGACCGCTTCGACGGTGTTCCAGACGCCGGTGAGGTTCACATCGATGATGTCACGCCAGATCGACCGCCGGTCGCCGCCGGCGGAGAGACGCGTAATGCCGGCGTTGGCGACGAGGATGTCGATCCGGCCGAACCGGTCCAGGCCCGCCTCGACGGCGGCGTCCAGCGCCTCGGGGTCGCGTACGTCGGCGGGCCGGGCGACGATCTCGCCGCCCTCCTTCTCGACGAGCTCGATCGTCTCCTGGAGATCCTCGGGACTGGCGTTCGGGTAGTCCATCGAGTCGATGTCGGCGCAGATGTCGACACCGATGATGCCGATTCCCTGGGTGGCGAGCTTGAGGGCGTGGGCGCGGCCCTGACCGCGGGCCACGCCGGTGATGAAGGCGACCTTCGAAGCATGCATGGTTGTGCTCTTCCGTCAGATGGGTGGACTACTGCTGGGTTTCCGGCAGGAGGATGAGGACGCCGTCGAGGTGGTCCTCGACCTGGATCTGGCACGAGAGCCGGGAGTTCTCGTGTGGGTCGGCGGCGAAGTCGAGCATGGAGGACTCGATGTCGGAGGGTGGGCCGACCACCGCGAAGCCCTCGGCCTCGAAGAACACGTGACAGGTGGCGCAGGCGCAGCCGCCGCCGCACTCGGCCACGATCTCCTCGATGTCGTGACGCTTGGCGACCTCCATGACCGACTCGCCGGGCTGGGCCTCGACCTTCTGTTCGGAGCCGTCGATGCTGCGGAATATCAGGTTGACCATCGGACCGGCATCTCCTTTCGTCGCGCGGGTCAGCCAGCGCGTAGTAGTTGTTTGAGGTCGAAGCCGGGGTCGGCGAGCTGGGCCGCATCCAGTACGGCCCCGGTGGCGATGAGGCGTTTTCCGGCCATGAACGACCTCGGCGAGTTCACGGCCTCGACGGCCTGGAGCACGCCCTTCTTGAGGTGGAAGGCGGCGTACTCGCCGGTCGCCGGATCATGCCGCGTCACCGACTCGTCGGGGTCGTCGAGCACGCCGACGATCTGCAGCTTCGCCTCGTACTGGTCGGACCAGAACCACGGCACGTCCTGGCGTGGCCGGCACTGACCGAGGATGACCGCGGTGACCAGCTTGCCCTGCTCGACGGCGTTGTGGACGCTCTCCAGACGCCCGCGTCCGCGCGAGGTGTCCAGCGGCCGGTTGGTGCAGTCACCTGCGGCGAAGACCGAGGGATCGGCGGTACGGCCGTCTGTGTCGACCACGATGCCGCCGTCGCACTCGAGACCGGCGTTGCGTGCCAGCTCGTCATTCGGGAGGGCGCCGATCCCCACCACGACCGCGTCGCACGCGGGCTCTCCGTCGTCGTCCTGGCGCACGCCGGTGACCCGGTCAGTGCCCGAGAGGCCGATGATCTTGGTCCCGAACCGGAGCTCGACGCCGTTGGCCTCGTGGAGCTCAGTGAGCGCGGCGGCCGTCTGCGGGCTGATGGCGCGGCTCAGGCATCGGCTGGCGGCCTCCAGGACGACAACCTCAATGCCGAGGCCCCGCGCGACGGCGGCCATCTCCAGGCCGATGAAGCCGGCTCCCGCGACGACGAGCCGCCGCGTGGTCTCCAGGGTCAGTGCCAGCTCTGCGACGTCCGCGAGGGTGCGGATCTGGTGCACGCCGGGCAGGTCGGCGCCGGGCACGTCGAGGGGACGCGCCCGGGCGCCGGTGGCCAGCACGGCGACGTCGTACTGATAGGTGTGGCCGGCGACGGTCGTGACCTTCTTGTCCTCGCGGTCGAGGGCGACCACGTGGTCCCCGGTGATCAACTCGATCCCGTGCTCGGCGTACCACTCCGCGGCCCGGAACCACAGCCGCTCCAGGGGGAGTTTGCCCTTGAGGTAGTCCTTGGACAGCGGCGGGCGTTGGTACGGCGCCACCGGCTCGTCCCCGATGATCCGGAGGCGGCCCGTGAAGCCTCCGGAGACCAGGCTGCTGGCGATCTGCGCAGCCGCCTGGCCGGCTCCGACGATGAGGACGTCCCCGGTGACGGGATCGGTCATCGGGTCCGTCACGGGGTCTGCCACTTGAGCCAGAGCTGCGGGATCTCGGTCACCGTCCCGCCGCGGGTCGGGCCCACCGGCTTGGAGGTGTCGAGCTCGAACTGCGGAAGCTGGAGGAGGAGCCGCTCGTACATCGCCTGGAGCTCTAGCTTCGCCAGGTGGCGACCGAGGCAGGTGTGGCCGCCGCTGCCGAAGGCGAAGTGGTTCATCTTCGTTCGGTGGAAGTCGACGGTGTCCGGGTCCTCGTTCAGCGTGGCGTCGCGTCCGACGAACGGGAGCATCGTCATGATCATGTCGTCGGCCTTGAGCTGAGCACCGCCGAGCTCGACGTCCTGGGTGACAAGTCGGGGCACAGCCGTGAAGGTGTAGGTCCGCAGCAGCTCGTCCATCGCTCTGGGAATCAGCTCGGGAGTGTTGCGCAGCTCGGTCTGGTCGCCGGGGTTGAGGGCCAAGTGGCGAACCCCGAAGGTCATCGCGTTGGTGACGGTGTCCAGCCCGGCCATGAACAGGAGGTAGCCGATCGACTGCAGCTCCTCTGTGTCGAGCTTGCGACCCTCGAAGTCGGCACGGACCAGGCGGGCCATGACGCTGCCGTCATCGTGGATGCGCTTGCTCTCGATGACCTCGTTCATGACCCGGATGATGGCGGCGGAGGTGTCCGGGGTGCGCTCGGCGAAGAAGGCGTCGATGATCTCGATGAACTCGTCGTAGCGGTCCAGCGGCATCCCGGCCAGACCCATGAAGACCTTCACGGGCATCGGGCGCGCCAGCTCCTTGACGAAGTCGACCTCGCCCTTGTCCCTGAAGTCGGCGATGAGTGCGTCGGCCATCTCGACGGCCTTCTCGCGCAGGTACTCGAGGGCCTTGGGCTCGAAGTAGGTCATCAGCAGTCGGCGGTAGAGCAGGTGCTCAGGCGGGTCCAGCGACTCGGGGATCATCCGCGGCATGTTGGCCTGCTTGGGGATCAGCTGCATCGAGTTGGAGAAGACCGCCGGGGTGCGCAGGATCTTGGTGATCGCATCGGCGCCGATCGCGACCCAGTGCCCGCCGTTCAGGTCGGTCCAGAAGACGTCGGGCGCCTCGGCCCGCATCTGCAGCCAGAACTTGTGCGGGTCGGGCGAGAGTCGCTCGTCCCAGTAGATGTTGTAGTCGTAGACCAGGCTGGCCGGGATGTCCGCTCGGCGGCCCTCGCTCTGTGTCGCAGTCATGTCGTCGTCCTCCTAGACGCTCTCGACGATGTTGACGGTCTTGTAGTGGACGAACTCCTCGATCCCGGCTCGGCCGCCCTCCTTGCCGTAGCCGCTGAGGCCCAGGCCGCCGAAAGGGGTGTGAGGGAGGTTCGGCTGGGCGCCGTTGACGTAGACGCCGCCCGCGTTGAGACGCTCCGCCACCCGGTGGACGCGGGTGATGTCGTTGGAGTTGATGAAGGCGCCCAGGCCGTACGGCGTGGCGTTGGCCAGTTCGACGGCCTCGTCCTCGCTGGAGAACTTCATCACCAGCAGGACCGGGCCGAAGATCTCGACCTGCGCGATCTCGTGCGTGGGGTCGGCCTCGGCGATGACGGTTGGCTCCACGAAGTTCTTCTCGGCCAGGTCGCCGGAAGGTCGGCCGCCGCCGAGCACGAACCGGCCGGCGCCGTCGGCGCGAGCCTGGTCGAGCATCCCGCAGACCCTCTCCACGGCCGCGGCGTTGATCAGCGGACCGACGGTGACGTCCGGGTCGAACGGGTCGCCGACCTTGTAGGCCCTCGCCTTGTCGACAATCTTGTCCAGGAGCTCGTCGTAGATGTCCTCGTGCACCAGGAGCCGGGTCGGGAGCGCGCAGCCCTGCCCGGCGAACACGCCGACGCTCCAGCGCAGCGCCCGAGCGGCCATCGTGTCGAGGTCGCCGCAGTCCGGGAAGACCAGGCTGGCCGACTTTCCACCGAGCTCCAGCACGGCGGGCTTGAGACTTTCCGCGCACGACCGCAGGATCGCGCGGGCGGCGACCGGACCGCCGGTGAAGGAGACCTTCTTGACCTTGGGGTGGGCGACCAGTGCCTCCCCGGCCTCGATGCTTCCCGACAGGATGCTGCACACCCCGTCCGGAATGCCGGCCTCACGAACCAGACGGGCGAACAGGTCCGGTGCGAACGGCGTGAACTCCGACGGCTTGACCACCACACAGTTGCCCGCCGCCAGGGCCGGGGCCACCTTCATGCCGAGCGAGATCAGTGGGCCATTCCAGGTGATGATGATCCCGATCACGCCGTACGGCTCCGGGGCGGTGTAGGCGAAGGAGCCGCGGGTGTCGAAGGTCGAGAGCAGCTCGCCGGACAGTTTGTCGCACCAGCCCGCGTAGTAGCGGACCCAGTTGGCCGCGTTGACGACACCACCGAGGCCGTAGGTCATCGGCGTGCCGCCGTCGAGGGCCGCGAGCTCCGCGAACTCCTGCTGGTGCTCCATGAGCAGGTCGGCGAGCTTGAGGAGCACATTGCGCCGGTCCTCCGGCTTCCAGCGCCGCCACTCCTCGGCCACCGCATCAGCCAGCTCGACGGCCTCGTGGACCTCGGCAGACCCGGCAAGCGGGATCCGCGCCTGTACCTCGCCCGTGAACGGGTGACGGTGCTCGAAGAACCCGCCGCTGCCCGCCTCGAGAACCTTGTCGCCGTAACGCAGACGTGCCTCTGGCGTCGCGATCGTCATGATGCTTCCCTCGACCTTCCGAACGTTAAGTCATATCAGCTACCTGTATGGTGAACCGACCATAGCGTAACCCAGGTCACAGCAATCGACCATGAGAGGTATCAATGAAGACTCGAGCAGCAGTGCTCACGGCCCCACAGACCGACTGGCAGGTCGTCGAGATGGATCTCGACGAGCCCAAGGACTTTGAGGTCGTGGTCAAGATGAAGGTGGCCGGACTATGCCACTCGGACAAGCACGTCAAGGTCGCCGGTGGGGGTCGCTTCCCGCTTGTCGGCGGTCACGAGGGCGCCGGTGTCGTGGAGCGCATCGGTGCCGGTGTCACTTCGGTCAAGCCCGGCGACCATGTCGCCCTTTCATGGATCCCGTCGTGCGGCAAGTGCCAGTGGTGCCGGCGCGGAATGGGCAACCTGTGCGACGCCGGTGCGCTGATGCACACCGGGGAGCTCTTCGCTGGCGGCTTCCGATTCCACCGCGACGGTGAGGACTACTCCAGCACCGGCGGGGTCGGCACCTTCGCTGAGCGCAATGTCGTGGCTGAGCACTCGCTGGTCAAGATCGACGAATCGATCCCTTGGGAGTGGGCCTCGCTGGTGACCTGCGGCGTCGCGACCGGGTGGGGATCGGTGATCAACGCAGGCAAGGTCAAGGCCGGCGACACCGTGGCGATCTACGGCGTCGGTGGTATCGGCTCGAACGCCGTCCTCGCGGCCGTCGCGGCCAACGCTGGAATCGTGGCGGTCGTCGAGCCGGTGGAGTGGAAGCGGAAGCAGGCCCTGTTGTGGGGCGCCGACCTCGCCTACGCCACCGCAGAGGAGGCGCATGAGGATTTGTGGTCGCGCACGTACGGCGTCGGCATGGACGTCACGGTGCTCACGGCCGGTGAGGTGCACGCCGATCTGGTCGGCGCCGCGTTCAACTTGACCCGCAAGGGCGGTGCGATCGTGCTGACCGGAGTGACCGACGACTTCGCCGAGGTGTCGATCCAGCTCTCGGGGAGCGCCCTCACGCTGTTTCAGAAGCGGCTCATCGGCACCCTCTTCGGCGACTGCGTCCCGCACGTGCACGTGCCGATGCTGTTGGACCTGGCGATGAAGGGCAAGATCCCCCTGAACGACCTGGTGACCAACCGCTACCGCTTGGACGAGGTGAATCAGGGCTTCGACGACATGCTCTCCGGGAAGAACATCCGCGGCATCATCGTGTTCGACGACTGACGACTTCAAGACGCCGGCAGGACACGCTCCAGCGCCGCCGCGACCGAGCGATCGCGGCGGCGCTCGCCTCCGTGAACCGCTGTTACGCGGACGGTCCCACCGACATGGAGAGCACCTCGGACTGCACGGTGCGACGGATCAGCTTGCCGGTCTCAGTGCGCGGCAGCTCCGGGACGAACCAGATGTGCGCGGGGGTCTTGCTGGAGCGCAGTGCCGCCTGGACGAACTGCCGCAGGTCGTCGGTCTCGGCCTGGGAGCCCGGCCGCAGAACCACGGCCGCCTCGATGCGCTGGCCCCAGTCTTCGTCGGGGACACCGACGACGGCGGCATCGGCAACGGCCGGGTGGCGCATCAGGACGTCCTCGATCTCCGCCGGCGCGATGTTCTCCGCGCCCCGGATGATCGTGTCGTCCGTCCGACCGCCGATGAAGAGGTATCCGGCCCTGTCGAGGTGGCCCTCGTCGCGGGTGTCGAAGAAACCGTCGGCATCGACCATCCGGCCGATGCCGGCGTACTCGGCCGAGACCTGCTCGCCTCGCACGTGGATGCGGCCTCGAATCCCGGCTGGCACCACGTTGTCGTCCGCGTCGCGGATCTCGACCTCCACCGAGGGCAGCACCTTGCCGACCGAGGCGAGGCGGGCTTGGACGGCGGGGTCCCCGGAGGCCAGTGCCTCGCGGTGATCCTCGGGGCCGAGGACCGCGATCGTCGAACTGGTCTCGGTCAGCCCGTAGGCGTTGACGAACCCGACCCCCGGCCAGGTGTGGAGCGCGCGCTGGATGAGCTTGACCGGCATCGGCGCGCCGCCGTAGGCGAGCGTGCGCAGGTCGGGCACGGACTTGTCCGCGTCGCTGTCGATGATGCGCGAGAGCATCGTGGGGACCACCAACGCGTTGGTGACCCGTTCGGTGCGGGCGATGTCAAGCCACTCCTCCGGGCGGAACTGCTCCAGAACCACGGTGCGCCGGCCGGCGTACAGGTTGGAAATCACGTTCGCGACCGCGGCGATGTGGTAAGGCGGCACGCTGACCAGCGCGGCGTCTTCGTCGGTGGCACCGGCGAACTCCACCGAGCCCACCACGTAGGACACAAGATTGGTGTGGCGCAGCAGCACGCCCTTGGGGGCAGAGGTGGTGCCGGAGGTGTAGATGATGATCGCGGTGGCGCCCGGATCGAACGGCTCCGGGGACAACTCGCCGGCCGCAGTGGCGGTTGCGTCGAGCCAGCGCTCCGGGGTCATGGTCGAGATGCCGGCGTCCTCCAGCATGCACCGGTTGGCCTCATCGGCGATCCCGAGAGCGTGCGGGTGGTTGGCCAGCAGCTGCTGCAGTTGTTCCTTGCCGAGCCGATAGTTCACAGGCACGAGCGGTACGCCGGCGCGAGCGGCGGCGAACATGGCGACCGGGAACGCTGGCCCGTTGACGGCGAGGTACAGCAGCGCATCGGCACCCGTTCCTTGCAGTCGGGCAGCCCCGGATTCGGCACGGGCGCGGAGGTCGGTCGGTGTGAACGCCGCCCCGGAGCGGCCGACCAGCTCCCGGTCGCCGAACCCCTCACAGGCCATCTCGAGAAGGGTCGTCAGGCGCACGTGCCCTTCCCTCAGTCCGACGCCGGCAGTGGCTTCGCGGCCTGGATGGCCAGCGGAGACCCGTTCAGAGCAAGGGTGCCCTTGCCGCCCTTGGTGCAGAGCACCTCGGTGGTGCCGGCCTCGTCGACGTACCGCTTCCCGAGCAGCGACCCGTCAAGCTGTGCGGGATCCGCCTCACCCTGATGCGCTTGGCCGCCCTTCGGGTACATCTCCAGACCGCCACACGTCAGCACGGCCTCCCCGGCGGGAGCCTTCGTCACGATCACGCTGGTCTCGTCGACGGCGCTGATGAGCGCCTGGCCAACCTTCAGTTCCATTTGGTCCTCCTGCTTGTCGTCGGCCGCGGGGGCGGTTCAGCGCCCTGTCCAGACCGGCTTGCGCTTCTCCGCGAAGGCACGAGCCCCTTCGCGGGCATCGTCGGACGCGGACACCTCGCGGGTCATCGAGACCGACTTCTCCATCCCTTCCTCGAACGTCCAGTCTCGCCCCTCCAGGGCGATACGTTTCGTCATGGCCACAGCGAGGGGGCCGTTGGCCGAGATCGCCCGGGCCAGCCTGAGTGCTCCCTCGAGGCTCTCGCCCTCCGGCGTGACCCGGTTGAGGAGGCCGAGTTCGCTGGCTCGATGGGCGTCGATGGGCTCACCGGTGAGGAGCATCTCCATTGCGGCAGCCTGGGGGATGCGCTGCGGCAGCGTGAAAGCGCCACCGGCGGCCGCGACCAGGCCGCGCTTGACCTCGGGAACACCGAACCGTGCCTTCTCTGAGGCGACGGCCAGGTCGCAGGCGAGCATCAGCTCGAAACCGCCCGCGAGCGCCCAACCCTCGACAGCGGCGATGAGCGGCTTTCGCGGACGCTGCTGCGTGATTCCTCCGAAGCCACGCCCCGGAAGGCCAGGGCTCTCGCCGCCAGCCGCGAACGCCTTGAGGTCCATCCCTGCGCAGAACGAGCCGCCGGCGCCGGTGATCACGCCGACCCGCAGCTCGGGGTCGGCGTCGAGCTCATCGACGGCGGCAGCGATGCAGTGCGCGGCGGCACCATCGAGCGCGTTCTTGGCGTAGGGACGGTTGATAGTGATGATCTGGATGCCGTCGGCTCGTTCCACGAGCACTTCGCCGCTCACCACCATGACCACCCTCTCGTCCGCCCCCGTCGCCTTGCGACATAGATTAGCACGATCAGTTTACTGATAGACCCAGATGGCTGTTGGGCTCAGGGCTGACCGGGGCGGAGCGCGACGAACAGGCCCTCTGCCTCGGCGCAGAGTACGCCGCCGTGCCGGAGATCTGCGCGGAGCAGCCGCTTGCGGCCCTCTTCGGAGACGAACCAGGCCCGAACCTGCAGGTCGGCGCCGATCGGCGTGATCGATCGGTAGTCGGTCTTCAGGTAGGCGGTCCGGCCGACCGCGCGCCCGCCGGTATTGGAGAGGCGGCCGAGAATCTCGTCGAACATCAGCGGGATGGCGCCCCCGTGGACGGCGCCATTGCCGCCGAGGTAGTACGGCCCGAAGCGGACGGTGCCACTCGCGCTCCGGGTGTCGACATGGTCGAGGACCAGGCGCGGTGTCATGGTCTGCGCGCGGCCATGTGCGTCAAGCCTGCCGAAGGTCCGATCGGCCTCGGTGCCGGCCAGCGGGGCGAGGTGCTCGTTCCACTCCCGCAGGCTCTGCGTCAGCCCCGCGAGGGTGCCGCTGTCGGCCGGGTCGTCCGTCAGGCGCAGCTCGGCGACGCTGTCGAGGAAGATCCGCAGTTGATCGGTCATCGTGACCCAGGGGGAGCCGGCGTCTTCGAGGGTGCGCTGGCTCAGGTCGGCCACGTCGAGACCGGCGCCCGCCACGTGGACGGTTGCGGACGTCGTGGGTTCGGAATCGGTCATGCGGTGACGGTACCTGCTCGAACCGTCATGTAGATTACCGAGTTAGATGATTCAGGTTGCTGAAGGCTGGCGCGTCGGGTTATAAATAGTTTGATAGGTTATCTGATGAGGAGTGTCATGGCGGACGACGCAAGCGGCGCGGGTATCAGGACCGAGGACATCGAGCAGGCGCGGAAGCTGTGCGGGCACCTGTTCGCCGAGAGGAACTCGGAGCTCTACACCTCGGCCCACGCCGACGCCATCCGGAACTTCGCGCGAGGCTACGGCGACGACAACCCTCTCTACACCGACGACGAGTATGGTGCGAATACGGTCTGGAAGTCGCAGGTTGCCCCGCCGCTGATCGGGATCGCCGTCAACAAGACGCTGCTTGGCGACTCCCGCCCGCCGGAGCTCCGCCGGCCCTCGTTCCGAGGGGTCCACAACTTCGTCTCCGGGACCGACTGGGAGCTCTACCGGCCGATCCTGCCGAATGACACGCTCTACACCTTCCAGGGCTTCGAGTCCGTGGAGGAGAAGAGCTCGGAGTTCGCGGGGAAGACCGTCATCATCACGCGCAAGCACGTCCGGATGAACCAGGACGCCGAGGTGGTCTCGGTCGCCCGGGTCATCTTGATCCATGCCGAGCGCAAGGCCGCCAAGGCGAAGGGGAAGTACGTCGTCGAGCCGGCCTCATACAGCGACGAGGACATCGCTCGCATTGACGAGGTATACGCCGGTGAGAGGCGCCGCGGAGCCGAGCCGCGATGGTTCGAGGATGTCAGCGTGGGCGACGCCCTCGGTCCGATCGCCAAGGGGCCCATCACCACCACCGACATCATCGTCTTCCACGCGGGCGGCTACGGCTTCACGCCGTTCGCGCCAACCACCAGCCGGCTCGCCCACCAGAACCGGCAACGGATCGCGCCCTTCTACATCAACAATGCCCAAGGCATTCCGGACGTGTCCCAGCGCGTCCACTGGGACAGTGCTTGGGCGCAGGAGATCGGTACGCCGATGGCCTATGACTACGGCGTGATGCGCGACTGCTGGCTCTCCCACCTGGTCACTGACTGGATGGGTGATGACGCGTGGGTGGTGCGACAGTCCAGCGAGATCCGCAAGTTCAACTACATGGGTGACCACCACCTGATGACCGGAACGGTCACCGGGAAGCGGATCGAGGCCGGACAGCCGGTGGTGGATCTGGAGCTGCGTGGCGTGAGTCAGCGGGGTGAGAACACCTGCCCCGCGACCGCGACGGTGGCCCTGCCCAGCCGCGAGCACGGTGCCGTCCATCTGCCCGAGGTGCCGACCGACCTGGCAGAGCAGGCGGCCAAGATGATGGAGCGTCACCAAGAACTCCGTCGTTCCGGGGCGGGCGCCTGACGAACTCCCATCCCTCACCGCACCGTAAAGGAAGTCCCGATGTCTCTGACCGGCCTGGCCTCTCCTGAGAAGACAGCGCTCATCATCAGCGAGTGCCAGAAGGGAATGACCGACCCGGGGTACTCCACGAACGACCTGCTCTCTGGTCAGGTGGTCAAGCGCGGCACGATCGGCAACATCCAGACGCTCGCCACGACTCTCCGCAGCCGGGGCGTGCAGGTGGTGCACAGCCTGATCGAGCCCTATCCGGACTGGCGGGGCTGGGTCGTGAACGCACCCCTGACGGGCAGCATTCGCAAGCGCCCGCTGGTCGACGGCCACCCGAGCACGCAGGTGCACGACGGCATCACGGTCGACCCCCACGACATCGTGCTGCACCGTCGGGTCGGGCTGACCGCCTTCTATGGGACCGATCTAGAGGCGGTGCTCCACGGCATGGGCGTGACGTCGATCATCCTGACGGGGGTGTCCCTGAACGTGGCGATCCCTGGTACGACGATGGAGGCAGTCAACCGCGGCTTCTCGGTGGTCATTCCGGCCGACTGCGTCAGTGGGGCGACCGAGGAGTCGCACGAGTTCGCGTTGAAGACGATGCTGCCTGTCCTCTCTACGATCACGACTGCCGAACGCATCGTCGAGGAACTTCGGGCCTGAGCTGCAGGGCACTTGGGCGGCGCGGCCGGTCGAGCACCGATGAGGCGAAGAGATCAACGACGGACTTGTTGGCAACAGCGTCGTTGACGAGGTGCCTCACT
>Ga0308173_10000032_pt1 | contig 43863 bp, 34 predicted proteins | sample PhyPR1_FD_203716 | JGI IMG/M metagenome (GOLD analysis project Ga0308173, IMG submission 203716) | Soil microbial communities from UC Gill Tract Community Farm, Albany, California, United States - DLSLS.P.R1 | ecosystem: Environmental > Terrestrial > Soil > Agricultural land | place: USA... | reverse complement strand
GAGAATCCGGAGACGAGACTGAGCCAGCACAACGCCGGATCGCAGGCCAGCTGGGCTGTCCGCCATCGTCCCTGGATACTTGTGTTTACCGAAGAGCATCCGAACTACCGAGCCGCCAGAAAACGCGAACTCGATCTAAAGGCGCAAAAAGGGCGGCCGGGGCTTGTTTGCGAAGACAGGTCTCTGCCCGCAAGGCCCGGACGCCACAGGCTCATAATCCCGCGGGGCGTGATCGCAAGTTCAAATCTTGCCCCCGCAACCAAATTCGAAAATTTGTCGCGGGTATCAGGGAAGCCGTATTTCGTGTATGTATTGTGGAGCGCATCGGCGCGTCGCTCGTTCCTGGGCGCTCGTGTTTGCCGGTGATTTTGCCAGCAGCGCCTCGAATATTACGGCACAATGAGAAATAGAGCTTGCTTATATGACCCTGGAGCAATCGATTCTAAACGCCGTCCGGGCGCTACCACCCGAGAAGCAGGCGGAGGTTCTGAAAATCGCTGAATCGCTGAAGCAGGATGCCGAAACCAAGCGGCCGAGGAAATCCGGCAGAGGCCTCTGGGAGGATCTGGGCATCTCGCTTTCAGCCGAGGACATCGGCGAAGCTCGGAAGGAAATGTGGGGCAATTTCCCTCGTAACGATGTTTGATGCCGAGCGTCGTCGTCGATACACATGCTGCCGTTTGGTATTTGCTGAATGATAAGCGGCTATCCCGGATCGCTGGTTCTGTTCTGGATCAGACTACGCAAGGCGGCTATCCCATCTTGATTCCGTCCATTAGCCTGGTTGAGCTTATCTACATGGCTGAAAAGGGCCGCATTCCAGCATCCACTCACACGAGATTGCTAGCGGCCATCGACGATCCTAATGGGCCGTACGAACTCGCCCCGCTCAATCGAGATGTTGCGGATGCAGTGCATACTATCGACCGGCAACTAGTGCCGGACCTTCCGGATCGCGTAATCGCCCCGGATCGCGTAATCGCCGCGACCGCTTTAGCGCGGAAGTTGCCATTGGTAAGCCGGGATTCGAAAATCCGCTCGTCGCAGATTTAGAACAATTTGGTAACGGTTATCGCTGCCGGTTCGAAAGATCTCTACTTCAAAACAGATTGTTAAGCTGAGCTGGCAAATCGAAGTCAGATTCAGCGGGCGGTTTGCAGCTACGGAACGCTTTGATTCGGGCCAGTAATCGCAAGTGCGAGCAACCCTGCGCAACCTACGTTGTTCTTACCTGCATAGCCGATGACCGGCACGCTCATAATCCCGCGGGGCGGGATCGCAAGTTCAATCTTGCCCCCGCAACCAATTCTTTCAGTTCCTCACGGATTGACGAGCGAACCTTCGTGGGCAAGGTCAGGCGGAATCTCCTCCATGCTGTGGGCTGAGCTAGCTGATCAGCCACTTCTGCAAAATTTCTTCCTCTGTATCTCCACGGACTTCAAAGTCACAATTCACGCCTACTCTCGCGACAAATAACGACCTTCGAGATAATGCGGTCCTCGCTTTGCGGGCAGCTCCGCTGTTAACGCGTCACTTGCTGTGATTCGCAACAGTAAGGCATTACATCAGCGTCGTTCCAAGTGCAAATCGGGTTTAAGTAGGTTCCGTATCACCTGATAAGGTATGGCTATTTCGGTAGGACCTGCCGCGCCAGCTGCGATCTCGTAGGTATTGAAAACGAATAGCAACTCTTTTTCGCCAGCACCAAAATTGTCGTTCAACCTGAAATGCCCGCCAGGAAAGTTGTAGCCCTGTTCCGAAACGCTGTCGCTTGAGGAGAGTCCTCTATCTCGGCGAAATTGCGCTTCGGCCAAGGACGTGAGTTTCGGGAGAGCGTCTTCCTTCACGAGATCCGATAATTTCAGGATTCTCCCTGTCCCGGTCTCGAAATTGACGAACAGGGTGTTCCCAAACGGATGAACACCGCCTGCATCTTCGTCCGAATCACATCTGAAACTGAGGATGGGTGGAGTGTAGCGAAGGATCGTTACGGTTTTATGCTCGTACAAATCGTGGGCCTCTGGTCGTGTTTGAAATCCAGAGCACTCTTCCAAGAACGCGTTAGCGTATGCGTCTAAAGAACGAAAGCCGGAGTCATCTGCTGGCCAACCGCTTCGGCGCAAAAGAAGTTGAGTTATTCCCTTGTTTATGCGATCCCGGACTTCAGGCGATGCAGCCGAGATTATCTCGGGATACTCGAAAGTTATCAAGCACGCTGGCCTTTGCTTCTCGATTCGCTTTAGCTCAAAGCGCAACGGCCCCTGAGCCAGTCCCGCAGATAACACGCACACGGCCAATGCAACTATCCGAAGCATCATTCGTGTACAGGATAGCGGTTCCGAGCGATGCTGCCCCGGGCTGGTCTAGCTCCTGCCTTGCTGGAGCCCAGTTCGGGCGACGCTGGAGCTGAGCCTATATTCGAGCCACCGTGATCCTTTCGATCGGATGATTGCCGCTCAAACATTGGCAGATGACATCCCTGTAATCAGTGCAGATGCCAAGCTCGATGCTTTTGGCGCCCGGCGCATCTGGTAAGGTTTGTGACCAGCAAATTCGGCAGATTGTGTGAGAGAGATCTTGATCCAGAGCTACCGCAGTCGCTACTCATGACCTACCTGTTTACAGCGGCTTCGCTTCGGAGCCCTGGCCGCCTCAACCGGGCGGCAAGCCATTCGCGCGCCGCTTCGGGCGAGAGTGGTCCGCGGACAAACAGATGTCCTTGGAGATAATCGGCGCCCAGCGAGACCAACGCTGCCGCTTGCGCCGGCGTTTCAACGCCTTCCGCGATCGCTTTGAACCCGAACGCTTGGGCAGTTGTCAAAATCGCTCTCACAATCGGCCGTGACTCGGCATCGACCGCCTGTATAAACGACCGGTCGATTTTGAGGCTGTCCAGGGGCAAATTTCGCAAGTACGACAGACAAGAAAAGCCGGTGCCGAAATCGTCCAGCGAAACGTGTATTCCGGAGCTCCGTAGTTCGGCCAGCACAGAGGTTGTGGCTGCATGATCGCTGACGAAAACGCTCTCGGTGAGTTCCAGCTGTAGGCGGCTGGCCGGCAGATTTGTCTCGGCGAGAATGTCAAACACATCGGAAACGAAGCTGCCAGACAAAATCTGGACTGTCGAAACGTTCACTGAAACCATTGGCTGGACGCCGGAATGCCACGTCATAGCCTCGCGGCAGGCTTCCCGCAGAACCCAGCGGCCGAGGGCGACGATATCGCCGGTACGCTCCGCAAGCGGAATAAATTTGCTGGGCGCGATCTCTCCCAGCTGAGGATGCCTCCAACGCAACAAGGCCTCCATCGCGTGGCAATCGCCCTCGGACGCGGAGATGATCGGCTCGAATACCAGTGAGAAGCCTTGCGTCCGGATCGCCCTGTGAAGCGCGTGCTCCAGCAGACGCCGTTCGATCAGCTTCCGGCTGAGCGAGGGATCGAAAAGCCGTACCTTTGAACGCCTCTCTTCCTTCCCTGTGTACATGGCAACATCGGCTGCGCGAATAAGTTCGTCGTAGTCCCGGCCGTGCTCGGGAAAAAGCGCCACTCCTACGGTAGCGTCCAGATTCACGGTTTCGAGATCGACCTGAATCGGCTCGCAGAGGACCATTCGCAAGGCGTCTCCCAAGTGCTCGGCTGCGGCCCCATGCTCCAGGTCCGGCATAACCACCACGAACTCGTCGCCACCCCAGCGGGACAAGTGAGCGTTGGCTGGAACGCTTCCGGCAAGGCGCTGCGCAGCAACCTGGAGGACACGATCGCCGGCATAGTGCCCCATCGCATCGTTTACCTCCTTGAACTTGTCGAGGTCGATGAAGAGTACGGCGAGTGGGTAAGAGCTTTGGCCAGCATCAAACAGACTGGTTTTCAAGTGCTCCACAAGCCTGGCGCGATTACAGAGGCCGGTGAGCGGGTCTGTCGACGCCAAGTGGGCGAGTTCCTTGGCATAACGCTCTTTCTCGCTCACCTCGCGTTGAAGGTCGGAAGTGCGAAGCCTGATGCGGAACTCGAGAGACTGATTTGCCTCGTGGAGCGCCACCTGCGCTTCTCTCAAATTGCCATTAGCGGCCTCCGTACGTTCCTGTTCCCTGGTTACGGCAATCAGTAATTTCTCGTTTGCGTGGCTGAGCCGAACTGCCCTCATGATTGTCCGGTGTGTCAGGCGCGAGGAGATGGCCATCACGATGAAAAATACGCACCCCAGCGCGCCTAAGATCCTGCTCTCGAAATCACTCGAGAAAAGAAAGAACAGGGTTGCCGGCCATATCAGCGCTGCGCAAAATATCAACGCGAGAGTCTGCGAGGGCGCGAGTACAGTGGCGCTGCCGCCTGCCATGCCGCACAAAATGATTGCGGAGGCTGCTCGCCCGGTCTGGTTCAGATCAGAAAAGAAAATTAAGGGAAAGGCCGCCCATAGGGTGGCCGCCGATAGTACGCCTGTTCCAAAGCGCCGGATTTCCCGGAAGCCGTCGCGCGGCCCTTCGCGTTTGTGCCAGAGTCGCACGTCCAGCATTCGCAAAGCCAAAATCCCAGTCATAACGCCCCACCAGGTCAGCAGAGGAGCGAGTGCGGCTTGCCTTGCCGAAATCAAAAGGAGAAAGGTACAAGCCACAACCGAAACACCTATGCTGCCGGTTGCGTGCTGGTACAGCAGCTCGGCGGCATCGTTCACGGCAAGATCCCCGCCGCTGGCGAGCTTTACATCATCCTTCGGAATCTCGCTTTTCATCCGAAAATCTAATATCAGGTTCGGCTTTCTGGAAATATTCCCGTGAATCCAGTAAAATGCGCGCGGGTAGCTTCGATTTATACTCCTTTCCTGTGAGTAAATCAAGCCCACGCCTCATCTATAACGGCTAACGCACTCGGGCCGCCCTTGCGCTCGAAACTCTGATAACGTAATGCCTGAAAAGAATCAGGATGGAAAAGCCTCGCCTCAGTTTTTGGCAGATCTGGAACATGAGTTTCGGGTTCCTGGGTATCCAGTTCGGCTGGACTCTCCAGATGAACAACATGAGCGCCATTTATGAGTATTTGGGAGCCCGGCCGGGCCAGCTCCCGCTCCTCTGGTTGGCCGCGCCGCTCACGGGCTTGATCGTGCAGCCTGTCATCGGGCACTGGAGCGACAACACCTGGGGACCGCTTGGAAGGCGAAGGCCTTTCTTCCTGGCGGGGGCTCTGCTGAGTTCTCTCGCTCTGGTTCTTATGCCCATGAGCGGGGCGCTCTGGATGGCCGCTGGGCTGCTTTGGATTCTGGATGCTTCCATCAACATCAGCATGGAGCCGTTTCGCGCCTTCGTGGCGGACATGCTGCCGGACGATCAACGGGCACGCGGGTTCACCATGCAGAGCTTTTTCATCGGGGTGGGCAGCGTAGCTGCTTCCTACCTGCCGCTTCTGTTAAGCCGCTTCACCCATTCAACCGGATCGGCGGGCAGTCGCGCTATTCCGGATATCGTGCGCGTCTGTTTCTGGACCGGCGCCGTCGCCTTTCTGGGAGCGGTCTTGCTCACCATTTTCACCACGAAGGAGTATCCGCCCAGCGCCCAGGAGAGCGAACGCCTGCGGCACGCCAAGCGCTTCGATGCCGGTGAAATCCTTCGCGCGCTGATAAACATGCCGAAGACGATGCGGCAACTGGCGATTGTGCAGTTTCTGACCTGGCTCGGCCTATTTTGCATGTTCCTGTATTTCGCGGTCGCGGTTGCTCATAATGTGTTTGGAGCTAACTCTCCCGCTGACCCGGCGTACACAAATGGCATCATCTGGGCAGGCTATTGCTCCGGTGTTTATAACGCCGTGTGCTTTCTGGTTGCGCCGCTGCTGCCCGGAGTGGTTAATCGCCTGGGAAAGCGCGGGACCCACTCGCTGTGTCTGCTGGCCGGCGCTCTCGGACTGCTTTCCATAGCGGTCATTCACGATAAATGGCTGCTGTTCGTTCCGATGATCGGCATCGGAATCGCTTGGGCCAGCATTCTTTCGATGCCGTATTCGATACTCGCGGCAGCAATCCCATCGAACAAGATGGGCGTCTACATGGGGATTTTTAATTTCTTCATTGTCATTCCCGAGATCCTGTCATCGCTTCTATTCGGCTGGATCATGGCGAATCTGCTCGGCAACGACCGCATGAAAGCGCTCATCGTGGGAGGCGTTTGCTTCATCGTCGCCGCTATCCTCACCCAGCGCATACAGGAATTTGCGGTTCGGGATGAATCCCTTGCGCCGGTTGCGGCACAGCCTGAGGAGGCTTGACTGCGCCTGCTCCCAGATTCACTGCGTATCATATACATATCAACTGCAACGAATATCGCTGGAGCCGGCTGCCAGGCTGGCGTTTGGGCCGTCACGCCACATGAGAACCCTGCAAACTGTTGAGATCTCAAAATCATATAGCGGCCGGCGCGTGGTGGACAATGTCACGGTGCGGGTGGAGCAGGGCGAAGTGGTGGGCCTTTTGGGGCCGAACGGGGCGGGCAAAACTACGTCCTTCTATATCATTGTGGGCCTGATCAGCCCGGAATCCGGCGAAGTATTGCTGGATGGTAAGTCGATTACACCTCTCCCGATGTACCAGCGCGCGCGCCGCGGCGTAAGTTACCTTCCGCAGGAGCCTTCGGTTTTCCGGAAGCTCAGCGTGGAAGACAACCTGATGGCGATTCTGCAAACTTTGCCGCTGAACGGGCGCGAGCGCCGCGAACGCATGAATGTGCTGATTGAGGACATGGGTCTGGAAACTGTCCGGCACAGTAAAGGATACATGCTTTCGGGCGGTGAGCGGCGGCGGGTGGAGATTGCACGCTCGCTGGTGCTGCAACCCGATTTCATCTTGCTCGATGAGCCGTTTTCCGGCATCGATCCCATACAGGTGCTGGAACTTCAGCGGATCATCGGAGATTTGAAGCGCAAGGGCATCGGAATTCTGGTGACTGACCACAACGTTCGCGAGACTCTGGCTGTGACCGACCGCGCCTACATTATCAGCAGCGGCCGCATCTTCCGGGCCGGTTCGCCGGAGTCGCTGGGAAATGATCCGGAAGTTCGGCGTATATACCTGGGTGAGAACTTCTACTTTCCTCCGGTGCTTGCAGGTCAGTAGAAGCGCGCCTTCGGGGTCCAAATATGCTGAAAAGTCCGATTTTTCCTGCAGAAGCAATCGCCTCCTCCGGTGCTAAACTGAAATCCGAATGAGTTCGCTTTCGCAACGGCTGCACCTTGGCGTTCAACAAAAGCAAATACTCACGCCGGGCCTGGTTCAAATGGTCACGGTCCTTCAGCTCAGCCGTCTTGAGCTGAAAGACATGATCCTGAACGAGATTGCCGAGAACCCCGTTCTGGAGGAGGCTGCGGAAGCCGCTGAAGAACTGACGCCCGCCGAGGTTCAATCGCTGCTTGAGCGGGAGCGGCAAGCCGATCCAGCGGATCAGTCTATTCTCGACAAAGTGGAGGGCGCAGATGCGCCTCAGACCTTCGAATCGTTCCCGGATGGCGAATTTTCGATGGACGGCGCAGGGAACGAGACGGCGGTTACGGATTCGAGCGCCCCTGCTGCTACAACGCCGGAAGAATCGCCTAAAGCCGAAACCGATCCTTTCGACGAAATCGATTTTGGCAGCTTCTTCGATGATTATCTCGATCCCGGATTCAAGAGCCCCGCTTCGGAGTCGGTCGAGAAGCCGTCATTCGAGACATTTCTTTCGTCGCCGGTCACTCTCAGCGATTATTTGCAGAGCCAGCTCAGCGTCATGGTGCTTCCAGAGGCCGTGCGCGACGCCGCCAACAGCATCATCGGCAACGTAGAGGAGAGCGGCTACCTCACGACGCCGCTGGAAGAGATCGCGGTCGGCGAAGGCTTGAATCTTGAGGATATGCAGGCCGGCCTGCGGGCGGTTCAGTCGTTGGACCCCACGGGCGTTGGCGCTCAAAATTTGCAGGAATGCCTGCTGCTGCAACTTGAGGCGCGCGGTTCGCGGGATTCCGTGGCCTGGAAGATTATTCATGACCATTTGAAGCTGCTTGAAACCCGGCAGTTATCCCAATTGGTAAAAGCGCTTGGAAGGCCGCTTGAACATATTCAGATTGCGGTAAATGTGATCCGGCACTTGGACCCTGCCCCCGGGCTGCGGTACTCCAGTTCCGGCGCCCGCCAGGTCGAGCCGGACGTTTACATCGAAAAAGAGGGCGACGATTATCTCATCACCTTGAATGACGACGAGATTCCGCAGCTGCGGCTGAACGGCGAATACAAACGGATGATCGACCGTGAGCAGGAACCCAATCGGGATATTCGGAACTACGTCAAAGAACGCTATGCGTCGGCCTTGCAACTGATCAAGAACATTGAGCAGCGCAAGCAAACAATTTTGCGTGTTTGCCACTCTATTATTCGCCGTCAATTAGAATTTCTGGAGTTCGGAATCGACCACCTCAAACCCATGATGATTAAGGAGGTGGCGGAAGAAATTGGTGTACATCCTTCCACCGTCAGCCGGGCAGTCGCGAACAAGTATGCGCACACGCCGCAGGGCGTCTACGAACTGCGTTACTTCTTCTCGGAAGCGGTGCAAGGACCCTCCGGCAGCGCCACACCGCTGCTAATCGTGAAAAGGCGCGTGAAAAAAATGATTGAGGATGAGAATACGACTCACCCGCTTACCGACGAACAGATTACGGCTCGTCTGCAAGCGGAAGGCATTCAAGTGACCCGGCGCACCGTTGCGAAGTACCGGGAGGACATGAAGATACCTTCAACCCATCAGCGCCGCGTTCGCGCCTGAAAGAGCCCGTTAATATAAATTCCGCGAGCCGCGGAACCATTTCCGGGGCCCGCACTGAGGGGAACATGAGACTGATTGTTTCTGGAAAGACCAAAGATTTCACCCCTGAACTGGAGGAGAAGTTTACCTCCAAAATCGCCAAGCTGAGTAAGCTTATTGAGCGCCGGGGAGAGCGTGAGGCTCACGTATCTCACCAGATTGAGCGCCATCTCCACAAAATGCAGGTGATCATTAATTTCTACGATCATTCGCTGGTGGGCGAAGGCGTCGATGCTGACCTGGAAACCGCCATGTGCCAGGCCATCGAAAAGCTGGAGAAGCAGATTGTGAATTTGCGCAGCCGCTGGCGCGATACCCATCGCGATGCCAAGGTGGTGCGCGAAACCAAGGAGGGCTGGAATGGCTCGGCCGCCATTCCTACGGAGCCTGAACCGCCCCAGGCCGCCAAAGCGGGGGCAAACGGCCGCGGCGCGAAACCAAAGATTTTTCGCGTCAACTACGAAGAAGATCGCAAGCCCATGACGCTTGAAGAAGCCATGCTGGAGATGGAAAACCACCAGGACTACGTTGTTTTCCGCGATGCCGATCACGACTGTTTATCCGTTCTGGTTCGCCGGCCGGATGGCAATTACGACCTGATAGAGTCCTAAGATAGCCGGGCGGTGCGCCCGGCGCAGGTCGCGGCCTGCCCTACTGCATCACCTGAATGTCGAAGTCAAACTTAGATGTTGCCACTCTGCCCGGGAAAGAGCCGCCGTTAGCTGCCGACCTGGTGATAATTACCGGAATCAGTGGTTCCGGTAAGTTGACCGCGCTGAAAGCGTTCGAGGATCTGGGCTACTATGCCGTCGACAACCTTCCCATTGCTCTGCTGCCCAAATTTGCCGACCTGACATACGAATCTAAGAAGCGCGCCGCTGTCGCCATCGACATTCGCGAGGGGGAGGCGCTGAAGCAGTTCCCGAAGACCTACGAAGAGCTTAAAAAACGGCTGGTTTCTACTCTCGTTTTCCTCGACGCCGACGATGACATACTGCGGCGGAGATTCAGTGAGACCAGGCGGCCGCATCCTTTAGGTGGAGAAGCGACGGTTCTGGCGAGTATCGGAGATGAGCGGAGGCAGCTTGCTCCGATACGGGCCTTGGCTGACCTGTGCATCAATACCAGTAAGCTCAACGTTCACGAGCTGCGTGCCATCATCTCCGGCAAGTTTCACGACCAGAAAGACGCGAATAAGATCGTGATCTACGTGAATAGCTTCGGGTTCCGGAACGGAGTTCCAGCGGACAGCGATCTGGTTTTCGACGTTCGCTTTCTGCCGAACCCGAACTACATCCCGGAGTTCAAACACCTGACCGGTCGGCATCCAAGCGTAGCGAGATACATCCGGTCGTTTCCGCAGACGGGTGAATTTATAAACCGGATCTCAGATCTTTTGATTTATCTTTTGCCCCACTATATCCGCGAAGGAAAAAGCTATCTTACAATCTCATTCGGCTGCACCGGCGGACACCACCGGTCTGTTTTTATTGCAAATGAGATCAACAAGAAACTGAAAAAGGCGGGTTTCAGCGTACGGGAGAGCCACCGCGACCTGAACCGATGAGGACCGCCTTGGGCGCCGTAACAGCGTGCGCGGGAGATCGCGAATCGCTGCGCTGGGCGAGCAGTTCGTAATTCGAATAAATCTCTTCCTGTCGCGAGCGCATGCCGTAAATTCCGAAGAGGCTCGCATTCACGGATTCAGAGAACCGCTTTGGAAGCCAGACGCCGCCAACCGGCGATTGCTCGAGTTCAAATCTGGTTCCCGGTTTCACTTGTGCGATAAACAAGCCGAATTGAACCGGCTTAATGACCTCTGCCTGCACCTTCACCCAGTGGTACTCGGCCTTGTCGATCCAGAGGTGGCCCTTCATTCCGAGCAGCACTCGTGCCTTCTCGACTGGAGGACGATAATCCGGGTTGGGTATCGCATCCAGCAGGTAGCAATCCACGCCATCAACCTGCTCCTCACGGTTTAGTTTGAAGTGGAAGGCGTTTACCATCTGCTGCATCAGTAAATGTTCTTCAGAGCGATCGGTCTGATATTTAGAGATCCGCGCTTGCCTCTGGTCGGGCGATTCACTCTGCCGTCTTCGAGTCTCACGAGTAAGCTTGTCTCGTTCTAGCTGCGCCTGTGCCGGCGTGAGCGGCTCGTTGTCCATGCCGATCAGCCGCGAATACGGCGACCCTTCGATCATCGTGACTTGGTATGTCTTCGATACAGTGGCTCTTGCGTTCCCATCCGAGTCGATCTTGGTCTTGGTGTCCCGCTCATGGTGAGAATACGCGGTCTGGGCTTTCCAATCCGCTGTATTGGCCGCGACGGAGTTCCGGACAATTGCGGCAACGTTCGGCTCGGGTTCATTGTTGGCCGCCCGCAAAGAACACGGAGCGAACGCAAACATTCCAAGTACAAGCAAAACTACAGAGAGCTTCCACTTGGTCGCTTTGGTCACGTTATTCCCTTCGAACGCTTCAGAGCAACGATGTTACCAAAGCGTTTCCAGCGCTGCTTCAACTACTTACGTCTTAACACGCAAACGGGCAAGCGGGCAAATGCGCCGGTACCAGGCTGAATTTACCCTCTCAGTACCAGGAGCCCTATGCACAATTTGCGGTCGGAGAGCGCGGGAATGCTTCCGGATCCCGTTCTTCGGCCGGGGCATCCAGGCATTCCAGATCCTTTTCAATCGCGATCTTCAGAACCGAGCCGCTGACGGGCAGTTCGAAATACAAGCCGATTCCACTGCTTCCCGCCCATTGCTTCAACTCCGAAGGCGGTGCTGAAATGCGGATCACGCCCTCACGAAAGGAGGCCTCAGGCCCAAACTGCGCATTGTCGTCCAGAATGTAAGCAAGGCTGCCGGAGCCAGGAAACGCAACCCGTTCTTCCAGAGCAGAACCGGAAGCTACGGTTTCCACCTCGCGCCGGTTCAAACGCAATCGAAGACTGTTGTTCCGAAATCTCAGCTTCATCTATTCCGAGTGTATCCGCCGCTCTCCCGAATACACATTGAATCGGCCTTCCCGAACGAAGCCGATCAGCGTGATGCCATGCTCCCGGGCGGCTTCAATCGCAAGACTTGAAGGCCCGCTTACAGTCGCCAACACGGGCGCTCCGGCCATGGCGGTCTTTTGGATCAATTCGAAACTGCTCCGGCTGCTCATGAAGACGACGCGGCCGGTGAGCGGAGTGAGTCCGTTCAAGAAAGCCCAACCAATCAGCTTGTCGAGCGCATTATGCCGTCCGATATCTTCGAACACAGCGGCAACTCCGCCCTCAAGATCGACGAGTGCGGCAGCATGCAATGCGCCGGTTTGCCCGAAACCAACCTGCTGACTGGCCAACAGCGCCGGAAGAAGCTCGATGAGCTTACAGGAAATCGCAAAGTCATCGTTTGGCCGTGGCGGAAGCTGCTGGGCCAGCGAATCACGGCTCCGCTTTCCGCAAATTCCGCAGCTTGAGCTCATGATTCCGTTCCGGGCTATGCGCCAGCCTTCAAAATCGACGCCTTTCGTCAGTTCGATGAGGATCTCGTTTGAAGGCTCGCCGCCCAGCGAGTGAATCTCTGCGAGATCTTCGCGGTTGCGGAGAATGTTTTCGGAAAACAGAAGCCCGGCAGCCAGTTCCCGATCATGTCCGGGTGTGCGCATCGTAACCGCAAAGCTTTCGGCCACATGCGCGTCCTTAAACCAGTAACGAACCCGGATTTCCAGCGGCTCTTCGGCCGCAACCGTATCTGTAATGCGCTCGGATTCAGCGCCGTGAATCCGCTTGACGCTGAAATGCCGGACTAGGGAATCCTTGGCGGGTAGCATCTAAGGCGACTCCCGAAACAGTCCCACCTCAGACAGCGCCGGACAGACCGGAGCTTTTGTGATCCGCACCCGCACTCGCGTTGTCGTCACCGGATTCTGGGCGCGAAGGATCCGGCACAATCCAATACTTGTTCCGTGTCTGAAAGCCGTCCAGGCATTGTCTTTCCAAATCTCGACCGCGAACTCGCCAATGCGCTGGCCCAGGCGGATGTTCTCGCGCAGGCGCACCAGGTCGAATGTTGCCGGTTTTACAAGCTCAATCGTTACGCTGGGAGTTGTTACCGAATCATCTGTCGCCCAGTAAGTGAACCGGTTATCGTCGAGCAGATTCTGCGGGCCATAAGCCCGGTCATTGTTGCGAGTGTTCGATGCGCTTGCTCTCGCTCCGCGCGCAAGATTTGAGCCGAACGTGGAACGGAGGGCTTGCCCGAACTGCCGCAATGACTCGGCATCCGTGTCGTAGATGAGGCCGCGCCGGTCCGGCGGAACATTCAACAGGAAACTTGCGCCCCGGCCGACGGACTCGTAATACAGGTCCAGCAACTGGCGGGATGTCTTGCCCTTGCCGTTTTCGCTGGGATGCCAAAACCATCCGGGCCGGATGGAAACATCGCATTCCGCGGGCATCCAGTACTTGCCGTTCCGTGTGCCGGACGTGTTTTCCGCTTCAACGACGTCACCTGGTGCTCCGGGACCGCCGTTCGGCGAATGAGGCGTGTAAGTCGCCCAGCACGTCTCGCCTGCAATTCCTTTTTCATTTCCAACCCAGCGAACATCGGGTCCAACATCGCTGAAAATTGCGGCGTTCGGCTGAAGTTCACGCTCCATCTTCCAGGTGTTCGGCCAGTCATAATAGTGCAGCTTATCGATGGTGCGTGTTTCGTTCGCGCCGCCATAATACCCGCTGCCGCCGTTCGCGCCATCGTGCCAGATTTCAAAGATCGGGCCGTAACCGGTAAGTAGTTCGCGCAATTGCTGGCGGTAGATCTGAATGTATTGTGGTGTCCCGTAAGACGCCTGATTACGATCCCAGGGCGAAACGTAGACGCCAAACTTCAGGCCGTGCCGGGCGGCGGCTTCGGAAATCTCCCTCACAATATCGCCCTTTCCATTCTTGTAAGGGCTGTGCTTGATGGAGTGGTCGGTGGTCTTCGTAGGCCAAAGACAGAAGCCATCGTGGTGTTTGCAGGTAAGGATTGCGCCTTTGCTTCCTGCCGCCTTCAGCGCTTCAATGATTGCATCGGCATCAAAAGCTGTTGGGTTAAAAATCGCCGGGTCCTCATTTCCGTAGCCCCACTCTTTATCAGTGAACGTGTTAACCGTGAAGTGCAGGAAATTATAGAACTCGAGCTTGCTCCAGCGAATCTGCCTTTCAGAAGGCAAAGCTCCATAAGGAGCAGGCGCTGATGTGCCCGCGAAAAGCGGCGAGCCGGCTGTGAGCGCCGCTGGTGCAGCGAGGAGTAAAGAGCGTCTGGAGAAAGCGTGCGACGAAAACGTATGCATTGGAGCGGCCGGGTAACAGCTTCCTCTGTCATGATCGCTTAGGTCTTTGGCAAGGGCTGCCGAAACCGTTGACAAAGGTATGGTGATATCACTATATTAATATGTACGGATGACGGGCGAGCCGTTCCTGAAGCCTGTGATTTGGATCGGTTCGAGCCGCAAGGATTTGCGTGTGTTTCCCGAACACCTGTTCAGGATCATATGGGCTATGCTTTGTACGTTGCGCAGCGCGGTGGGATGCACCGTGACACGAAACCGCTGAGCGGTTTGGGCGGGGCAGGAGTCGTGGAGATCATTAAGGACTTTCGCGGCGACACCTTTCCGGGCCGTGTACACAGTGCGTTATGAAGCGGCGATTTATGTGCTGCACGCGTTTCAGAAGAAATCGAAAAGCGGGCGCGCGACCCCACGCCGGGAAATGGAAATAATCGAGCAGCGGCTGCGCGAAGCCAAAAAAATAGCGGCTGGGAAGAAGTCATGAGCAAAAACAGATATCAGGCCGGCGGTCGGAACGTGTTCAAGGATCTCGGGCTGCCCAATCCCGAAGAGCATCTGATCAAGGCGCAGCTTGTGTACAAAATTGACACGATCCTCAAGGAGAAGAAGCTGAAGCAGGTCGAGGCCGGCAAGCTGTTCGGCATTCGGCAACCGGATGTCTCGAAGATGCTCCGCGGCGAGTTCCGGCAGTTTTCGGTTGAGCGGTTGCTACGATTCCTGGTGGCGCTGAATCATGATGTCGAGATTGTGGTCAGGCCGCACCGAGGCCAGAGCGATACGGGGGTGCTGCACGTGTCCTGAAAGTACAGCTCGCTTCGGACCGTAATCTGCTATCCTCAAGTTGATTAATCCCACAGAAGAGCGAGGCGCCACGATGAAGATTCCCATCATTTCCATCCAACATGACGGGATGCGCCGTTTTGCTCGCCCGCGGCATTGACCGCCTCCTTCGAAGCTAAACAGTAACGCTTCCGGTTCGCGTCCTTCCGCGGGGAAGCATTCCCCCGGCATTTTCCGCCAATCCATCAACCTCTTTTGCGTCTCCGGACCTTTGCGTTCCGGCAGGCGCGTGATTTGGTCCATCGATCCTATGCTGAATTTCAATAAGAACGCAATGTCTGGAGTGCTCGGCTTCCTATACCGGCATTGGAAGCGCGAGCGGAGAACAGTTGCAGGAATCGCCTTCAGCATGGCCGCCGCGACAGTTGCCGACCTCTTTCTGCCCGTCTTCTCCGGCCGGCTGGTGGATGCCCTTACGCTGAGCGTTCCGCAGCAGCAGGCATTTCATAATGCGCTGCTCGCGGTGGGTGCTATGGCCCTACTCGGCGCGGTGCTGATTGTAGCCCGGCATGCTGCTTTTATCGGCATCTCCGGACTCACCGTACGAGTGATATCCCGCATGGCGTCCGACGCCTTTTGGCGGGTACAACGGCTTTCTACCGACTGGCACGCAAATAACTTCGCCGGATCCATCGTGCGGCGCATCACCCGCGGCATGTGGGCGGTTGATTTGATGAACGATACGCTGCTGCTCTCGCTGCTTCCTGCCCTGGTAGTTCTGGCCGGGTCTTCAGTCGTATTGGGTGCTCGCTGGCCGGGCCTGGGCCTTCTCGTCGGCGCGGCCGCCACCGCCTATGTCGTTATCTCTGTCGCCCTTGCGGTTGGGTATGTTGCGCCGGCCGCTCGTCTATCGAACGCGCAAGACACCCGGGTGGGAGGCTCACTGGCCGACTCGATCACTTGCAATGCGGTGGTGAAGGCTTTCGGGGCCGAGTCGCGGGAAGACAGCCGCCTCAATCGCGTGCTCGGTAAATGGCAGGCGCGCACCTATCGGACCTGGATCTTCGGAACGCGCAGCGGCACCGCGCAGCTCACGGTATTGCTCGGGCTCCGTACGCTGATCGCGCTTTACGCGATTGTGCTGTGGAGGCGCGGCGTAGCGTCGCTCGGGGACGTAACCTTCATTCTGACCAGCTACTTCATCGTGCATGGTTACTTGCGCGATGTCGGCCAACATGTCGCCAATCTTCAACGCAGCGTGAACGAAATGGAAGAGATGGTGGACCTGGAGCGAGAGCCCCTGGGTATCGAAGATCGCCCAGGTGCCGAGCCCCTGCGAATCCAGCGCGGCGATATCACTTTCAACCGCGTCACGTTTCAGTACAGCCAACACGCTGAGCCTCTGTTCAGGGACTTCTCGCTTCACATCCGGCCCGGTGAACGTGTCGGCCTGGTTGGCCATTCCGGCTCCGGTAAAAGCACGTTCGTTAAGCTTCTCCATCGCCTCTACGACATTACAGATGGCCGCATTCTGATCGATGGACAGGATATAGCCCATGTAACGCAAGCATCCCTACGCTCGGAATTGGCGATGGTGCCGCAGGACCCGATTCTGTTTCACCGCTCGCTTGCCGAAAACATCGCCTATGGCCGCCCCGGAGCGCGCCTCCGCGACATTGAAGAGGCTGCGTGGCTCGCGAATGCCCACGAGTTCATCCGCCGGCAGCCGAAAGGCTACGCAACCCTGGTCGGCGAGCGCGGCGTAAAGCTTTCCGGAGGCGAGCGCCAGCGAGTCGCCCTGGCTCGTGCATTCCTGGCGAACACACCGATTCTGGTCTTGGACGAGGCAACTTCCAGCCTGGATTCTGAGTCCGAAGCTGCCATTCAGGAGGCGATGGCGCGGCTGTTGACCGGGCGTACTGCCATCGTCATCGCGCATCGACTTTCCACCGTTCGTATGCTCGACCGCATTTTGGTTTTCGACAGCGGGCGGATTGTCGAGGAGGGGACCCACGAAACGCTGGTCCGCAAGCTGGGCGGCACATATAAGCGGCTGTTCGAAAAACAGGTTTTGGGCCTGATTGCCGATTCCGAACCCGAGTTCTACGCTGTGAACGAATGAGGGGGAGGGCCGCGGTGCCTACGGCACGATGCGCGCGCTCTTAATGTAATCCAGCTTGGGATAGTGCTGCTGTAAATACGAATTGCCGGTCTCCTCAATGGATCCCTGGCTGGGGCCTTCTCCATTCGGCTGGCCTTCGCCATAGCCGGTGTAGAACTTAGCGACGTTGTCCATGCCCTGGATGACTTCACCAAATGGCGTGAAGCCCTGTGGATCAAGCGCGGCGCTGTTATCGCCCAGGTTGATAAATACTTGCGTCGTCCGTGAGTCGGGCTGACCGGTCTTGGCGAACACAATCGTGCCGATCTTATTCGAGACTTTGGGCGGATCGTCTTTGATCGCTTCATTCCACTTCTTGTTTACCTGCGGATCGCCGCTGATGCCCCATTGCACGACGAAGCCGGGCAGAACGCGGAAGATCGCATTGTTGTTGTAGAAGCCCGCTTTGGTGAGCTGGTAAAAGTGGTCCGCGCCGATGGGAGACCAGTTCCGATGGACCAGGATGACCACATCTCCCTTGGTAGTCTGCAACTGCACTTTGTACTGCGCGGGCCCGGCTTCTATTTGGGCGCCTTTCTTTTCGCCGCAGGAGAGCGATAGGGCGGCAATGACAAGTGTAAGGACCAGGGGCACCATTCGGGTTCGGCTCACTTGGCATCCCTCCAATTCGGTCCGACACCCACTTCCACGACGAGCGGCACGGAAAGTTTGTACACGTTTTCCATCTCTGTTTTGACTATTTCTTTCAATTGATCTCTCTCCACGGGCGGCGTTTCGAATACCAATTCATCATGCACTTGGAGCAGCATGCGCGATTGCATCTTTCGTTCTTCGAGCAAAGCCGCGATCCGAATCATGGCTAGCTTGATAAGGTCGGCCGCAGTCCCCTGCAGGGGCGTGTTGACGGCGGTGCGTTCGGCAAACGACCGAGCCGCTGGATTGCGGCTCTGCATGTCCGGTATGGGACGACGCCGGCCCAGCAGCGTCTTGGCGATACCGGTCTGCCGAACCTCAGCGATGGTGCGGTCGATGAACTCGCGCACTCCGGCGTAGCGTTCGAAATACCGCCGGATATAGAGCTCGGCTTCCTTGCGGTCAATGCAAAGCGTCTGTGCCAGTCCAAACGGCGTCTGGCCATACACGATTCCGAAATTGACGGCCTTTGCGGAGCGGCGCATTTCGGGAGTGACCATCGCGGGATGAACTTTGAACACTTCCGCTGCCGTGCGGGTATGGATGTCTTCGTGGCGGGTGAACGAATCTACCAGCACCGGATCTTCCGACATGTGCGCCAGTAGCCGCAGCTCGATTTGAGAATAATCGGCCATCAGCAGATCCCAGCCCGGCTCCGGGACAAATGCAGCGCGAATCTCGCGGCCTTCTTCGGTGCGGATGGGTATGTTCTGTAGGTTCGGATTGAAGGAGGAGAGGCGGCCCGTTGCTGCGCCGGTTTGATTGAAAGTGGTGTGGAGCCGGCCAGTTTCGGGACGAATCAACTGCGGAAGCGCATCGATGTAAGTGCCTTTCAATTTCGTAAGCTGGCGGTAATCGAGGACCAGCCGCGCGATGGGATACGCGGTCGCCAGGCCTTCCAGCACGTCCGCCGCGGTCGAGATGGCTTTGCCCTTGCCGTACTTGACAGGCGAGGGGAGCATCATTTCCTCGAATAACACCTTCCCCAACTGCTGAGGCGAGTTGATATTGAACGGATGGCCGGCCAGTTCACAAATCTCCTGCGCGATCCGGTCGATGTGCTCCGAAAGGCGGGACGATAATTCCGAAAGAGCCGCCGTATCGATCCGAATGCCGCATGTTTCCATTCGTGCCAGCACCGGAGCCAGCGGCAGATCGATGTCCCGGTAAACGCCGCGCAGCTCCTGGGCATCGATCTGAGGCCGGAGCATCTGCGTGATCGCCAGCGTTGCTTCGGCCTGCTGCTCGGCTGCAGCATTGAGTTTTCGATCGAGAAAACGCTCCGCCAGGTTTTCGGGAGAACAGCCGCCCGGATCGGCGCTAATCAGAAACGCATACAGCATCGCGTCTTCACCGATATTGCGCGGAGTAATGCCTATCCCGGAGGCTGCCATGAGGAACGCTTTCGCATCGTGAACGATTTTCACGATGTCTTCGGATTCAAATACCGGGCGAACCGTCTCAATCAGCGCAATCGATGCCGCGCGTCCTTCCCCGACGTGATACGAGAGTCCGAAAAACCCGTTTGTAAGATCGAGCGCGGCTGCAATTGGAGCGCCAGAGGGCCGTTTGTTCAGCCAACTCTCCAGCGCTTCTGCATCGTTCAGAGTTGCGTAGTCGCGTGTCGCGCTATCGTCTTCCGCTGGAAGATCCTTCAGCATGCTGAAGAATTCCAATTCCTTATAGAGTGGCTTTAATGCGGAGTTGTCGGGTGGCTGCGCGCGAAGCGCGGTTAGCTCCCATTCAACGGGCACCTGGGTATGAATAGTCGCGAGCTGTTTGCTCAACATGATCTGATCGCGATTGTTCAGCAGGCTTTCGCGATACATCTTGCGCTCTACTTCCGCGGCGCGGTCGAGCGTTGCCTCTACCGACCCGAATCGCGCGATGAGGTCGCGCGCTCCTTTGTCGCCGATACCGGGCGCGCCCGGAATGTTGTCAATGGAATCGCCCTTGAGCGCAAGCAGATCGGCGACCTGCGAAGGCTTCACGCCCATGAACTGCTCCACCTTCGCGGAGTCGTACCACTCGTTGTCCTTCATGGGATTGAGCATCGATACACGATCGTTTACAAGCTGCAGCATGTCTTTATCGCTTGAAACGATCACCACGTCAAGCGGTTTCGCGGGCTTGCGGCATGCGATGGCCCCGATAACGTCATCGGCTTCATAGGCGGGAAATTCGAGAATGGGAATGCGCAGCGCTTCGAGTATCCGGCGAATATAGGGGATCTGTTCGCCCAGGTCGTGCGGCATTTCCGTGCGATTGGCTTTGTATTCGGCGAAGCTTTCCGAGCGGAAAGTGGGCTCGGTGCTCTCAAAGATGGCGGCAATGTAATCCGGTTTGAAATCGGCCAGCAGCTTCCGTAGCATATTGTGGAAGATAAATACGGCCTCGGTAGACAGGCCGCCGCTAGTACGCATGGGCGGAGCCCCGCTGCGCGCGCGAGCGTGGTAGGCCCGAAAAATGAAACCAAAGGTATCGATTAGGAAGAGTCGCGGAACAGGCAATACATTCAGGATAGAAGGATGAACTTCCGCTATCCGGTGTTTCTGGATCTCTCAGGCAAAAACTGCCTGGTCATAGGTGAAGGGCAGGAGATAGCCGCGAAGGCCAAAGCGCTGGTCGAGGCGGGCGCGACTGTGCGGCATGTGAATCCGCGCGAGTTCCAAACTGCGGATCTGGAAGATTGTTTCCTGGTCATCACCGGCCAGGCTGACAATTCGGAAGTGTTCCGCCTGGCGGAGGAGAAGGGCATTCTATGCAACTCGGTCGACGATCCCGAGCACTGCCGGTTCAGCTTCGGGGCGGTACACCGGCAAGGCGATTTGACGATTGCGATTTCAACGAACGGCTCGGCGCCGGCGCTAGCGGTCCGGCTCAAAGAAGGGCTGCAGAATCAGATCGGTCCTGAGTACGGCGAATTACTTGGGTTGCTGAAAACCGTCCGGACGGAGATTACAACGCGCATTCCGGATTTCACCGCTCGCCGCCAGCTGTGGTACCGCATTGTGGATTCGGAGGTTCTGAGTCTGTTGCGTAGAGGAGACCGGGAGGCGGCAAGTCAGGCAGTGCGGGGAATGATTGAAGAGGTAGTTGCAGGATTGCGGTGAGGCCGGGAGATGCCCGGCCCCGCTATTTCTTAACTACAGCCGCTGGTTCCGCCGCAATTCTCGCACTTGTAGCAGGAACCGTTGCGGGTCATGATGCTGCCGCATTCCGAGCAGAGCGGCGCATCGCTCGCCACATTCGCCTCGAACGGTAGCGAAACCTGCGGGTCAGGCTCCGTCACCCGCAGTTTCGGTGTATCGCCGGCTTCGCTTGCTTCGGTGATCCCGAGGAACCGGGCGCCGAGCCAGCGGAAGATATAGTCGATGATCGACTTCGCATAGGGAACCTGCGGGTTGCCGGTCCAGCCGCTCGGCTCAAAGCGAACGTGGCTGAACTTATCCACAAAAAACTTCAGCGGTACGCCGTACTGCAGGCCATAGCTGATGGACGTAGCGAGCGTGTCCATGAGGCCGGAGATGGTGGACCCTTCCTTTGCCATGGAAATGAATACTTCGCCCGGCGTATGGTCCTCATACAGGCCCACAGTGATGTAGCCTTCGTGGCCGCCGATCGAGAACTTGTGGGTGACCGATTGCCGCTCGTCCGGCAGTTTGCGCCGCTGCGGGCGATAGACAATCTTTTCGATGATTTGCGGCTGGGGCGCGGCTGGAACCGCGAGGCCGTTCTTCTTCTCGCCTTTACCGGTGCCGGAGCTGAGCGGTTGCACGCGCTTCGATCCATCGCGATAGATGGCGACGGCCTTCAACCCCAGTTTCCAGCTCTCAATATAGGCTTCCATGATGTCTTCCGCCGTGGATTCTTCCGGCATATTGATGGTTTTTGAGATTGCGCCGGAGATAAACGGCTGCACGGCGGCCATCATGCGGATGTGACCCATGTGGTGGATGAAACGCGAGCCGTTCTGCGGGCGGAAGCTGCAATCGAAAACCGGCAGATGCTCGGGCTTCACATGCGGCGCGCCTTCAATGGTGCCAGTGGAATCGATGTGCGTGACAATGGCTTCGGTCTGCTCGGGTGTGTAGCCCAATTTGATCAGCGCCTGGGGAACCGTGTTGTTGACAATCTTGATCACGCCGCCGCCCACCAGCTTCTTGTACTTCACCAGAGCCAAGTCGGGCTCAATGCCGGTGGTGTCGCAATCCATCATGAAGCCGATAGTGCCGGTCGGCGCAAGCACCGTCACCTGTGCGTTGCGGAAGCCGGTGAGCGCACCCACTTCATAGGCGCGACGCCAGCACTCTTCCGCCGCGTTGAACATAGCCGCCGGAACACGCTTGCTGTCGATGCCGTTCACGGCGTTCCAGTGCATGCGGATGACTTCGAGGAACGATTCCTCGTTATCGGGATAGCCGGGGCAGGGTCCAACGGCCTCGGCGACCCGAGCGCTGGTGAGATAAGCCTGCCCGCACATAATTGCAGTAATCGCTGCCGCGAAGTCGCGGCCGTTATCGCCGTCGTACGGCAGACCCAGCGACATCAGCATCGCGCCGAGATTCGCGTAACCCAAGCCGAGCGGCCGGAAATCGTGCGAATTCTTTGCGATCTTTTCGGTCGGATAGCTGGCATTGTCAACGAGAATTTCCTGGGCGATGATGACCGTATCGACGGCATGCCGGAACGCTTCCACATCGAATACGCCATCGACACCCACAAATTTCATCAGATTCAGAGACGCCAGGTTGCAGGCTGAATCGTCCAGGAACATGTATTCCGAGCAAGGATTCGAAGCATTGATCCGGCCCGTGGTCTTCGAGGTGTGCCAGCGGTTGACGGTGGTATCGAACTGCATGCCGGGATCGCCGCATTGATGGGTGGCTTCGGCAATCTGCCGCATCAGCTCGCGCGCTTTGTAGCGCCGCACCGGCTGGCCGTTTACCACGCTGCGCGTCCACCAGTCGGCATCGTCAACGGCGGCCTCCATGAATTCGTCACTGGCCCGGACCGAGTTGTTCGCGTTCTGGAAAAAGACGGAGCTATAGGCTTCGCCGTCAAGCGTTGAATCGTAGCCGGCGTCGATGAGTGTGTGCGCCTTCTTCTCTTCTTTGGCTTTGCACCAGATGAACTGTTCCACATCCGGATGATCGGAGTTCAGGATCACCATTTTGGCTGCCCGGCGCGTCTTGCCGCCGGATTTGATGACGCCTGCAAACGCGTCAAACCCTTTCATGAAGCTGAGCGGCCCGGAGGCCCGGCCGCCGCCCCACAGGTGCGCATCTTCTTCGCGAATCGCCGATAGGTTAGTACCAGTACCCGACCCCCACTTGAAGAGCATGCCCTCCGTTTTGGCGAGATCGAGGATGGATTCAAGCGTGTCGCCGACCGAGTTGATAAAGCAGGCCGAACATTGCGGATGATTCTCGCCGGGTAGCAGCTTCTTGGTCGCCTGCGCGGCTTCGTCGAAATAGAAGCCATAGCCGCGCGATTCGCGAACGCCCACGTTGAACCAAACCGGCGAATTGAAGCAGGCCTTCTGCGTGAGCATCAGGTGCGCCAGTTCCAGACGGAAGTTCTCGCCATCCTCTTTGGTTTTGAAGTAACGGCCGGACAAGCCCCAATCGGCAATCGTGTCCACCACACGGTGAACAAGCTGCGCCACGCTGGTTTCGCGCTCCGGCGATCCCATGCGCCCATGAAAATACTTGCTGGCCACAATGTTGGTCGCGGTCTGCGACCAGTCGGCAGGCACTTCGATATCGCGCTGCTCGAAAATCACCGAGCCTTTGTCGTTTCCAATCGTGGCAGTGCGAAGCTCCCATTTCACCTGGTCGTAAGGCGTGATGCCAGGCTCCAGCCTGGAGGTGAAATAGCGCGGGAATGACACCCCGGTGCGCTCCTCTCTCTTTAAAGAGCGCTGTAGTTCTTTGACTTTGACGGCTAAATTGACGCTGAGCTGTCCCATTGGAGGGGATAATTGCCTTTCTTGGGGGCGATGGGTTCTGCCAACTGCAGTACCTATCTAAACTCCAATTTTCTCACGCGTCAATACAGATTTTTGCAGGTACCAACTAGATCTTGTGGATTTTCTGTGGAGAACAGCTAGATAAAGTGGTTCAAGACATATCGCGGCAGATCGATGACCGGGAAATTTCCTGGGCCTAGTACTGCGGGGCAGACGACCCAAAACGATCGTCTGCCCACACTTTTCCATCTAGAACGGCGTGTCGCCCGGCAATCCCCATTGCTGCTGAATGTTCGCGTTGGGGAACTTGCTTGGACCGGTGCTGGTCATCACGAACCAGTTGGCGTTGGAAGGCCGCCAGACCGTCGTATCGGCCTTATGGTCGCCATCGAAATCACCCACTACCGGCACATCGCCCGGCAGCCCCCAGGGTTGCTGCATAGTGGGCGCCGGATAGGTGCTGGTGTGAGCCGAACTCAGGACAAACCAGTTGCCGTTCGAGGGCCGGAACACGCTGAAGTCGGTCCTGCCGTCGCCGTCGAAATCGCCCACCAGGGGAACGTCGCCCGGAAGTCCCCATTGCTGCTGCATCGTCGGGGCTGGGTAGGTGCTTGTTTTCCCCGGGTTCAGTACGAACCAGGTTCCCGTGGAGGGCCGGAACACGGTGAAATCCGTTCGGTCCGTGGTGTCGAAATTGCCTGCAACCGGCATGTCGCCGGGTAGGCCCCACTGCTGCTGTAGAGTCGGAGCTGGATAGGTGTTTGTGGCCGTTTGGCTCAGGACAAACCAGTTGCCGTTCGACGGGCGGAACACCGTGTAGTCGATCTTTCCGTCACCGGTGAAGTCGCCCACGATGGGTATATCGCCCGGAAGTCCCCATTGCTGCTGCATGGTCGCGAATGGGTAGTTGTTGACCTTGCTTGAGCCCAGGATGAACCAGGTGCCGTTCGAGGGCCGCCACACGGCGAAATCGGTTTTTCCATCGCCGTCCCAGTCGGCTGGAACCGGAATATCTCCGGGTAAGCCCCATTGCTGCACGATGGGCCCGCCGCCGCCGCTGGGAAGCACGTACCAGGTGCCGGTGGCCGCGCGCCAGACGACGAAATCATCTTTGCCGTCGCCATCAAAATCGGCCACCAACCGCACGTCGCCGGGCTTGCCGCCAGCGAAGGTATTCACTCCGATTCCAATAGCATTTTGCAGGGTCCAGAGATCGTTCAGAAAAACGGTACTCGAATCGCCGGCAAATAGAATCATGTTGCCCGAATTATCGTCGTATACGGCGGTCGCCGCGCCCCTGGCTTGCGGGGCGGAGCCGGTAAAGGCAAGCGGTACCCAGGTTGGTGTACTGCCCATCCCGTTTGCGTTATAAAGCACCCATGCATCGCTGAGCAGCGTTCCGCTCGAGCTTCCGCCGAAAATGGTGAGGCGATCCAGCTTGGGATCGTACACCGCGGTTTGGGTTTCTCTTGCCGGCGGCAGCACGCCGTAGGGCGTGAGCTGCGTCCAGGCCGGCGTACCGCCTATTGCGTTGGCATTCGATAACACCCATACATCGTTCCGGTCTGCGGAACTGTCCCGTCCCCCAAAAACCGTCATGGTATTCGTGTTCCAGTCGTATGCTGCGGAATGGAACGCCCGGGCGCTCGGGGCAGTTCCCGACGTTGTGACCTGCCTCCAGGTGGGGAGTCCGCCGTTGCCGTTGGCATTCTCCAGGACCCATACATCGTTATACAGGGTCGAATTACAACGTCCGCCGAAAACAATCATTTCATTCGAGACCGGATCGTATACCGCGCTGGCGCCTCCTCGTGCGGCGGGACCCGTTCCCGGAACCTGCATCCACGTGGGACTGGCGCCGGTTGCGCCGAAAAGGACCCATGCATCGTTGAAGCAGGCTCCTACACTGTTCTTCCCGCCGAAAATTGTAAGATTCGTGGTTCCCGGATCATAGATCGCAGTGTGTGAATCCCGCGGGGCTGCCGGCAGGCTGGGCAACTGCTGCCATGACCCATTGCCCAATTGCAGAAGCCAGGCGTCATTTACATCGGCGGCGCCCGAGGGCTGCCCGTTTGGACTGGCATATCCGGCAACCACAATCATGTCCTGTGTATTCGAGTCAAACACGGCGGCTTGTTCAGTGCGCGGAGTGGGCCCCCCGCTCGGACTCGATTGCAGCCATGTTTGCGCCCCTCCGGTGGCGGGCGAAAAGAGTGTAAAAAAAAGGGCCAAACTTGCGGGCCCCGACGCGTACTGTGCCATTTTGAGCATCTTGTTTCTCCTGTTCGTCAAACTTCCTCTCCTCGAAATCTCCGAAATAACGTAGAAGCAGGACGAATAAGCGAACGGGTTGCTCGCGGCAGAGCGCCGTTCGGTACTCTTATTCCCCCGAAGTACACAACCTCTAGTAGGTAACAATCCCTACAGAGCACATCTTAAGCTAACGCCAGTTGCTTGGAAACGCGAACTCGTACTCTTTCTGTATGCCAATCGGTATAGACTAGGCCAGAGCGAGGTGAATACAAAGCGCGCTCGGATTAACCCTTGATATCGCCTGTTCGATCCCGGGCGACAGAACATGCATGCGTAGACTGCATTTATTCGAGGTACACGATTCGGTATTTTGCCCCGCAGCGATCCGGAATGGATTGACCGATTTCCTCGAGATCTCGACCGATGTCTTCGATACGTACGGTATTGTCCGCACTCGCGTTGTCGAACTGTTGGCGAGTTCCGGGGTTCGGGACGTGGTCGATTTGTGCTCGGGCGCCGGCGGCCCCTGGGTGCACTGGCTCAAAAAAGGCCTTGTGAGTGCACGCGTCACTTTGACCGACAAGTTTCCCAACGGCAGGGCACGCGGTAGTTTGATCGAGAGCGAAGTGCCCGGCTTGGTTTATCGTAGCGAACCGGTAGATGCGGCCGAAGTTCCTCCGGAGCTCACCGGATTTCGGACGATCTTTACCGCATTCCACCACTTTCGCCCGGAGCGGGCGCGGGCCATCATTGCGGATGCGGTTTCGAAGCGGCAGCCCATCGGAATCTTCGAGCTGACGTCACGCTGCCCCAAAGCTTTCCTATGTATGCTGCTGTCACCGCTTGGTGTCTGGCTGCTTACACCGCGAATGCGGCGGATCGGGTGGTCCAAGCTGATTTTCACGTATCTGATTCCGCTGATCCCCATCTGTGTCCTGATTGACGGAATTACGTCTTGCTTCCGGACGTATTCTGTCGAGGAATTAGCTGCAATGGTAAGCGACACAACGTACATATGGACCGTTGGTGAATTGAAGGGTAAGGGTGCCCCTATTACGTATCTTGTGGGATATCCCCAGCAGAATAAGGAAGCAGCCGGGGTGGAATATAACTGACATTTCGGGCTGAAAATCGCGTCGCGTTGAGTAATTTTCCTAGTACTATTCCCCTTTGAAATTAAGTCTATACAGCGGTACCAAAGCAGTACTTAACCCGTGAAACGGCTATTGCGTATCAACGTCCCACTTGCGATGATTGAGTGTGCAATAAAGTCCGTTTCGGAGGAGGAAAATTAAAACAAGATGCGATTGAATTATTCTCTCTTTAGTTTAGTTGCCCTGGGCACGGCAGCGTTTGTGACGCCGGCCATGGCAACGAGCGTCACTGGTTCAGCAACGTTTTCAGGGGACGCCGTTGTGACTGCGACGACAATTACGTTCAGCAGTATGAACGGTCCCAATACGTTCGTCCCCAGTGGGCCAGCCTTTAACTCCGGTTCGTTCACGGGACTTTCGGGCGGTACCATTCAGGATTTGACAATGGGTACGCTCCCCGTGACCGATTTCGTAACCTTTACTACGTCTGCCGGTACGATTCACTTCGACCTGCAGAGCGTCGCCCCGGGTGTCGGATCGGCTGCGGCCTGTGGAAGCTCCGCAGTGGGTTCGGTATGTACGCCTCCCGGCTCTCCCTTTACGTTAATCCAGACTGCTCCCAACGCGGTTAGCATTTCGCTGACTGTCAATGGCGCGGCCTATTTCGCTCCCCCTTCCTCGGGTACCTCGCCCACCGTGGGGGCCTTTACGACCCAGGACACGACGATCGGGACTATTCCTGCCATCCTCGCTGCCGCCGCGGGACCGGGTGTTCACGATTCTTACTCGGCCAGCTTCACGGCGACCCCGAGTTCTACGGTTCCCGAACCCGCTACCCTTCTCCTGATGGGTGTCGGTCTCTTGGGCGCCGGATTAGTTGCACGTCGCAAGATCGCCAAGTAAATCAGCTCTGAAATATAACGAAGCCCTCGGATGGCCTTAAACCATTCGGGGGCTTATTTGTTTTTAAATCCTACCTGCTTTCATATCTCCCCGGTGCAATTATTCCGTTCGGATCCAGTGCTGTTTTCAACGCGCGAATCACCGCTGCGTATGCATCCGGCCGCTGTAATTGACCCATTCCTTGAATCCCCAATCGGTATGGATAATATCCATTTTCCATGCAGCGCTTCGATAGAGCTTCGTAACATGCCATTGCCTTTTCATCCTCGCTCGCGATATCGCGATCGTAGGTGATGGAGATCACGCAATATACACTGCGCGGCGTCAGCATGGTCAGCGAAATCATCGGCTCAAATCCGCAGCCGAGCAGCGTATGTTTTGCGATGCCGGTCAATTTCTCGACTTGCGCGCCCTCAGCCGGCGCAACCGGCGCGTACCACAGCAGCCCGCAGCGGTCGCGATCCGGATCAGTCCGCGGCGGCACAGGGCCGCGCTTCCGCCAATACGATGAGCCGAGTGTCTGCTGAGTCGGCACTCCTCGCATGAGCCCCAAAACAGGCTCGACGAGTTCCACTGTTCTTCGCATGTCCCATCCCGTCACCATCCGGAACGGCCCGGCAAAGCGCTTCGCAAACTGGAGCGTTCGAGGGCTGAGGAATTTCAATTTGCCGGCCTGCCGCTTCAGCGCGCTCCGCAGCATGCGTTTTGCCTCTTTAAGCTGAGCGGGCGTCCCGTACAGGCCGCCGGAGGCGTTCCAATGTCCAAAGCTGAGTCTGCCGCGGAAGTGCGACATCAACTCCGGCGTAAGCGGCGTTTCTCCCTTCGCCTCGGTCCAGGGATACTGCTGGATTCCGCCCAGCACCTTGTAATCGTTCGCGATGTGAATGGAACTGCGCAGCACATCACGCATGCGGAGTTCGCGGAGGGAATCAATCAGCGGCGCAAGGCCGTGCGGATCTTCTGCCCGAAAAAAGAAGGCTGCGAACGCTTCCGGCTCGGGCATCAGCCAGACGGTCATGCGTGTGACGACGCCGAGGTTCGATTGCGAGAATAAGCCATCTAGGCTTGGTCCCGCGCCCCACCGGCTCACGGCCTGCGCCAGTGATCCCGGGAAACCCGCCGATCCGGTCTCAATCACCTCGCCGCCGGCGAGCACTACCTGCAAGCCGCACACGTACGCGAAGTGATCGCCGTAGGGCGTGTGTCCGAATCCGCGCTCCATGGCATTGCCAATCAGGCTGCAATCCGGGCTGGAACCGGTAGCATCCATCCATAATCGCGAATTCCGCTGCTTCAGAAATCCATAGAGTTGGCGCTGCGTAACACCGGGCTCCACGGTCACAAATCCCAGTTCTTCGCTGAAATCGACGATCCGGTTCAGGCGGCTCAGATCGAGAAGCGCGCAGCCGTCTGCCGGCGGTACCCGCGATCCGTAGCCCCAGTTCTTACCGCTGCTGATTGGGTAGAGGGGCGTGCGATGGCGGTTGGCGGTGCGGACACAATCCTGTACCTCGGCAAGGTTGCCCGGCCGCAAAATGGCAGCGATCTTCTGTTGGGTCGCGAAGGTCGCCGTGGCGGCCGCCCGAAGCTGCTCATTATCCGTCTGGATAAACTCAGATCCCACAATGTGGGTCCAGTGCTCGAGCGCTTCAGTCATTCAGCGTGTATCTGCGTCAGATTGAGCCGTATTCGTGGGGCAGGCGCGAGCCTGCGGCGGCCGTGCAGGCCGCCCAGCGCTTGAGCAAGCGTAATCCTCAGGTTTGAGGACGAGACCCGCCGTGACGGGATTGTGTTCGACGTACTGCTGTATCCGCCGGAATTCTTCATCGGTACGGACCAGGTGGTCATAGCTCTCGTCTTGCCAAAAGGTCCGCTCTGCCCGCCCGAGCAGCACGTTAGCCTTCTTCGCGCGCCACCTTTCAGCGATCCAAGAAGCTTCGATACGTTAGTTTCAGGGGTAAGGAGCAGATGCACGTGATTGGGCATAATGACCCACGCATGCAACTTGTAGTCGCCTCTATCAGCGCCATATTGGATCGAGTCAAGAACTTGCTGAGCTACGGGTGCTCGTCGCAGGAAACTGGGCCCACACCGGGCTTGATCTAGGATGCGGTCCATAGCAACGAACGCTTTGCCTGAAGTCATCGCCGGGGACGGAAATGCGCGCGGTGGCGGAAGAGTATCGTGCAACCGGAAGGTGACGAATAAAGGCCGACCGAGAAGGTAGATATGCGGAAGCCGTCTTGCCGTGCGTGTCACGTGAAAATTCTCGCATTCGAGGCGGCCTAATGCGGCCGCCGCAGGCTGGCGCCTGCCCACCTAGCCTGTCTCTATGGCCGGACTACCAGCTGCAAGGTTGCGCCATGGCGCAGAAAGCTGACATGCTCGGCGCCCAGTTCCATGGCGAAACTTCGCGAGAACTGTTCTTTCCTGGCTCGCAGCACCGTCGCGCTTGCTAGGCGTGATCTTAACTGATCGATTAATGGCACAAACCTTTGTACGGGTGAGCGGGAATCGAATCGCAGCAACTCCATCAGGCAGCCGTAGTGGGGGTCTTCGTAAGGCGGCACACTTTCGCCAGAAGCCTGTAAGCTCTCTCCGCCGATACGCCGCAGCATGGATGAAGAGCAGTGCCGGACGGTTGCCATGCAGGACGCGATGCAGCCTCCCCAAAGGTGCGCTAAGGCGTAGGAGGCCACTAGGATCTCCAATGCGGCCTTGGTGCCTCGCCATTCCTCGGACAGCGCCCAGCCCCCAATTTCAACATAGGACTGGTTACAGGCGCGCGCGCGCCGGAGATCCGCTTCGACCGCTCTTCGAACTCGGGGTCCCCAATAAGCATCGTGGGCCTGCGCCGATTCGGCCATCCGCAGCCGTTCAAACCCAACCGTATTCGGATGCACCAGGTACCTGGCGCAGCCTATGACATTTTGATCATCCTCAACGAGTAGAAAATGCCAGCTCTGCTCATCGCCGCGCATATGGAAGCGATCTTCGTTATCCAGTTCACACGGCTGGATTGCGCCATCCTTGAGATACACGCGGCCCCGAAGCCGCTGCATCGATGAAAGGTAATGGCCATAAAGTTGCTCATTAACTTTCGAGCGTCCGAACGTGCCGTCCGGCCTCGTCTGAGGAGGAGCGAGTAACTGAAAATGATAATTGTTTCGCATTATGTGCGTGTTCTCGTGATCTCCAGATCGTTCTCAGGTAAGTAATAGGGCCATACTCACGTGACCGCAGGCGATCTTGGTGCCTCTTGGTTGCGTTTGCGGCCGAAAGTATAGTGTCCAGGTGAACCGGTTTTCATCATTGTATTACTCATCGGGTTCTGGATTGCAATTAGAAAAATTTTGTTCCACATGCATTCACGTTTTAGGAAAGTACACCCGGGATTAAGTACCAACGAAGATCCGATTAAGCTCTTTAAAATGTCAACAGGTACTAGTAGTCCTTCCAAAAACTCAGGCCGAGCGTTACTGCGCTGGTCCGAGCCGGGCTCCCCTTCGCGGGAGGCAGTCGTCCAAGTCGTTGAAACACACGTATCAGAGGCAGTGATCCGGTGTGGACTCCAGTTAACTAAGAAAACGAAAGTATACCTCATGGGAGAGAAATTTACTACGATGGGAACCATCCGCTCATGCCGTCACAAAGGCCCTCAATTCCTGCTCACCATCCGCACCAGCGGAACTGACTTCACCTCCTCGACTGCCTCCTTACTCGATCCGGGCATATTGGCGGTAGAGGATTTTCTGACCGAAGAGCAAGAAGAACAGATTCTCGCCGGCCTCACCGCAGAGGCCTGACCGGTCTCATTCCGGTACACGCCTGGCCAATTTGGAACGGCAGTTTCCACCTTGGCACACTGAATTTTTTACCGAAACTCGCGCTGCAAGTCTTCTAACTCGGACGACCCTGGACATAGTTTCGAATAAGGCACATCCACGAGTGGTACATCGGATGCCCGATTGACTTCATGCAGATCGCCTACGGTCTCATCTACGAAGAGAAGCCCGGTGACGATCTCTCCCTTGCTTTGTTGCTCTAATAAATAATTGCTTACTCTCTTCCGATCGGTCGGATCATACTTCTCCGGAACCGCTCGGAAATGCACCACGCTGCCATCGTGCATGGTTACAGCTGTGACTCCATTCTGTGCGATGCTCGCGAGAATGGGCTTCTCGGGAGGAACAAAGTCCGCCTCCGTCGCTTTCACCTCGTGCTCTCTGGTATAAAGGTAGCTCTTGGTCGATCCGGAATGATCATTGAAGGTCACGCACGGCGAGATAATATCAATCAGCGCGAAGCCGCGATGCGCCAGGGCAGCTTTCAGAATGGGTACCAGCTGCTGCTTATCTCCGGAAAAACTGCGCGCGACGAAAGTGGCTCCGGTGCTGAGGGCAAGCATCACCGGATCAATGGGAAGCGTCTGGTTCGGTTCTCCCCGTTTGCTCTTCGATCCGACATCGGCCGAGGCAGAGAACTGCCCCTTGGTCAATCCGTATACCCCATTGTTCTCGATGAGGTAGACCATTTTGACATTGCGGCGGATGGCGTGACACATGTGCCCCAGCCCGATCGAAAGAGAATCTCCATCGCCCGATATTCCGATGTAGGTTAGGGCGCGGTTGGCTGCATTCGCGCCGGTGGCAATGGGAGGCATGCGTCCGTGCGCGGAATTGAAGCCGTGCGCGCCACTCACAAAATAGGCGGGCGTCTTCGACGAGCATCCAATGCCGCTCATCTTAGCCAGCATGCGCGGAGACATAGAAATCTCCCACAGCGCGCGGACAATCGCGGCCGTAATGGAATCGTGCCCGCAACCCGCGCAGAGCGTCGACATGGATCCTTCGTAATCGCGGATAGTTAGCCCCAGTTGGTTGCGTTGCAGGCTGGGATGCGTCGCGACAGGTTTTGCAATGGATGGCACGGGCTATTTCTCCAATTGATTCAGGATTCCATCGACCACGTGTTTCGCGCTCAACGGAAAGCCGCCGTAGGCGAGCACGGATCGGACCCTGTCCTTCGGAACACAGGTTTCCAGAACCAGCAGCGACCGTAGCTGGGCATCGCGATTCTGTTCCACCACGAAGCAGAATTCGTGGTCGTACAAAAATGCTTCAATGCTCTGGTGAAAAGGGAACCCGCGGATACGCATGTAGTCGGCCGGAATTTTGCGGTCTTCCAGAATCTCCAGCGCTTCTTCCACCGCAGGCTCGCAGCCCCCAAGGGTGATGACGCCGAACCGTGCGGCCGCCCGCCGGGTTACTTTCGGCAGCGGCACAAAATTTGCCGCGGCTTTCTGCTTCCTTGCCAGCCGGTCCACCACTTCCTGATACTCGCTGGGCGTTTCCGTGTATCCGCCCAGCTTGTTGTGCCCGGAGCCTCGCGTGACATACGCGCCCTTTTCATGCACGCCCGCGAGCGAGCGCGGCGCGACATAATTCTCGTCTTCATCGGAATAGCGGTGAAACTTCGGCATCCGCTCCAAATCTTCCGCGCTGAGGACCCGCCCGCGATCGGGCCGGTACGAATCATCCCAGGTCAGCCGCGGCACCACCCAATCGTTCATTCCGATATCCAGATCCGAAAGCAGGAACACCGGAGTTTGAAATTTCTCCGCCAGATCGAACGACTTCACCGCAAACTCAAAGCACTCGGCGGGATTCGCAGGAAAAAGGACGATATGCTTCGTGTCTCCGTGCGACGCGTAGGCGCACTCCAACACGTCGCCCTGCTGGGTGCGGGTCGGCATGCCCGTAGACGGGCCCACGCGCTGCACATCAATCACGACGGCGGGAATCTCGGAGTAATAAGCCAGACCCAGCAGTTCGTTCATCAATGAAATACCCGGTCCGGAGGTGGAAGTGAACGCCCGCGCGCCGTTCCAGCACGCCCCAATGACCATCCCGATCGCCGCCAGTTCATCCTCGGCCTGAATAATCAGATAATTGTTGCGGCCGGTTTCTTCATCGTGACGGTATTTGGCGCAAAACTGGCGAAAGGCGTCCATCACCGACGTCGCCGGTGTGATGGGATACCAGGCGGCCACTGTGGCGCCCGCATATAAACAGCCCAGCGCCGTCGCCGTGTTCCCGTCGATCAGGATTTTGCCGTCGTTCGCCTGCATTTTCTCCAGGCGAAACGGCAGCGGACACTCGAAATTTTCTCCGGCGTATTCATACCCCAGGCGCAGCGCCTGCCGGTTCGACTCCCGCAGAGCCTTCTTACCCGAAAATCGCTCCGCAAGCAGATCCTCAACGATCGGCATATCGATCTGGAGTGCGGCCACCAGGGCTCCCGCATATGCGATGTTCTTCATCAGGATGCGCTCGCGCGGGTCTCGAAAATGCTCGTTGCAGAGCTGGGCTAGCGGCACGCCCCAAAAATGTATGTCATCTCGCGCCAGCGATCGGTCGAGCGGCCAGCTGGAATCGTACATCACGTAACCGCCCGGCCGGACCTCGCGGATATCCTGCGCGTAGGTCTGCGCGTTCATCGCCACCATCAGGTCGTAATCGAGCGCGCGCGCCGCATAGCCATCCTTATTTACCCGGATTTCATACCAGGTGGGCAGCCCTTGAATATTGGACGGGAAAAGATTCTTTCCGGAAACCGGGATTCCCATGCGGAAGATGGCCTGCATGAGGAGCCCATTGGCGCTGGCGGATCCGGTGCCGTTTACGTTCGCCAGTTTAAGAGCAAAATCGTTTATGCCGGTACGCAACTTTCCCTGCCTGCATATTGGATAACCAGTTCAAACTTTTGCATGTCCCATGCGGCGGTGGGGCAACGCTCCGCGCACAGACCGCAGTGAACGCATACATCTTCATCCTTGGCCATGATGCGTCCGGTGTGCGGCAGCGCGTCCGACACGTAGAGCGCCTGTTCCAGGTTCATGGCGGGCGCCGAAAGCCGGGTACGCAGATCCAGTTCCTCTCCATTCCGCGTGATGGTCAGGCACTGTACCGGGCACACGTCCACGCAGGCGTCGCATTCAATGCACCGCGGCGCGGTAAACGCCGTTTCCACATCGCAGTTCAGGCAGCGCTCCACTTCGCGCGCCGTCTGCTCTGCCGTGAAGCCGAGTTCCACTTCGATGTTGAGCTGTTCGAACCGCTCCACCAGTTCGACGTGCTTCATCTTCTGCCGCAGCGCAGGGTTGTAATCGTTGTGGTAGCTCCACTCGCTGATTCCCATTTTCTGGCTGACCAGGTTCATTCCATATGGCAGGCGCTCCGTGGTCGGAATACGCTCGCAGTGATTATGGATGGAAATCGCAGCCTGATGCCCCTGTTCGACCGCCCAGATAATGTTTTTCGGGCCAAACGCGGCATCGCCGCCGAAGAAGATGCCTGCCCGGGTGGATTCCATGGTTTGTTCATCGACCACCGGCACGTTCCACTCGTTAAAGTCGATGCCCAAATCGCGTTCAATCCAGGGGAATGCGTTCTCCTGGCCGATGGCGAGGATCACATCGTCGGCAGGAAGAAAAATTGTGTCCAGGGTTTTGGATCGCTTCGCGCCGGCATCCCATTCCAGCCGGTCGAACAGCATGCCTTTCAGACTGCCATCTTCCACCACGAAGCTTTTGGGCGCGTGATTGAGAACGATGTCCACGCCTTCCTCTTCGGCGTCCTCCAATTCCCAGGCCGATGCTTTGAAAAAGCCGCGCGGACGCCGCGCCATCACCTTAATGTCTCGTCCACCCAACCTTCGTGACGACCGGCAGCAGTCCATTGCCGTATTGCCGACCCCAATGATCAGAACCCGCTCGCCGATAGAATCCACATGCCCGAAAGCAATCGATTCCAGCCAGTCGATGCCGATGTGGATGCGCTCCGTATCGTGCCGCCCCGGAATCTGGAGATCCTTTCCGCGAGGCGCGCCGCTGCCCACGAAAATCGCGTCGAACTGTTCGTCTAGTAACGCGGCCATGCTCGCAACGGGCGCATTGAACCGGATTTTCGCGCCCATGGCCACGATCATGTCGATTTCCTGCGTCAGCACCTTCTCCGGCAGCCGGAACGCCGGAATGTTCGACCGCATCAGTCCGCCCGGTTTATCCTGCTTTTCGAAGATCGTTACTTCGTAACCCAGCGGTAAGAGGTCGTTCGCAACCGTGAGAGATGCTGGCCCGGCGCCCACGCAGGCGATGCGCTTTCCGTTCTTCTGCACTGGAATCCGGGGAAGCAGATGGGCAATTTCGCCGCGCAGGTCTGCGGCTACTCGCTTTAACCGGCAGATCGCCACAGGTTTGCCGTCCAGCCGTCCCCGCCGGCAGGCTGGTTCGCAAGGGCGGTCGCAGGTTCTCCCTAAAATAGCTGGAAATACATTCGACTGCCGGTTGAGCATATATGCATCCGTGTACCGCCCCTGAGCGATCAAACGAATGTACTCAGGGACGTTGGTATGCGCGGGGCATGCCCACTGGCAATCGACAACTTTGTGATAATAATCCGGGTTCTGAACGTCTGTTGGTTTCACGCGGGCTGTAACCGGTTCCTCGCTCTAAACAGAGCCGCGCGCGTAAGCAAGCGGCCTCTTCAGAAGCCTCAAACCGATTTGGTCCCTAATTATACACTGGGCGATTCCCTCTTCCCTATCGAATAAAAAACCGCTACACTAACCACCTAAGCGCCGCATTCCAAAAGGGAGAAAAACGAAATGAGTGCCGTTGCAATTTCCGCGCCCATCCCGCTTTTTCAGGAAGCCAACACCTACTGGCAGGAACTGATGCAGGAATGCCAGCGCCAGATGGACGCCATCAACGCGATCCTTGCCCGGCAGGGTGTGCCGGCGGACGACCGTATCACCTGGACATCCGGCCAAAGCCTGCGGATGAGCCGTTCGCAGCTCCCCTCTACGAGAGTTGAATTCAATATGCAGTTCTATCCATGGGGCCCGATGATCAGCGGGACCGTAACGGGCGACCAGGCCGAAGATTTGAAATTTGCCCCGGAAGAATTCGATTTCGTAATTGCGAAGGATCTGGACGGAGCCGTGGTGGCCATTATCGGTGAGGGCCGCAGTCTCTGCCCAAGGGAGGTCGCTCTGTTCCTCACTCAGAATTTCCGGCGCTGCTTCCCCTGTATTTCGCTTCCCCTGTAAACTGCGCGCCATTGCCTCTGCGGCAGGGCGAATTCGCATCTTCCACTGATCGCATTTCGGCGAAATTGGCGTCCATTATGACGCAAACCCATCGCTTCTGGGTCTGAAAGGATATGGGGTTTATGTCCAACCGTGTTTTAACGTCAATCTACAAGTGTCTCGCCTTGCTTTGTCTCTTTGCATCGCTCTGTTTCGCCCAGTTCAGCAGCAGCGTGCAAGGGGTCATTCAAGATCCGAGCGGCGCTGGGATTCCGAATGCCAGTGTCACTTTACTTAACACCGCTACTCAGGTTTCGCAGACGACAAAAAGCGACAACTCAGGGGATTACCGCTTCGTTAGCCTCGCGCCCGGTTCTTACACCATCTCGGCGCTGGCCCCGGGTTTTGTGAAAACGAACGTAACCGTCACTTTAGAAACCAGCCAGAACTTGAACGTTCCGGTTTCCCTTCCGCTGGCCACCAGCACGACCGCGGTTGAAGTGACCGGTGCGGCTCCGGTGATTGATACCGCCGATAGCCGGAACCAGGCAACCATCCAGACGCAGGAATTGAGCGCTCTTCCGCTCCCCGGCCGCAACATGATCAACCTGGTGACGCTTGCGCCGGGAGTTACGGGCAGGGGTGTTGCCACTTTCGGCAGCCCTGGATCTGCGGTCGATAACTTCTCAACCGAAACGCAAGTGGACGCCAGCGCCAATGGCCGTAGCAGCAATGCCAATATGTTCGTGGTTGATGGGCTGGACGTCACCAGCAACATCCGGCCCGGTGTCCTTAATCTGGTTCCGAATCCTGATTCGGTTCAGGAGACCAGCATTCAGGTAAATACCTTTAATGTCGATTACGGGCGCGCTAGCTCCATCCAGATGACCATGACCACGAAATCGGGTAGCGATCAATTCCACGGTCTCGCCAGCGATTACTTCACGTATCAGAACTTCTGGGCAGGAACAGAATTTGCCCATTCTTATGCGCCCTTTCACAGCAACAACATCTCGGCGAATCTTGGCGGACCTATCATTCCGCATCACCAGTTCTTTTTCTTTTTCGGTATTGAGCCCTTGCGCTCCTCCACCTCCACCGGAAACAACGTAATCACATTTGAATCTCCCGAGTTCACCAATTTTGCGTCAAGCGCGTTTCCGAATACCATCGGCACCAAGCTGCTAACCACTTATGCCCCGAGCGGCGCCACCATCACGGGCGTTTCGCAAACTGCGGCGCAACTGTTCCCGGGCGCCTGCGGCACGGCCAGCACATCATTTTTGACGTGCAGCCTGCCAGTGATAGACAACGGGATCTTTAACGCCAGCAACTATCGCAACGCCTTGCAGTGGAACGCGCGCATCGACAAGTACTACACCCGGGACCGGCTATATGGCAACTTCTTCCGAACCACTTTAGATACGGGCGGTCCATCCGTGCGGCCCGCTTTTGCCACTACCAGCAAGTACACAACAGACTCGCTGCAGGTGAATGAAACTCATACCATCAATCCAACAACCCTGAACGAGGCTGCCTTCGCTTACCTTCGTGTCGAGGGGATTTCGCCGGCGACCGGTAATTTTGCGGTGCCAGTGGTGAGCGTTACGGGATTGGGGACGGGCTTCGGCAACGGGTTCGCGCTAGGGGACTTCATCCAGCACAGTTATCACTGGCGTGACGTGCTCTCGCACATTCAAGGCAACCACACTCTGAAATTTGGCTACGATGGCTGGCACGGTGACGACCTGGCTCTGTTTGCAGGCGCGCGCGGCCAAGGCAGCTTTCAGTTCAACGATATTCTGGATCTCGTCGAAGATAAGCCCTTCAGCGAATCGGGCCTCTCATACAATCCGCTCACCGGCCAGCCTCAGGCGGGGAATTATGGATACGCTATGACGACGGGCGGTATTTTTGGCGAAGACACCTGGAAAATCAAGCCCAATCTGACTCTGAATTATGGCCTTCGCTGGGATGACTTTGGTAATCCTTATCCGTCGTTAGCAGGAACTAACCTGTCTAATTTTTATCTGGCGCGCGGGTTCAACCCTACTTTCGACGAAAGCGTAGCTGCAGGTGTTATGCGAAAGGTCAAAAATGTCTTTCTGGGATCCATTAAGAACGTCTGGTCTCCTCGCTTTGGCATCGCCTGGGACCCAGCGCACAACGGGAATTGGGTCCTGCGCGGCGGCTTCGGAATTTACCACGATTTCCCGACGCTTGGCAACGATGAAAACGGGCTGAACGCCAACCCGCCTGGGTATATCATTCCTACTTTCTTTTCAAACGGCTCTACCTCCCCGCCTATTTTTGCCTTCGGAACCAGCAATAAATATCCGTTCGGGTTTCCCTATCCGGCGCTCGGGTCCACTACACTTACTCCGCAGGGCGGCCTGGCTGGCGTTCAGGCTGGCGTGGGCGGAATCGATCCGCTTCTGGTCGCGCCCACCACCTTCAACTATGCCATTACCCTTGAACATAAGCTGTTCAAAAGCCTCGTGGGCAGCGTCGGTTACTCCGGTTCCAATTCATACAACCTGATCACTGGCTACGGCCAGACGGGGAACACTTCCTATGGCGTCGATATCAATCGCTATGCCGGCGATCTGATCCAGCACAACAGCACGTCCCCTACGCGCCTCAATTCCAGTTTTGGCGCTATCAATTACGCCGAGAACGCAGCCGAAGCCAGATACGATGCATTCGTTGCCGAGGTGAAGGGCCGCTTCTCGCGCCGCGCTTACTTCGATCTCTCCTATACGCGGTCCAGAGCGCTCGACGATACGGAAGTTTACCCCACCTTTCAGCACCTGTCGCAGTATTATTCGCCTTCGCCCTGGGATGCGCCGAACCGCATTTCGCTCTTGTGGAATTACGATCTGCCTGGGGTCAACTCGGGCCGCGGATTATTTGGGCACGTTCTAAGCGGCTGGTCTATCAGTGGGACAACCATTCTGCAGAGCGGCAATCCGTTCACTGTTTTCACCGATGCAGCCTTTCAGCCGGTCTTCGGCCCCAACGGCGTTATCACAGGGCTTAAGCCCGGAAGCGGCGATTTCAATGCGGACGGCTTCAACCTCGATTATCCGGACGCCGCCAGTTACTCCATGGGATCAAGCCGTCGGGCGTATTTGAATGGCGTTTTCTCTCCGGGACAGTTTACCCAGCCGGCGCTGGGCTCGGAGGGCAGCGAGCGCGTTAATCGCTTCCGAAATCCAAATTTCGCGGAAGTCGATGCCGCATTGTTGAAAGATACAAAGCTGTATGAGCGGCTCGATTTGCAGTTGCGGTTCGAGGTTTACAATGTCCTCAATCGAGTCAATCTGCAGGGTATCGATGCCGACCTGCCGGATGGCAACTTTGGACGTGCCACTTCGCAGTACAACCCGCGGAATTTGCAAGTAGGTGCGAAGATCGTTTTTTAACCAATGGTGAAATGCCTGTGTGCGCTCTGCGCCATAATCCTGTCCGCCGGTTGGCCGGTGCTCGCCCAAGTCTCTCAGTCCGCGGCGGGCATCGTTGTGTCGAATCGCGATCCGATACAGCCGAACGCCTTTAACCCGCTGCCGTTGGGCGCCGTGGAGCCGAGCGGTTGGCTCAGGCAGCAGCTTGAGATTGAGGCGAAAGGCCTGACCGGACATCTGGGCGATTTCTGGAACGACGTCGGATCGAATAGCGGTTGGCTGGGCGGAACAGGCGAATCATGGGAGCGCGGACCGTATTATCTGGATGGCCTGCTGCCTCTCGCCTACGAGTTGAAAGATGCAGCTCTAATCCGCAAGGCAAAACAATGGGTCGATTGGACGCTAACCCACCAGCGCCCTGACGGTCAAATTGGGCCGCTGCGAAACGACGACTGGTGGCCGCGCATGGTCATGCTCAAAGTCCTCACCCAATATCAGGAAGTGAGCGGAGATCCTCGTGTGATACCGCTTATGCGGAAGTATTTCGCTTATGAGTTGCACGAGCTGCCGAATCGCCCGCTCCGGGATTGGGGAAAATACCGCTGGCAGGATAACGTTTACTCGGTCTTGTGGCTCTATAACCGGACCGGCGATCGTAGCCTGCTGGATCTCGCCAAACTTTTGCACCAGCAGGGATATGACTGGGAAGCGCAGTTCGCAAATTTCAAATACACTTCGAAAGAAACCAGCGCCAGGCTTGGCCTGAAAGAGCACGGCCCCATTCCTGATATCGCCATGCAAACACACGGCGTGAATAATGCTATGGCGCTAAAGGTGGCGCCCATCTGGTGGTTGTTGAGCGGCAAGGCCGCGGATCGCGATGAACTGAACCACCAACTAGCGATGCTCGACAAGTATCATGGATTGCCCAATGGGATGTTCAGCGGTGACGAGCATTTCGCCGGTACCGATCCGTCGCAAGGGATCGAACTCTGTGCGGTGGTCGAAACTATGTTCTCCTTTGAGCAGGCGTTCGCGGTTTTGGGCGACTCGCGCATTGCCGACCGCCTGGAAAAGGTTGCCTACAACGCGTTGCCCGGTACGCTTTCGAATGATATGTGGTCGCATCAATATGACCAGCAGCCAAACCAGATCGCCTGCACCAGGGCGCACCGGCAATGGTCGACGAACGGACCCGATTCAAATCTGTTCGGACTGGAGCCGAACTTCGGCTGCTGCACCGCGAATCTGCACCAGGGATGGCCGAAGCTACTTTCGAGTCTCTGGATGGCTACACCGGATGGCGGGCTTGTGACGGCCGTCTACGCGCCCAACCGCGTTCATACGAAGCTGAACGGCGTCGATGTTGCTATCGAAGAGAACACAGACTACCCGTTCCGTGGAACGGTTCAATTTACAATCCACGCTTCGCGTCCGGCCACGTTTCCGCTGGTAGTACGCATTCCATCATGGGCTGGGAGCGCCGCGGTCGCTGTGAACGGAAAGACGTCCCAGGTGCGGGATACTGCTTTCTACCCCATCAAGCGCTTGTGGAAGGAAGGTGACCGCGTCACTCTGAGCTTTCCGATGGATACTCGCGTGAGCCACTGGTTCCACAATTCGGCGGTGTTTGAGCGCGGTCCGCTGGTTTTTTCGCTTTCTCTCGACGGGCAATGGTCGGCGCTGAAGAAGTACACCGCGAAATCGGCCGATTGGCAGATCACGCCTGCGGCCGATTGGAACTATGCCGTCGAGCTTGGTGACTGTGCTGCAAGCGTAAAGGAAGATTCCGTCAGTTCCATACCGTTCGATGTGAAGAATCCGCCCGTCACGCTGCAGATCAAAGGCCGCCGCGATGCGGGTTGGACTGTGCAGGAAAATTCGGCCGGCCCGGTGCCACTTAGTCCGGTGACTTCGCGAGATCCGCTCAAAACTCTGGTGCTTGTGCCCTATGGTGCGGCGAAGCTGCGCATCACCGCGTTTCCGTTTCTTGAGGAAAGATCACAATGCAGGGCAGCAGCACGCCCCTAACGATGCGTTGCGCTTGGGCGCGCGACAATCTCTCGATTGCTTATCACGATGAAGAATGGGGCGTTCCGGTTCACGACGATCGAGCGCTCTTCGAATTTCTCATACTTGAGGGCGCTCAGGCAGGCCTGAGCTGGTCCACGATTTTGAAGAAGCGCCCCGCTTATCGTGTGGCCTTTGACCGGTTCAATGCGCGCAAGATAGCGCGTTACGACGAGGCGAAAATTGCCGCGCTTCTGGCGAACGCCGGGATCGTGCGCAACCGGCTAAAGATCAACGCAGCCGTGCGGAACGCCCAGGCGTTCCTGGCGGTGCAGAAGGAATTCGGCAGCTTCGATAAATACATTTGGGCATTCGTCGGCGGCCGCCCGATCCAGAACCGCCGGGATCGCTTGCAGGACCTTCCCGCCCGCACCCCACAATCGGATGCCATGAGCAAGGACCTGCTCAAGCGCGGATTCACCTTTGTTGGCTCAACTATTTGCTATGCCTTCATGCAGGCGACAGGAATGGTGAACGACCACCTGATTACCTGTTTCCGGCATGAGGAGTTGAAAACATGACAAGGCCGCAATTGTGGCGCGCCACCTGGTTCGACGATGCGCTGAAAGATCTACGATATACCACCAAAATCCTCCGCCAGAATCTGCTGTTCTCCGCTGTCGCCGTCCTGACCCTTGCTCTGGGTATCGGGGCAAACACTGCAATCTTTAGCGTCATAAACGCCGTCGTGCTGCGTGCGCTTCAGGTACGCGATCCGCAGCGGCTCTTTTATCTCAATGTTCTGCCCGGGCAGCCGGATGGCGCGGGCAACACGGGCAACAGCAACTCCTCGTTCAGCGAATACGCCTTCGAACAGCTCCGCAGCCAGCACCAGGCCCTTTCAAGTCTGGCTGCCTACGTGCCCGCCGGCTTCAACAAGATCGCGGTCCGCTCCGGGACAACACCCGAGGAAGCCGCAGTGGACATGGTGAGCGGGAATTTCTTTTCCGGGCTGGGCGTTCGCTCTATTTGCGGGCGCACGTTAACTATGGCGGACGAGAAGGATCATTCCGGAGTTGCCGTGCTCGGCTATGGATTCTGGAACCGCCGGTTCGCCCGGAACTGTTCCGTAATCGGTCAGCCGCTCTATATCAAGGGCGCCCCGTTCACTATCGTGGGTGTGGCGGCACGAAGCTTTGCCGGCGTCGAAAGTAACCCGATCGATGTCTGGATCCCGCTTCAGAAACGGCCTGAGTTCAATGCCTGGGGCTCAGCCGGAAAAAATTACTACGCGGCTCCGAACTGGTGGTGCCTTTTGCTAATCGGCCGGCTTGCGCCCGGTATCACTCAGGCTCAGGCACAAGCCATGCTGGCGCCGGCCTTTCAGCGCGCCGCATATGAACAT
>Ga0308173_10000031_pt1 | contig 43877 bp, 53 predicted proteins | sample PhyPR1_FD_203716 | JGI IMG/M metagenome (GOLD analysis project Ga0308173, IMG submission 203716) | Soil microbial communities from UC Gill Tract Community Farm, Albany, California, United States - DLSLS.P.R1 | ecosystem: Environmental > Terrestrial > Soil > Agricultural land | place: USA... | reverse complement strand
CGGTGTGCAGTTCCCAGACGGGGTGACCGTCATCAGGTGGCGGGGAGAGACCGCCAGCACTGTGGTCTGGGAAAACATCTGGGATGCCCTCGCAGTACATGGCCATGGCGGGGCCACAACCGTCAACTGGATCGATTAGTAGAAGGAGAAACCGGGTGGATCGTGACGACGGGCTGGCAATCGCAGCCTTCATCATGCTGTTCGTACTCGCAATCGGAGCGGTGGTCTGGTACCACGGGCGCGTCGAGGACAACTGCAAAGCCAAGGGTGGCTACGTCAAGTGGTTCAACGACAAGAACGACAACTACCTGTGCCTGAGCCCTGACGGGAGGATTCTCGGATGAACGAGTGCCAGCACACAGTCATCACACGCAGAGAAGAGACCAAGCCAGCATGGCGCTGTGACACCTGCGACGAGCACTTCGTACCGGCTCAGACTCTGGTCACCCTGACTCAGGCGCTCGCCAAGATCTGGCATGGCACCGATGAGGAGGACGACTGGTGAGGATCTACATCGCGGGGCCAATGACCGGATACAAGGACTTCAACTACCCAGCCTTCGAGGCAGCAGCCAAGGAGCTAGAAGCGGCGGGACACATACCGCTGAATCCTGCCTCGGTAGACAACGGGGGAGAGGCACACTCCTGGGAGTGGTACATGAAGCGGACCATCCCAATGATGTGCTCGGCTGATGCTGTGATGACGCTCAAGGGGTGGGAAGGCTCTAGGGGAGCAGGGATCGAGGTAGACCTAGCCATCGATCTAGCCATGCCGGTCTACGACTCCATCGAGGACATCCCGCAGTGAACATCTACGTGGTGTGCATGCATCCCACCTGTGAGTACAGAGGAGCTGTACGTACCGCCAGGGTGGAGCGTGTAGATCGAGAGCTGTATGACTGGCCCACTCTGCTGTGTGCCTGCATGACTGAACCCAAGCGCTACACATTAGATGAAATCCAACGTTCAAAACATCTAGATGATCTGCTAGCGTGTGCTGTACCTACTGCAGAAACGTAGGGTGAGGTCGATGGACAAGGAATACCAGCAACTAGTTAAAGAGCTAGAGATCTGGCGTGCTTTCCATGCCTGTGAGAACCCGATGGCGTGGGTGCATCACAGATCACCTAATGATGTCGATGCGATGTGCTTCAACTGCGCTGACATCCCACCAGTGGTCACACAGTGGCATGCCAAGCACATCCAAGAACCAATGAAACTGGGAGAAGACGAATGAGTATTCGAGTTACCGTCAGCATCAACGGCGAGGTGGACAGCCACGAGTACCAAGAGGGCAACTGGTGGTTCATAGACCCGAAGACTGGCCACCTCGATGTCCACATGCACGTCAAGGGGATGGAAGATGGCATCAAGGTCGATGACGATGCATTCGTCGTAGCCAGCTACCGGGATGGTGTGTGGCTGCATGTGCAGGACATGGGGCGCATCGAGGAAGTGCCAGAGGTCTACTACAAGCGCGTGGAGGCTGAAGATGTGTCCTGAGTGCGCACAAGGCAAACACTCCAACTGTGCTGGTTTCGCCTTCGATGAAGAAGACAACGAGGTCCCCTGCTCCTGCCAGCCCAACTGCGCGGTAGCTGATGAGTGATCACAAGATCAAGGTCGAGACAAGCGCTGCGTCTGGCCTGGTGCTCAAGTGCGACAAGTGCGAGTTCATCAGCACTATCAGAGGAGACGCTTTCGTGGACTACCTGGTCTCTGTGCAGCGCAGCCACAACAGCGAAGTGCATGCCTTCTACTTCGATGGCTCAGCCCTGAAGTGCTCAGCGCTCAACTGCGACTTCATCTACAAGTTCAGGGGCAACTTCACTGTGGCTGCTGTGCACAAGATGGAGCGCGAGCACATCGAGGAGCGCAAGCGTGCGTGACTGCATCCATCTGGTCCCTGAGATCACAGAGCCACTCGTAGCGAAGTGGCTGGATATACGACCAGCAGAGATACGTGAGCGCGGGGAAACAGTCATCACTGTCCCGGCCAAATGGCCAAAGCCTGATGTTCTGGAGGTCCGCACAGTGCGACCAAAGCCAGGAGAGTGCCCGGTGTGTGATGCATAAGGCATACGTGTACGCCGTCCAGGAAGAGGGCGGGACCAAGGTCTGGAACATGACCGAGATCGAACTGACGCCTGAGGAGTACAAGAAGTTCTTCCTAGATGACCCGGCAGCCACAGAGCTACACGCCTGCAACATCGAGAAGTCTGTGGACGGCTTCCACTACTGGCGCTGCTCCTGTGGAGCCAATGGCGTGGGCATCAGTCAGTTCGATGCAACACGACAACACCGAACACACAAGTATGAGGAGATGGGCGATGAGTGAAAACAAGATTCCGCTGGATGGCATCGAGGCTGCTAGGAGCGCTGGACCGAAGGTGAGCATCGAGCTCAATGGCAAGCCTCAGCCGCTGAGCTTCAACATGCCTGCGTCGACCACGAGCCTCGCGGCGAGCATGAGCCTTCATGGCATCTCTATGGCTGCTTCCAAGGCACAGGCTGCTGTAGAAGAGCTGACTCTGGCTGGTGGCGATGAGGCAACATCACTCATGCTGGCTCACCGGGAGATTTCTGCTCTGCAAGCTGACATCAGTTCGCTTCACACTGACATCGATGAGAACGAGAAGGATCTAGAGAGGCTAGATGCTTTCGGGACCATGACCCAGCGTGTGGCTATCGCTGCTCTGCTGGTGCAGTGCGGAGCCAAGCCCAAGGATCTGACTGAGATCACCAAGGTGTGGATGGCCATGATCCCCAGGAAGCCCATGGACGAGACCAGCATGGAAGAGCTGTACCAGAGCGCTGATGACGCAGTAACCCAGTTCTACAAGGACAAGCAGCAGTGATCCACATCCTTAAGTTCATAGGCGAACGAGAGGGAGGCGTCTCATGGGTCTGTGGCTGTGGGGTCGCAGGTCTGGCAAAGGACAGGACAGGGGCCAAGAACCAGTGGTGGGCACACATGGAGGAGTTCATCAAATGAGAGAGTTCAGCCCCGGATGGCTCAATCTCATAGGGCCTGACCACAAGGCAGAAGTGCAGGAGTTCCTGACCAGCAATGGCATCAGCCTCGATAACTGCTGTGGGTTCACCTTCGAGGGATCAGCAGGACCAATGGCCTGTTTCCTGGCAAAGATGTACAAACTCAATGCACAGGGCCAAGCGCAGTGGGACAGAGAGACTAACGAGCCTGTGATGGATGAGGATCGTGAGTTCTGGGTCAGAGAGTCTGAGATCCCACAGGTAATCAGAAAAGCGCTACAGTCACCTGCATAACCGCCTTAAGGAGAACCAATGCCTGACAACAACGGCTTCACTGTCCACGAGAGCAACTTCCAGCCTCCTCGTCGGGGACGAACGCCTCTGTCCACGCCCTTCGCTCTGATCGACGCTGCAGCCAATGCCAAGGGCAACTGGGTCAGCAAGACCTACCCGGAGAATGTCGCTCAGTCCCTGGTGCGCCAGATCAAGAACAAGTACAACAACGATCTGGTAGAGGTCGCCTCACTGCGTAACGGGGATCAGCGTGATGTCTATGTGCGCGTGTGGGCTGAGGACAGTATCGAGACACCATGATTAACTGTCATCGGGACGTGGTACTCCCATAAAGACAAGGTCCGAATCCATGTGGAGTGGGTTCGGGCCTTGTTCATTTCTGCATGATTGAAGGGACCGAGGAGGGCCATGCCTGAGAACATCGCAGACGTGCTGCGCTACGGGGACGAGGCTTTCCCCGAGCTGACGCAGGCGCGTGCAAACACCAACCCGCTGCAGGAGATCGGACAGACTGGTCTCAAGCGGGCTACTGGCACCATCGATGAAGAGTTCCTCCCAGCCCTGCGGGGGCGTAAGGCCATCAAGGTCTACCGGGAGATGTCCCTCAACGACCCCATCGTGGGTGCGCTGCTCTTCGCTATCGACAAGCTGGTTCGTCAGGTCACCTGGCGTGTAGAGGGCAACGACAACACCTCGCAGTCAGCAGAGGCTGTGGAGTTCGTAGAGCAGTGCATGGACGATATGTCCCACACCTGGAACGACATGATCTCCGAGATCCTGTCCTGCCTGGTCTATGGCTGGTCCTGGCACGAGATCGTCTACAAGAAGCGTGTAGGCCCGTGGGAGAAAGACCCCAAGAAGAAGTCCAAGTACACCGATGGGCGTATCGGCTGGCGCAAGATCCCCATTCGCTCACAGGAGACGCTGCTTCGCTGGCTCTTCGATGAGGATGGTGGCATTCAGGGCATGGTGCAGATCGCACCGCCCAGCTACAAGACCAACATCATCCCGATCAGGAAGAGCCTGCTCTTCCGCACTGGCCTGTACAAGGGAAACCCCGAGGGCCAGTCCATGCTGCGTAATGCCTATCGCCCCTGGTTCTTCAAGAAGCGCCTGGAGGAGTTCGAGGCCATCGGTGTGGAGCGTGATCTCGCAGGTATGCCTGTGGCCATGGTCCCCAGCTCCTACATGAAGGCCAAGCAGAACACCGATGAGCAGAAGGTCTACCAAGCCTTCAAGCGCATGGTGCAGAACGTGCGCCGGGATGAGCACGAAGGTCTGGTGCTGCCTCTGGAGTACGACGAGAAGGGCAACGAGCTTTTCAAGTTCGAGCTGATGTCCTCTGGTGGCGCTCGTACCTTCGACACCAACGCTCTGATCGGTCGCTACCAGCAGGGCATCCTCATGACTGTCCTGGCTGACTTCATCCTGCTGGGCCATGAGCAGTCTGGCTCCTACGCCATGCACGTGGACAAGACCGGCATCTTCCGCGCTGCCATGAACGTCATCACTGAGGCCATCGCTGATGTGTTCAACCGTCACGCGATCCCTCGGCTGTTCGAGATCAATGCCTGGAAGCTGGATGAGCTGCCTCGCATCGTCCCGGCCAACGTCGATCCGCCCAACCTCGCTGAACTGACCCAGTTCATGACTGGCATGGCTGGGCTAGGTATGCAGTTCTTCCCTGATCCCGATCTGGAGAAGTTCCTGCGTGAGACTGCGCACCTGCCTGAGATCCCCGAGGACCAGCTAGAGCAGCGTCGTCAGATGGCCCTGATGCAGAACCACCAGAGCTTCATGGAAACCCAGATGATGGCTCAGGGCACGCAGCAGAAGCAGATGGCTGTGGATGCTGGCATGACCCCTGAGCAGGCAGAGATGCAGGCCCAGAGCCCCACTCCTGAGCAGGCTGCACAGCAGCAGGAGCAGATGCAAGACCCCAATGCTCAGGCCATGCAGCAGGAGCAGCACGGTCAGCAGATGCAGCAGAACGACCAGAAGCACCAGATGGACATGCAGGCCAAGCAGATGGACCTGAAGGCCAAGGCGCAGGATCACCAGTTCGCTCAGAAGGACCGTGAGCACCAGTCCAAGATCCGGGACAAGGACACTGCTCGGGACCAGAAGGCCAAGGACAGTGACTACAAGCGCCAGGAGGCCCTGGGACGCCTCAAGGAGCGGGTGGCTACCAACCAGGCCAAGGCCAAGCAACAGGCCGAGAGAGAAGCTCTCAGGGCCAAGAAGAAGAAGCCAGGGAGCAAGTGATGGAGAGTTACTGGGGCGTAGACCATGGCGTCGAAGTCTCTAAGCGCAAGTCTGACTACAGCGGTCAGGCTATGGGTGCTGGCGCAACCATCGGTGGTGTCGGTCTGGTAGGTGGTGGTGTTCCCATCGCTCGTCCTGACAGTGGACGACTGCACCAAGCCAAGACTGCGACGAGCAAGGTCGGAGCAACTAGACACCTAGTGTCAGGCGGTCGTGGTGGCATCTTCGGCTACCGAGAGGACGCTCACCGCAAGTACCTCAACGAGATGAACAACGACCTTCGCGGCTGGAGAGCTGAGAACACCGGCAAAGCCTTCGAGCGTGGTGCGATGCAGGGCAGGGTCCAGGCTGAGAAGAAGGTCATCAGGACCATGCACGGCGCTCGTATCGGGTCCAACATCGCTCTCGGGGCAGGTGCTGCTCTGGCTGCAGGAGGCGCTTATGCCCACAAGCGCAAGAACAAGAGTCTCGTCGCCAAGGCCCAGAAGCACGATGAGTTCAAGTCCAACGCGCTCCTCGGTGGAGGAGGCACGCTCGCTGCCACTGGCTTCGCTGGCGGTCATGTGATGGACGCTCAGGGGAACAAGTGGGCTCATCGCGCTAAGACCCACATGGCTGAAGCCCACAAGCTCAACCCCAACCTGGGTGGCTACGAGAAAGAGAAGACTCCAGCCAAGAGCCCCTTCGGACGTAACCGCGCCACCAATGTTCCTAAATATCACCCCAGCCGTAGCACGCAGGACATCGCCAACAACTGGCAGGGCGTCTTCCATGGCCACACTGATGCTGACGCCACCAAGGCTGGAAAGCTGCGAGGCATGGCTACCCAGGAGCGTTACTTCTCTCGGGTCTATGGCAAGCAAGCACAGGTCGCCCGCAAGGCAGGAAAGGTCGGTCTGGGTATCGCTGCTGCTGGTGTCGCGGGACGAAGCCTGGAAGTGAAGATGAAGCCTGGCGCTCGTGGGCGTCTCAACCATGCAAAGAAGGCCATCGCGCCGTGAATCTCGACTTCCCGCATGAGCGGGCTTACGTAGCCATCGTGGATCGCATCGTGGATGGAGACACCATCGAGTGTTACATCGACATGGGTCTGCGCATCACCATCAAGTACAAGGTCAGGCTGCTGGGCTGTAACGCCTGGGAGCTTAAGACCGAGGCAGGAAAGGCTGCGCGAGAGCACCTCGTACAGCGCCTGCCACTGGACTCACTCGTGATCCTGACGATGGTGAAGGACTACAAGTACGGCGGCGAGTTCGTCGCACGAGTCACCCTCGAAGACGGGACAAACCTCGTCGCAGAGCTGATCGAACAACAGTGGGCTGCTGCCTGGGATGGCAATGGCCCTGCACCCACCCCTACATGGCCTAGGAGCGTCGCATGACCAACCACATTCTCGACTGGAAGCCTCGCTTCGACCCCAAGTCGCTGGACTACAAGATCTCCAAGCTCGCTCCTAAGCCCATGCTCAAGAGCCGCAGCTGGAAGCGTGACCTGTGGCTGGACCAGGGCCAGACCTCTGGCTGTACTGGCTTCGGTCTCTCGCACACGCTGGGCATCACGCCTCGCCGTATGCCCAACCTGACCAACCAGTTCGCTACTGAGCGTTATGACCGTGCTCGCCAGTGCGATGAGTGGCCGGGAGAGAACTACGACGGTAGCTCTGTGCTCGGGGCCATGAAGGCTGCCCAGCAGGACAAGCTGGTGCTCTCCTATCACTGGGCTACGACCACGGATGAGGTGCTGCAGTCCATCTCTCACCTCGGCCCCATGGAGATCGGTATCAACTGGTACGACGGGATGTTCGAGCCTGACTCCAACGGTGTGCTGGCTGTCACTGGCTCTCAGGCTGGTGGACACGCCATCTGCATCGGCGGGATCGACGCCAAGAAGGAGCTGGTTCGTCTGGACAACTCCTGGGGCAAGAGCTGGGGCGTCAATGGCTCTGCATGGCTCAAGTTCTCTGACCTGGACCGCCTGCTGCACGAAGACGGTGAATTCGCCCTCCCCAAGAAGATCAAGCCATGAGCGAGGATCTGGTCTTCAAGTCCTATGTCCCTGGCATGGGATATGTGAAGGCCACTGAGGTAGGGGCCAAAGAACTTCGCGGTGCCTTCAAGACTCGCAAGATCGAGGGCAGCCTGAATCGCATGAAGACTAAGAACACGGCAGACAAGTTCCGTGCAGCTCAGGCGGGAAACGCCAGCGCGCTGAAGAACCACACCACGGTTCGAGGCAAGGTCGGATCTACCTACATCCACACCCCAGACAAGGCGTTCGAACAGTCCCAGGCAGAAAAGGGTGCTGATGCTGGCACTGTGCGTTTCGGCAGCTCCAAGCGTGGGACTTCGCATGTGGTGGCTCCGGTATCAACGCCAGATAGCACCATGAGGCATGAGATGTTTCACGCTGCTCCTCAGCGCAGTTCGTGGCGGCACCACCAGATCCAGAACGATCCCCGGAAGCTCGCTCGTGAAGAAGCCTGGGCTCATTCTGCTGAGAGTGGACCGGTTCGTTCGCAGAGACCTGCAGACCCCAGAAAGCTCGCCCGAAAAGCACTAGCTGATCGCGCCGCTCGACTGAGCGCTCCCAAGCCTGCTGCAGCACCTAAGCCTGTAGCAACTCCTGCCCCTGCGGCTCCTCGTCCTCCTCGGGCTAGTTTCGCTCCTCCTACCTCTAGCGCACCCAAGGCTGGGGTGAACGTTCCTTCTCGGCCTACTCCGCAGATGCCCAACTCTGCGCCCAGCACGCCACAGACGCCTAAGCCTGCTCCTGATCCTTCGAGGGCCTCGATGAAGCCTGCTCCTACCAACAACACTCGACGCAACGTTCTGATCGGCGGGGGTGCAACTGTGGGTGCAGGTGGAGGGATGTACGCGCTGCACCGAAAGTCGGTATCGAAAGCTTTCGAGACGCTGGACATGGGCGGTGCAATGGTTACTGAAGAGCCTAAAAAAGACCTGCCTGTGAGGGATCTCAACACAGGTCGTTTCGTGGCTACCCCGCACCTCCAGAAGATGTCGCGGGCACATGACTCGCTGGTCTGGGAGAGGAGCACCGATGGCTGACAAGTTCACCATCAAAGGAACGGTCCATGACCATTTCGATAACCCTGTGCCGCGTGCTCTGGTGCGCGCTACCCCTTCTCCTGCTGGTGGCACTGATCTCGTAAACGATGTCGTCTTCGCCAATGAGGTCGGTTACGTCTACACCGATGCCAACGGCAAGTTCTCCATGGATCTGGTCACCTGGGATGGGCTCTACTACACGCTGGACATCACCCAAGGTGGCTCTCCACTCATCGACCCTCTCGTCTTCAAGGCGAGCGCTAAGGGGTCGATTACTGACATCTCTGATCTCCCCGCAAACGTTCAGATCCCTGATGTCGTGAATGGTGGCTTCGCCACTGGAGTGACCGCTCAGTGGGTGCTCGATCAAATTAAGGCTGAGCAGCGACTGCAGCTCGGTCTCGCCGCTGCTCTCTGAGAGGTAAACCGTGACCAAGCAGATCGTGAACGTCTACACGTTCGATCCTGTCGCCAAGACGATCACTCTGCCCGAGTTCGACTCGATTTCGCTGGGCAACCTGGCGCTGATCACCAACGTCACTCGTGGTGTCGTCATGTTCAACTTCGCTGACCCCAACCCTGCTCTCGGGGCTACGGTCAGCGGCAACGTCATCACGCTCACTGCTAGCACGCAGGGCATGGCTGCCACTGACCAGATCCGCATCGACTACACCACTAAGGTGGGCGACCCTGCGTATGACCGGCAGATCGTCGGTAACGCTCGCTCCAAGTTCCGTGATGGCTTCGCCTCTGTCGGGACGCAGCCTGACCCTGGTACGTGGACTATCGTCAACCCGGATGGCCACCAGATCACTCAGGGTGGCAACTCCTCTGGTTCGTCCTACCTGCGTATCTCCCTGAACCCACTTAACGATGGCACTGAAGTCAGCATCGTCTCCAAGCAGGCTTTCCGCATGCCGATGCGTACTGGCTTCGGTATCACTGCCTCGCAGCGCGTCAACGGCCAGGAGTTCTTCGTCGGCATGGTGGAGGCTGACACCACGGCCTCGCCCAACATGGTGGTTAAGGCCAACCTCCCGGCTGACAAGGCCATCACTGCAAACATCGTCATCGCTACCAACGTGGGCACGATTACTGTTCCCAACCACGGCTTCACTGGTGGCGACCGAGTTCACATCTACAACTGCCCGTCTTCACCGATGAACGTCGCTCCGGTCGTCGTGACTGTGGTGGACCAGAACACCTTCACTGTCCCCATCGTCGCCTCCAATGGCACCTACAACGCCACTGGCGGCATGGTGGGGCTGGCTGACCCGCTGGGCGGGGCTAACAACGGCGTGGGTTTCCTGTTCGAGTCCACTGGCGCTACCACCACCTCGCACGTCCTGCGTAGGAACGGGGCCAGGTTCCGCACCCAGGCTGTCACCACAGCTACTACAACTGCGACCCAGGCGAACACCAACCCATTTACTGATGCCTTCAACACGGCAGCTAACTGGGAGCAGTACCTCACTCTCGATGAGGTTCTCTTCCGCTCCTTCGCCTCAGACTCCACTGCAGCAATGAACTCTGCTCAGAAGTACACCCAGGGCATCCCGGACGAGAACCCGCAGTACCGAATCCAGGCACGTGTCAAGACCCTTCCAGGGCAGACCCGTCCTGTAGCTCGCATCACGAACATCGCCAAGAGCGGCACGACCACTGCCACGGTCACTACTGACCTTCCTCATGGTCTGACTGTGGACGACTGGGTCTCTGTCTGGGGTGTGCGTGACCAGGTCAACTTCGCCAACCAGACCACCTGGGTTCAGGTGGCGAGCGTTCCTACTTCCACCACGTTCACTGTGGTACTCGGCTCTGCAGTCACTGCCTCCTCCGCTGGTGGCAGCGTCTGGCGCGTTCAGGGCAACACGCAGGTCAACGCATCTGCCTTCTCTCAGGTAGTTCAGTCGATCTCTCGTACCGCTGGTGTGATGACGGTCGTGGGTAACGCCAACTGGGCTACTCCGCTGCCTGGTGAAACGGTTTACCTGCACGGTCTGGACGGCGCTGGTCAGCAGTACGAGGGCATGTACCGAGTCCTCAAGGTAAACACCACCTCGCTGCTGCTGGATGCTGCTGGTCCGGACTTCGCCTCGATCAACTGTGGCGGTACGGTCATCCGCGTCACCGATGTGCGCCTGCACTTCGCTCGGGTCATGGACTACACCCGTCACGTCACTGAGGTCACGGGTGGCCGAGGCGTCTCTGACAGCAATAACGCTGTCCCGGTCTACGTCTCTGGCTCTAACACTGTCGGTGTGTCCCAGTCCACTGGCACGGCAACCACTCAGTGGAACGCTGCAGGCTGGGGTGGTTACCTGGTGGCTGATGTGGCCTCTGCTGCCCTCACTGCCACCACCACTACCGCTGCAATCGCTCCTGGTGTCGTCAACAACGTCGGTGTCTACGCTCACTCGTTCAACGTCGTGGTCACCGCCGCTACCGGCACCACTCCCACGCTCGATGTGGGTGTGGAGGAGTCCATCGATAACGGCACCAACTGGGTGCGTATCTACGACTTCCCGCGCATCAGGACTACGGGCTCGTGGACCTCGCCACTGATCCGCGCCCAATTCGGTACTCGTTACCGCTACGTGCAGACGGTGACTGGCACATCTCCCTCGTTCACCCGAGCGATCAACCGTGTGCAGTTCTCCTCCAACGGTCCGCTGTTCCGTCGCTACATGGATCGCTCCATCGTGCTCACCACGCTGAACTCTGTCACGCCTACCTACATCGTGGAGGGTGCTGAGCGCTTCATGCTGGCGATCTCTCTGGGTGCGGGTGGCACGACCTTCCCGGTCCTTCAGCTCGAAGGCTCCGAGGACGGTGGCACCACCTGGTTCGCCATCGGTGCTGGTCTGACTGGTGTGGCCTCCTCTGTGGTGAGGCAGACCTACAGCGGCGAGATGCCTGCCATGGTCCGTGCGCGGGTCTCCACTGCTGGTGTCGGTGTCACGGCTGACTACGTTCTGATTAAGGCCATCGGAGCCTGAGAGGGGGATCGCATGCCTGAGAAAGCTGCGTATCGACTGGCAGTGATGGCCCTAGGCATGCGAATGATCGGGGCTGTTCTCGCCCTGTATGCGATAACTCAGGCAGTGATTCTGATCTTCGCTGGCAAGGACCGCTTCAGTGCTCCTGGCTGGACCGTGGCTATGCAGATCCCAGGAGCGCCACATAGCTGGGGAGTAGTCCTCGGTCTGGCTGGGTTAGTGCTGGCCACCGCTGTAGCCAAGGAACACTGGCGGGTAGCTTCCTGGGCTGCCTTCGGGGCGGGTGTCTGGTCCATGTTCTTCGCAGTGACCTTCTACCTTTCAGCCATGAACAGCGGGCAAGCCAGCCTTACCGGTATCCCTACGTATCTGCAGAACGCGCTGATCTTCGTAATTCTGGGGGTCACTCTTAGATCGCTAAGGACGTAGCACATGAGAACTGATCTGTTCTCGCACTCCAGACACCCTTTCGAGGTCTTCATCCTGGCCCTGTGCGAAGCGTCTACTCTCCCCACCATCGCGGGTGTAGTCCCGCCTCCGGGCACCATCATGGCCTTCGTGCCTCACGTCGTGGCAGCGGCGTGGGCGTGGGTCGTCTTCATCGGCGCTGGAGTAGCGCTCCTCAGTGTTTTCTTCAAGAACCGAGGGACTGGCCTGATCATGGAGCAGCTCGGGCTGGCCTTCACCGGGCTGGCCTGCATCTTCTATGGCCTCGCTGTCGGCTACTTCACCTACCCTCGCGGGGGGCTTATATCGGCAGGCATCATCTGCGGCTTCGGTATTTCCTGTCTGGTGCGTTGCTGGCAGATCCAGAAGTACCTGGACAGCATCCACAGCATCGCTAAGAAGGTCAGGCGGCGTGCCCACTGATGGAAAACGTCCCAGTCTGGCTACAGGTCGTCACAGCCGTATTCGGCTCTGGCCTGCTCACGGCTGTGGTCACTGCGCTCTTCAACAAGCGCAAACTGACTGCTGATGCCGCCAAGATGATCACCGATGCTGCAGCATCAGTAACCCAGACCATGAGCACACGCCTGCAGGAACTAGAGGCCAAGGACCGAGAGCGAGAGCTTGCCGAGAACATCTTTCGGCAGAAGCTAGAAATGCATGAAGCCTGGGACAGGAAACTAGTAATCAAGATCAGGCAGATCGACCCAAACGTGATCATCGAAGATCCTCCGAGCCTGCGCTAGTCCATCTTCGTACCCTTGAAGAAAGACCCCTCGGAAGGATCATCTATGTCTCGCTGCGCTACGACTACCTGGCGGGGAGTCACTGTCTGCGTCCACTCGGTCGCCAAGCTCAACGCCTGGGCCTCCGCTACCGGCTCGATCTACATCAAGCCCATCCAGGGCTGCTACTCCACCGCTGTGGCTGCCTCTACGGGCACGCACGCTGGTGGTGGGGTCTACGACATCGAGATGGACCCGTACTCGATCTCACAGGGCAACTGGTGTGTGGACCAGGGCCGCAAGCTCAACCTGGTGACCTTCGGGCGCTGGTGGAACGGCAACCACCACATCCACCTGCTCGACCCTGCCTGCCCCACCATGTCTCCTGAGGCTGAGGACCAGATGGTCCAGTTCGGCAATGGTGAGACTGGTCTGGTGGGGATCGACAAGGACCCCTGGGATCGGCGCAGTGCCGCAGCGATCATGAAGCTCTACGCCAACCGCAACAGCGCTCCGACTCCTGCCCCAGCCCCTGCACCTGTTCCGGGTGCAAAGGTGGACTACACAGTGCCCTACCAGCTCACCGCTGGCTGGTATCCCTACCCCGGCAAGATCGGTGCCAGCTACTACGGCCCGAGCCACACCAACACTCCCTGGTACTCCGGGAAGGTGGCTGGCGGTAGCAACCAGGGCGTAGGGGCCTCTGGGGCTCTGGCTCTGAGCTGGGTTCGTGGTCACATCCAGCGCATCCAGAAGGTGACCGGTACTCGGATCACCAGCCTCTACGAGGTCAACACCGTCAACGCTGTCATCGCATGGCAGAAGCGCAACGGCCTTACCCCTGACGGAATCGTCGGGCCAAAGACCTGGGCTGCAATGGCTCGGTCCAAGAACCAAGGGAAGTAATCATGTCTAACTTTCTAGAGTCCATCGTGGACACCCTGCCTGCAAAGGCGCAGCCCTACGCCAAGACGTATGCGGCATCTGTGATGGCTGCTCTCACAGTCATCTCTGCTTCTGTCCCCGACGCTCCCCACTGGCTGACCATCGTGCTGGCCATTCTGGGCGCTCCGGTCGTCTTCGGCACTCCCAACAAGGACCCGCTGGCCAAGAAGCAGGACGAGTCGGTCCAGCCTCCTGACGCCTCTGTGGTGGAGACTGACACGCCCAAGGCGCTCAACGCTGATGGCAATGGGTTCTAACTTCCGTAGGGTTCAGATCAAGAAGATGTCGCCCGACCCCTCTACCCTGCACGTAATGGGTGGAGTGGGTCGGAAGCGCAAGCGCGGCAGACTTAAGAAAATCACCAAGGAGTGACATGAGCGGGGCTTTCTTCACTAACGAGACCTATGCCCGTGGAAACCAGGCATACGTCGCGGCAGTGGAAGCCCTGGCAGCAGCGGCAGAAACGGCTAGCAGCTCGCTGACCACGTTTTCCCAGGACGGACAGCCTGTAGCAAATGCCAACGGTGATCTATGGTTCGACACCAACGACGGCAACAAGCTGTACCGATGGATGGGTGACTACGGCAACGTAGCTCGGACCAACTACGCACCCAACCCCAGTCCGGTTTACAACTCCACTGGCTGGTCTGCTGTTCGAGGCGCGCTCTCCACTGACACCACGGTCACTATCAACGGTCGGTCGATGTGGAAGGTGCTGATTAACGACCTCACCACGGTCGGGGATCTCTCCCAGTGTCTGCAGTGGACTGCTCGCACCGTCACCGTTACTGCAGGCGACACGTGGACGATGACCGCGTATGCGCGTTCATCTGCGCTCTCGGGCATTACCCGCTATCGAGCACGTATCCAGTGGCGAGATAACGCAGGCAACCTGATCGCCACTTCTGATGGTGTGGTCATCACCTCTTCTGCCCCGGACAACATCATCAAGGTTCCGGTTACTGACACCGTGCCCGCTGGTGCTACCAAGTTCGACTTCCTCATCGGTCCATTCGATGCTGGTGAGCTGAACATCTCTGACGCCTTCTGGGTCGGTGATGTGATGTTCGAGAAGGCCAGTGACACCGGGCTCTACTTCGATGGTGGCATGTCGAATGCTGCCTGGAGTGGGACAGTAGGAAACAGCTCTTCTACCTTCACTCCTGCCTGGGTGGTGACCACGCCTGCTGGTTCCATCGGCGCTCAAGGTCCCGCTGGACCTGCTGGACCTACTGGACCGACTGGACCTACTGGTCCTGCTGGTGCCCCAGCGGGCCTGGTGGTTCTTACTGCCAATGCTCAGGTGCTGGCTCTGGCTACCGGAGCTTCGGCTACCACTCCGACCACTGCCACTGTGACTGGCTCTGGCATCAACACCACCATCGCCAACTGGACCTACTCAGTCGACGGTGGGGCTTTCGCTGCCGCCGTGCCTGCAGGAGTGAATCGCAACTCCAACACGGTAACCATTACTGGTTCGACCATGACGGCCAGAACCATCACCGTCCAGGCTGACAATGGCGCTGGCGTGGCTGACACTCTTACCGTCGCCAAGGTCTCTGATGGCGCAACAGGATCACAGGGGCCGACTGGACCTACGGGTGGCACTGGTGCTGCAGGCACAGATGCCTACACCGTCATCCTGTCCAACGAGGCTCAGGTCTTTCCTGGGTCCACTACCGCTGCGCTGGCTGGCAACGCTACCTGCGCGGTGATGGCCTACAAGGGCACTACGCAGAAGTTCGCAACAGTCGGGACGATCACGGGCCAGATCGCTGGTCAGATCACCGCTTCTGTCGCAAACAACACTGGCGTCGCCAACCCGGTCATCACCGTCTCGGTCACCACTGCACTGACCCAGCAGAGCGGCACGCTCACCATTCCGGTCACTGTCGACGGAATCACCTTCACCAAGCTCTTCGCATGGTCGGTCTCCTACATCGGAGCAACTGGTGCCACTGGTCCTCAGGGATCTACCGGTGCAACGGGCTCTCAAGGCCCTGCTGGCGCTCAGGGACCTACTGGCCCCACTGGCCCTACTGGTCCTGCGGGCTCTACGGGCAAGGGCATCACCTCATACACGCCCTACTACCAGGCCAAGACCACAGGCTCTGCTGCTCCTGCGCTGCCGACAACCAACCCTCCCGGTGGGACATGGACGGCCACTGAGCCCACCTACGTAGCTGGCACTGAGCTGTGGAGAACCGACCTGGTCCTCTACAGCGACTCCACTTACGGCTACACCGCTGTCGCCAAGTCCTCGTCCTACGCCGCCGCTGTAGCCGCTATGACTGCTGCCAACGGCAAGAATGCGATCTACTACCGCAACACTGTGCCGGGGACGCAGACCAATATTCCTGGTGATGTCTGGTACCAGTTCAGCGGCTCAGGTCTGCTCATCGGGATGTGGATCGGTCAGGGTGATGGCGCTGGTGGTTCTGGCACCCAGTGGCAGGTGCAGACCATCCAAGACACCGTGCTGGGCAACATCAGCGCAGCCAAGCTGAATGCCTACAGCATCAGTACTGACAAGATCGCACTGGGCGTGCTGCGTCAGAACCCGATCAACAACTCGGGATACGAGGAGAACTTCACCTGGACCCAGCTCACTGACGCTGGGCAGGGCAACACCGCTCAGTGGCGCTACGGGGCCAGCACAAATGGTCAGGTCGATCTGGCTGGGCTCACCTACGCCCACTCAGGTAACTACGTGGCTCGGCTGTACATCAAGCCTGGGGGAACCACCGCAGACACCGCTGACCTGTACACCAACGCCTTCGCAGTTCAGGCAGGACAGTCCTACAAGCTGCATTTCGCAGCGGCTTCTACCGGTACTGGCGCTGCAACCACTGGTACCGGTGTCCCCAAGTTCTATGTGGATGCCTGGTTCGGTACCACCGCCTCTAACGTGGCCGCTACTGCCTCTGCGCAGAACCTCGTGACTGATGGCGAAAACACCTACTTCCAGCCGATCACCACCTGGGATCAACTAGACGGCAACGGCAACCTCATAGCCAGCTATGCAGCATCCATCCCGGCTGCCAACTGGACCGAGAAGTCGGTCCAGATCGATATCCCTGCTGGGCAGGCAGATCTGTGGTGCGTGATCCGCTTCCGCAGTACCAACAACAACCCCGACACAGCCATCCTCATCGATGACGCTTCGTGCATGCTGATGAATGCTGGTGGTGGCATGGAGATCACTCCAGCCGGTATCCGCATCTTCGACAACTCTGGTGAAGAGGCTGTGGCCCTCGTCGCAAACCGTCCGAGCGCTCTGAACGTGGTGCAGGACGGCAACACCGTGGCAGCGGTGAACGATGACGGCACTGCTGCCTTCATCTCAGTGGACGCCACTCAAGACATGTCCATCGCAGGTTCTCCACTGATGGGCGGGTATCGCTTCGGCTTCGGTAACCGAACCTGGGGCAGTGGCTGGGATTCCAACCGTGACCAGACAGTCAACCCAATCGGCGCTATCGAAGCCATGTCTGGTGGCATCATCGCGCACGTCAATACGACCCCCTCTAACACTGGTCTACTCGCTGCTGGCGCTTACCAGCGCATCGCCCAAGTGAACGCCGACCTGGAGATGGGCCGTCTCTACACCGTGCGTACCAGCCCCCTGCTGGTTACTGTTCCTACCGGCGCAGTCGTAGCTCTGATCCTGCGCTATACAACGGATGGCACTGACCCAACAGTCTCCGGCAGCATTCTGGCTCGCTGCTATACCGTAGGTGCTGGAAACACCACTACTCTTCAAATCGCTGACCGAGCAGTGGCTGGCACGTCTAACCAGCGAGATCTGCGTATCCTGGCTCAACTGTCTTACCTGTCTGGCACTGGCACGGTGACTCCGGTTCAAGACCAGTTCCTGATGTCGGTCTACGACATCGGTTATCAGCCCGATCTCTCCACTGGTACCGGCATCTCTGCTACTACGCAGGCCGCTGCGCAGCCCGCCACGGTGGTGACCAAGAAAACCTACGTCTCCACCTGGACTGCCAACTACAGCCAGACGCGCCGTGGCACTTCCGCATCGCTGGGGGCCAACACAATCAACCCGACTTCCTACACCGGGTCGTCTACCATGCTGGCTGGCTACTACTCGTCCACGAACGGCAACCAGTACAGTCTGGCTTCCTTCACCAGCGCTAACTCCACCGGTAGCGAGACGGGCAGGACCATCAGTGCTGCGCTTACCAACGCGACGGTCAGCAAGGTGGAGGTCTACATCAAGAACTCCTCGTTCTATGCCAGCGCAGGCGGCTCGCAGCGCTTCGGTATGACCTCGCTGACCAGCATCCCTACCTCTGGCACGCTGACTCAGCCGTCCACCACCTACACAGGTGCCATCTCGTTCTCGCCCGGTACTGGAAAATGGGTCACGCTCCCCTCTGCGGCTAACAGCGTGGTCCTAGGCGGTGGCAGAGTCTGGATGTGTGGTCCTGGCGGTTCTGGGTCTACTACGTCAAACTCGCAGTCTTATTACTCAAAGTGGGTTAACCATGCTGCGAGCAGCGGTAAGCCCATGATCCGCATTACCTACTCGAAGTGAGGAAGAAATGTCCTACCACCAGCAGTACCAGGCTTCTCAGAACGAGGCGTTCAAGGGCCGAGTAATCGCCTGCGTTCGGAAGACGGCAGAGTTCGTCCTCAACGAGGCAAGCAGCACTCCGAGTTACCAGCAGCGGCGTAATCTCGCGCAGGCGATCATCGCTGACCCCTACCGTGATGACATCATCAACCTGTTCATGTGGGAGTGTGTGGTCAACGGGACTATCGAATCCAGCCTCGATGACACCGGGATCTCTTCTTCCCCCGACTCTGACTTCGAGTACGTGGTGAACTCTGTCTGGAACACTGTGGTGAACCTCGGCCACTGGTGATCTAGCGTCTGCCGCGATGATGTTCCCTAGGAGGCATTCATGAGTTTCAACCGTGATTTCGCGGCAAAGTACTTCGACATCGTCGCCAAGATGGACGACGATACCGCCGCTATGTTCCAGAAGATGGTCGTCCACGGTGTTCTCATGGAGGACCTGGAGAACAACCGTCGTACTGTCAGTAAGGCTGTAGGAGAGATCCTCGGAGAGATCCGGGAAGAGGTCAGCAAGTCCCTGCAGTCTCGTGAGGGTCAGCCTGAGGCTGTGGCTGCTGCTGCTCTAGTGGGAGTGGTGAGCAAGTCGGGGACCAACTTCGAGGAGCTGTACCACAAGCCCCAGCCGCGTGGGAACAATGGTCGCTGGACGGTGAACTTCTCTGCGTCTCGGGAGAAGAACAAGCCCAGCAAGGCTGACAAGCGAGCCAAGCAGAACGTGTCGGTCGGGAACTTCGATGTCACCAACGCGCTGGCACGCACCGGGCAGGAGAGCAACCGGTTCTCGGACAAGTGGCACGAGCGAGGCCAGGAGGACTCCACCACCGCTGGTGTCTACAGCCGCATCGAGGCAGGCAGCCATGCCCTGTCTCAGGTCGGTAACGCCACTGGGAACGCCAAGCTTCGTGTCGCTGGTGACGTAGGTCAGTTCCTGGGTCAGTACGGTCCTCAGGCTGAGGCCATCATCGGCCCGCACATGCGCCGTACCGCTTACCGCTACCGGGGCACTGAGCGCGTTCCTGACAACGAGCTGGCCAGGATTCAGCGTGACCAGGTGGCCAACATCGGTCGCAGGGAGGGTCTGACCTCTAACGCGCAGTTCACCACTCCGATGATGAACACGGCTGCACACCAGGCTGCGGTCAACTACCTGTCCAAGCGAATCCCCCAGAAGTCGCTCGCTGAGCTGCAGGCCAAGTCGGGCAAGATCCCGCCGTCTGAGGGCGTCATCATCAATGGTGACGGCAAGATCATCACGCAGGCTGTCGGCTACATGGATGACCACTACCTGCCCTTCAACCTCAAGAACCTCAGGGGGCTGCAGGGTGGCGCTTACGTGCGCACGCGCTCTTCGGGCGGTCTGACCTCTGAGGACATCTACACCGGTCTGGTGTCAGGTGCTCGTAGTGTCACGGTGGTCTCTCGCTCGGGTGTCTTCACGATGGACTTCGAGGATGACTTCCGTGGTGGCCGTCGCTTCAACGACAAGGCCGCAGGCATGGTCAGTCGGTACGCTCACACTCTCGACGCGGTTCAGTCCAAGCAGGTGACTCGTGCTCCGATGAGCATGGAGGACCGCCTCCGCATTCGTGATGAGGTGGAGCAGGAGTTCGATGGCTTCACCCCGTCTGAGATCGAAGACGAGATCAAGCGTCGGACTACTGAGGCTCAGACCCGTCCTACGCTCTCGCGCTCTGAACTGGATGACATCAACAGCAAGGCCGCTGCTGCCGCTGCTGAGGGTGGCCGTGGTCCGCGTGGTCAGTTCTCTGAGCGTGAGTGGACTCGTATCTCTGATGACCCCAAGAAGCGCTTCCTGGCTTACAAGGGCCAGATGATCGAGGACGCTCTCCGGGACAAGGAAGCCACCAAGTTTCAGCTCGATGGCGAGGGCTACGCAGTGGCTCTGGACGCTCTGCGCGAGCAGTACCCGTACTACATCCAGAACGTCCAGTACATCCACAACAAGGACCCGCGTGCGCGTGACATGGGTCTGTCTCCCGAGACGGACTCTGGATACGTCAAGCCCAGGTACAACCGTCCTACGGCTGCTCAGGCTGGCTGGTACGGCGAGAAGATCGGTGCGAAGAAGCACTCTGCCGAGCAGACCAACTACCAGAACTGGAGCCAGCGCGGTCACAAGCTGACTCCGGTCCAGCAGGCTGCAGCCACCGCTACTCCTGAGGGTGAGGGGACCACCGAGGAAGGCGCAGTCAAGAAGCCTGCCAACCTTCGTGCTGCTGCCGAGAGGGGCCGTCGCTCGGTTCAGGTCCAGAACCAGATCAAGGAAGCCGTCAAGATCACCAAGGTCGCCAAGGCGAACAAGGAGCTGTTCCCGACCCTGAACGCGGCTCAGTCCAGCGATGAGAAGCTGGACCAGATCGTCAAGGACCACATCCAGTCCTCCAAGCTGATGGATGAGATGAAGTCCTACGCCGACGAGCTGGAGAGCGCTGGTCAGAACGAGGCAGAGACCAAGAGCTTCCAGAGCCGTGCGAGCCAGATTCGTTCCAAGCTGAAGACCATCGCCCATCTGAAGCTTCCTGAGGGCAACGTCGTGTGGAACCGCAAGGAGTACAAGGGCGAGCCTTCTCCCGCTAGCACCTACCAGTTCGTCGGCCCTGCCTACATTCTGGGCTCGGATGCTGGGGTCTACCAGCGCACATGGGGTCAGCTCACCAAGGAGATCGAGCAGCAGAATCCTGGGATCAAGGTCCCCAAGGACGATGACAAGCTGCGTGATCTCGGTAACCGATTCGGTGAGATGTGGAAGCTGGCTGACTCGAACGCGGATGAGGAGACGCTGGTCGAGCGACTCACCAACCTCAACCCGACCTGGACTGATTCGCAGACCTCTCGCACGGTTCGCCTGATGAAGGACAACCCCGCTGAGGCTAAGGATCGGTGGTCTATCGGTGCTGAGCGAATCGAGCGACTGCGTCGAGTCCTGGCCTCCGGTGGAGATGCTGTCGAGAAGCCTGCTCCTGCTCCTGCTGCTGCTGCGGAGCCTCAGGTCACCTCTACCAGTTCCTCCACTCCTTCTGGCGCTTCGCAGTACGCACACATGCCCAAGGCTGACCAGGAGCGCACTCAACTGATCGCTGACATGGTCGACTGGGAAAAGCGATCCCGCGACAAGGAGACGCAAGACAACCTTCACCAGCTCCGGACTGGAATCATGAAGGGCAGTCAAGATGAGATCTACGACGCCCTGGCCAACCTGCGTGAGATGGACGACGAGGGCACCAAGGTGATCATCGAGCGAATGAAGAAGCTGGGGCTGGTGCATGACGACTTCGACTTCGAGTGAACTCACTAATCCGTATGAGCTACAGGACCCGCTGGCCCTTAAGGACCCGCTGGTTCTCACCCCACCGGAGCAGCAGGAGTACACCCGCCTGTCTAACCAGCGAGACTTCTCCACTCTGGAGAAGGTCGGACTGGCGCTAGGTGCTGCCTTCCTTCTGCATCGAGCAATCATGTCTCGGGTCATCAAGGAGAAGGCTGGATCTGAGCCTCGGGTCTCTACCCTGGAGATGATCGCAAACACCACTGCGCAGTCCCTGATGCTGAAGTGGGTGGGCATGGCTCTACCTCCGCTGCTGGCTGGCTACCGGATCGGTGTGAAGGAAGCCAAGGCGGGTCAGATCCCCGAAAAGGATCTGTACGAGATCGCTGAGGGATATGCGCGTCAACTGGGGGAGCACTACAACGAGGTCTCTACCGAGGCCATGCTTATGGGCTTCCAGGCGCAGGTGAACCGCAAGGTTCCTCCTGCTCGGGCTGCTCGCATGGTGGCTGAGGCTTTCGGTGTTCCTCCGCGTGCGATGAATGCGCTGGTCTCCATCTGGAACTCTGAAGACCCAAAGCGGTTCACCTCGGTACTGCAGGACTCGGTTCGTGATGTCCGGGCAAAGACCTTCATCGACGCTCAGCTTCGTAACCGGGCTGGGCAGGTGGCTGAGGCAGAAGCCTGGAGCACCAAGTCGCAAGCCAAGCAGGTCGTCTGGGCCTATGGCGTGCAGAAGGGGATTATCCCTCCGGATGCTCGACGGGTCTGGGTAACTGCCAAGGACGAGAAGGTCTGCAAGCACTGTGGCCCGCTGCACCGTAAGCGGGTGGAGGTCGGGGAAACCTTCGACACAACCCTCGGCAAAGCCTGGACACCACCTCTGCACGTCAACTGCCGCTGCGACGTGATCCTGGAGTACACGAGTGCTCCTCGCCTTCAGCTCGCTAAGAGGCTTCGCAAGATCACGGTCTCCAAGAACCAGCCGGGTGATCCATACAACCGTGATACCCATGGTCACTTCGCTCGTCGGGAGACCCGTCATCCTGCCCATGGCAAGGCAGAGGTTCCGCTATACGCCACCGCTGCTGCGCCTCCGCATGAGGAAGAGCAGAGGGTGCAGGAGGCTGGTCAGGAAGTTCCTCCGCACCGCAGTGATCTGTCTCAGGTGATGCGGCAGAAGAAGGGCGACCTGCGAGAGGTCATGCGGGCGGCTGAGGAAGAGAAGGGTGCTGAGCGTGAGGCAGAGGCCAGCCCGCTACGGGAGACCGTAGGCAGGGAACTGGGACAGCGCCAGATCGGTCAAGCCAGGACCATCGGTCAGGGAAGGTCCATCGGCCAGGGTCGTGAGGTAGGCCGTAGGGCTGAGATCGGTCAGCCTAGGGAGATCGGCGCTGGTGCTGAGCTGAGGACCACTGGGCGCGAACTCGGTACCAAGCGTCGTGAGATCGGCGGTACTGCCCGTGAAGTGGGTCGCATCCAACTCAGTGACACCGTGGTCGGACGCCAGATCGATGAGGCAGTCAGCAGGCTTCTGGAATACCACAAGACGGACAAGGGCGATAGGTACCTGCCGTTCGGATGGCAGCCTGCCGAGTACCCAATTCTCTTCATCAAGCCCGCTGCGGAAGGTCTGGTCGGCAACGGAGTCATCCTCGATGAGCGGGATGACAACGGATTCCGGGTCGGTGAACGCGCTCTCGGCGGTCACCAGGTTCTTCAGGACAAGATCCAGGCTGCCTGGGATGACGCCATCACTGATGAGCTCGAAGAGTGGGAGCACGACAGGAGCAGGAAGACATTCGTTACTGATGGCATCAGGTTCGATGCGGATGACAACGAAATGCTCCATGACCTCATGCTGAACGCTGCCTACAGCGTTTCTGGGCGTGGATCAAACGAACTCTGGCTGCTGGAAGGTACAGACGCTGAGGGCCACACCATTCAGCGTCCCTTTACCACTCAATACCTGATTAAGAAACTGGCGCTCGAAGCGAAAACAGACGAAATGGTTCCCACCATAGTGGTCACAAATGCGGTTCGACCGATGGAGACAGAGGAAACCATCGAAGGCTGGAAGAACCCCGGTAACTGGGTTCCCGACTACGACGCTCCAGATCTGGAACTGGAACAGGCCAGCCACCTTCCAGTGACCATCGTCTACATGAAGCCGCAGGACTAGCGGAGAACAGGAACATGGAACCATGAACCCCACTCTTAAGCTCGTGCAGAAGAACCGTGACGAGGTGCTGTCCGTCGCGGAGCTTCTGTACGGGGATGGAGCCTGGGAGATTTCCAAGGCTCTCACTGATCGGCAGAAGCGTGTGGGCACTGCTGCGCTTAGTGCTGTCGGTGCTACTGCTGGCGCTGCTGGTCTGGCATATGCCGGTAAGAAGTTCGGTGAGGCAGCTGTTCCTGCCTACAAGGCTTCCAAGAAGGTCGGCAAGTTCCGCAAGGTGGGGGAAGCCGTTAAGACCGGTGCCAAGCACGAGCCCTTCGGTACTGCGCTGGTCCCGCTGGAGGTCGCTGGTCTCGGTGGTGAAGTGATGGCCACCAAGATCCTGCACAGCGACACCAAGCAGAAGAAGAACCCCACGGTCGTTAAGCGTCTTCGCCGTGCCGCTATGGAAGAGAAGATCTCCAAGAGCGACACTCCTGACATCCAGTGGCGTGGCGAGATCTCCAAGATGGACGACGACAAGCGACAGGTCTTCGGCTGGGCTTCCATCGTGGAGGTCAATGGTGAGCCTGTGGTGGACCTGCAGGGTGACTATCTCTCCGTCGATGAGATCGAAAAGGCCGCTTACAACTACGTGCGTAAGTCGCGGGTGGGTGGCAACCAGCACCAGAAGGGCGTTCATGTCTCGGACATGATCGAGTCCTTCCTGGTCACCCCCGAGAAGAAGCAGCAGATGGGACTTCCCGAGGACACCCCAACCGGATGGTGGGTCGGGTTTCAGGTGAACGATGAGGACACCTGGCAGCAGGTTAAGCGTGGCGAGCGCAAGGAGTTCTCGATCCACGGTTCTGGCATCCGAAAGGACATAGATCTATGAGCAGCATTTCAGTCTGGGGTGTCGATCATGGTGTCGAGATCTCCAAGAAGGACCCGACCGACCGGAGCTTTAAGGCTCAGGGAATCGCGTATACCGACAAGGCTGGGCGGGTTAACACTCGCCGGGAGATGATGCGCCGATCAGGTCTAGTCTCCCCGAGGTCTAAGGGTCACCGAGCTAAGAACTGGGGCACACTGGCAACCCACATGGGTACTGGCACTGCTGTCGGTGGCGCTCTGGGGGCCGCAGCGGGTCGCTCCCTGGGCAGCGTTAGGCAAGGCGCTGTCGCTGGGGCTGGACTCGGTTCATACGTGGGTCAGGCCACAGGAATGAGCAGCATCAACAACAGGGCTCGCCGTGGCGCTATTAAGGCTGGCATCAAGAATGGCGACCTTCAGACTGGTGTCCCTAAGGGCCAGATCACTGCTTTCGGACGCAGGAAGAGCCAATGACCCGTCCAATCCTGTCCGACGCGCAGATCGCTCGGCGTAAGAAGATCCAGGGAAACATCAGTCTCACGACTGGCACCCTAGGTCTCACTGCGCTGGGCATGCGAGGTGCTGGTGCTGCGCGGGGGGCAGGAAAGATCGGACGCACCATCCAGCGACTAACCCCGATCACTCATAACGCTGCAGCTTCAGAAAAGCTCAAGGATGCTTCTACAGGTGCCACTGTCGCTGCTGGTGGCATCGGCGGTGTCGGTGCATTCAACTTCGCCAGTTACACCAAGGCTGAGGCTCGCAAGAGACAGCCAAAGCCCATCGTAAAGGGATTTCAGATGCTCGACTTCGGTCTCTCTGGCACCACTGAGGTGTCCAAGGCAATGCCCATGCCTAAGGTCCCTGGACTGAAGGCTCCCATGGCTGCGATGGGCGTAAAGCCCGCTCTCAACGTCAAGCCGATGGCTATGCCCAAGCCGATGGGTCCTCAAGGCGCTCAGGCTCCCAAGACCTTCGGTGCTGCCACTTCTACCTACCGTCAGGCCGGTCCTGGGGCTCCCACCGGCAAGACGATACCTGGTGCTATGCCGGGTCGTCACCGTCAGCAGGGCGGGATGCTCTCTCGCCTTAGCCCCAACCAGAAGATGGGCGCTGCTGGTGGTCTGGGTCTGGCTGCTGGTGCGGGTGCGATGGCAATGGGTCAGCCCAAGCGTCAGAAGTTCGGTAAGAGCTACGACGAGGGATTCAACATCTCAGAGCACCAGCGTCGTGCCCGTGACTCCCGCCGCACCTACAACCGTGGCAAGAGCACTACAGGAGTCGGTGGTGCTGCCATTACTGGTTCTGCTGTTCTGGCAGGTGCCCGAGGCTCGGACTGGGGCACTGAGATTCACAACGCTTCCAACCTGGCCAGACACGCTGCTCAGTATCACGTCGGACCTCAAAGGATGTCTAAGCCAGGACGCAAGCTCGCACGTCGTGCTCTCGCCAGCGGTCTGAAGGCAAACCCTGCTGGGACTATGGCCCTGGCTGGTGGTGCTGCGATGGTCGGTGGTGGAGCCACGATGGTCGCAGGTCGCCTTAACGAGAAGCGGCACGACCACGCTGTTTCCCAGCTTCGTCGCCAGCGGATGAAGAAGTCTGCTGATGACCTGGTCTTCAAGGCTTATGACCCGGAGCGCAGTCGTCAGCGTCGAATGTCCGCTTACCAGAATGGTGCAGTGGCGGGAGCTGGTGCTCTGGGTGCAGGTTCTGCAACCCATGTTCGATTCGCTGCCATGCACGCTCGTAAGGCTCGTGCCGCCGAGAAGACTGCCAGCAACTACAAGACCGAGACGCCCCACGTTCCGCCGCCTACCGGGCTTAAGAGCGAATGGGAGAACTCTGCTCGCAACAACTTCAGCCACGCCGAGCACAACGGTACGAAGGCAGGGCTTCTGGAACGAGCCCTTTCTAGCCGCAAGACCGCTAACGGGCACGCTGGAAAGGCTGCGCTTCTGGGTGCAGGCGCTATCGGACTCGGGGTGGGAGCAGACCGGATTCGCAGTTACAAGAGGGGCCGTGGCCGTTCTTACGGACAACTGAGAATGATCAATCAGTGAGGGTGTTGCACCCCTCTGCAAACTAAGAACGAGGTTTATGAGATGGCTCGCAAAGCTCGACAGATCAGCGGCCTGGAGATCGATGAGATCTCTCTGGTCGATAAGGGTGCTAACCAGCACGCTGTAGTCACCATCGCCAAGAGTGCATCAGGCGAGATGGAGGAAACGATGGACATTTACGACGAGCAGGGGAACCCGCTCGACCTGGATGCCCTCAACGACGGCGACGTGGTCTACGACGCGGACGGCGAGGCATACCAGTTCACCCTCGATGAGGAGTTCGAGGAGGAGCGCGAGCCCGAGCTCGTCGGCAAGTCCTTCGAGAACCCCTTCCGGCGTAATGAGACGGTGCGCAAGAACGCTTCGTCCCCCTCCTTCGTGGAGGACCTTCGCTCGGAGCTTTCCAAGGCTCTCAGCGACTCTGACCGTGACCAGGTCATCACCAAGGCTTTCGGCACCATCGAGGTTCTGCACGAGCAGGTCTCGAAGGCTCAGCAGGCTGCCGAGCACGAGCGTCAGGTTCGCCTGCACCGTGAGTACTCCGAGATCGCCAAGAGCTACGGCCTTCCCTTCCAGGACGACGTTCTGGGTGGCGTTCTCATGCGCGCTGCGGAGAACCTCAGCCGCGAGGACTGCGAGGTCATCGCCAAGTGCCTGGAGGCGGCTGGTGAGGCTGTCTACATGGAGACCGGCAACATCGGTGGCGGCTCCAACTCGGATGTCTACGACCAGGTTTCCGCTTACGCGAGTGAGGCCGTTTCCAAGGGCTTCGACGCTTCCACGGAAGAGCTGACCGCAGACTTCTTCATGTCCAACCCGGAGGCGTACGACGAGTACCTCTCCGAGCGTTTCTGAGATCAAAGGAGGATAGAAAATGAGCTACGACGAGAGCCTCCGGTCGATCTCCCTGAACGCGGACTCTTCGCTCGCTGTCTACACGGGCGTCCCTGGACTGCCGGGTAGCGCGAACCCGAACTACGGCTTCCAGTACCGGTTCGTCAAGGTCACTGGTGCAAACCAGGTCGGCCTCAGCACTGCAGGTGCTGACGACTCGGTCGGTGTCATGCAGAACAAGCCCCAGGTGACGGGGCAGGCCGCGACGGTCGCTATCGCTGGCGTTACCAACGTCATGTGTGGCGCTGCTGTCACGGCAGGTCAGAAGGTCGAGGCCGATGCAACTGGCCGAGGCATCCCACTCGCCGCGGGTAAGGCAAAGGGAATCGCGCTGGCAACCACCACTGGTGCCAACCAGCTCGTCCCCGTCCTGCTCCTTCTCAACGGCTGATCGAAAGGAGTAGAGACGATGAACCCCACCCAGAGCGATCTGCACATCAATCAGCCGCTCACGAACGTCTCGGTCGCGTATATCCAGAAGGCTGACGCCTTTATCGCTACCAAGGTGTTCCCGAACGTCGCTGTTCAGAAGCAGAGCGATCTGTACTGGAAGTACAGCAAGTCCGACTGGCGTCGGACGGACGTGAAGCGCCGTGCCCCCTCGACCGAGACCCCCGGTGTCGGCTGGAACGTGGACACGGACACCTACTTCGCGCACGTCTACGGCGTCCACAAGGACATCGATGACCAGCTTCGTGCGAACGCGGACTCCAACTTCCGCCTCGACTCGGACGCGACCTCCTTCGTCACGAACCAGCTTCTTCTGAAGCGGGACATCGACTGGGCTGCGACGTTCTTCAAGGCTGGCGTCTGGGGCACGGACTACACGGGTGTGGCTGCTACCCCCACGGGTAACCAGTTCCTCCAGTGGCACCTGTCCACCTCGGACCCGATCTCGCAGCTCGCTACCCTGCAGATCAACTTCATCCAGCAGACCGGCTTCAAGGCCAACACGATGGTCCTCGGTGCGAACGTCCTCAAGGCGCTCAAGAACCACCCCGGCATCATCGACCGAATCAAGTACACCCAGAAGGGCATCGTGGGGACTGACCTCCTCGCCACGCTCTTCGACGTGGACAAGATTCTGGTCTCCTACGCCACTGTCGCCGCTGGCCCGCAGGTTCCGGACGCTCGCGCCCAGGACGCTGCTGCCACCTACGGCTTCATCTGCGACCCGAACTCGGTTCTCCTCTGCTACACGCCGTCGAGCCCGAGCATCATGCAGCCCGCTGCTGGCTACACGTTCACCTGGAACGGTTACCTCGCTGGCAACGGCCAGGGCATCCGGATCTCCCGGTTCCGTCAGGAGCACATCCGCTCCGACCGTATCGAGGGTGAGATGACCTACGACATGCGCGTCATCTCCAAGGACGTGGGCGTCTTCCTCGCCAACGCGGTCGCCTGATCGCTGACTGATTAAGACCCAGAGGGGGCTGTGGGCTACTGGCTCTCAGCCCCCTCTCGTCGTAGTAGGAGAAAGAATGATCAGCGTCTGGGGTGTGGACCACGGCTCAACCGTGTCCAAGAGCATAGGTAGTGCCCTGGTGCATCTCCCTGGAGAAGCGCCTAAGGGACCACCCGCCCTCGAAGGCAAGGTCCGGTTCCACCAAGGTAAGCGAACGAGCTTCGGTCGTACTGGCCCTCGTAAGCCGCCTCGGGAGAACTTCGTCCCAAAGAACCCGGTGGCTGACAAGCGCGGTCTCGCCAGTGGTCGAGTTAGCTGGAAGAAGCTCGCCCTCGTCGGCGGTGGCAGTGGAGCCGCTGGTGCAGGTGTCGGCGCTCACCAGTCCCACTACAACTCCAAGCACCGGGATCGACCAATCGGGCGAGACACTACCGGCATCGCTAACGCTGCGGGCGGTACGGCAGCCGTTCCTCACCTCATCAGCGGTAACTACGCAGGTGTGCTGGGAAATGCCAGCATCGCTGCTGGTGGCGCTGCTGCTGGCTATCAGGCTGGTCGCAGGGCTGGAGATGCTTACTACAAGCGGAAGAAGCGCTGAGATGACCTTTAACAACGACAAGTACCGCGACCTTCTCTCTAATGGCATGCCGCACGGCGCTGCCAAGATTCTCGCTGACTCTGACACCCAGCCAGTTCAGGGTGGGGCTGTCACGGACGCCAAGGCTCTCAAGGTGGCCAGCACTATTCCGGGGACCTATTCACAGGCTGAGGTCCAGAACCTGCGAGATGACGTGCAGAACCTGCGAGGGACCGTAATGTCTCTTCTAACCGCCCTTAGATCCGCAGGAGTGATTAAGTAATGGTCAACTACCAAGGCTTCCCCGGTGTCGCCTTCATCGCAGGTCGTACCTTCCAGTCGGAGTACGGCACGCATGAGGCTGGCACTGTCGTGACGCAGGCCCCTCAATTTCCCAATCTGGATGTTCTGGTCTCGGCTGGACTCCTCCACCCGTACTCCCCTGGCAATGGTTACGACTACCTGCCCCCGCACCTCTTCTCAGAGACCAACGTCCTGGCTGAGGTCGAAGCTTTCATCGCTGGTGACCCCACCCCGGATGTCGAGCAGTATCAGGACGGCATCGTCCCTGAGGTCGTCATAGAGGCAGAGCAGCAGGCTGCTGATCAGGAGCAGGTCTACGAGACCATCCGTAACCGTAGCAACCTCATGCGTGAGGCCCGAGACGGTGACACCCGAGCGCAGCGTCCTCCGGAGGCTGTTAACCGACCCGCCACCAAGAAGGCTGCCGCCAAGAAGACGGCAGCTCCTACCCAGAAGGAAGAGAAATGACGGACAAGGACACGGCTCCCAAGCCCATCGCTGCCCCGGAGCAGTCTGAGGTCGCTCAGACTCTGGCCGATGGCAACTTCGAGGCGAAGCGGATTCTCGACAGCAACGCGGTCCAGCAGGGCGCTCACTTCGAGGGCGACAAGTCCACGGAGCAGAACAAGCCGCGCAAGCAGGCTGACCAGCTCGCTCTCCTGGCCAAGGAGCACGAGGCTGCCGTCAAGGAGCGCGAGGAAGAGAAGAAGAAGCTTCGCTCCGAGCGCGAGAAGGCCGAAAAGGACGCTGCTAAGCGCTGATGGCCACCTACTCCTACACCGAAGACCCGGCTAACAACCCGGTCGATGCCGTGCGCTTCCTCGTGGGGGATACGCAGGCTGATGAGTGGTTCCTGAGCGATCAGGAGATCATGTGGATCATCGACGTGTGGGTGGGCAAGAACTCCGTTTTCTACACCGCCTCGATGGCCGCTGAGTCCATCGCTGCCAAGTTCGCTCGTGAGGTGTCCACGAACGCTGACGGCCAGTCGGTCAGCACGAGCGAACTACAGCAGAAATATCTGGATCTTGCTGCGCGCCTTCGCCGCCAGCACGAGACGCTGCTCACCGGAGGTTTCGTTGATGTGGGCGGCATCAACGCCGGTGAGCAGCCTGATCCGACTGTTACTCCCCCTGCGTTCGGTACGGGCATGCACGACTTCTACGAGGCTGGTCAGCAGGATCTCGGTGATCTCGGTGGCGGTGTCCCCTGGCAGTGGGGTGACTATCGATGGTAGGAATCAGCACTTTCGGTCGCAGCTACGTCCGCAAGCGCGCTAAGGAGCGTCAGGACGACGCCTGCAAGATCTGGAAGCCGGGTCCAGTAGTAGTGGACAAGAACACCGGTAAGTCCAGCCGTCAGGTGCTAGAGGTCAAGTACGAAGGCCCCTGCCGCTTCTGGGAGGTGCAGGCCGGTCAACAGATCCTCGTCGGTGACGAGCAGATCACGATGACCCAGTCCTACCTCTCACTTCCCTATAACGCGCCCATCCCAGAGTCGGACGACGTAGTAGAGATCACCCGCAGTGACGACACCGACCTGATCGGTAGGACTGTGGAGGTTATCTCTGTGGTTCGCGGGGGTGGGCTGCGAGCTTCCCGCAAGCTCCAGGTTCGAGTCCGAGAGTCGAAGAAGTCCTCATGGTGATGGGTCCTGCTGCACGTAGCGACCTGGGCTCTCTAGTCCAGGCGCTGCACAATGCTGGGCAGGACATCAAGCAAGAGGCTCAGGAGATCCTGGAGAAGACGGGCGAGGAGATCGCAGAGAAGATGCGCGCCTACGTCCCAGTGGACACTGGCCGACTCAAAGAGTCCATCCGCGTCATCTCTGAGCCCGGTCGAGTCACTGTCGGCCCGGTAGGTGTGGAGTACGCCTACTACGTGGAGTACGGCACTGGCTCCCGTGGCGAGATGGCTGAGCTTAAGCCCGGTAAGAACAACACCATGATGTTCAAGCAGAAGGGCCAGTGGGTGGTGCTGCAGAAGCCCAAGGGTCAGCGTGCCCAGCCCTACATGCGCCCCGCTGCATACGAGGTTCTGACCCCTCTCGGTGTCCCCTATGCCGAGGCTGGAAAGCGGCTGATCAAGGGGAGCGCGAATGTCTAAGACTTCGTTCACCCGTGGTGACTTCACCGACTACCTGATCAGCCAGCTTTCCAAGGTGCTCCTCGTCGGAGATGGTGCAGCCCCTAGCGATGGCGGCTGGGATGACGACCCGAACCTTCCCACGTCTTCCTACGTGCCCTACGTGGTGCTTAACCCGCAGACCGCGCAAGAGGCCAGTGGATCTCTCGGTGATTCCAATTCGGAGTACCGGGTTCCCTACTCATTCTCGTATTACGGAGTGAGCCGGGGGCAGGTGGAGTTCTACGCCGACAAGGCCCGAAAGGTCATCGTAGACCTCGCTCGTACTGTAGTACTGCTAGGTGATTTCAACTGGAAGATCCAGCAGGCGAGGGTCAACTCCATCGGAGCTATCGGGCGCACCGACAGCACTGAACCAAGTGAGTTCACTCAGACCGACATCGTCGTTCTGTATGTTTCAAAGGAGATGTAATGGCTGAACCCAAGCAGAACAACAGGGGCTATGTCGTTCTGAAGAACAGCAAGACCGGCGCGATTCAGGAGTTCGTCCCTGAGTCTGTCGAGACGTGGCTGGATTCAGGATGGACCGTCGCCTCCGAGACCGAAGTCAAGAAGGCTGTGGAGAAGGGTGAGGTCGACCTCCCCAGCTCTGCGCTCACGAAGGAGAACTGAGCATGGCTCGCCTTATCCCCAACGAGAACGTCTGGGTGGGCTTCCTTCCTGCCGTGGCGAACCTCGCATCACCCTCGACGGCTGAGATCACCGCTGGTAAGAACCTCACCGGCTACCTCATCTCGTTCAACGCTTCCACCAACGGCAACACGGTTCCGACCCCGACTCTGGACAACCTCTTCGAGACCAGCGTCCCCGGTACGGTTTCCGCGACTGTCACCGCTGACTTCTACCGTGACGACACCGTGGGTGTCACTGGCGACCTGGCGTGGGTCACCCTCCCGCGCAAGACCAAGGGCTTCTTCGTCCTGTCGCGCTTCGGCACGGGCGGCACGGCTCCCGTCACTGGCACCAAGGTCGAGGTCTGGCCGATCACGGTCGTTTCCCGCACGATGGCCAACATGAGCAACAACTCGGTCATGACCTTCACGGTTACCTGTGCTGTCTCGCAGGTCCCGGTCGAGGCTGCAACCGTCGCGTAATCAGCAGTACCCACCCTCACCGCCCAGAGGAGAACAACAGAATGTCCGAAGTGAAGATCACCGCTGCTCGTCAGAAGCAGAGTGAGAATGACAAGCAGTCCCTGCTGGACAAGCTCAAGGGAAAGCGGCCTCGTCGCAAGACCATCGCAATCGATGTGTCGGGTGAAGAGGTGCAGATGACCTTCGAGGCCATTTCAGCTCACGAGCTAGACAAGCTTCAGACCAAGCACAAGCCGACGACCGAGCAGCGGGCGCGGGGGTTCGCATTCAACCCGAACACCTTCGCCCCTGCTCTGGTCGCGGCCTGCTCGGTGGAGCCGAAGCTCTCTCTCGATGACGCTCGGGAGATCTGGGAGTCGGAGTTCTGGAGCACGGGTGAGCTGAACCAGCTCTTCGACACCTGCTCCAACCTCTGCATGGAGGGCATGCAGGTCCCTTTTACAAAGAGCGACTGAGGAACGATCCCGAGTTCAGACTCGTCATGCGGTACTGCGTCGAAAAGGGCATACCGCATGACGACTGGCTTTCCTGGTCGCAGGAATCCCGAGCCAAACACCTTGCCACCCTGTTATTCGAGGGAGAGGTGTGTTCGTTGTGCGGGACAGCACAATGGGAGTGGGAAGAGAACAGGTTCGCGTACGAGGCAGAAGAGCATTTCTGTCAGGGCTGCTACATAAAGGCAGTCTCTAGCGAGGACAAGAACTCTCTCCCCGGTACGACGATCAACCTGGTCGCCCCTACCGAGCAACGTAAGGCCGAGAAGCTCCTGGCTGCACAACGGAGGGCCGAGATGGACTTCGGCCAGGGGGATGACGACTAGGAGACCGCATGGCTGGTGACCCGACTCAGCAGAATGTCGTCCTGACTGCTGACACCACCCAGTACCAGCAGTCGATGGACCAATCTGCGTCCAAGACTCAGGTTCTGCTGACTTCGGTCATGGCGCTCTCCAATGCCCTCGGAGAACTCACCAAGCGGGCTGGCCAGAAGATCGAACTGGTCGGTGCTGGCACTGCGGCTGCTCTGGCTGCTGCCACCTATCAGGCTGCAAACTTCGAGCAGCAGATGTCCCAGCTTCGTGCCCAGTCGGAGATGACCGGTCGGTCCTTCGACACCATGGTTCGCCAGACCAATAACCTGCGTGCCTCGGTCGGCATGTCTACGGGCGAGATCGTGAACCTCGTCCAGCAGCTCAACAACATGGGCCAGGGCAACTACAACGTCGAGCGACTCGCAACGGCGTTCATCAAGCTCGGTGCCGTTACTGGGGAATCGGTCTCCGGTCTAGCTGATGGTCTGATCTCCCTGCAGCGTGCAATGGGCACTACAGGAGCGGAGCAGACCGAGCGTTATGCCTCTGCTCTGGCTAACCTCTCGGCCAACGCTGGCACCTCGGCAGAGGGCATTCTGTCCTTCTCCAACGCCATCGCTCCCATCGGTCGTGTCGCTGGCATGACCCAGAACCAGATCATGGGTGTGGCTACCGCCTTCAACAAGGTCGGTGCTGATGGCTATGGCGCTACCACTGCCTTCAACAAGATGCTCACGGACATCACTCGGGCGGTCCAGTACGGATCTCCTGAGATCGCTGCTTACGCGAACCTCATCGGTAAGAGCACCGAAGAGTTCACCAAGATGTCCAAGTCTGATGCCATCGGTCAGATCTTCACGCAGATCAACAGCCAGGGTCCTGCAGCCATGAAGACCCTGGAGCGCCTCGGTCTCGATGGCCCTCGCACCCTGAAGTCCATCCAGGCTGTCGCTGCCGGTGGCGGTATCCAGCAGTCTGTGGATCAGGCGACCGCTGGCTACAACGACACTGGCAAGTTCGATGAGGCCGCTAAGAAGGGGATGGACACCCTCAATGAGGCTGCCCAGAGACTGAAGAACACCCTGGCTCAGATGGGTGAGGCATTCGGTTCTGGTCTGGTCGAGCCGGTTACTCAGGCACTCAAGGCCATCACCATGATCCTGTCCCCGATCAACCAGCTCCTGCAGATGCTGGGTAGCCTTCCCGGCATCGCTGGCGCTGCTGGTGCGGCGCTGATGGGTCTGACAGGGTTCGGAATCGCCAACCTCGGCAAGATGATGGGTCTGGCGGGCATCTCGCAGTTCGCGCAAGGCTTCGTCCGTCGTGGCTTCGGTGCCGGTCGAGCCATGGGCAACGAAGACCGGATGAACACCCGCACCCGGAATGCCTGGCGGTCCTACCAGGCTGGTGATGGCTCTAGGGCTCAGCGGGCTGGCTACACGGCTGGGGCAAAGCTGGGCAGCGCCTGGAGCGTCTCCCGAGCAATGGCTAGCCAGGGCGGCAGTAGAGGCGGCGCTCGCATGCCCGTCCTGCCCGTGCCTGGTAGCACCGTTCCTTTCGCTGGCCTCAACAGGAGCGCTGCAACCGCTGCAGGTCTCCTCTCCCCTGTTCCTGTGGAGGGCGGCGGGGCAGGTATTCGGGGTATCCGGGACTGGACGTGGCGTACTCCGTTCAATGCTGTCGTTCGTGGCGCTGGCAACATGGTGGGCAGCACTCTGGACACCCTGCGCCCTGGGGTACGGCAGAACGTCTTCGCCCGCCAGCCTGTCCTCGGGGGCGCAGGTTCCAGCCTCAAGCCCATGGACTACCAGAACATCCAGGCCAAGGAAGGCATCAACTCCGCTTCGGCAGGCTTCAAGAAGGCTGCCACTGCAGCTGAAGAGCACGCTCGCCAGCTTCGCAACACCTCTGGTGTGCTGAAGACCGCCACCAACGAGATGGCCAACGTCGCTCAGTACGCAGCAAAGGGCTACGCAGGTCTCGCTCGCACTGGTGCTGGGCTGGCGTGGCAGGGCGCTAAGCAGGTCGGTAGCGCTCTCGGTGGACCGACTCTCGCCATTATGGGCGGGATGATGCTGGCTGACGCCATCTCTACCAAGAACCAGCAGCAGAAGGCCGACCTGGAGGAGATCAGTAACGCTGGTCCGCTAGATGCTGCCGGTGGTGCTTACCGTGCTGCGCTAGGTGAGGCTGCCAAGGCCACTAGCACCTTCGCGGATGTCGTAAAGCAGAACGCTGCGCACATGATCCCGAACGCAGGGGCTGACTTCAACGGCCAAGTCGATGACGCGATGATGCGGCGCTACAACCAGAACATCAACGCGCCGTACACCGACCAAAAGGTCGCCACCATGACCGATGCCCAGATGAAGAACTGGGCACAGTCTGGCGAGATGTCTCCTGCCGATCTGGAGCTGTTCGGCTACGACGTGCTGCGGCGCACGGGCGGGGATCAGAAGCGCACCCAGGACATCCTCAACGCAGCCAAGAGCAAGAGTCCTGTGGACATGAACAACCTGTTCTCGGGCCTCTCTGGTCGAGACATGATGGGTATGGGCGGCTTCACCTCGGCGTCTAAGGCTGCCGCTTCAGGCGCTGAGGCCACCCTCGGTCAGATGGCTGGCGCTGCGGGTTCTCGTGATCCTCAGGGCGGTAACCGAGTTATGGTCGCTGCCTTCAACGCGGCGATGGAGAAGACCAAGGACCCGGAAGAGAACCTTCCGCAGATCGCTACGGTCATCAACAAGCAGCTCAATGGCGATGACAAGTCCCTGGCTGCAATTTCGGATCTGCTTCGCGCTTCCAATACCTCTATTAACGGGATGGCTCCTACCGGGATTCAGGGCACCTGGGAGGCCCTCTACAAGCGGGTTCAGAGTGGTCAGGCCACCACTCAGGAGAAGTCGCTCTACGGGATGTTCCAGAACTCCGGGCTGACCGGAACCGACCGCTGGAGCACCTCCGTGTCAATGCCTGTCCGGGCTAACAGCGATCACCTGTTCTCTCAGCTAGACGACACGGTCGTCACTAACGCCCGGAACGTCTCTGCCTTCGGTTCGTATGCGTTCAAGGACAATGCCACAGGTAGAGCCATCGATCTCGCGGCCAACAACACGGGCAACACCGACATCGTGGGTCAGAAGGCTGACGAGCTAGCCCAATCTGCCACCCGCTTCACTGGTTCTCTATCGGGCGGCATCGATGAGATGCAGAAGTTCAAGGCCGCTGCCAAGAACGCTTCTGACCCGCTCTACCAGCTCGCCAACTCTGCTGAGTCGCTCCTTCGTGCGCAGCAGCAGCTGGCGATGCATTACAACACCCAGGTTCAGAACGTCCAGCTCCTGGAGAAGCAGGCAACGCTCTCTTCACTGAATGCCCAGCTCCACCCTTCGGAGGGGGCTCAGGCTGAGGCGCAGAGCGACAAGATGGCATTCGATCAGGCCAAGGCTGGTGCCTACGACCGAGTCATGTCCATCGCCCTGCAGGCCCACCAGATGAACCAGCAGCAGGGATACGCCCGGAGCGACCTCACGCTGCAGGAGACTCGTTCTGACGCCGCCAAGAAGCAAGGTGACCAGTGGAACCTGGATGCCTACAACCTCTCCCGTTCGCGGGCACAGACCGCCTTCGACCTACAGCGCAAGCAGTCCCAGGACGACTACGACCTGCAACGGAAGCAGTCCGACGATGCCTACTACCGTCAACTGAGTCGCACGCATCGTGACTTCGATCTGCAGCGCAAGTACTCGGTAGCCGACTTCAACAAGAACCGAGTTCGGGCTGAGGCTGACTTCCAGCACCAGGTCGTGGAGATGACCAAGTCGACTGCTAAGTCGGTCTACGACATCTACTCCCGCGTGAACGTCCAGCGCACCTGGGACAGCCAGAACCTGCTCCAGAACATGGCTGACCAGCAGAAGCGGCTGGATGAGCAGCAGGCCAACCTGAAGAAGCTTCGCGGGATGGGCCTGTCCGGTGATGCCATCGACCAGATGGGCCTGAACGACCCCAAGAACGCTCAGCAGCTTTCTCGGATGGTCGATGACTTCATGTCTGACCCGTCCCTGGTCAAGAAGTTCAACGACTCTGTCGCCTCCCGTATCAAGTCCGCTGGCCAGGTCGTCACCGATCAGGACAACGAGCAGTGGAAGGAGATGAACCGTTCCTTCAAGCAGAACCAGTCTCGGTCGCTCACGGACTTCAACCAGTCGCTGGCTCGACAGGACAAGCAGTTCAAGCAGCAGCTCGATGATCAGGCATCCGAGCGGAAGATCTCCATACAGCAGCAGGATCTGGCCTTCCGCACCCAGATGAGCCGCAGTGCGACTGCGTTCAACCTGCAGATGAGCCAGCAGGCGACTGACTTCGACACCAACCTGAGGCACCAGAACGCCCTGTACAACACCGCCCGGACCCAGATGGAGACGGACTTCGCCACCCAGATCACGCGGGCGAACAAGGCGTTCCAAGAGGCTGCCACCGACATGAACAGCAAGATCGGTGGTCTGACCAAGGAGGCGATGAAGACCCTTACCGGCACAGCCAAGTCTGAGTTCGGCACCCTGCTGTCCTACCTGGACGGGGCTCAGGTAGACCTCAGCACCAAGCTGACCTCGATGACCACCCAGATCGCCACTGCCGCCTCGACTATCGGTAATGCCATCTATGGTTCTTCCCCTGCTCCTGCGACAAAGGGCGATGCTACTGGTGACATCGGCCATGGATCGGCATCGTCCCGCAATAACACTCCGAACTCTGGCGGTGGTGATGTCCAGCCGGTTACTAGTGGCAGTTATCCGATCACTTCTGCCTTCGGTCCCCGCAGGGGCGGGTTCCACTACGGCGTAGACCTCGGAACCCCTGTCGGCACTGGGGTCCACACCTCGATGGCTGGTCGAGTGGTCATGACCGGATTCCAGGGCAATGGCTATGGCAACCATGTGCGAGTCCAGCACAGCAATGGGCTCTTCTCAATCTATGGCCACCTGAGCAGGTACAACGTCGCAACGGGCCAGTCGCTTCAGGCTGGTCAGGGCATCGGATCGTCCGGTGCTACCGGCAACGTCACGGGTCCGCACCTGCACTACCAGATCCAGAAGGGCAGTGCTTACGGCAACCAGAACGCCATCAACCCGATGCCCTGGCTGCGTCGCTCCGCTGGCGGTGGTGTCTACGGCACCCAGCTCGGTGACCGTGTTCCGATGCTCGCTGAGGCTGGCGAGTACGTCATGCCCAAGCACCGGGTCAAGGACATGGGCTGGGCCTTCATGGACGCCCTGCGTGCCAATGGTGTCGCTGGCGTGAAGAACTACCTGCTGGCTGGCAACTCCGTGCCCAACACGACCGCTACGCACAACTACTACCAGCGCATCGACAAGGGCAACCACTTCACTGGTGACATCACGGTCCAGGCTCAGGACCCGATGGAGTTCGCACGGAAGATGGAGGCACAGCAGCGGATGAAGGCACTGACGGGAGCCCGCCGATGACGAACCAGCAGGGGCAGATCCAGCCCTACGCCGATGAGGCGATGGAAGAGTTCGATGTCACGATCTCCTACGGCCTTCAGGAGATCAGCCTCAACGACGGGATCAACTACCAGACGGGCGTAGAGGGCTTCGGCAACAAGCAGCAGTCCCTGCGCAAGCTGGAGGCTTCCTCGCGGTTCTACGACGGCACCTTCGTCACGCATTACACCAAGGAGAACGTCACGGAGGGGGTCCAGGTCTATGTGCTGGGCTACTCCCAGAACCACGTGACTGAGAATCTGCTGCTGCTAGAGGAGGTCTTTACCCAGGTCTCCTACACCATCACTCTCCGGATGGATGACCACCTGGAGACATGGAGCTGCTTCCCTGCGGAGTACGCCATCGACCGAGGACACGTCAACATGCACAACGTGCGGGCTCACTTCACCGCCCAGGTTCCCCGCCTGCCCAAGGTGACCTACGAGGTGGTGTTGTAATGATCGGCTACTTCACCGCTGATGGTGCGGACTATCTGATCAACCTGTTCACTGCGAATGAGCAGGCTATTCCGACGTACTACCTCGCCCTGATCACTGGCGACCAGCCCGGTATCGCTTCGCACGGTAGCGAACTGGATGAGCCTCCATTCGCTGAGTACGCCCGCGCACCGCTGGAGAACCTCTCGGGTAACTGGATCAACCAGCCACAACTGGCTCTAACCAACATCGATGCTTCCTTCCCAGTGGCCTCTCAGGACTGGGGGATCGTGCGGTTCTGGGCGCTCTGTGACCAGGCTCAGGATGGCCGTGTCCTCATGGCTGGTGACTTCGACTCCTTCCAGGTCTCAGCAGGCGATCAGGTGGTCTTCGTAGCAGGGACGCTGGGTATCTCGCTGGATCTCGATGACTGGAACACGCAGTCGTGATCATCAGCCCAGCACCCCAGCCTCCTACTCCGATCAAGGCAACGCCGCATGCTCGGCCTGCTGTTCAAAAGGTCATCGATGACGACCCGGAGCACACCCCCAGGCCGATAAATCTGACTGCCTTCGTCCCTGAAGACGGGATGATCGTCAACGGCTACAAGATGGTGCCCAAGGTCTGGGTCCGGGGCAGGGCCGTAGCGACCTCTGATGGCTCCTACATCGACTCAGCACGGCTTAGACCTACCGAACTACAGGTGGACTGTCACAGCCGCTTCCTGGCCGGTTCTGACTTCTATGACGACATAGCTGGGGTCTGGCGACCGTTCTACACCCGAGGGGTGGACTGGTACTGGACCACCGACCCAGTAGCCAAGCCGACCTACATGGATCTGGAGTACCGGATCGGCAAGGAGATCCTGACCTTCGATGTGCTGAACTTCCAGGACCAGGACTTCCTGCGTTCAGCCTTCAACGGGGATCTGGACGATGCTGCCGAGTACACCGTGGTGATGGTGGCCTCTTTCGACAACCCCACCGGCTACATGGCGATGAGCACCCCGCAGCGGGACTTCCTGATCAACGAGGCGTTCACAGTGCTAGACACCACCACCGCAGTACCTAGGACGCTCAGCCACCCGGCTCAGATCGACCCTGCCATCGTGGTGCTCTCGGTGCGGCCTCCGACCACTCGGATCTGGGTCGCTTCTCCTGACAACCAAGTGGCTTACGCATCGGCTATCACCCCTGCTCAGTCCCAGGACATGATCTTCCAGCTCGGCAGGAAGCTGGGAGTCACCGCAGGTGGAGCGAACATGAAGCTCATGGAGTGGAGTCTGTTCGATTACGCAGTGCAATCTGATGGCACTACGGGGCAGTACAACGTCAACCAGATCATCTCGCTTTACTCTTCGGTCTATGGAGCGCGCTGATGGTCGATAAGCCAGATGTAGGGATTCTCAACGGGACCGGTGGCTACTTCAAGGTATTCGTCCAGCCGCCCGGACAGGCGAAGAAGGATGTCACCTTCTTCCGCGACCTGCCCACCAAGATCGGGACGATGACCTCGAACGACCCGTACGGGGATGCTTCTGCCTCGCTGTCCTTTCCGGGGATCACCTCGATGGACCGACCGGGCAGCGGTGACCTCGGGTGGCTGGTGCCCTACGCCAACGTGGACATCGTCTTCTACAACAGCGATGGCACTGCTTCGGACTGGGTCTGGGAGGGCTTCATCGTCTCTGAGGAAATCGGGGACGAGTACAGCATCGCGCTCAAGGGCGCGCTCTACCAGGCTGACAACTTCCTCGCGGCTCCCTGGTACCCGCAGTACCCAGTGCCCTACGAGTACATGATCCAGCGACTGCTAGACCCTAAGCGCCAGAGCACGCTGCGAACTGCGGCACTGCAGATCACCTTCCCGGACAACTGGAACACCGTGGTGCCTAGCACCACCCTTCCGGACTACCTGTGGTTCCTGCGCCCCTGGGGTGTGACTCCGGGCACCAAGTGGACTGGGCTGACTACCCGCAACACTGGTGGCTGGGAGCCTGTGCTGACCGGCTACATCCAGTCCCTACTGGGAGTGATGTTCACCGAGGATGGCGGTCAATGGACCATCCGGAAGAAGACCGGACGCATCCCGGAACTGATGATTCGACCTGCCCTGCGTTACCCCACTGATGACGTGCTGGTGGTCTACAACGGTGCCCCTGGTGTACAGGTCAGCTCCAGCCGGGATTTCTCACAGTCCACCAACATCATCTTCGGGCAGGGCACAGACCTTCAGAACTCGGCATTCTCTGGCCAGCAAGTCAGTGCTGATGGGCAGACCACCTACTATGACCCGTTCGCTGCGCTTCCTCAGGTCTACCCCGCTGCTGGCAACCCGAAGTTCAACTCGAACATCCCGCGCAAGGAATCTCGCCTGCAGTTCCCCAATGGAATGAGCGAACTGGCTGCTCGATCCACTGCTGCTGCTCAGCTTCGCCGGAACTCCGACCCTGGCTACACCGGGTCGATCACCCTGCAGAGCGACCCCACTCGTGGTGGCATCCCTTACAACCGCTTCCTGATCCGGGGTGGAGACAACATCCTGGTGAAGGACTTCCGGGGGACTGACGTGCTCTTCCACGTCACTTCCTCTTCAGTCTCTCCTGAGGATGGGTCTACCTCTCTGACGGTGGATACCAAGTTCCGTGATGCGCTCACGGTCGATGAAGTTCGAGCACGTACCCGAGACGCTCTGGACCCGGTGCGTCTGCTCAAGGTCGGCCAGTTCTCCACCACCGTGCAGGACAGCATCCTGCCGTGGTCCTACACCGCTGGCTCTGGGGTGATCCCCTCTGGTGGGGCAGTGGACGCAACTGAGCTGTTCACCAAGAAGATGAGCAGCACCGAGAAGTTCCCCTGGACCACGACCACCCAGAAGTACCCGCCGAAGAAGTACCCCAACTACTACATCAAGATCAATCCGAAGAGCACCAACGCTGACAACAACTGGTCGGGCCTGACCCGCTCGGGTATCGCCAAGGCCGCTATTCCGGTGAAGATGAGCCAGCAGGGCACCATCCGAATGATCCAGATCGCCGCCTACGACGAGAACGGGAACGTGATGCCAGTTCGGTTCCACGTCTCCTTCTACTCCAACTCCGGTATCTCGATGTCAGCCATGCCGCGTATCCCGGCCACCACCACTAAGGGGACTAGTGGCTACGCCGCTGCTCAGCGCTACCCCTTCTTCGAGGGGGCCTTCGAGAACAAGAAGGCAGATGGCACGGAGACCGATAACCCCGGTGTGCTGCTACCTGATGGAAGCGACATGGTAGTGGGCTGGGGCAACTACTACGCGGGCGCTGGCTACTCCCCCGGTGAGCAGTCTCTGGGCTCGCCCAAGACCGGTCTGCTGGTGGATGAGACTCCCTGGTCCTACAGCACCATGCAGGACTCCGGGTTCGACAAGTACTCGGTCCCTAACAGTCGTAAGAACCCCACGGCTGGGATGCTGTTCGTGATGATCTACTGCGATGACCAAGGCCCAAAGCCCGTCTACTTCCTCGGGCGCGTTTTCAGAAGCGAGACAGGCTCATGAGCACTGAAGGACTGTTCTCCAACTACCAAGTCGAGAAGTGGCTGAACGACGTGCAGGACGGCTACCTCGGGCTGGCCTACGACAACCCCGAGGTAGCTGGCGCTTACGCCTCTGAGGTCTTCGGTGGCTCCTACACCCGGCAGGCGTACTCGATGACCTCTCCCTCCTCACGGGGGATGCTGCTGCTGAACGACCTCACGTTCAAGGCCCTGCCTGCTGTGGAGATCACCTACATCGTGGGCTGGGATGCCCAGTACAACGGCAACTACCTGTGGAGTGCCCCACTGGAAACCCCCTGGCGAGTGCTGGAGGGTCGAAACCTCTCCATCCCGGCAGGAACTATCGGTCTGTCCCACGACTGAAAAAGGGCATAAAAATAGGGCGTTTAGCCCCTACCCGAAGGTAGGGGACAAAAGGGACGTAAAAGGGCATAAAAAAAGGCCCTTAGG
>Ga0308173_10000030_pt1 | contig 44721 bp, 41 predicted proteins | sample PhyPR1_FD_203716 | JGI IMG/M metagenome (GOLD analysis project Ga0308173, IMG submission 203716) | Soil microbial communities from UC Gill Tract Community Farm, Albany, California, United States - DLSLS.P.R1 | ecosystem: Environmental > Terrestrial > Soil > Agricultural land | place: USA... | reverse complement strand
ATGCGATGATTGTCGAGGTGCCGGGCACTGATGCTGATTACGACCGCCCTGCGGCTCTTGGAAACGCCATATTTGATAGCGTTCTCGACGATCGGTTGCAGGATCAGGGCTGGAAGGCGGGCTAGTTCGAGCTCCTGCGGAACGTCGTATTCGACGGCGAGGCGATCGGGGAAACGTGCTTTCTCGATATCGAGATAAAGCCGCTGAAGATCGATTTCCTCAGCAAGCGTGACGTCGGCACTTGGATCGAGCGAGAGGCTCGTTCGGAAGAATGTCGAAAGCGCGAGGAGCATCGTTTCGGCGCGATCGGTTCGCCCGGTCATGACCAGCGACGATAGCGAATTGAGGGTGTTGAAGAGGAAGTGAGGGTTCACCTGGTACCGGAGCGCGCGCACCTGCGCCGCCTGGGCCGCGCTTTCGGCATCGGCGAGCCTCCGCTGCACTCCCAAAGCTTCGGCGTGCGAGAACGTCGCAATGTAATAGGCGCTCCACGCCATGAACATGAACAGCCAGACGATCGCGCTGTCGGCGATCCAGCGGATCTGCTTGCGGAATCCCATCTCGCTCATGCGAGGCATGGTGAGTACCAGCGGCTCCTGCGCGTTGCGCTCGATCGTGATCCGGTTATTCTTCTCGATGACGACGAAGCCCTCGCGCGCTTGGTAGCGGTACTCCTCCTTCGACTGGATCTTGCCTTCGAACAGGCTCAGCGTGCCTGCCATCACCATCGCCGCAATGACGGAAGAGATTGCGGCGATGATCGTCTTACCGCGGATGTTTTTGGCGCGGCCGACGCCCGCGATCGCCAAATAGATGAAGCCCGTGATGACGATGCCAAGACCGATATTGATCAGCTTGTCGGTAATCGCGTTCATCGCGTTCGGCGCGAGCAGCGCGCGGAGCACGACCGTCAGGGCATAGAAGCACCAGAAGCCGAGAATGGATTTGAGGGCGAGCGGCCAGTCGCTAAATCGACTGCGCACCGCCGGTGGTGGCATCATCAACATCGGTACCGTCATGCCCTACATCCTTAGGGCCGCAAACCTCCGCCTGCCCATTGGCAGAAGCGCCGGCACGGCCCGTCGAAACAAGACGCCGGAAACCTGCAGTACCCCGCGGAACGGTTACCCGCATCCCATCGTTACAGCAGCGCAATCGTACGGGATGGAGAAGCTGTTGTGAATGACATTAAGCGAGATCGCCCTCCGCCCCCCGTGGGTTCGGCAGACCCGAACGCGGATCTCGAGCGCAAGCTCAAGAAGGATCCGTCCGACGACGATGCCAAGGTCGACGTCGGCAGTGACGAATCGATGGATGCATCGGACCCGCCAGCGGCGGCCCAGCCGGGACAGAAGGACGAGCCAGTCCCTTCGTCGTCGTTCCCGGAGTAGCCCTGCATCGGTCACAACCCTGACTTGCCGTTGCAATTATTCAACAATCCACAGTTTTGAGCCCGCAGGTGGATTTCTAACCTAGACGCAAGGACTCCCCTCTGATTCAATATGAATGGGGGGTGGGACTGTGGTTAAGCAAAAAGCAACTAAACCAACCGCATGATCCTGCTCGGGAACTGAGGAGTCGGGTTCATGATTACGCGCACCAGCCAGCCGGCGAGCGGGGCGATGCTGATCTCCGAGATGAAGGAGTTCGCAAGCTTTCCGAAGGCAACACAGCGGTACATCCGCCGTTCGCTCGATGTGGCTTATGGACGTCGCGACCCGATTGAATGCTGGGCACGCGATGAAGCCGAAGTGGCTTCGATCCGCGCTCAGGCCCGTCTCTACAAGCAGCTAGATCATCTGCGCCTGCAGGTGCCGGACGATAGCGGTCTCGACATGATCGAGCCGTTCATCGGCATGCTGATCACCATCGCGGCGTTCGATCTGGGCCAGGACCGGTTGCCCAATTTCGCCGCCTACCGCTTCCTCTATGAACGGCTGATCGGCGCTTCGGCGCGTCCGTGGCTGCCTGCCGCATTCTGCTCGGCTGCCGCGCTTCCGCACCTTCACCCCGACCGCCGCCGGATCCTGCTGCAGTCGATCAGCGAGAGCGCTGCCACTGCGCCGGGCTGGTCGAGCCGCGAGCCCGTGTTCTGGCCGGAGTGGGTCGAGAAGGTCGATCTCAAGGCGGCCGCCTAAGCGACTTGCTCAGGCGCTCACCGGCGCCTTTACCGATGGGAATATCTTGGCCAGCTGCCTGAGGCTGTCCTCGGCGCTCGTGTGGTGAATGAAGACCACGCCGGCGTCTTCGTATGTGCGGCGATGGGTTTCGCGATCGTCCACCAGCACGTCCCCGGGATGCATGTGCTTGTGCTTGTCGCGCGCCATGCAGGTGATGATCGGCACGCCGGGAAAATGCTCGGCTGCCCACTCGATCTTCTGCGGGGCGGCCCAGCTGCCAAGCGGCAGGCCGGTGAGGATCGTCGGCTTCAAATGCTTCACGCCGTCGAACAATAAGCGGGCGTCTGGCATCTCCGGCAGCGAGCCGTAGAAGTTCTTTGCCTGCGCCAAGCGCTTCCAGAAAGTGCCGCGCCCGTGCTTCGCCTCGAAGGCGCGCGGATACATTCCGATCAGGCGTTTGGCGCCTTCGTCGAAGTCGGCGAGGACACCGTCCGCGTCGAGGAACAGGCGCGGGTCAACCATCAGAAGCGCGCCGGCTCCAGGTCCACGTTAACCGGCGCGTCAATATGATCCCAACCCTTGTCGCGCAGCACATGGTTGCTTTCGCGCGCCTTTCGGCCGGGACCGAGGGACCAGGTGATGTGATAGGTCGATCCGTCGGGCCGGTCCGTCGTGCCGTCCAACTCAATCACAAGACATTCGAGGCTCTCCCCGTCGTCGCCGCGGCCGACGATCCGCGCCTCTGGCTTTCGGGGCAAGGGAGTCTCGGATGTGCCGCCAACGCGCAGGGTGACGTGATCGGCGATCACATTTTCGTATTTCGGCGGGAAGCGCTGGAGCAGCGTCTCGCGTTCGCCGCGCGGGAGCTTCCAGCCGGTGACGGTTCCGGGTTTGGCCATGCGCGACTGACGCCGAAGACCGCTTTCAGTTCCGACTGCCGAGCCTGTCCACCAGATCGCGCGCAAAATCGATCAGCGTGTCGTCGCGGGCACCCATCACTACAATGCGATCGCCCGGTTGCGCTTCGGCGAGCAGAATGTCGCTGATCCGCGCGCGCTCCGGAACATGCTCTGCTTTGCGCTGCGCCGAGCCGATGCGTTCGGCCAGCCAGTCAGATCCGCGGACCCGGTCGACGGTGCCGCCCTGATAGACCGGGTCCGGCAGGTAGAGCAGGTCGTCTGCAGCCATTCCGTCGCTGAAGCTCTCGGCGAGTTGCTCGCCCATCTTCGCTAGCGGTCCGTAGCCATGCGGCTGGAACATGATCAGCAGGCGACCGGGTTGCGCCCGCAGGGTCGCCAAGGTCGCGTCGATCTTGTCGGGATTGTGCGCGAAATCGTCGATGACGGTCACGCCTGCAGCTTCGCCGACAGTCTCGAGCCGCCGCTTCAACCCTTCGAAGCGGGAGAGCGCGTTCACCGCATCCTCGATGCGGATGCCAAGGGCGCGCGTCGCGGCAATCGCTGCGAGCGCGTTCGATGCATTGTGGCGGCCCGGCACGGCAAGCCGGACTTCGTAGCGCCCGCCTTCGGCGTGAAGCGCGAACGCTGATGCGTTCGGCAGCAATTGCAGGTCGCGGCCGATGAAGTCGGCTCTCGGCGCATCGAGCCCGTAGCTGATGACCTTTTCCGGTACCGCTTCGGCAAGCGCGCGGGTCTCCGGATCGTCGAGGTTGAGCACTGCCTTGCGGGCCGACAGCAGGAAGCCCGCGAACAGGCGCCGCAGCTCTTCCATCTCCTTGTGATCGAGGCTGACGTTGGTTAGCACCGCGATCTCGGGCCGATAAAGGGCGATCGATCCGTCGCTCTCGTCGACCTCGCTGATGAACAACTCGGGATCGCCGACGAGCGCGCTCGCGAACGGAGCCTCGGGCGTGACGAAGTTCTTCATCACCGCGCCGTTCATCACCGTCGGCTGGCGATGGAAGGCGTGGAGGATCCAGCCAATCATCCCAGTGACGGTCGACTTGCCGCTGGTGCCGCCGACGGCGACGCTATGATGCGCCTCATTCAGCAGCTGCGCGAGGAACTCGGGGCGCGTGAGATGCTGAAGGCCGAGCTCGTTGGCGCGTACGACGTCGGGCACGGTCGGTTCGACGGCTGCCGAAGTGACTAAGGTCATGCCTTCCTGCACACCGGAGCCGTCCTGCCGGAATAGCTGGATACCGAGCGAGCGCAGATAGTCGAACTTGTGCGGTGTGCGGCCCGCGTCGAGTGAGCGGTCCGAGCCTGCGACCTTCGCGCCGCTGGCGCGCACGATGCTCGCCAACGGAAGCATGCCGCTGCCGCCGATGCCGCTGAAAAAGACGGGCGAATCAATCATTGCCGCGGCCCTATTGAACGTTGCAGGGAATGGCCAGCACCATGCGAGAATGGGGCTGGCCTCCTCGGATGTTCCCAAAGTTCGCAGTGACGCGCAACTTCCTCGCAGGCGGTTTGAGGCTTCTAACTCGTTGAGATAGATGGGGGGATGCGCTCGCAGGCAGGTGTGGGACAGGTAGATTGTTGCTCGTTTTATAGTGACAGGTTTCGACCCATTCCTGCAATTAGGTGGCGAAGTTCATGACTTGCATGCGCCTCCGCCGGGCCAGCCGGTCCAGCCTGCGCCGCGCACCACGCGCCCGGGCTTCGCGCCGGTGTGCTTGCCGTTTCGCCAGACCTGGACACCGTTGACGAAAACGTCGTTCACGCCGCTCGCCAGTTGCTTGGGCTTCTCGAAGGTCGCGTGATCCTGGATTTTCGCCGGGTCGAACACCACGACGTCGCCATAAAAGCCCGCCTTCAAGGCACCGCGCTGGCGGATTCCGAGATTGCTCGCCGGCAGCGATGTCAGCCGGCGCACGGCGTCCTGCAACGTGGCGGTCTTCTCGTCGCGGACATAATGGCCGAGCAGCCGCGCGACATTGCCGTAGGCGCGCGGGTGGCTGCTCGATTTCAGGAACACGCCTTCGGGCGCTTCCGAGGCCTCGTCCGAGCCGAAGCTCATCCACGGGAGCCCGGTCGCGCGCTTCACGTTGTCCTCGCTCATCATGAAATAGACAGTGCCGACGCGGCTGCCGTCCTCAATGACCAGGTCCATCGCGGTTTCTTCGGGGCTCTTGCCGCGCATGCTCGCCACCTGGGCGAGGGTCTTGCCGGTAAGCGGTTTCAGCTTCGGATTCTTGAACGCGATCAGCAGCACATTGTCGGGGCTGCCCGACAGCAGCAGCAGATTCTCCCAGGCCTGCGACGGCGTGCGCATTTCCTTCACGAGCCGGGCGCGGACGGCCGGGTCCTTCATGCGCTTGATCCATTCTTCGAGGCCGCCCGACTGAACCCAGGTCGGCATGGCGGCATCCAGACCAGTTGCGCCCGCCGTGTAATTGTACATGTCGGCGGTGATGCGCTGACCCTGCGCGCGTGCGGCATTCACGTGAGCGATGGCTTCGTCGATCTTGGCCCAGTTCGGTTTGCCGCCCTGCTTGAAGTGGTAGATTTCCGCCGGGGCGCCTGACTGCCGGCTGATCTCGATGAGCTCGTCGATCGCTTCGATCAGCTTGTTCCCCTCGGAACGCATGTGGCTGATGTACATGCCGCCGCAATTGCCGGCTTCGGTGGTCAGGGCGATCAGCTCCGGCGTTTCGGCGTAATTGGCCGGCGCGTAGATCAGCGACGAGCCGACGCCCATCGCGCCTTCCTTCATCGCCTGGCGTACCAGCGCCTGCATCTTCGTCAGTTGGGCGGGGGTCGGATCGACATCTTTTTCGCCGAGCTCATGCACGCGAACGGTGGTTGCTCCGACGAACGAGGCGAGGTTGGGCGTGACGCCCTTCTTCGTCATGTAGTCGAGATATTCCCCGAGCGTGGTCCAGCGGATCGGATACTTTATGTCGCCTTGCCGCTGGAGCTCGAGCCGCTTCATTTCGGGCGTCAGGGGACCCATCGAATTGCCTTCGCCCATGACTTCGAGCGTGACGCCCTGCGCGGTATCGCTAAGGCCGCGGCCGTCGGCGATCAGGCTTTCGTTCGCCCAGCTCAGCATGTTGATGAAACCCGGTGAGACGGCCTTCCCGGTCGCGTCGACAGTTCGCGCAGCACGTCCCGGCGCGTGGGGCCCGACATAGGCGATCTTGTCGCCCTTCATCGCTACGTCTCCGACGTACGGCGTGCCGCCCGAGCCGTCGTAAATCGTGCCGCCGCGGATGATGACACTGTACGCGGCAGGCGGTGCGGCCGAGCTTGCGAACAGACCAGCGACGGCAACGGCCAGGGCAATTCGTTTCTTCATGGTTCCCCTCTCGTGAAGAGCGGCGAAGCTGCACCATCTTGAGAGCGTCGGCTACACCTAAAGATGTGGCACCAAATGACAAATGATCAGCCGCATTGCGTGCCATGACGCTTGTGATACGGTTGTTTCGCTCGGGGGCTTGGCAATGGTCGTGGCAAACCCGTCTCAACGGCGGAACTGAACAATGCTGGTCGCGCTCAGGCGGGCTCTGAAAAGGGGACCGCGCGCTGCGCGCAACGGCGTTGCCCCTGCGAAGGTCGAGGACGAAACCCGACCGGCGAGTTTCATAAAGTCGCCTTTTCTAGACATTGCGTTCGAGCCTTCGGAGGCTGAACGATCTCAGGTCGTTTCGTCGAAGGCTCAGAAGAGGAGACCCGGCTAAGCTCGCGGTCCGTTGCAGGCGGGCGCCGTGCTATGCATCCATGCCCTTCACTCTCCCTCCGTCGGCGACTATGCGGCGGTGGGTTGAGAGGGATCGTTTATGCGTCATTTGTACTGGCTTTCCGTTGCAGCCGTGGTGGCTGCGGCGCCGCAGTCCGTTTCCGTTGCGCAGCCTGCGCCGGCAGCCGCCGCGAACAGCGAGGATGGTCGCCTCACTGCTTTTCTTGACGCCGAATTTGCGCAGGACCTGAAGCTTCGGCCTCAGTTGGCAACGCGCTTGGGAGTCAAGGAGAGCGAGGACCGGCTGGACGACATTAGCGACGCAGCCGAGCTTCACCGCCTTGAGGCGCGCCGCGCGAGCGTTGCCCGAATGAAGGCGCAGTTCGATCGCTCGAAGCTCTCGCCAGCGGGTCAAACCAATTACGACATCTGGGAAACCGAGCTTCAGCGCGCCGAGATCCAGTTCGAATATCGGCGCTATCAGCCGCCCTTCTACTCCTTCCTCTATTCGGTGCACACGCGGCTGCCCGACTTCATGATCAACACCCATACCGTCACCGACGCGCGCGACATGAAGGCCTACAATACGCGGCTGCGGGGTATCCCGGCGGTGCTCGACACTGCGATTGGGCAGAGCAAGGAATCCGACGCGGCGGGGATACGTGCGCCGAGGTTCGAGATCGAGCGCGTGATCGCGGGCAGCAAGACGCTCATCACCGGCGCCCCGTTCGACAGCGGCAAGGATTCGCCGCTGTGGGCGGATGCGAAGACCAAGGTCGCAAAGCTGCAATCCACCGGCAAAGTGAGTGCTGCGGAGGCCGATGCGCTGCTCGCGGACGCCCGCACTTCGATCCTTGGGCTTAAGCGGGGGTACGAGCGTGTGATCGCGTGGGCACAGAGCGAGCTTCCGACGGCGCCTAGCGGCCGTGTCGGTGCGATATCCCTGCCGAACGGTGCGGACTGGTATGCGAAGGCGCTCAAGATCAACACGACGCTCGATCTCACCGCCGAGCAGATCCACAATATCGGCCTCGCCGAAGTGAAGCGGATCGAAGGCGAGCAGGACGCGCTCGCGCGCAAGGCAGGATTCGAGGGGCGCCACGCCTTCTACGCGTACCGCGAGAAGCACTTCCCGCCTCAGCCGTGGACCGATGCGCTCCGCGCCGAATATCTGAAGCGCGCGAACGATGCCGTTGCCCACAATCGTTCACTGCTTCCCGAGCGTTTCAACAATCTGCCGCAGTATCGCGCCGAAGTCGTGCGCGAGCCTTCATTCAGCGAGGTCGCCGGCGGTGCCGCGCATGCTTCTGGACCGAGCCCTGACGGGATCAGGCCGGGGCGGGTCTATGTGCACCTCGTCGGCAAGACGGAAGACCCTGCCGCGGTTTACGACCTCATGTGCCACGAGGGCATTCCGGGGCACGTGATGGCGGGCGATATCCAGGTTCGTCAGACCGGCACTCCCAAGTTCCGGCGAGCGGGCGGCTACGTCGCGTTCAACGAGGGCTGGGCGCTCTATTCGGAACTGCTCTGCAAGGAAATGGGCGCTTATCCGGACGTCGCGGCCGACTTCATGCGCCTCGATCAGGAGCTGTTCCGGGCCGCGCGGCTCGTCGTCGACACCGGCATTCACGCCAAAGGTTGGACCGAGCAACAGGCCGTCGATTACATGATCAAGACCGGCCGGCTGTCACCGGACAGTGCCCGTTCCGAAGTGCGCCGGTACATCACGCTTCCTGGTCAGGCGACGGGCTACAAGATCGGCATGCTCAAGATCATGGAACTTCGCCACCGGGCCGAGCAGGCGCTTGGGCCGAAGTTCGACATCAAGGGGTTCGACGATTTGGTCATTAGTGACGGATCGCAGCCCTTGCCGGTGCTGGAGCGGCGCGTGGACGATTGGATTGCTCGCCGCAAATAGCGGCCTATGAAGTGGGCGGCTCCCATAATTCGATGGGATTGCCTTCGGGATCATGGATGCGCACGAAGCGGCCCACGTTAGGGTCGTTCCACTGGTCGCGCGTTTCCACGGAGATCCCTGCGCTTTCGAGCCGGCCGATGAGTTCGCCGAGATCGGAGACTCTCAGGTTCAGCATGAAGGCTTTGTCCGCCGGGAAATAGTCGGTGTCGGCGGGGAATGCCGCGAACACGACAGGGCCACCCTGAGTGATCCACGACCATTCGTCGGGCGCGCCCGTATCGGGCGCCGTGCAGCCGGCGCCGACGTTCAGATGTTGCTTGTACCAGCCGGCAAGCGCTTCAGGATCCCTGGCGCGGAAGAACAAGCCGCCGATTCCGAGCACCGCCATTGTTGTCTCCTGATCCTCGCTACGGTCGTTATCAGAGCGCGCCTGCCACGGCGAGATGTCGAGGCGCGGGGTCAGTTAAACTGCGGATGGTTGAGCATGCTTCGGTGCGGCAGATTGGCCGGCACGCACCTTGGGAGCAGCAGCAAAATGAACATCATCGGACGGCGTTTAGGGACAGGCCTCCTGGTCGCCAGCACCCTTGTCTCTTTCTCGCAGCAAGCCTCCGCGGCAACTGCCGCGCAACTTAGCGCAGACGGAAGCGCGGCGCTCAACCGCCTCTATGCGCAATCGGACAGGGCACGCAGATACTCGCGGGACGCACGGGCGATCCTGGTGTTTCCGAAAATCGTCAAGGCGGGCTTCATGATCGGCGGACAGGGCGGCGAGGGCGTGCTCTTCGTACACGGTCGGCCAACGGCTTATTACAAGATCGGCGCCGCCTCCTTCGGTTTGCAGGCGGGAGGACAGTCGTTCAGCTACGCTTTGTTCCTGATGAACGATTCCGCGCTCAATTATCTCAACAAGAGCGACGGATGGGCGATAGGTTCGGGCCCCAGCGTCGTGGTTGTAGACAAGGGTGCCGCCATGAGCACGACCTCCACGACGTTGGCGAAGGACGTGTACGCTTTTCCCTTCGGGCAGAAGGGCCTGATGGCAGGCTTGGGTCTGGAGGGGTCCAAGATCACGCGGATCAATCGGTGACGAGTTGTCCGTCTAAGCGTCCCGTCGGCCGGTAAAAACCCTGATACGAACGTTTGGCAGCAACTGTATCCTAGCAACCGAGTCGTCTTTCCCTTTCAACGACTCTGGCCCGGCTTCTCTTCCCAGCCGGGCCTTTTTTTTGCTCGTGCGCATAATCGGCATCCGGTGAGGTGCACCGAACCTCAGGTGAAACCAACTGATTGCTACGACGAACCAAAACGGCAAAAATATTTTTCAGGATGACACCGTGTTGGTACGCGGGAACTACAGGGAAGAATTGATTTGGGCGGCGCGATCCTAAGCGACCGCCCTTTTGTTTTGGGAGCGTGCACGCCGAGACCTGCAACCTTCGCGAGGCATGCGGCGCAAGCGAGGGTTCGGATGCTTGCGGGATCATCATCGTTGCCGGGTCGCGCGGTGAGATACTCTAACCTGTCCGAGGGTGCGACGGTGCAGCGGTTGTCGCCGGAGGGTTGGTCCAACCGCGTGGCGGCTGCCGCACCGCGGTGGGAAGCCGGGCTGGTCGTCGCCCACGCGAACAATGGCGGAGCGATGCTCAAAGCGCGCTGAAGGCGCGGACTTTGGGCTGAAGGTACGGCTGGTACCGAAGGGCAAGAGCACTCGGGCGGAGCCGATCCCGCTGAAGGTCAAGGCGGCGAAGCCGTTGTTCGCGGACGAGTTTCCGGAGCTGGAGGCGGAGCTTGCGCGATGGTCACGGGCCGCGGGTATATCGGGCTTGGAAGGTATCCCGATCCCGCCGACGCGATGGCGTGGGCGATGGCCGCGCTCAGCAAACTAGGAGCGGGTGCCGCGGGTGAGGAGGCGTGATTGGGCGTTTGTTAATGAGCGGCGACGGTGTAGGAATGTCGGAAATCCGACACACATCGCGGGGGCGCGGTATGGCAAGCATTGCATCACGATTCGTGGGTTCGACGGAGCGTCGAGACCTGCTTTCCGGAACCCCGCGGGCACATTCGATCGACCGCTGGATTTTCGTATTCACGGCCGTCTGGTTCATCGCGATCGTACTGGTCGGCTTCATTCCGGACTCGCTGATGAAGGTCGCTGCGGTGCAGGCTGCACAGCGGCCGCCGTTCCCGACGGTTCTGCATGTTCATGCGGTGCTGATGGGGTCCTTCCTGCTGCTGCTGCTGACTCAAGCGGTGCTGATGGCGACCGGGCGATGCGAGCTACACAAGCGCGTCGGCATGATCGCATTTGCGCTAGTGCCGATGGTGGTCGTTGCCGGTTTTTTCGTCGCACCGACGATCTATCACCAGGTGTGGAACTTCGCGCAGGTGGCGCCGCCGGGCGTGAAAGAGCAGATGGTGGGGCGGCTTGGGGAGCTGGACAATATCCTGTTGCTGCAGATCCGCATCGGCATCCTGTTCCCGCTTTTCCTGGCGATTGCGCTGATTGCGCGGGCCGGCAACGCCGGGCTGCACAAGCGGATGATGTTCCTGGCGACGGCATTGCCGCTGCCGGCGGCGATCGACCGCATGGTCTGGCTGCCGACGACGCTTCCGGGAAGCATGGTCGCGGCGGACTTCTACGTGCTGGTGGCGGTGTCGCCGCTATTCGTGTGGGACGTGGTCCGGAACAAGCGCGTGCACGAGGCCTATTCGATCTGGCTGGCGATCAATGTGCCATGTTCGGTGTTAGTCTACAGCCTGTGGGACACGGCCGGATGGCACGCGACGGCGCAAGGGATCATGGGCGTTTAACGGCTTAGTCGGGTCATTCTGTGAACACTTAGGGCGCTTTCGGAGGCCTTTTTCTTGGGAACGAGCGCTCGCGACCTGGGCTAATGTAGAGTTGGTGCCCGGGACATTGGGCAGGTGAGATGGTCAGCGCTCGTGCTCGGTGGACGAAAGGTTGTAGGATGTCAGAGGGGACTGATAGGGTCAGCTGCAGGAGGAACCACGGTTGACGCCGAAGGACGCAATACGCTCGATTTGGTACCCAATGTCTGACGTCAGCACGGCCTCATTGAAACCTAAAAAAGTCAAATAACACAGAAGCTTCGGCCTGAACTGCGGACCAAGTGATGCTTTTGCGCAACAGGGCCCCCAATCACGCGCTTGCACGGCAACGGACGCTCTCATAATGTGCTTGAGCGGTTCAATCTTTAGAACGCATGTGAAAGGGGACTCTTATATGCGCAAGCTGGCCATTGCGGTGGCGCTCGCATCGACGGCTATGGCGACCCCCGCTGTCGCTCGCGATCATAGTTTTTACGCGGGCCTCGAGGGGGGTGTCATGTGGGTCGAGGACATGAACCTCGACGTCGAAACCGGCTCCGGCACGGTGCTCAACGGTGGCGCGACCATCATGCATCATAGCGGTTTCGATATTGATGCTATTGCGGGTTACGACTTCGGTATGGTTCGCCTCGAAGGCGAAATCTCGTACAAGAAGGCGTCTGTTAATCAGCTCGAGCTCGACTCCCGCCTATCGGGTGCGGGTCCGCTCTCCAACTTCGACGCCGATGGCAAGGGCCGTGCCCTTTCAGCTATGGTCAACTTCCTGCTCGACTTCGGAAACGAAGACGGCCTGAGCGGTTACGCCGGTCCGGGTATCGGTATCGCCGAGGTCAAGGAAGATCCGTCCGCGCTCACGCCAAACGGCGTTGTTGGCTTCTCGGATAGCGACAGCGGCGTTGCCTGGCAGGCAATTGCCGGCCTTCGGTATGCCGTCAGCCCCAACATTGACCTGGGCCTGAAGTATCGCTTCTTCAATGTCACGACGCTTCACTTCGGCGACAACAGCAGCGGTGCAAGCTTGACGGGTCACTGGCGTTCGCACAGTGTCATGGCGAGCCTGATCTACAACTTCTGGGCGCCTCCGCCGCCTCCTCCTCCGCCGCCGCCGCCGCCTCCGCCGCCTCCCGCGACGCAGACGTGCCCGGACGGATCGGTGATCCTGGCGACGGACACTTGCCCGGCTCCGCCGCCGCCGCCGCCGCCGCCGCCACCGGCGCCAGAACGCGGCTAAGCGAGAGCGAAGCTAGATTAAAGGAGACCGGTCCGGGCACCTCGCCCGGGCCGGTTTTCTTTTGTATGGTGGCGAGCGACGATCGCCGGTGGGCCGAAGAAGAATTGGCTTAAGCTTACTGCTGAGACGCGAAGTGGGGCGCGGCCTTATCCCAGCCGTAATGGTCATCGAGGTAGCTGACTTTGCCGTCGCGAACCTGAGCGGTGAGATAGGTGAGCACGATCGGCACGCCGCTGGGAAGTTGCTCTCGAAGCTCGGGCTCCTTCCCCGGGGCGACTGGATCGCGGCCCAGGAGCCAGCGGCCAAGTCGAGCCGCATCCTCTACCCTAACGCAGCCATTGCTGAGGTAGCGCGGATCCTTGGCGAACAAATCTTTACTCGGCGTATCGTGCAAGTAGATGTCCTCGGGGTTCGGGAACGGGAATTTGAGTTTTCCCATCGAGTTGAGCGGCCCCGGGTCCTGACGGATAAGGAGGTGGATCTTGCCTGCCGCCGCCGCCTTCCAGTCGATTGTGGAGGGATCGACCTCCTTCGCGGCCTCGCTCCATTGATCGATCACGTGATAGCCGTGCGATGAGAAATATTTGGGTCCGAGCTTGATCATGTTTGGGGCGATCGTCTTGCGGACCAAATGGTCGGGCGCGTGCCAGTACGGATTGTACGTCACGTAATACATGATGCTGGAGATCAGCGGCGTCGGCAGCTCGTCCGTTCCGACGATGACCTTGATGGAATCCACCGGCTGGGCGTTCTCGTACAGAGTCAGGCGTTGTGTGGCTGAATCCACAATCATGAACCGGCCCTTCGACGGCAGCGACCTTGCTCGGTCAAGATTCGCGAGGAGCCGTGGATCAGGCGTAAGATTGCCGGTCGCTTGAGCCTCTGCCCACGCCGTGTCTCGGAGCTGCTGATAGATCGGGTTCAGGTTTGATACCGTCGTCAGATAGGTGACTAGGGACGGAGCGGCAGCAGTTGTCAGGAGGATCTGATCGGGGCGCGTACCTTGCGGCTGGAGGACGGGGAAAGCGTAGATCATGCCGCTCGTCGGGCGCTTCAGGGCTTGGACGTAACTAACCCACGCGGTTGAGAGCACGCGTTCGGCTGAAGACATGTCACCGGGAGTGCCGCTGCGCGCCTGCGCCACCGCCGCCTGGACTTGCGCTGCCAACTGCGGTCCTTCAGCGAAGCCATCGAAGGGCGCGCGCTGAAGGACAGCTATCAACTGCGGGATGGCAGCGTTGTCGGGTCCGTTCCGAAACCAGATGGGAGACGACAGATCGCTAGCGTAGAATGCGGAGACGCCAGCGGAGGCGGACATTGGTGCAGCCGCCGGAGGGGCTTGGCCGAGGGCGGGCGAGGAAGCCGCCAGAATTGCGGCTCCTGTAATCGCGACAAGCGGAGATCTCATTGGTTTGCCAGGCACTCGCATCCCCCACAGCTCAGGTCCGGAAACTTAATGTAACTTATCCGACTTCCAAGCTGCATCGGGCATGAACCCGATGAGGTAAGCCCTAGTGTGGCCCGCTTGCGACAGGTTAGGCGGTGGCGCGCCTCTCCGACCGGGGGAAAGTCCGTCCGGTTTCATCGTCGAGGCCACGCGCCGTCAGCACATCGAGCAGGGTCGCGCCCGCCACGAATCCGAGAGCACCAGCAACAGCGCCTTTGCGATTGCTGCGGCCAAAAGCGAGACCGAGCGCCGCGAGATCCATTCCATCACCAACGACACGATTCCAGACATTCGTCGAGACGGCGGCGCCTCTGAGCAGCATGCCGCCGGCCAAAAGCTCACGCGCGCCGAAAAGCCTGATAACCTTGGATGCGGTCCCAAGGTCGAGACCGAGCCACTTCGACAAGCGCCCGGGCGCCGCCACCTCGATCAGCCCCAAGCCAATGCTGAAAAATCCCAAACCGAGGCCCACCTTCTTGTAATCCATCGCTATTTCCTCCGACTTGAGCAGTCGAAGCGATTGACGGTGGACCTCGTTCCGCTCGTTTCAGGCCACCAATCTTGTCTTCACGGCCATTCGCCGCGTAGGCGGTATCGAAACAGGCAGAGGAACGATCATGGACGTCAATGGAGTGGCTGCAGTCGTGACCGGCGCTGCATCGGGGCTCGGCGAGGCGACGGCTCGCGAGCTTGCCCGGCGCGGCGCGAAGGTCGCCATCTTCGACCGCGACGCAGGCCGCGGGGAGAAGGTCGCCGCCGAGTTGGGAGGGGTCTTCTGCGAAGTCGACGTCACTTCTAACGAGAAGGTCGCCGCTGCGTTCGCCGAGGCTCGAAAAGCGCATGGGCAGGAGCGCATCCTCGTTAACTGCGCTGGTGTTGCAACCGCTGCCAAGACCGTAGCGCGGGACAAGGAAACGAAGGCTGCGAAGCTCTATCCGATCCAGCAGTTCGAACTCGCCATTCAGATCAATTTGATCGGAAGCTTTCGCTGCATTGCAAATAGCGCGTTCGGAATGGTCGATCTCGAGCCGCTCGTCGATGGCGAGAAGGGCGTGATCATCAACACTGCGTCGGTGGCTGCGGAGGACGGGCAGATCGGACAAGCAGCCTATTCGGCTTCGAAAGGCGGCGTGTTGGCGATGACGTTGCCGATCGCGCGAGATCTGATGAACGAGGGCATACGCGTGAACACGATCCTGCCCGGCGTGTTCAAGACGCCGATGGTCGCGATGATGCCCACGAATGTGCAGGATGCGCTGGGCGCCCAGGTGCCGTTTCCCAAGCGGCTCGGGCAGCCTGGGGAATATGCGAATCTCGCCTGCTTCCTGATCGAGAATCCCTATATGAACGCCGCGTCGGTGCGCCTCGACGGCGGCATCCGGATGGCGCCGCGTTGAACTGCGATTATGACGGCCTGGTAGATCAGCTTGCCGACGCTGCTCGTGAGGCGGGCGAGGCGATACTGAAGGTCGTTCGACGGGGCTTCGAGGTCGAAACGAAGCATGACACGTCGCCGGTAACGGAGGCTGATCGCGCGGCGGAATTGGTGATACTGGCGGCGCTTGCGCGCGCTGCGCCAGGTGTCCCGGTGATCGCTGAGGAAGAGGTCGCTGCAGGCCGCATCCCCGCCCACGATTACATCTATTTCCTCGTCGATCCTCTCGACGGTACCAAGGAGTTCGTGCGCGGCGGTGACGATTACACAGTAAATATCGGCCTCGTAGAGGGCGGCGAACCGAAGCTCGGCGTGGTTTTTGCACCGGCGACGGGCCGGCTCCACGGTGGTCTGGTCGGCAGGGGCGCCTGGCTCGACGATGGAGTGGGCAAGCGGCCGATCAGTACGCGAGTGCGTGGCGAGCAAATCACCGCTGTCGCGTCCAAGTCTCATTTGAACCAAGGCACAATCGACTATCTCGAGAACGCAGTTGGCACTTGCGGCTATGTCTCAGTCGGCTCCTCGCTGAAATTCTGCATTGTCGCTGAGGGCGAGGCGGACATTTACCCGCGCGCTTCTCCCACCAGCGAGTGGGATACGGCTGCTGGTCATGCTGTGCTGCTGGCGGCCGGTGGACTCGTGGACGCGCCGGATGGCTCGCGGCTTCGATATGGAAAGCGGGCATTTCTTAACCGCGGCTTCGTCGCCACCGCCGGCTGGAAGGCACCTCGCCTTGATGCTTTCCTGGAGCCGTTCGGCGGCGGAGGCGATCTGCCAGAAGGCGTCTAATTCGGACCGAAATTGGGAGGACACGGCAGACCGATTCGTCCACTCTGGACAAAAGTCGGCAGGTTCGCCTGCGAGTCGGCGAAGCTGCAAGGCGCGACCCGCCTCTGCGCCGTACGGAGACAGAGCTACCCCCTGTATTCGTCCACAAGCTGAATGCACACGTCGATCGCGGACGATACGCCGCAATTCGTTTCAGCACCGCAAAAGATGATCATACTCTCGTCTGCGTTCTTCACTACGACGCGATGCCAGCGCCTCCGGGCTCTTGTCCTTCTAACGGTGGATCGCCTCGATCGGTCAAAAGCGGACACGTTCCGGTAGCGTCATAGTTTTCCACAGCTCGATGCTGCATTGCGGCTTCGCGGCGCAGCATAAACTTGCCAGTGGAGCAAACGAGGCGCACATCGGTTGTCACGGGGCGCTTTAGTGAGGTTCTATTGCTGTACGATGCCTATGAGGTTCAGCGCTCTTTTCTTGCAGGTGCGAGCAAACTAGCTGGGCTTGGAGCCGGTTGGCTCAACAACCCAGCCAATCCGTGGGGTTACATCTCGATGGGTCCGCTCGTTGCGGCCAGCCTCGAGGTTTTCGCTCACGCCGCGGCGCCCCGCGGGAAGCCGGAGTTTGGCCTGCATTCGACCAGGGTCGGGCGCAAGGAAGTGCCCGTCAACGAAGAGGTCCTGCTTCAGAAGCCGTTTGGACAGCTCAAGCATTTCTATCGCGAGGGCATCAACTCGGGCCCTAGTTTGCTGATCGTGGCGCCGATGTCGGGCCACTATGCGACGCTCCTGCGTGGCACCGTCGAGCGTTTGTTGCCGAGCTGCGACGTCTACATCACCGATTGGCGCGACGCGAAATGCGTTCCGCTGTCGGACGGCAAGTTCGATCTCGACGATTACGTCGATTACCTGATCGAGTTCCTAGAGCTGATCGGGGAGAAGACGGGCGAGCGCCCGCACATGCTCGCCGTCTGCCAGCCCGCGGTCCCGGCCTATGCAGCGACAGCGGTGATGAACGCGGACAAGAACCGCTGGCGCCCCAAGACTCTGACGATGATGGGCGGCCCGATCGACACCCGTAAGGCGCCAACGGCCGTGAACACCCTCGCGACGCAGCGCCCGTTCTCCTGGTTCGAGAACAATGTCATCGCTACCGTTCCGATGATCTACCCGGGCGCCGGGCGGAAGGTTTATCCGGGGTTCCTGCAACTCGCCGGCTTCATGACGATGAACCTCGGCTCGCACCTCGTCAGCCATTGGGAGATGTTCAAGCATCTGGTCGTCGGTGACGAGGAAAGCGCGTCGTCCACGCAGAAATTCTATGACGAATATCGCTCGGTCTGCGACATGACCTCCGAATTCTATCTCCAGACGGTCGACGTGGTGTTCCAGCGGCACCTACTGCCGGAAGGCCGAATGGAGCACCACGGAAAGCGAGTCGATCCGGCCGCGATCCGCGACACGGCATTGCTCGCAATCGAAGGCGAGCGCGACGATATCTCGGGGATTGGCCAGACGAAGGCAGGGCTCGATATTGCGACCAAGCTGCCCGCGTCTAAGAAGCAGTACCTGCTTGCAGAAGACGTTGGCCATTACGGCATCTTCAACGGCCGCAAGTGGCGCGAGTACATCGCGCCGCTGGTTGAGAAGTTCATCTCCGCGAACGACTAAGCCATTGAAATCGCGGGTCAACGCACCATCTCTTCCTTAGTGTTTCAACTATTGAAAGGAGGTGGTCTGATGTCTCATTGTCATACGCCGTTTGCGGCAGAAGTGAGTGCAGCCTCCGCAGGAGTGCGGGCTTAACGTCACGCCGCTTCGGCAGGACAATGGAAAGGCCGTTCGGGGCGACCCGGGCGGTCTTTCGTCGTTTTCAGGCCTTCCTCATCCTGACGCCGCCGAGTGTGGTCAGCGCGACGGCGCTGGCCAGTGCGGCAACGGCGGCGGAGATGTACATGGCTTGATGGAAGCCGCCGAATAGCTGATCGCCGCTGCTGGACAGCACCGCGCCGAGAAGCGCGGTGGCGATGAGACCTCCCGTTCGTGCGACCGCGCTGTTCAGGCCCGAGGCCATCGCGACATGCTGTTCCTCGACCGAGCCGAGCACGGAGGAGGTGAGGGGCGCCACCGCGATTGTCATGCCGATCGCCATGACCAGCACCATCGGAAAAGCGCCCGTCCAGTAGCTGCTCCCGGGAGTGACGAAGCGGGCGAGGAGCATGCCAACGCCAACGATCGCCGGTCCGATCGTCAGCGGGATACGCGGGCCCATCTTTGCCGCCAGGCCGCCCATCCTCGGCGATAGCGACGTCATCAGAATGGGCAGTGGCAGCATCGCAAGACCGGCCTGAATCGGCGAATAATTGCCGGCAGAGATCAGCACGTACGGGATGAGCAGCATTGCGGCGCCGAACGAGCCGTAAAGCAGGAAGGTGAGCAGGTTCAGGCCCGAGAAGCAGCGGCCGGCGAAAAGATTGAGCGGCATCATCGCCCGGCTTCCGCGCCGGTGCTCGGCCCAGACGAAACCCGCAAGGGCGAGCGCACCGATTGCTAGAGCAATGCCTGCTTCGCCATTGAAGCGGCGCGTCGCCGACCAGAGCGTCAGAGCGTAGGTGAGACCGCCCAGCCCAGCCGTGGCGAGCAGGGCGCCCGCGTAGTCCGTGCGGCCTGCTCCTGCTTCGCGGCTCTCGGCTACGAAGCGCATCGGGATCAGGATTGCACCGAGTGCCAGCGGCAGGTTGATGTAGAAGATCGAAGGCCATCCGACATTCCCAACGAGCCAGCCGCCGATCAGCGGCGCGATCGCCGCGGCCGCGGCTCCGGCCGCCGCCCAGATGCCCACGGCGCGTCCGCGCTTCTCGCCCTGGAACGCCGCGTTCAGTAGCGCGAGGCTGTTGGGAAGGAGAAGGGCCGCGCCAATGCCCTGCGCCGCACGTGCCGCGAGGAGAATGGGAAGGCTTGGAGCCAATGCGCAGACCAGCGACGTGATTGCGAAGATGCTCGTACCGATAAGGAGCAGCCGCTTGCGGCCGAAATGATCTCCGAGCGCGCCGCCTAACAGGAGCAACGCCGAGAGCGGCAGCAGGTATGTATTGACCACCCACTGCACTTCCTGCGCACCGGCGCCGTAGCTCGCCCGGATTGCGGGAAGGGCAACGCTGAGGACCGAGCCTTCGACGAAAGACAGACTGGACGCGAGGACGCAGGCGACGAGGGTCCAGCGCGGATCGGCCCGCGACTGGCTCCCCCCGCTGGCGTCTCGCGGACTCAATCGACCCGTTCGGTAAGCGCAGCTTCGACCATCTTACGCCACATTTCCACGTCGCCGACGGCCGCCTGGGCTTCGTCGGGCTCGCGCATCGTATGCAGCACCGCGAGTGCCTGGTTGACGTGCTCGTGCCATACGAGATCGACCTTCCCAGCCGCCGACGGATCACTGCCCTCGGCATTGCTGCTGTGCGCGGCGCCGGCAAGCACTCTCGCAATGCGCTCGACCAGCGGACGGTTGGATTCAGGCATGGATCGTTCCTCCCTCTTTGCCGCTCTCAACCCGCTTGTCGCCGTCCGGTTCAATGCTGCGACGGCGCTCTACTCGCCCTGGCGAACGCGGTCGCGGGAGGTCCTGTCGCAAACTGCCATTCGCTGGAGCGACTCGTCAATCAGTGGTCGGGCCTCGACGAAGCTCATCCGAGCCATCGCCCGCAGGTCGTGCGTCCTTCCGATGTCGCTCGCGACCAGATAGCCGATGTAATAGCCCATTCGAGACGGCAAGCCCGGAAGCTGCCAGTCCCCTAGGAATAAGGCCGAATAATCTTGGTCTCGCGTGGAATCGAGTAATCGCCTGACCGCGCAGACCGCTCGGGAGCGATCTGCTTCCACGCCCGGGCGGATCGGCTCGGGCAGGTTCAGGATCAGCGCGTCGTCGTCGGCACCCGGATCGAGGCGGCTCGCGACATAGGTCGCCATTCCTTCCTCCCATAATGCGCACCAGATTGCCGCGCACCGGCTGAGGTTCTTCTCTTGATAAAGATGGAAGAGCTCGTGGTGGAAAAAGGGGATCATGTCCTTCGCGCCATGAACTTCGGCGATGACGTCCGCGCCAAAGAGTAGGGTGTTCTTGCCTTCCAGCTGGCGCGTGCCGCCGTCCAGCTCGCCGAGGCTGTCGAGCAGATAGACAGGCCGGTCGGAGGAGACGGGGCCGAACACGGCTTCGAAGCTCCTGCGCGCCGAAGCGAACTGCGCGGTGAACGTGCGGGTGACCGCGAGGATGTCCGCGCGCCGTTCGGGATAGGATTTAAGGCTGGAAAGAACGCGCTCGTCATATTCGCCGGGTTTCCGGCCGCGACTGTAGAAGCCATCGGCGATCGGTCCGATGCGATCTTCGAATAAGGTAACACGCTGCTCGTCCGGCAGATGCGTCGTGGTCATTGCGAAGCGGTCGAACTCTCCCGTGAGATCGACGACGCGCAGACCTGCCGATGTGGCTGGTTGGGACAACGCCAGGGACAGAACGCCGAGAAACGCAGCTAACAATCTCACGCGCGAAGAACCGTTTCAGCTAGGACGACGTGCACGCAACTCCGTTTCACACGGAAGGAGCCTACGGCTGTGTCGAATTAGCGACGCGTCGTGCTTAGATGACCGCGAACGCTAGGGTGTTTGCCGTCGCTGCGGTGAAAGGAACCGCCTCAGCGCGCGTCTCGCCGCAAACACCAGCCAGAGCGACGTTAGCACGAGCATCAGTGCGATCAGTGCTGCGGCGACCGGGTTAGCGATCGCGAGGCCGAGCAGTCCGGCTGTCGCAACGTCTTCGCCAGCCGACAAAATGACGTTCGAAAATGGCTCAGGACTCGCGTTCACAACGGCCCTTGCGCCTGCTTTGCCGGCGTGCGCCAGCAAAGCTGCACCACCGCCGAGCAGGAAGCTGCCGACCTGCCATGCCGGGTCACCGCCATCGATGATCGCCATCGATAGCAATGCTCCGCCGATCGGCCGGACGACGGAATGGACCGCATCCCAGAGGCTATCCACCCACGCAATCTTGTCCGCGAAGAACTCTGCAACGGTGCCGACGCCAGCGATGCCGATGATCGAGGCATTGGCGAGCACGTCGAGCGCATGCAGCTGGTGCGGAAGTGCGATCCATCCGAACTTCATCGCGACACCGACGGCGAAAGTGACCAGGTAGAGGCGCCAACCCGCGAGCAGGCTGACGGTGGACGCGAGCGCGATCAGCTCGACGGCCGACATCGGCTCATTCGTTCTCGGCCGCCGGCATACCGGCGATCTTGCGCGCCGCGTGGACGAGCTCGACCGGAAGCATGGCGATGATCGTGCTGTTGTGCTCCACGCCAATCTCGCTGAGCGTTTGCAGCCGTCTCAGCTCCAGTGCGCCCGGCACAGTGCTGATGGTTTGAGCAGCCTCCGTCAGCTTTGCTGCCGCCTCCTGCTCGCCCTGGGCGCGGATGATCCGCGCACGTTTTTCGCGGATCGCCTCCGCTTCCTTCGCGATGGCGCGCTGCATCTGTTCGGGAATGTCGACGTCCTTGATCTCGACGGAGTCGATCTCAACCCCCCATTTGAGGGACGCTTCGCGGAGCAGTTGCTGAAGCCGGTGATTGATGGACGCGCGATCCTTCAGCATTTGGTCGAGCTCGCTCTGGCCGATTGCGTCGCGGAGCGCCGTCTCCGCCGCCTGAACCGTTGCGCCGCGCCAGTCCTCAACTGCGGTCACGACCTGGATTGGGGAGTCCGCCTTGAACCACACGACCGCATTGACGCGGACGGCGACACCGTCGCGCGTGATCGTTTCCTGCGTTTCAAGCTGGTACGTAATGATCCGCTGATCGACGCGCACAATGCGATCGACGAACGGGATCAACCAGTACCAGCCAGGTCCTTTTGTGGTGCCCAAGCGCCCAAGCCGGAACAGAACGCCACGCTGATATTCCTGGTTGATGCCGAAGCTCTTGAGGACGCTGACCAGCAGGACGACCAGGATGGCAAACAGGATCGCTGAAGAGACTATCATCGGTTCCTCCCCAAAAGGGACGATACGACTATAGCACTTCGAACAAGCCGGCCGCGCCCATTCCGCCGCCGACGCACATGGTGACGACGACATATTTCGCGCCGCGCCGCTTGCCTTCGATCAGCGCATGTCCCGTGAGGCGTGCGCCGCTCATGCCGTACGGGTGGCCGACAGAGATCGCGCCGCCGTTCACGTTGAGCAGCTCGTCAGGAATGCCGAGCTTGTCCTGGCAGTAGAGGACCTGGACGGCGAACGCTTCGTTCAATTCCCACAGGCCAATGTCGTCGACGGTAAGGCCGAAGCGCTTGAGCAGCTTCGGCACTGCGAAAACGGGCCCGATGCCCATTTCGTCGGGCTCGGTGCCGGCGACGGCCATTCCTAGGTAGCGTCCTAGCGGCTGCAGCCCGCGCTTCTCCGCGACGGACGCTTCCATCACCACGGATACCGACGCACCATCGCTTAGCTGGCTCGCATTGCCCGCGGTGATGATCTTCTCCGGGCCTCTCACAGGCTCCAACTTCGAGAGGCCCTCGAGCGTCGTCTCAGGCCGGTTGCCCTCGTCCTTGGTGAGGGTGATTTCCTGCATGGAGACGTCGCCCGTCTCCCTGTTCTTGACCGCCATCTTCGCTGTCACCGGGATGATCTCGTCGTCGAACTTGCCAGTACGCTGTGCCTCGGCGGTGCGCTGCTGCGAGCGCAACGCATATTCGTCGCAGCGCTCGCGCGAGATTTCGTAGCGGTTGCCGACGATTTCCGCGGTGTCGATCATCGGCATGTAGATGCCGTTATGCATCGACAGCAGCTCGGGGTCAGGTCCGACGCGCATTTCACCAGTTTGCACGAGGCTGATGCTTTCCACGCCGCCCGCGACGACGATGTCCATCCGGTCCACGATGACCTGCTTTGCCGCTGTGGCGATGGCCATCAGGCCTGACGCGCATTGGCGATCGAGCGACATGCCGGAGACGGTGACCGGCAGGCCGGCGCGAAGAGCCGCGGTACGGCCAATGGTCGTCTGCACGCCCTGCTGGAGCGCTGCGCCCATGATGACGTCGTCCACCTCGGCCGGGTCGACTTTGGCGCGTTCGACGGCCGCGCGGATCGGATGCGCGGCAAGCGTCGGCGAAGGCGTCGCATTGAAGGCGCCGCGATAGGCCTTGCCGATGCCCGTCCGGGCAGTGGAAACGATTACGGCGTCGCGAGCCATTCTTCTCTCCTAGGTGAAAATCAATCCGAGCCATTGGGCGGTGAGCGCGGGCTTTTGTTCGCCCTCGATCTCGACGGACACCGTGTGGCGCATCAGCCATTGGCCGGGCGCCTTCTCGTCGATGGAGTCAAGCGTGAAGCGGCCGCGGATGCGCTTGCCCGAGCGAACCGGCGCCAAAAAGCGTACGCGGTCGAGGCCGTAGTTGACAGCCATCGTGAGGCCCTCGGGGATCAGCATTGCCTCCGCCCCCATGCGCGAGAGCAGCGAAAGCGTCAGGAAACCGTGGGCAATGGTTCCACCGAATGGCGTCTGCGCCGCTGCCGCCGCATCGATGTGGATGAACTGCCGATCTTCAGTCGCGTCGGCGAAGGCATCGATCCGGGACTGACCGATTTCCAGCCAGCCGGAGACGCCGACTTCCTCACCAACGCGGGAGCGGATTTCGTCGAGGGCGGAGATTGGCATGAGCGCTTATTTGCAGGCGTGTGAATAAGAGCGCAACTGCCGATCAGAAAGGCGCGAGCGGCGGCGTAATGCCAGAGGCTCGCACCACCTCGACCTTCTCGGCACGGAGGCGCTGGATGAGGTTGAGCAAGATAGTCGAATGGTCCTCTGCGACGCGATTGTTGTCGAGCGACTTGTCGTCGTAGACCAATTCGAACGCTACCGCGCCTGATCCCACGCCGCTCGCGGCACACCGAATAAGCTTGCAGCCATGCACTTCGGCGACCACCGCAGCTGCCACATCGAGAACGGCGGCGATCTTCTCGGCCGGCGTGTCGATGCCGATGGCGAAATACAAAGTCATGCGCCGGGCTTTTGCCGCCGCGAGATTGTGGATCTCTCGCTCGAGCAGCTTGGTGTTGGCCATGATCAGCATCTCGCCGGTGATTGAGCGCAGCCGCGTGGTCTTGAGGCCGATACGCTCGACCGTGCCGGTGCTCTGGTCGTAGCGGATGGTGTCGCCCTTCTTGAACGGCTTGTCGAAGAGGATCGACAGGGCTGCGAACAGGTCCGAGAATATGCCCTGCGCGGCGAGACCGATTGCGATGCCGCCAATGCCGAGGCCCGCGACGAGCGCAGTGACGTTCACGCCGAGATTGTCCAGGATGAGGATGGCCGCGATCGCGAACAGCGCGACGCTGATCAGGACACGGATTATGGCCATCGCACTGGCGAGCGCGCCGCTATTCTCTTCTGCGACCTTGCGGCCGATGAGGCCCAGGATGAGTTCACGGACCCAGATCGCACCTTGCAGCGCGAAGGCGATGGTGAAAGCGATGTCGAGGAGGTGCGCCGGCTTTCGTGGCAGCTCGGCGTAGTTGGCCACGACATCCGCCGCCGCGATGATCATGAAGGCGAGGCTGGTTTTGGCGAGCACGCGCGAGATGACGTTGCGCCAACCGATACCTTCGGGATCGCGCGCGATCGTTCGTTGCCCGAAGCTCCTCAGCACCAGCATGAAAGCGACGAGCGCTGCGCCTACGGCCACGCCCAGCAACAGTCCGTCGCGGTTGTTCGCGAACCAATCGACGAGGGAGGTGATGACCATCGGGCCGGTTGTGGCTGGCGCAAGAGCGGCAATCAAGCGGCGGCTTGTTCTTTCACTGTCGCGTCGCTGCCTTCTCCGGGGGCGTTGGCTTACGCCGCCGGGTTCGCTTGCCGTTGCGCACCAGGAACTCCATCAGGGCCACCTCGGCGCTCGACAGGCGCGTTCTGCTGCGCGGCCGCTCGAGCCCATTAAGCGGATCTCGCGGATCCTGCTTCACGGCTTCGAGCAGCTGAGGATGCACATAGGACTTCCGACTGATCGCTGGCGTATTGCCGAGTGCTTCTGCGACGGGCTCGATCACCGTCTTCACAGTGATCCGCGCATCGTCGGCCTTCTTGAGCATCTGCTCCAGGGCAATCACGCTCGCGCCCCAGGTGCGAAAATGCTTGGCGGTGAAGTCCCCGCCGGTCGCCTCCTTGATATATTCGTTCACGTCACCGGAGCTGATGGGCTTCGGCACGCCGTCTCCGTTGACGTACTGGAAGAGCATCTGACCCGGCAGCTCCTGGCAGCGCTTGCAAATGCGCTTCAAGTTCGTGTCGCTGATCTTCACCTCATGGACGATGCCGTGCTTGCCGGTGAAACGCATCGTCAGGCCGTGGCCGGTCTGCTTGAGGTGGCGGTTTCGAAGCGTCGTGGCGCCGAAGCTCTTGTTGGCGCGGGCATATTGTTCGTTGCCGATGCGGATATACTGCGTGTCTAGCAGGCGGACGACGGCGGCGAGGACAGCCTCTCGGGAAAGACTGCGCCGCTTGAGATCCTGTTCGACGCGGCGGCGGAGGCGGGGGAGGGCCTTTCCAAACTCAAGCAAGCCCTCATACTTCGCCGTCTCGCGCTTCGAGCGGAAGTCGTCGTGGTAGCGATATTGCTTGCGTCCACGGGCATCGACGCCGGTCGCCTGCAGATGGCCGTTCGGATCTGCGCAGAACCACGCCTGCTCGTATGCCGGCGGCAAACCGATCGCATTCAGCCGGTCGATCTCCTCTCGATCGGTGATCCGGTTGCCCTCGGAATCGAAATAGGCCCAGTAGCGGCCCATCCGCTTCCGGCTGATCCCGGGTTCGGCATCACTGCTATGCCGAAGCATTTTTGCGGCCAGCTGGTTTTACTCGACTCATCCACGGGCATAAGCGCTGGCCGAGCGGGCGGTTCCTATGGTCACGGACAAGGAGACGAAGTCATGCCCCAGATCACTGAAGCACGGATCCTGATCGTCGCGACCGACGGGTTCGAGGAATGGGAGCTGTTCGGCCCCCGCCAGATCCTTCAGCAACGGGGCGCCGAGGTCGTGCTCGCCTCGCCCAAGCGAGACCCGATCCAAGCGACCGTGCACGACGATCCCGGCAAGACGATCCGGCCGGACCTAGCCGTCGACGAGGCGCTGGCCGACGATTTTGATGCGCTGATCCTTCCCGGCGGGGTGAGGAACCCGGATCATCTAAGGACCAACGTGAGGGTCATTCAGCTGATCAGGGACTTCGCGGCGCAGAACAAGCCCATCGGCGCGATCTGCCATGGGCCATGGTTGCTGGTGGAGGCCGATCTGCTCCGCGGGAGAACTGCGACGAGCTGGCCGTCGATCCGGACGGACCTGCGCAATGCTGGCGCGAATGTGGTGAACGAACCAGCGGTTACCGACGGGAACATCGTGACGAGCCGCAATCCCGAGGATGTCGACGCCTTCACGGCCGCCATCATCGACCTTGTCGAGGATGCTCCGTCCGTGAGTGACATCCGCAACCCAAAAGAGGTGCCCGCCTAACTCGCTGGCAAGGATTGGCTGCTAGTGCGCGCTTATGCGGGGGCGTAAACACGAGCGGATCGAGGCAGCGGTAGATCGGGCGGCCGCGGCGGTTTTTGGAGCGGCGGCCGGGTTCGCGGGGTTCACTGGATTGCGGCCGCTACTGCTTGAGCCGCAGCTGAGCATTGCCGCGGCGGCTTCAGGTGGACTCGCATTTCTCCTCTGTGTCGGCCTGTTGCGCCGTGTTTCGGCGGAACGTCCCAGGTTTCAGATTCCGGTCTTCGAGCTGCCCGTTCTGGATCTTGCCGACGTCGGCGAGCTTCTTCTCACAGAAGCGGTCGAGCTCGTGTTGACCGATGCCGACCGTCTTCAAACAGCGGCGACGCAGTCCACGGAAGATGAGCTGATTCTGGACGACATCCTCGCGAAGCTCGGGCCGGACTCGCGGGTGGTGCGGCTTTTCGACCGTGCCGCCATGCCGACGGCGGGCGAATTGAATGCCCGGATCGAACGGCACTTGCGCGGCGACGCGGCCGCCGTACCACCACCCGCGATCGAACCCGCGGATGCGTCGCAAGCGCTCCATGAGGCGCTCGCCGAGCTTCGCCGCTCCCTGCGCTAGATCGTTCGCTGATCGTCAGCGCTTCAATGGTGATGCTTGTCGAGCCGTCGCTCGCGCGCTCAGGCTTCCCGAACGCCGCGACGTCGGCGACGATCTGTTTGGCAATGCTAAATTCCGCATCTTCCAGGCTGCCCCACATTCGGTTCACGGTCTCCTTGGGCTGCGAACTTACCACGGGAGGCGGAGCTGGTGGCGCTCCCCCGCGAAAGTAAAGCGATTGCCAGTCCGTTGACGAGACATCGGTAAGCAAAGTCCTATCGCGATGAACGCCTGTGCGAGCGATCAACGCTTCAGCAGCCTCAAGGCTGCGGCCGATAAGGGAAGCCGGTTCATTGTGCCCGCAGCCTCCAGATATGCGCGAACGCGCGCGATGGTTGTCGGTCGCGCATCGCGTCCATTGCGCAAGTCGAAGACGAAGCGCGGATCTCCAACGGCTTCTCTGCGAAAAACGGGTTGGAGCGACGTCGCTCTGGCGCAGATACTTCTCGACGTCTTTGAACAAATACACTGTTCAATCCTCACTCTCACCCAACGACTCGGCACATTGTCCATTCCCAACCCAATTCCTACTTGTCTAGGCATTTACCTATCGTTATGAGGCATCGATGTTGTCAGATCCTCGCGCCGTCCTTAAGCGTCTATGTGCCGAGCGCGGGGAGGACTTTGCCGGTCTCTCTCGGATGCTCGGGCGCAATCCAGCCTACATCCAGCAGTTCGTCCGACGCGGCGTTCCGAAGCGGCTCAAGGAGGAGGAGCGACGCAAGCTTGCGCGCTATTTCTCGATCTCCGAAGCGATCTTGGGCGGGCCGCCGGAAGAGTTGCGTGCGCCAGACGGCCTGGTCAGCATAAAGCGCCATCCCGTGTTCGCATCGGCGGGGCCGGGGGCAATCGTGAACGCGGAGCTCGGCAAGGCCTATTTTGGCTTCGACGAGAGGTGGCTGAAGGCGCTGACGCCAACGCCGGCCGCGAATCTATCGATCGTACGGGTCGAGGGCGATTCGATGTCACCGACACTCAACGACGGGGACGACATCCTGGTCGATCTCGGTGATGCCGGTGAGCGGTTGCGCGACGGGATTTACGTCCTGCGTGCTGATGACGCTCTGGTTGTTAAGCGGCTTGCACTCAGTCCGATGGGGCGCCGGGTGACCGTCCAATCCGACAATTCCGCCTATCCTGACTGGCCGGATTGCGGGCTGGACAAGATCCACTGCATTGGCCGCGTGATCTGGTCGGGGCGGAAGGTCGTCTAGCCGCGGCGTCGGCTGTCGATCAGCCAAAGCGCCACGGCCAGAGATGTGCCGATCGCGAGTCCGATGAGCACGCCCTTCATCGGATTGCCGATGGCAAGGCCGAACGGAAAACCGGCGAGAAGGAACAAGGTCAGAAAGCAGCCGCCGGCTCGAGTGGTGTTTCGCATCGCCGCCGCCATGCACGGAGCCGCCGAACATGGTCAACGGACCGTTGACGACATTTGTCCGCAGTCGGGAAACGGGAGGCGGATTAATGGGACGCCATGAACAACACGCCATTCATCCACGGCCGCACCGCGCTGGCGGACGCTGCCGACCTCATGGACCGTTTTGGCGATGACGCCGGCTACGAGGCGGCGGCCCGGGCGGAGCGCAGCCGTGACGACGGCAATGTGGCGCGCTTCTGCCACTGGCGGCACATCGAACGGGTGATCGCGACCTTAAGCAGCGACGAAGTCTGCGGCTCGATTCACTGAAGGTTTGAATTAAAGGCAGGCTAGCCGGTTTCGTCCGGCTTCGGACTGGCGCCGTTCAGGAGCGCTGGTTAAGGCTGTACGTAGATGACCGGGCGGGGATCAGTGGGGTGGGCCGCACGGCTGCTGTGCGGCGCCGGAACCTTGGCGCTCGCTTGCTCCCCGGCGACTGGTCAGACTGCAGCCCCGCCGACCCCCGCGCCGGCGCAGCCGCCCGATGCAGCGGAACTGGATCCGAGCGCGCCGCTTGCACCGATGCCCGACCTGGGCGTCGATTGGCCCGACCTCAAGGCCAAGGACTCGAACCTTCCTTCGGCCACCGCCCAGCCTGCTAGGGTTGAGCCGGCGACCTCATCAGCGACGAGCGACGGAACGAGCCAGGTCCGCTATAGCTGGGCGATCGAAGGGCTCTCGGGCGTCAGCGATGCCGAAGGCCTGCTGAAGTCCTTCAAAGCGCAATCTGCGCTCGAGACCGATCGCAAGAAGGCGGCGAATGCGGCGCAGATCGCGCGCCGTTCAAGCGCGGACGCCGACCTGCTGGCGCAATTGTTACGGAGCCAAGGCTACTACGATGCTGTCGTGGAGCCACGCAGTGACCGGAGCGCGGATGGTTTGCAGGTGGTGCTCGCGGCGGATCCTGGCGAGCAATACCGCTTCGCGTCGGTCGAGCTTCCCGGTCTTTCTGCTGCAGGTGCGGACGCCGAGAAGCTTCGCAACGCCTTCGGCGTCAAAGCCGGCGATCCCGTCGTCGCTCAGGACGTAATCGACGCAGGCGCGGCACTGACGAACGCGCTGGGACAGCAGGGCTTCGCCACCGCCGAGGTCGGCGAGCAGCAGGTCGAGATCAATCACCAGACGCGCCTCGCGACACTGATTCTACCCGTGAACACCGGTCCGGTCGCGCGTTTCGGCAACATCCGCGTCAGCGGGAATCCGCCGTTCAGCACCCAGCACCTAGGCATCATCGCCAGGTTCAAACGAGGCGATGTCTACGAACGTTCGAAGATCGATGATCTCCGCCGCGCGCTTATCGCGACGAGCCTCGTGGCTTCGTCAGACATCCAGCTGGTCCCCGTCAACGGTGGGCGCACGGTCGATGTCGCGGTTCGGCTGGAGCCTGCGCCGCGGCATACGATCGCCGGAGAGCTTGGGTATGGCACGGGGCAGGGCATCCGCGCCGAAGTCAGCTGGACGGACCGGAATTTCTTCAATCCGGAAGGCGCGCTCACCTTGCGCGGGGTTGCTGGCACCAAGGAGCAGCTGGCGGCGGTTCAGTTCCGCCGCAGCAATTTCCTGCAGCGCGATCAGGTGCTGAACCTTCTGGCTTCGGCAGGGCATCAGAAGTTCGATGCTTATGAAGCGAAGACGGTTCAGCTCTCCGGCAATATCGAGCGGCAGAGCAACTTTATCTGGCACAAGAAATGGGCGTGGAGTTACGGCGCTCAGATCCTTGGCACCGACGAGTTGGGCGCCTTCGATCGGACGGGCATCAAGCAAACGCGGAAATTCCTGATCGGGGCGCTGCCGCTCAGTCTCGGATTCGACGAGAGCGATAGCCTCCTCGATCCGACGCGCGGTTTCCGTCTGAGCGGTTTCCTGAGCCCCGAACTCTCGGCCCACGGCGGCGAGTTCCCTTATGCCCGCGTGCAAATCGACGCGAGCACGTATCATCGGGTTTCCGACCAGGTCGTCGCAGCGGGCAGGATCAGGGTCGGCACGATCGTGGGCGCATCCGCCTTCGACATCGCGCCATCGCGCCGCTTCTACGCCGGCGGCGGCGGGTCGGTGCGCGGCTATGGCTACCAGCAGCTTGGGCCCAAGGATGCGGACGGCGATCCGATCGGTGGCCGCGGTCTCGCCGAATTCGCGCTCGAGGCGCGCATTCGCCTCAATCAGTTCGGCGGTAACTGGGGCGTGGTGCCCTTCTTTGACGGCGGCTCGCTAACGACCAAGACGATACCGGGCTCCGGCATGTGGCGTTTTGGAGCGGGCGTCGGGGCGCGATATTATTCAAGCTTCGGTCCTATTCGCATCGACCTTGGCGTGCCTCTCAACCGGCAGAAGGGTGATGGTCCGGTTGCCGTGACGGTCTCGCTCGGGCAGGCGTTCTGACGATGGCGGAGATCGCCATCACGGATGACGGCGCGGCGCCTCCATCGCCGCGGCGGCTCCGAGCGGACTGGAAATGGCGGCTTCTGAATGAGCTGTTCGCGCTGTTCCTCGCGTTCCTGTTCCTGCTTGCCGGCGCATTGGTACTGCTCGATAGCGCGCCAGGTCACCGCTTCATCGTCGATCGCATCAGCGGGCTCGAGACTGCAACGGGTTTGAAAATTCGCATTGGTCGGATCGACGGATCGATCTTCGGCAAGTCGCAGTTGAGGAACGTCGCAGTCTCCGACAGGCAGGGCGTCTTCCTCACTTCGCCCAACATCAAGCTGGATTGGGCTCCAGGCGCGTGGCTCGCCAACAAGCTGTCGATCGACAGCATCACGGCCGACCGCGTGAGCCTCATTCGGCTGCCGAAGCTCAAGCCTAGCACCAGCAAGGGACCGATCCTTCCCGGCTTCGACATCCACATCGGGGAACTTCGCATCGATCGTCTGGACCTGAGCCCAGCAATCGGCGGGCAGGCGCGCAGCGGGAGCGTCCGGGGCAGGGCCGATGTCCACAAAGGCCGCGCTTTGGTCGAACTAGCCGCCGCCATGAACAATGGCGGCGACAAGATCAGCTTCAAGCTCGATGCCGAGCCCGACCGCAACAAGTTCGACGTCGGCGCTCATGTGGCGTCGCCTGCAAACGGGCTTGTCCCGACGATGGTCGGTACGAAGCGGGCCATCAATTTCGACATCGCCGGCAAGGGCAGCTGGACGCGCTGGCGCGGCAATGCCGCAGTTGATCTTTCGGGCCGCCCCGTGGCGCGGCTCGCGCTAGGTGTCGACAGCGGCCGCTACCAGCTGGAGGGTAAGGCGGCGCCCGCGCCGTTCCTGACCGGCAAGCTGCAACGGCTGACCGCCCCGGTCGTCAACATCAGGGGAGCCGCGACGCTGAAGGATCGCGTACTCGATGGTCAGCTTGTCGCCTCAACGATCGAGTTGCGCGCAGTTGCAAGAGGCGCGCTCAACCTTGGCACCAATCGATACCGTGGAATGCGTGTGGGGGTGGATTTGCTGAAGCCATCGGCGCTGTTCCCCAACATGACCGGCAAGAACGTGCGGATGGTTTGGACGTTGGACGGGGCCTTTGCGACCGCCGATTATTCGTACCGGTTGACGTCGAACCAAGTGCAGTTCGATGAGACGGGTTTCGACGATCTCCGCGCGGAGGGGCGTGGCCGGCTGAGCGGTTGGCCGATGCGCGTGCCAATCCGGCTTAGCGCTCGCAACATCACCGGAATTGGCGACGTCGCCGGCGCGATGCTCGGCAATCCGAAAATCGAGGGCTGGCTCAACATCACGCCCAAGCTGGTGCGCGGCGACAATCTTCGTCTGTCGAGCGCGAAGTGGAACGGCAAGCTGTCGCTGCTCATCGATCTGGTGACGGGCCGCTTCGACCTGACCTTGTCGGGAGCGATGCAGCGGTACCTGATTCCGGGTCTCGGCATCGTCGACGTCGTGACCGACCTCCACGTCGTGCCCGGTCCGAATAACAAGGGCTCGCATGTCGTCGGCACCGCCAAGGCGTGGGTCCGCCGTCTCGACAACAGCTTCTTCCGAGAACTCGCCGGCGGCTTGCCTTCACTCACGACGAACCTGGAACGCGGCAACGACGGGATCGTCCATTTCACCAACCTGCAGCTCTATTCGCCGAAGCTCAGATTGTCGGGCGCGGGGCAGCGCTTCCGGGACGGCACCTTCCACATCGGCGCATCGGGGCGGCAAGCGAAATACGGCACGGTAAAGTTGACGCTCGACGGGCACATCGAGCGACCGAAGCTCGATATCTTTCTCGATCAGCCGAATGATTCGCTTGGCCTCAGAACCGTTCGGCTGCTGCTCGATCCGACCGCCGCCGGTTTCAACTATCGTGCAAGTGGCGGATCGAGGCTTGGGCCCTTCACCAGCAACGGCCGGATCCTGCTTCCGCATGGTGGAACAACGATCATTTCGATTGCATCGCTTGATGCTGGGGGTGCGCATGCGAGCGGCGGTTTGCGGTCGGAGCCGGGCGGATTCACCGGACGCCTGACGCTTGCCGGTGGCACGCTTGGCGGAACGCTCGATTTCTCACCGGTACCTAGTGCGCAGCGCATCGATGCGCACCTGGTCGCGACGAATGCGAACTTCCCGGGCGCCTTCGGCGTCCGGAGCGGACGCGCCGACGGCATCATCGTTCTTGCTGACCAGCAGACGACGATCGACGGCACGATGGACGCGCACGGCATTACGGCGGCTGGCGTTTCCCTTGCGCGGCTGACTGCAAATGCAAGGCTGATCAACGGCAGTGGACAGGTTCGCGCTGCATTTGCAGGTCGCAGGGGCGCGGCATTTGCCTTCTCGACGCTCGCAGATGTCACGCCCGACGAGATCCATGTCACCGGCAACGGTCGTATCGAGAACCGGCCGTTGGTGCTCCGCCAGGCGGCTGTGCTCACCCGCTCGGGCGACGGTTGGCAACTTGCACCGACGAACCTGAGTTTCGGCGGCGGCACGGCGATCGTGTCGGGGCGCAGCGGATCCCGTCCCGAAGTCCATGCTCAGGTCCAGAGCATGCCGCTCGAAGTTCTCGACATCGCCTGGCCCAAGCTCGATCTGTCGGGCTCGGCGAGCGGGCGTGTCGACTATGCGTGGAAGGGCAATCGGGCCGGACGCATCGACCTGAAGGTGCGGGGTCTGAGCCACGCCGGCCTGGTGCTCGCCTCGAAGCCGGTCGACGCGGGCGTCGCCGCGATCGTCAACGGCAACCAGGCCGCCATGCGCGCGGTTGCGGCGAGTGACGGGGCTGTCATCGGGCGGGCACAGGCTCGCTTCGCGCCGCTCGGTCCGGGATCTTTGTTCGATGAGTTAGTGAAGGCGCCGCTGTTCGCGCAGCTGCGCTACGCGGGCCCGGCGGACACCTTGTGGCGTCTTACCGGCAGCGAGACGATCGATATCTCCGGGCCGCTCGCGATTGGTGCCGACATTGGCGGCAGCTTCGCCAATCCCGTCATTCGCGGGTCACTGCGTACGCAGAATGCTCGGCTCGAAAGTCCGGTCACAGGCATGGTCGTCGAGAAACTCGCGACGCAGGCGCGGTTCTCCGGACCGCAGTTGATCTTCAGCGAGCTTTCGGGCGCGACGTCTGGTGGCGGATCCATCTCCGGAAACGGCACGATAACCTTCAGCGGTGCCCGGACAGCGCTCAATCTGAGTTTCAACGCGACCCAGGCGCTGCTGCTCAACCGCGACGACGTGGCCGCGCGCGTCACCGGTCCTGTTCAGATCCGCTCGGATGGCCAGACCGGCACGATCTCGGGCGACCTCAAGCTCAACAAGGGCAAATTCCAGCTTGGCCGTGCCAGCGCGGCGGCGGCGGTTCCGCAGCTCAATGTGCGCGAGGTTGGGCTCGATGCTGAAGATGTGATTGAGCCGAAGGACCTCCATCCGTGGCGGCTCAAACTGAAGGTAAAGGGTAGCGATGTGCAGGTCACGGGTCTCGGCATCAACAGCCGGTGGACCACGAACCTGCAGGTCGGCGGCTTTGCCGACTCACCGAGCTTTACCGGCCGCGCGGACCTTGTGCAGGGCAATTACGATTTCGCAGGCCGCATCTTCCGGCTCGATCGCGGCGTTATCAGGTTCCAGGGCGAAAGCCCGCCGAATCCGCTGCTCGACATCCATGCCCAAGCGAACGTTCAGAGCTTGAGCGCGAGCGTGAACGTCGGCGGTACGGGCCTGAAGCCTGAGATCACTTTCTCGAGCATCCCTGCCATGGCTCAGGACGAGCTGCTTTCGCGCATTCTGTTCGGCACTTCGATCACCAATCTGTCGGCACCCGAAGCACTGCAGCTTGCTTCCGCGGTCGCGGCCCTGCGGTCAGGCTCCGGCAGCCTCGATCCGATCAACGCGCTGCGAAGGGCGATCGGGCTCGATCGCTTGCGCATCGTTCCGGCGGACGTTGCAACGGGCCAGAAGACGGCGATCGCTGCCGGCAAATACATAACGCGCAAGCTGTTCGTCGAAGTCGTGACCGACGGGCAGGGCTATTCCGCGACGCAGGTTGAATTCCAGATGACACGCTGGCTGTCGCTCCTTTCCACGGTGTCGACGATCGGGCGCACAAGTGCGAGCGTTCGCGTGTCGAAGGATTATTGACGCTGGCCTTTGCGGCGGCGAAAGCTGGCGGCAAGGGGAGGGAATTCATGGCAAATTGGGCATTCCGCAAGACGGTCGTCGCGCATGACGAAATGCCGGAGGAACATCGGCTCAAGAAGTCGCTCTCATGGCCGCATCTCGTCGCTTTGGGCGTCGGCGCGATCGTCGGAACAGGCATCCTGACGCTGATCGGCGTGGGCGCCGGCAAGGCGGGGCCAGCTGTCATCCTGTCTTTTGCGATCGCCGGCGTCATCTGCGCCTGTGCGTCGCTGGCCTATGCTGAAGTTGCTACGATGATCCCCGCGTCCGGATCGGCTTACACTTATTCCTACGTGGTCTTTGGCGAGTTGCTAGCCTGGATGGTCGGTGTCGCGTTGATCCTCGAATACACTCTAGTGGTCAGTGCCGTCGCGGTCGGCTGGTCGGGCTACGCATCGGGGTTCCTCAATGCGGTCGGGGTCGGCTTACCGAACGCACTCGTACAAGGGCCTGAGCTTGGCGGTGTCGTGAACTTGCCGGCGATCTTCATCATCTGGGTCGTTGCCGGGCTGCTGATCGCGGGAACTCGCGAGAGCGCAACGATCAACGCCATTCTCGTTGTGATCAAATTGTTGGCCTTGGCTTTGTTCATCGCGGTCGCACTGCCGGTGTTCGACTCGTCGCACTTCCATCCTTTCATGCCGTTTGGTTTCCAGCGGAACGGGCCGGCCGGAAGTGAGGTTGGCGTGATGGCCGCGGCGGCAATCATCTTCTTCGCCTTTTACGGTTTCGATGCCATCGCGACCGCCGCGGAAGAGGCGAAGAACCCGGGCCGCGATCTCGCGATCGGCATCGTCGGTTCGATGTTCGTCTGCGTCCTGATCTACATGGTGGTTGCAGCGGCAGCGATTGGCGCCGTCGCCTACACTGGCTTCGCGAGCAGCGCCGAACCACTGGCCCTGATCCTTCGCGATATTGGCCAGCCGTTGGCCGCGAAGATACTCGGCGCTTCGGCGGTGATTGCGCTCCCGACGGTGATCCTCGCCTTCTTCTACGGGCAGAGCCGGATCTTCTTCACTGTCGCTCGCGATGGGCTTCTCCCAAGCAAGCTGGCGCGGGTGTCGCGTCGAGGAACGCCCGTCAGGATCACCGTTTTCACCGCGATCGTGACTTCGATTTTCGCGGGACTGATCCCGCTAGCCGCGATCGCGGCGTTGGCCAACGCCGGGACGCTCGCCGCCTTCATCTCAGTCTGCGCAGCCATGCTCGTGCTGCGTCGCCGCGAACCCCACCGTGAGCGCAAGTTCCGCGCGCCAGCCGCGACGCTGGTCGGAATCGTCGGAATCCTCGGCTGCCTGTACCTTTTCTTCAGTCTGCCCAACCGCACGCAGATCTTCTTCGTCACTGCGCAGGCGATCGGCATCGTCCTGTATTTCATCTACGGCGGGCGCGCGGCAGCGAAGGCGCGCGGCGCGGCTCGTGCCTGAGGCCGCGGGCGACAAGCCCAGGCACATCTTACGCAACATCCTCGGCGGTTCGGCCGGCAACCTCGTCGAGTGGTTCGACTGGTACGTCTATTCCGCTTTCGCGCTGTACTTTGCGCCCGTTTTTTTCCCGAAAGGCGATCAGACGGCGCAGCTGCTCCAGACTGCCGGCGTATTCGCGGTGGGCTTCTTCATGCGGCCGATCGGCGCGTGGCTGATGGGCGTCTACGCCGACCACCGCGGTCGCAAGGCAGGGCTGACCTTGTCGGTGTCGCTGATGTGCGTGGGTTCGCTGATGATCGCGTTGTCGCCGACCTACGCGCAGGCGGGACTGCTATCGCCCGCGACGCTGGTCCTCGCCCGGATCATTCAAGGGCTGAGCCTCGGCGGCGAATATGGATCGAGCGCCACTTACATGTCGGAAATGGCTGACCGCGATCGCCGCGGTTTCTGGTCGAGCTTTCTGTATGTGACGATCATCGGCGGACAGTTGACGGCGCTGGCCCTGCTCGTGTTTCTCCAGGCGACCTTTGGCGAGGCAGCGATGCATTCCTGGGGATGGCGCGTTGGCTTTGTCGTTGGTGCGCTTCTCGCCATCGTCGTGTTCTTTATCCGCCGTCGCCTTGATGAGACCCAAAGCTATGAGCGGGTCGCCGCGCGAAAGGACCGGCGCCGGTCCAACGTCGTCACGCTCTTCCGCGATCACCCGCGCGAAGCGCTGCTGGTGATCGGCATCACGGCCGGCGGCACGGCTTCCTTCTACGCTTACACGATCTACCTCCAGAAGTTCCTCGCCAACACGAGCGGCTTCGACAAGGCGACGGCATCGCAAATCATGACCGTCGCTTTGACGATCATGCTGCTCCTTCAGCCGGTGGCAGGAAGGCTTTCTGACTTTGTCGGCAGGCGACCGCTGATGATCGGTTTCGGCATCTGCGGTACGTTGTTCACCTATCCGATCTTCGCGGCACTCGCCCATACGCACGAGGTCTCTGCCGCATTCGCACTGGTGATGGCCGCGCTCGTGATGGTGACCGGCTACACGTCGATCAACGCCATCGTGAAGGCCGAGCTGTTTCCCGCGGACATCCGCGCGCTTGGCGTCGCGCTGCCTTACGCGCTGGCGAACACGATCTTCGGAGGCACGGCCGAGTATATCGCGCTGTGGCTCAAGGATATCGGGCACGAGCCCTGGTTCTACATCTACATTTCACTTCTTTGTGCGATCTACCTGGTCGCGTGTCTGATGATGCGCGAGACGAAGACGACCAGCAGGATCGAGGAAGACTGATGGACATGGCGAGGCTGAAGCCGGCGGGAACGACTGGTTGGCGCGGCGTGGCGGGGATCGACCTCGACATCGTTATCCTGCTGGTCTTCACGCTGATCGTGCCTTTCGCGCTCGGCACTAGCACCCGCATCTACAATGACGGCGATGTCAGTTGGCACGTCGCCGCCGGGCAGTGGATGATCGTGCACGGCCGAGTGCCCTTTACCGATCCTTTCTCCTTCTCGGCTGCGGGCAAGCCGTGGGTCGCCCACGAGTGGCTGTCCGAAGTGGTGATGGGTGCGGCATACAGTCTTGCCGGGTTCGCTGGCCTTGCGGCACTCGTTGTCACCGCATTGTCGGCGATGATGTTGATCCTTTGGCTCGAACTCAGCCGTTGGATGCGGCCGTTGATCACGGGCGCGGTGTTGATGGCGGTCGCCGTCACCATCATCCCGTTCCTGCTCGCGAGGCCGATGGTTCTGACCTGGCCGTTCCTCGCATTCTGGACCGTGCAGATGATGCGTGCGCGCGAGGGGGCTCAAGCGCCGCCGTTATGGCTCGCGGCGGTGATGCTCGTGTGGGCCAATTGTCATGCGAGCTTTTCGCTCGGACTTCTGCTGATTGGTCCTTTCGCCTTGGAGGCGCTGCTCGAGGAGCCGGACAAGAAGCGCGTGATCGTCGGTTGGGGCGGGTTTGGCCTGCTGTGCGTCGCGGCGTGTCTGGTGAACCCTAATACGTACACCACGCTGCTGATGCCGATCGGCGCCTTCACCGACAAGAACATCACGCTGATCCAGGAATTCAAACCGACCGACATGAGCTTCACGCCGGGCTTCGAGTCCGCGCTGCTGCTCCTGCTGGCGCTCTGTTTGGGGCGCGGTGCGATCATGAAACCGTTCAGGCTTCTTGCGTTGCTCGGGCTCTTGCATCTCGCGTTTCAGCACATGCGGCATCAGGTACTCTTTATGATCGTCGCAGCCCTCCTGATCGCGCCGAGCCTTCCGCGAGAGGTCGAAGCTGATCAGACATCGTCAGAGCGCTCCGCCGGTGCGCGTTACCTCCGCATCGCTGCGGCAGCCTTTGTTCTGCTCATCGGCTTCACGCTTGCTCGCCCTGTGTCGCCGCCCGACTCCATCGTTAACCCAACCAGGGCGATCGCGGCCGTGCCCGCGAGCCTTCGTGATCAGCCCGTGCTCAACAGCTACAGCTTCGGCGGTCCACTGATCCTGCACGGGATCAAGCCGTTCATTGATGGCCGCACCGACGTTTATGGAAGCTCGTTCGTCCTGGACTACCACAGTATTCTCGATGGCGACCCACGCGCGCTCGAAGAGGCGCAAAGGCGCTACAACTTCCGATGGGCGCTTATTGCGATGGACGACCAGAGAATGCTGCGCCTTATTTCCCGCACACCCGGTTGGCACGCGATACGGGCCGATAAGAACGCAGTGACCCTCGTGCACGACTGACGAGGCGCCGAATCGCGCGCCGCCGCTTCGCGCTCGTCAATTCGGTTTCTCAGGTGAAACGCGAAGCCGATGGAGAGCTGTGGGAGGTGGGAAGGGCGCCCTCCACCGGCGTCACGATAGCAGCTCGATTACGCCTGCTGCCTCAGGACGAATAATACATGTCAAACTCGACAGGGCTAGGGGTCGTTTCCCAACGCATGACTTCTTCCCACTTCAGCTCGATGTAGGAATCGATCTGATCATCGCTGAAGACGTCGCCACGAGTAAGGAACGCGCGATCGTTCTGGAGCGATACCAGCGCCTCTCGGAGCGAACCGCACACCGTCGGAACATTGACCAGCTCCTGCGGCGGCAGATCGTAGAGGTTCTTGTCCATCGGATCGCCCGGATGGATCCGGTTCTGGATGCCGTCGAGACCGGCCATCATGATCGCCGAATAAGCGAGATACGGATTCGCCATTGCGTCCGGGAAACGGAACTCGACTCGCTTCGCCTTTTCGCCCGCGCCGTACGGGATGCGGCAAGAGGCGGAGCGGTTGCGGCTTGAATAGGCGAGCAACACCGGCGCTTCGAACCCCGGAACCAGGCGCTTGTAGCTGTTGGTGGTCGGGTTCGTGAACGCGTTCAATGCCCGCGCGTGCTTGATCACGCCGCCGATGAAATAGAGCGCCATCTCGCTGAGGCCGGCATAGCCGTTGCCCGCGAACAAAGGCTTGCCGCCCTTCCAGATCGACATGTGGGTATGCATGCCGCTGCCGTTATCCTGCGCGATCGGCTTGGGCATGAAGGTCGCCGTCTTGCCGTAGGCATGCGCGACCATATGCACGACGTACTTGTAGATCTGCATGCGGTCGGCGGTCTCGACCAGTCCGCCATAGGTCAGACCGAGCTCGTGCTGCGCGGCGGCGACTTCGTGATGGTGCTTGTCCATCGGCAGGCCCATCTCGAGCATGGTCGAGACCATCTCGCCGCGAATGTCGCCTGCGCTGTCTACTGGAGCGACCGGGAAGTAGCCGCCCTTCGCGCGGGGGCGGTGACCGAGATTGCCGCCTTCATATTCGCGGCCCGTGTTGGTCGGCAGCTCGATGTCGTCGATGCGATAGGAGCTGACGTTGTAGCCATCCTCGAAGCGGACGTCGTCGAACATGAAGAACTCGGCTTCCGGGCCGACGAACACAGTGTCACCGATGCCGGTGGCCTTGAGATAGGCCTCGGCGCGCGTGGCGGTCGAGCGGGGATCGCGCCCGTAGAGCTCGCCGGTCGAGGGCTCGACCACATTGCAGAAGAGGACGAGCATAGGTGTCGCGCTGAACGGATCGACGTAGGCGGCGTCGAGGTCCGGCTTCAGGATCATATCGGACTCGTTGATCGCCTTCCAACCAGCGATCGAGCTTCCGTCGAACATGAAGCCGTCGGTCAGCATGTCCTCGTCGATGACCACCGATGCCATCGTCAGGTGCTGCCACTTGCCCTTGGGGTCGGTAAATCGAAGATCGACCCAGTCGATCTCCTCATCCTTGATGCGCGAAAGGATTGTGCCTGCGTCGGTCGCCATAAGTCGTTCCCACTCTCGAAATCGTTGGTGCCCGAACGAACCGGCTCGCCGGCGATAAGCCAGACGACAGCAGCGCGATTCGAGCTTGGGACTTCAGATTCCTCAGGCGAAGCGCAGAGTCAGGAGGCGGGCGAATATTTCACTGGAGAAAGCGCCGAGTGTCTCACCGTGGAACTGTTCCGCCCGCAGATCATTCCGCCGCCGGAGCGGGACGAGGAGGAGAGTTTGTTATGCGTTCCGTTCTGCTTTGGCTGATCGGCATTCCGATCCCCATCATCCTGCTGCTCGCGCTGTGCACGCACCATTTCTGAGCAGTGCGTGCATCCCCACGTAAAAGTGCTGCTGTTAAACTCTCATTAAACGCGATAAATCTTGCGAACCGATCCCCGACACTCCGTCGGCATCGGTAGGCCCGCTCTCGCTGGCGCAGGGGCGGGCCTTTCGGTTCTCAAGCCGCCAGCCGGGCCCCGCTGTAGACCGAGTCCTCGAGCGTCCTGCCGGCGCCCAGCGCGACGCAACTCATTGGGTCGTCGGCAACACGGACTGGCAGACCCGTCTCATCGGCGATCACCTGGCTGAGTTCGCGCAGGAGCGATCCTCCGCCTGTCATCGTGATGCCCTGGTCGATCACGTCGGCCGCGATTTCCGGCTGGGTATGCTCCAGCGCTGCGCGCACGACCTCGACGATGTGGTTGACCGGCTCCGCAAGCGCTTCGGCCACCTGTGACTGGTTGAGCGTAATCTCGCCCGGAACACCGCGTGTGACGTCGCGACCGCGCACGTGACAGACCAAGCCGTTGCCGTCGATCGGAGGACGGGCCACGCCGATCTCCAGCTTGACCCGCTCGGCGGTACCTTCGCCGATGAGGAGGTTGAAGTTGCGCCGCACATAGGCGCTGATCGCCTCGTCCATTTTGTCGCCACCGGTTCGCGCGGAGCGGCAATAAGCGAGACCCTGGAGCGAGATCACGCCGACTTCGGTCGTCCCGCCGCCGATGTCGACGACCATCGATCCGATCGGTTCAGTGACGGGGAGGCCTGCACCGATGGCGGCGGCCATTGGCTCCTCAATCAGGGAAACCGTGCTTGCGCCGGCGTTGCTGACCGCATCGCGGATCGCCCGCCGCTCAACACTGGTGGCGCCCGAAGGAACGCAGATGACGACCTCCGGTCCGCGTGAGAAGCGGCTCGGCCCACCATGCGCCTTGCGGATGAAATGCTTGATCATTTCCTCGGCGACTTCGAGGTCGGCGATAACCCCGTTCCGCAAAGGACGGATGGTCCGCAGATTGTCGGGAGTTTTGCCGAGCATCAGCTTCGCGTCGTCACCGACCGCGCGAACGCTGCGGACACCGTTGATGGTCTCCATCGCGACGACCGACGGTTCGCTGGTCACGATGCCAACGCCGCTCAAATAAACGACCGTATTTGCCGTGCCGAGATCGATTGCGATGTCGCGCGGCGCAAAATTGAACAATGAACGCACTGGTCCCCGCCCCGAATATAATGGTGGAAAAAGCCCCCGCTAATGAGGAGCTTACGCCGACGCGCAGGAAAGGCACTACGCCCGAGGCGGGTAAACTGCAGTGAGTTGTTTTCGCGGGCCGAACCGAGTGCGTGGTTAACTGCCGGTAACCTGCGGCGTTAATCGAACACGATTGGGGGACCGTCCCAGTGCTTCACCTTATGCTCGCCTTATCAATGCTCTATCGGCTGTCCGGGTTCCCATTGGGTGGCCTGCGCGAGCGCTGCGACATCGTGGCCGCAAAGAACTCGCGGCGATGCTCTATATGACCGCTGACGCGGTCCATGAAGTAGAGCCGGTGTCCGGCCATCTAAGCGACCCGGATTTCGACTCGAATATGACTTCAATTCGGTGCCGTTACGATTGATACGCATCAGGAGTTCGCAATTTGCTGCGGTTACGAGCTCGCCCACTCATTCGCCTTGTCGACGATTGTGAGCTCCCTCAACAATGCGTCGACGTTGCGCGTAAGCTCGGGCAGGAAGCTGACCTGGTGCCGCGCCCCGCGATAAGATTCGGCCATCAGGATCGCGTCAATGAGGATCGGCACGACGAGGCTTTCCGGATCGTCGAGCTCCACCAGTCCGCGCAGCCGTTCGAGCGCCTTGCGCCTCGCGGCGTCGGGATTGGAAAGGGCTTCGGTTCGCCCGATGAACCAGGTCATGACGCTCACTCCTGTCGATATTTGGCTGAAGCATATCTGACACATGGCCGCGGAGAAGTTCGGGCGGGCGCGGCTATGGGGCGGTTGGGCGAATGAGCGCGCAAGCTTCTGCCCCTTGGCAGTGCTGAAAGCGCTCGCTATCAGGCCCGCCAATCGCGCCGGGCACAGTCCGGTGTGACGTCGCTCACGTGCCTTTCGGCACAGACAAAATTCGCGTCAAAAGGGGAAGCATGGCCACCAAGGCTACGTCCGCTGAGGTCAACGACACCACAGGGCCAGAAGAAGGAGTGCGCCGCCGCGACTTCCTGAACGTCGCCGCAGTCAGCTTCGCGGGCGTCGGCGCAGTCGCCGCGATCGCGCCGCTGATCGTGCAGATGTCGCCGTCCGCGGACGTTCTTGCGATGGCGACCACAGAGGTCGACATTTCGAAGATCCAGCCGGGGCAGGGGATCAAGACCAGCTGGCGCAAGCAGCCGGTGTTCATCCGCAACCTGATGCCAAAGGAAATCGCCGAGGCGAACGCGGTGCCGCTTTCGGACCTTCGCGATCCGCAGACGCTGGCGGAACGCACCAAGCCCGGCAAGACGAATTGGCTCATCACCCTTGGCGTCTGCACCCATCTCGGCTGCGTGCCGCTCGGCATCGGCGAGGGTGAGAACCGCGGGCCGTTCGGCGGCTATTTCTGCCCGTGCCACGGCTCGGCTTACGACACGGCGGCGCGAATTCGGCAGGGGCCGGCGCCGAAGAACCTGACGGTTCCGGATTACAAGTTCCTGTCGGCAACGACGGTCCAGATCGGTTGAGGGGCTAAAGACAGATGAGTTTCTCCTGGGCGAAGCCCTATGAACCCAAGCACCCGGTGATGCGCTGGATCGACGAGCGCCTGCCGCTTCCGCGTGTAGTCTACGGTGCCATCGGCGGCGGTTATCCGGTGCCGCGCAACCTCAATTACTGGTGGAACTTCGGCGTTCTCGCCGGCATCTTCCTGACCATCCAGATCGTGACCGGTATCGTCCTCGCGATGCATTATACGGCTTCGACGGACGGCGCGTTCAACTCCGTCAACCAGCTGATCATGCGCGACGTCAACGCAGGCTGGCTGCTCCGCTACGCACACATGAACGGCGCGAGCTTCTTCTTCCTCGTCACCTACATCCACATTTTCCGTGG
>Ga0308173_10000029_pt1 | contig 44880 bp, 34 predicted proteins | sample PhyPR1_FD_203716 | JGI IMG/M metagenome (GOLD analysis project Ga0308173, IMG submission 203716) | Soil microbial communities from UC Gill Tract Community Farm, Albany, California, United States - DLSLS.P.R1 | ecosystem: Environmental > Terrestrial > Soil > Agricultural land | place: USA... | reverse complement strand
GCCGTCGGGCAACTGTTCCGCTGCGAATCCGGCCCTCTTTAGCCGGTCTACCCGCTCGGAAAACGTGGGAATCTTCTCTTGGGCGCGCCGGAGGAACATACTTTAAGTATACGGGCGCGCAAGAGGCGGAACCATCGCCTTCCGTTGCGCGCGCTTCACAAACCATGCCAAGTTTCGAACCGAAAATTCCGATTGCCGCGATAACAGACGAGTTTTCTCCGCTTCTGGCCGAAGCCATCCCTCCCATGAAAGAGATTGGAATGAGCGCCGCCGAATTGCGTGTTGTCGATGGTAAAAACATTCTCGATCTCTCGCCTGACGAACTGAGGCGGACAAAAGATGCGCTGGATAAAGTGGGATTACCCGTTATCTCCATTGCTTCGCCTATCTTCAAATGCGTTCTCCCGGGTGCGCCGGATCTCGACCTCCGCTTTCATCAGGATGCCTTCGGTTCCAAACACACCTTTGATGATCAGGAGAAGCTGACTGAACGCGCGATTGAGATTGCCCGGTTTTTTGGGTGCCGCATCATTCGCGTTTTTTCATACTGGCGAACCGTTAAACCGGAGCAGTGCCTCGACGCGATTATAGAAAGCTTCAGCCGTATCGCACTCAGGGCTGAGAAGGACAATCTCATCATCGCTGTCGAGAACGAGCATGCCTGCAACATCGCCACCGCCGCCGAGGCCGCGCGCGTTTTCGATTTTCTGCCTAACCCGAACCTGAAGCTGCTTTGGGACCCGGCGAACGCGCTAATCGCGGGCGAAGACCCATTTCCAGGCGGCTACTCTCTACTGCGCAAGGACCGCATTGTGCACATCCATGCGAAAGACTGCCACATGGAAGGCGATACACCGGTATTTGGTCCGCTTGGCACACGTCGCATTCGTTGGAAAGAGCAGATCGCCGCTCTCCTCGATGACGGATATCAGGGCTTCATCAGCCTCGAAACACATTGGGCTGGGCCAGGCGGAAACAAGCTTGAGGGCAGTCGCATTTGCGGCTGGAACCTGAAGGGCTTAGCTTCTGCTTAAGATTCGGAATCGCCTAAGTGCTTGCCCGGAGCCAGGTAGTGTTTCACATAATCGTAAACAGCATCATGTAGCGGGGTCATCTTCTGCGTGAATCCGGAAGCGCGCAGCTTGTGGATGTGTGCGCACGTGAAATATTGATACTTCTCCCTCATATGTTCCGGCATTTCGATGAACTGGATCTTTGGCGGCCGGCTCAGCGCGTTAAAAATGGCGGTCACAAGGGATAACCAGGTGTTCGGTTCGCCCGAGCCGACGTTATAGAGCCCGCCGCCATCTACGTGTTCGGCAAGGTGAACCGTCGCGGCAGCCGCATCCTTCACGTACAGAAAATCGCGCCGCTGCCCTCCGTCCGGAAACTCCGGCCGGTAGCTCTTAAATAGCGATGCTGTGCCGGTCTCCTGAATCTGGTGAAACGCCTTGTGAACCACGCTGCGCATCTCACCTTTGTGATCTTCGTTCGGGCCGAATACGTTGAAGTATTTCAATCCAGTCATGCGCGGTAGCATGCCGGTGCGATCGGCGTACAGATCGAAGAGGTGCTTCGAATAGCCATACATGTTGAGCGGCCGCAGGCTGTTCAGATCGATCGTTTCGGGCAGGCCTGTTGCAATACCGCCGTAGGTTGCGGCTGAAGAGGCGTAGACAAAGCGCCGCGCTCCATCCAGCGCGAAGTGTGCCAGAGTCTTGGTGTATTCAAAATTGTTGCGAATCAGATAGCTTGCGTCCGTTTCGGTAGTTGAAGAGCACCCGCCCAGATGAAAAATCGTGCTGATGTTTCCGAACAGCGCTGGGGACTCCGCCAGGCGCTTCAGGAAATCGTCCGCTTCCAGGTAATCGGCAAACCGAAGCGGCGTCAGGTTTTTCCACTTCTCATCTTTGCCCAGAAAGTCCGTGACAAGAATATTCGTGAAGCCGCGCCGGTTTAACTCCCAAATGATGGCGCTCCCCACAAAACCAGCGCCGCCGGTAACAAGAATTCTTCCTTTGGAAAGATCGGTCATCTTATGTTCTGTTGACAATCAGCATCGGTATCTTCACATGATGCCGCACTGAGTTGATGGTGGTGCCGAAGACCAGATCCTTTAAGCCGCGGTGGCCGTGCGAGGCCATTACCAGCAGGTCGGGCTTCAGTTCGTGAACCGCCGCGGCAATTTCACGCGCTGGGCTGTTGCCGTGCCGGACCACGGTTTCTACAGCGATGTTCTGCTTGCGCACCGAATCGGCAATGTTCGCAAGGTAGTCCTGGCCTTCGGAGATTTCGGCGGTTGAAGAAAGAGAGCCGAACATGCGGCTGGTAACACCCTCTTCGACATGTAGCAAAATGATCTGTGCATCGTACATGCGGGCGACCGCGAGAGCATTGCCAAGCGCCTCATGATCGGACGGGCTGTGATCGATGGGAACCAGAATGCTTCCATACGCGCGTGAACTCCATACGGGCGGCGCTTCGTCAGAAACGGAGATGGCAACACGCTCGGCGGGCGCGGGCACTCGGCGGAGCCACGGCCAGCAGGTAATCAGAACCAGCAGCGCCACGCAGCCGAGCGCGAGCGCGGCGCAAGCAAACATCACGAGAGGTCGGTAGCCGGCGCTGCTTCCCGCCACCCACCCGCGCATCACATCCCAAGCCAGCCAGACATTCAAAATCACGATGAACGCGGCGCATGCCCAGGAGCCAAGTTGCAGCCACAATCCATTAGCGAACGGGCCCATTCGTTTGCGATCTCCGGTGAAATGAACCAGCGGAATGACTGCGAACGGCAACTGCATGTTAAGGATGACTTGGCTCAGAATGATAAGGCTGTAGGTGCCCGTGTCTCCGGCAAAGTAGATAGTAAGGGCAGCCGGAACGATTGCCAGAGACCGCGTTACGGCACGCCGGAGCCAAGGCTGCATTCGGAAATGCAGAAAGCCTTCCATTACGATTTGTCCGGCCATCGTGCCCGTGAGCGTAGACGATTGGCCGGAACAGAGCAGGGCAGCTCCGAACAGCACGCTTGCCGCGGTCGTGCCCATTAACGGGGACAAAAGCTGATGCGCCTGCTGGATCTCGGTTACGATGATGTGGCGCTTGAAGAATACCGCCGCGGACATTACCAGAATTGCGGCATTCACGAAAAGCGCGGCGTTCAGCGCGATGCTCGAATCCAGCAGGTTGTAGCGGCACGCACTGCGTTTGTCTGCTTCGGTTTCGCCGATGCGGCGTGTTTGAACCAAGGCGGAATGAAGATACAGGTTGTGCGGCATCACCGTAGCTCCAAAAATGGCGACCGCGACATAAAGGCTTTGCGAGTTGAGCCGTGGAATAATTCCGGTCAATACTTCCGGCAGGTCCGGCCGCGCCAAAAAGATTTCAAACGCGAAGCAGCCTGCGATGGTAGCAATCAGCACAAGTACGAAAGCCTCAATGACCCGGATGCCCATCCGCGTAAACCACAACACCAGCAGGGTATCGGCCGCGGTGACCAAAACCCCAATCAGCATGGGCAAATGGAAAAGCAGGTTAAGCCCAATCGCGGCGCCCAGTACCTCGGCAAGATCGCAAGCAACAATTGCCAGCTCACAAAGAATCCATAGGATGTACGCAACGGGCCGGGGATACTCCTCGCGGCAGGCTTGCGCCAGATCGCGGCGTGCAACTACGCCCAATCGCGAACTCAGCGTTTGCAGCAGCAGCGCCATCAGGTTTGATAGCACCAGCACCCAAAGCAATTGGTAGCCGAAGCGCGCGCCGCCTTCCAGATCGGTGGCCCAGTTGCCTGGGTCCATGTACCCGACGCTTACCAGATAGGCAGGGCCGGCAAATGCAAACAGCCGTTGCCAAAAGTGCGGATGCGAGGTCGCGATGCTCTCATGGACTTCGGGCAGGGAATATCCGTGCGAGTCGATTGAGCTCTGCCGAAACATGATCTTACGTTTTCAGTATGGCTGAAGGGCCGTCAACTGCCGCTGCCGTGCGCCGCGATTCAAACGGCCTTGGCTTGGTGGGGAGCAATCCACTTACGCCTCGGGGCATGAGCGTGCTGCACTACCTGCGGTATCAGCAGTAGGGTTTGTTCAATAACTTGAGTCCCGATCGGGGCTGCGCCTATTTCCTCTGCTCGCGCATGAAAATGGCCAGCTCCGCGTCGTTCAGATCGGAAACCGCCCAGTAAGCCATCCCGCCCTGTGTCCAACGCAGCACGTTATAACCGTTAATCGCGAAGCTTTGGGGCTTCGCTCTCTCCTGGGTTGGCCACTCGAACAGGTTGATCGTGTGTTGATGGCGCTTGTATAGCAGCGCGGCTACCGGCCGGCCATCCAGGTAATCCAGGCGGCCACCCAGCAGCGGGAAGCCTTCGCCCGCGAGATCCTTCACACGGGGAGCGAAATCGAGTTTACCGTTAAACCAGGGCTTCACGGTGTGCTGATCGGACGAGGGGACATCCATCAGATGGCCTGCCATCAGGGACCGGACATGGCCTGCTACCACTTCGTGGGCAACTAGTTCTGAAGCGGTAAAAGGCCGCCGCAGAACGGATGTAACTAGAACAGTAAGGACGATCAGTGCGGCCGCGGCAGCCGCAAGCGCCACAAATCGCGAGCTGAAGAACCGCGGTCGATCGGCGGTCGCATGTCCGGTCCGATCGCGTTTCACTGCCCCAATTTTGTTATGAATGCGCGCTTCGAGATCCTCCGGCGCTTCGAAATACTGGCCGCGGGACTGAATCTCTGTATGAAGTCTCTGGTAACCGTCGCAAACCGAACGGCAGATCGCACAACTCCGGAGGTGAGCTTCGATCGTCAGACTTTGGACAGCATCCAGTTCGCCATCGACGGAAGCGTTCAGCAGCAATCGTGCCTCGTCGCAATTCATGCCTGCGCCTCCGTTTGCGCTCCACACAGCCGGCGTTGCAAATTCCTCCGCGCCCGGGCGAGCCGCGACATCACGGTTCCCAGCGGAACCCCAACAACCTGAGCGACCTGCTTATAGGAGAGCCCCTCGAATTCACGCAGGATCAAGACCTCGCGATATTCATACGGCAGAGCGGCAATTTCGTCGTTCAGTAGCTTCGAATCGGCCTTCTCCAGCAAGACGGTCTCGGGATTACACCAGTTTTCCGGAGCATCGTGGATGTTTTCGTCGAATTCCGCCGCCACGCACGCAGGTCGATTTTGCCGGAGCCACGTAAAGCAGGTATTTCGTACGATTGTCAGCAGCCAGGCCCGAGCATCGCAGCCTGCCCGAAAGCTATCAAACGAGCGTAGCGCGCGTAAATAAGACTCTTGCACCACATCTTCCGCATCGTGAGGATTTTGGGTTAGCCAGCGCGCCAGGTTGTATGCCGCATTGAGATAGGGCAAAGCTGTATTTTCAAACTGCTCAAGGCTACCCTTCCTTTGCACGATTACTGAACAGATGTTACAAACAGCCGGAAGGTGTGCAAAAAACTTCAGTCATTCGGGAATAAACTGCCGGCACTCCGGGTATTGGTTAGTGCCGGGCGCGATAAGCGCCAGGGGAAGGGCAAGGAAACAGTTTGTCAGATCGAATCAAAGTAAATATCAGCAAGGACGGCGTCGATCGTCGTGGATTTCTGAAGTGTATGGCTTGGGCCGGAACGGGAATGGTGTGGACGGTAAGCGGAGGCATCCTGGCTTCCAAGGGTCTTTCTCAACAGCCTGCCAGTGCATCCGGCACCGGGTTCAGTTTTGTTCAGATTAGCGACAGCCATATTGGATTCAATAAGGATGCGAACAAAGACGTCACCGGGACTTTGGAGGAAGCAATCCGCAGAATTAATGCTCTGGAGAACGAGCCGGACTTTCTGATTCATACCGGCGACCTGAGCCATCTCTCGAAACCATCGGAGTTTGACTTGCTTGACCAGGTGCTAAAGCAGTCCAGGACTAAAGAAAAGTTCTTCGTCCCGGGCGAACACGACATACTTACCGATAACGGCCGGCAATACCTCCAGCGCTTCGGCAAAGGGACCAGCGGCTCGGGGTGGTATTCGTTCGATCACAAAGGGGTTCATTTCGTCGGGCTTGTCAATGTGGCCGATCTAAAAGCCGGCGGCCTAGGGACACTGGGCGCGGAACAGTTGGGCTGGTTTGAGAAAGACCTTGCCGGCCGCTCCAGCAGCACACCCATTGTTGTTTTCGCGCATATTCCGTTGTGGACGGTCTATCCGGAATGGGGTTGGGGAACCGATGACGGAGCGAAGGCTTTATCGTACGTGAAGCGGTTCGGCTCGGTCACGGTATTGAACGGCCACATCCACCAGACCATGCAAAAGGTAGAAGGCAAGGTAAGTTTCCACACCGCCGCGTCAACCGCTTTTCCCCAGCCGGCGCCCGGTAATGCTGCCTCTCCCGGTCCGATGAAAGTGCCGGCCGACCAACTGCGAAGCCTGCTGGGCATCACGCATGTCACTTACCTCCCCGGGACCCAGGCCCTTGCTGTGGTGGATTCGAGTCTGGCAGGCGGAACGGCCGGGGATCAGGGCACAGCCGGCGTCCAGATTGATAACTTCTCGTTTTCACCCAAAGCGATCAAGGTGAAAGCGGGCACGACCGTCACCTGGGTGAATCGGGACGATATTCCCCACAACGTGGTGAGTACGGAGAAGAAGTTCGCATCTCCGGTGCTGGATACCGATCAGAAATTCTCGTTCACATTCAAACAGCCAGGATCTTATCCCTACTTCTGCAAGATACATCCGATGATGACCGGAACAGTGACCGTGGAAAGCGCGGAGCAGGGGACGGTGTAAGCAACGCGGTCACAAACATCTCTGCTTTTATTTCTCCCGCCACTTCAGCAGTTTACCGTCGTTTTTTCGAATCCATAGTTCGTTTTCAGCTTCTCTCGTGCTAACGTTTGGCAGGCTCGCGGCCAGGCATCAACCTCTCGCGAGCCTAAACTTTTTTTAGGAGCCCGAATATGACCGCTCGGTCCATCCGCCGCGCCCAAGAGCGCAAAGCTAAAAAGCTGGCCCGTAAATCCGAAACAAATCAAGTTGAGCGGTCTTTCCAGGCTGCGATGCCCGCTGTCCAGCCGGTGTCCGAAGCCCAAGTGGCCGCGAACCGCGCCAACGCCCAACTCTCCACCGGCCCGTCATCCAACGAAGGCAAAGCCACATCCTGCCTGAATGCCGTCAAAACCGGGCTCACCGGCCGCACTGTCCTGCTCCATACCGACGATGCCGCCGAATATCAGCATTACCTCGCCGCTTACGAAAAAGAATTCTCGCCTGTCGGCCAGCGCGAGTGCGATCTGGTCCAATCCATCGCCGACACGTGCTGGCGTCTGCGCCGTATCCCCGGTCTTGAACTTGCCATTTACGCACAAGGCCGCGCCCGGTTCGCGGATGAATTCAAGGATTACGATGCTGCGCTCCAGCCCGGACTTATCGAACTCAGCACTTTCATGGCTTACGAGAAGCAGCTCCGGAATCTGCAGCTTCAGGAAGCGCGCCTCTCCCGCCGCCGTGAAAAAGAGATCGCTGAACTCCGCGAACTCCAGCAGGCCCGCAAAGCAGAAACGGCAAGTAGGGACGAGGCATGCCTTGTCCCAAGCGAGGCATGCCTCGTACCAATGCCAAATGGGTTCGAATTTTCACTTCCTGATATTGAGTCCTATCTCGAAGCAAAACGTGCCTCTTCCCCGGCGCGGGCCCGAGCCGCGTAGGTCACTTTCCGCCCATGCCGAGCCGCAAAATAGAACAGCAACTCGATCAGCTGAACACGTTGCGTTCCCAACCGGCCACTGAAGCAACGGCCCGGGCTCTTTGCAAGGCATTAGCGGACCGCGTCAATCTGGTCGTGGCGAAAGCCGCCGCAATCGCAGGCGAGCTGCAATGCAGAGAGCTTCTTCCGGATCTGGAGATCGCATTCGAGCGATTCTTTCAGAAACCGGTCGAGACCGATCCGCAGTGTTGGGCCAAAAATGCACTTTCAAAAACCCTGAAGGATTTGGAATACGCCGAATCGGCGCTGTTCCTCTGCGGGCTGCGGCACGTGCAAATGGAACCAGTCTACAAAGGCCATGCAGATACGGCCGCCACGCTGCGGGGCACGTGCGCGTTGGCGCTGGCGCAGTGCCGGGACATCCCCAGTCAGGAGATCATGCAGCATCTGGTCAACGCGCTTGCGGATAGTGCGGCTAGCGTGCGAGTGGACGCGGTTCGGGCGTTGGAACAGATGGACGGAGACGCCGCTGCGCTCTTGTTGCGATTGAAAGCCCGGATGGGAGATCCGGAACCCGAAGTTACGGGACAAGCCCTGGACTCGCTATTGAGTATTGAGCGCGATGCGGGCGTGGAGTTTGTCGCGGGATTTCTCCGGCTGCGCGATGAGGACACCCGCGAACAAGCGGCCCTGGCCCTGGGAGCATCGCGGCTGGCGAGCGCGGTGGAGGCTCTGAAAGAAGCATGGAGCAGGTCGCGAACCGTTCATTCCAGTGAGCCCTTATTGAGAGCCCTTAGCATCTCACGGCAGGAATCCGGATTTGAGTTCCTGTTGCAACTGATCCGTGATGGCCGCGAGCAAGACGCTCTGGAGGTGCTAAACGCACTAAGGCTGCACCGGGAATCGCCGGAGATTATGAAGCGGGTTCGGAATGCAGCCGAAGTACGCGGCGGCCCCGTGCTGAATCTCTTTCGCGAACGTTTTGAATCAGGCTGCTAGGATGACTAGAAAGCCCCCACAAAAGGCGGCGCGCTTCGCTGCACCCCAATGATTCGACCCTTTCGCGGGCTGATGCCGCGCATCGCGGAATCGGCTTATATCGACGTCAGCGCACAAATAATCGGCGACGTTATCGTTGGCGAGCGTTCCAGCGTGTGGCCGAATGTGGCCATTCGAGGCGATGTGAACTATATCCGGATCGGCGACGAGACCAGCATTCAGGACAACAGCGTGTTGCACGTGGACCACGATGAGTATCCGTGTATTGTCGCCAACCGTGTAACGGTAGGGCACCGGGTGGTTCTGCATGGCTGCACAGTGGCGGATGACGCGCTGATTGGCATCGGCGCGGTAGTCCTGAACGGCGCAAAGATTGGCGCGGGTGCGGTGATAGCGGCGGGGGCGCTCGTTCCCGAGGGCATGGAAGTGCCCGCGAAGACAATGGCAATGGGGATCCCGGCAAAGGTTCGCCGCGAAGTTACTCTGGAAGAACAGGAGCGGTTCCGGAAGAACTGCCGGAATTACGTTACCCTGGCCGCCATTTATAAGGACGAACAGAATTGATCCACAGCGTGAAAGGGATGCGGGATATCCTGCCGCCGTCGAGCGCGGTGTGGAATGAGGTCGAGTCGGCGGCGCGCCGCATTTTCGCGCGGTTCAACTATCGCGAGATCCGTACGCCCATTCTGGAAGAGACCGCGCTTTTTACGCGTAGCGTCGGTGAAGAGACGGACATCGTCAGCAAAGAGATGTACACGTTTGAGGACCGCGACGGCAGTTCGCTCACGCTGCGGCCCGAGAATACCGCTTCGGTCCTGCGAGCCTATATCGAGCACCGGCTCGATCAACAGCCGGGATTACAGAAGGTCTACTACATCGGTCCGATGTTCCGCCGCGAGCGTCCGCAGAAGGGACGGTACCGCCAGTTCTATCAGATTGGAGCAGAAGCGATCGGATCGGATTCGCCCGCCGTCGATGCGGAAGTCATCGAGCTGGTGGTTGCGATTCTGCATGAGCTCGGCATACACGATTTTGAGCTGCTGATCAATTCGGTCGGGTCGAAAAAATCGCGTGCCCGCTACAACGATGCTCTCCGGGAGCAATTGAAGGAAGTTGCGCCGCGCATGTGCGCCGATTGCCAGCGGCGCGCCGTGGCCAATCCGCTTCGCGTGCTCGATTGTAAAGTTCCCGAAGATCAGCCGATTATCGAGCAACTGCCGTCGATTCTGGACTTTTTGGATGAGCCGGACAAAGAACACTTTCGGCGTGTCCGTGAGTTGCTGGACGACCGCGGCATCGTGTACGCGGTCAGGCCGCGGCTCGTGCGCGGGCTGGATTATTACGCGCGAACTACTTTTGAGATTACCCACGGAGCGCTCGGCGCCCAGAATGCAATTCTTGGTGGAGGCCGCTATGATGGTCTCGCCGAACTTCTGGGTTCGAAGGTTCCTGCGCCTGGCATCGGCTATTCCATCGGCGAGGACAGGCTGGTGATGATTGTGGAAGAGGCGCAGAGCCTAAAGGCGCCGGCGCTCGACCTATACATCGCGCCCATGGGCGATACCGCTTTGCGTCATTGTGCGGTGCTGGCCGGAGAGATTCGTAACCTTAATCTTTCCGTCGAGGTGGGGACCGACCGGAAGCTGAAGCGCATGCTCGAGCTGGCGAATAAGCTGCAGGCACGCTTCACCTTGATCGTCGGTGACAACGAGATCGTGACCCAAACATACGCGCTTAAGAACATGGCTTCAGGCGAACAGGAACCGTTAACCCGGCAGGCGCTCATGGACCGGTTGTCCAATACCGAGCCGCGACCGCCAGGGAGCGGTTCTTGAGCCACCGGCGCGAATTTCAAACAACATGGCTGACGTAACTTTAGATTTTCTGGGCGACCTGCGGAGGACGCACACCTGCGGGGAATTGCGCGCAAGCGACGCGGGCAAGCCTGTGTTGTTAATGGGCTGGGTACACCGCCGGCGCGACCTGGGCGGAGTGATTTTCATTCATTTGCGCGATCGCGAAGGCATAACCCAGTTGGTTTTCGACGAGAGCAAGAACGCCGCAGCGCACAAGAGAGCGCAGGAACTAGGTCTTGAATTTGTTATCGCCGTCGAAGGCGTCGTCACGGCGCGTACCGGCGATACGATCAACCCGAATATCGCGACGGGCGAAGTGGAAGTCGCGGTATCGAAGATCTGGATACTGAACGAATCGCGAACGCCGCCTTTTCCCCTTGAAGATAGCGTGGATGTGAAGGAAGACATCCGCCTGAAATATCGCTATGTGGATCTGCGCCGGCCGCGCATGCAGCGCAACATCGTCATGCGATCGAAGATTACTTTGGCGGTGCGGCAGGCCCTGTATGCGCAAGGCTTTCTCGAGATTGAAACTCCTTTCATGACCCGTTCGACTCCGGAGGGAGCGCGCGACTATCTGGTTCCGAGCCGCGTGCAGCCGGGCAATTTTTATGCACTGCCGCAATCGCCGCAAATCTTCAAGCAGCTCTTGATGGTGAGCGGATACGAGCGGTACTTCCAGATTGTGCGCTGCTTCCGGGACGAAGACTTACGGGCCGATCGTCAGCCGGAGTTTACCCAGATTGATCTCGAAATGTCCTTCCCGCAGGAAGAGCAGATTTTTGAGGTCATCGAGCCGCTGATTTGGCGAGTGTGCGAATCGGCCGGAAAGCCGGTGGGGCAGAAGATTCCGCGGATTACCTATGCGGAAGCCATGCGCTCCTACGGCAGCGATAAGCCCGATCAACGCATCCCGCCGTTTCACTGTGTGGAGGATCTGTTCGCGGGCGCTGGATTGAGCGCCGATGGACTGCCGTTGGTTGCGATTCATATTCCAAAAGTAGGCTCGTTGAGCCGCAAGGAACGCGACGAGATCAAGGCGTTCGGTCAGGAGCGTGGCCTGCGAGTTTTCGATGATGTGAAACGTCTGGAGCGCGATTATGCGGAGGCAATTGCCAAGACGCGCCAGCGCGCGGGTGTCGCGGAAAACGATCTGCTGATGCTGGCCGGCTGGGCTGGCGCGCCGTCGGGCGCACTGCCGGAGCACACCGTTCTTCAGGCCTGCGGGCAATTGCGAATGTACATTGCGCAAAAGTACAACGATCGCCATCTACTGCTGGACCCGGAGAGCTTTAAGTTCCTGTGGGTGGTCGATTTCCCGATGTTCGAGTGGGATGAAGCAGACAAGCGCTGGAACGCGGCACACCATCCGTTTACTTCGGTCCATGATGCGGACCTTGAAAAGCTCACTACCGATCCGGCCCATTGCCGCGCCAAATCATATGACCTGGTGCTGAATGGTGTCGAGCTCGGGTCAGGGTCCATTCGTATTCATCGCCGCGACGTCCAATCGAAGGTCTTTGCGGCGCTCGGTTTCAGCGAGGATGAAGCAAAACGGCGGTTCGGATTTCTGCTCGAAGCTCTGGAGTATGGGGCGCCGCCGCATGGCGGAATTGCGCTTGGCCTGGACCGGCTGGTGATGATCCTGGCGGGCGAGCAATCCATTCGCGAAGTGATCCCATTTCCCAAAACCGCAAAGGGAACAGACCTGATGTGCGAAGCGCCTTCGCCCGTGCCCGATCGGCAGCTTCGCGATCTGGGTATCCGGCTGAATACGCCCCAATAGAGCGCCGCAGTCGCCTAGCCGGCCAGGAACGCGGATCCGAATTCGAAGACGCAGCGCGGCCATAGATCGAGAAATGAGCGCTCTCCTACGTGAATCGCCAGGAGTGATTCGAACACGTGGGGCCGCTTCGCAAGGCTCGCTAACACGCGCCGCCGTAACCCAGCGTGACTGTCCATTGTAAGAAGCATTAGCGCCGCCATTGCATGTGGCCGCCTGCTGAGCCTGACGTGCTCCGATTGGTAATCTTCCAACCCTCCGCGTCTAATTGATTGGGCAAGAGCAGCTGCTTGCTTGAAGCACAGGCACATGCCTTCGCCGGTAATGGCATCGATCGATCCGGACGCATCTCCCAGCAGCGCCAACCGGCCGCGGTATACGCGCCGCAGCTTTCTTGTGATTGAAAGACCTCCCATCTCTCGCGATACCGGCCGCGCCTCACGAACCCGGCGCTCCAATTCAGGTAAGCCGGCCAGCGCTTGGGCAACCCGCAGGTTCGGATCGCGCGAGATCACGGCAATGCACATCTCGTCGTTTGCCACCGGAGAGACATAGGCCTGGCATCGCGAACCCCAATACACCTCCATGTATGGAGACCATGGCGCAATCCGAAAGTGCTGGCGGAAACCGTATCGCCTGCGTTCCACGCGATAGCCATCGAATCCGGCCTGGCGTCGGATCTGTGAATTGAGCCCGTCCGCGCCAATTACCCAGCGCGCCTTCAAAGCAAGCTTGTCGCTCGCAACCCCGCCCTCGCACAGATGGACGGTTCCGGTACCCCACTGCAGCGTCACCCCCGCCCGCTCGGCAGCTCCGATCAGCAAATTCTGCAGCACAGTACGCCGCACCGCGATACCCGTGCCATTGGGAAAATTGGCCTCAACTGAAAAAGAATCGTCCCGAAAACGAATTCCTCGGAAGCAGAATCCGATCTCCGGCGGCAGCGTTACCCCAAGCTCCTTCAGAGCGTGTACGCTATCGGGCATCAGTCCTTCGCCACAGGCTTTATCGATGGGCGGGATGGCGCGATCCAGCACCGTAACATCAAAGCCGTAGCGACGCAGCATGATCGCGGAGGCGAGCCCGGCCGGGCCGCCCCCCACAACGCAGACATCGCGCGCCGCTTGATCCACCACTTCCAGCGTATCCGGAACTAGAATAGGTCTGGTACATGCTGGTCTCAATCAGAGCACGATTGACTCTTTATTTCACCGTGCTGTTCGGAGTCATCGTGGTTGGTCTCGCAGTCGCAAGTTATCTGCTGTTTGCCCACGATACTTACTCAAAACTCGATTCGGCCTTGCGGATCGCCGTTAGCACAACCGCTTCGCTGGGAGAGCATGAGATGAACGAAAGCCCGACCAAAGCGGCAGCCGAAGCGGAACTGCAGTCGGTCCTTCTGGAGAAGCACAATACACCGCTTCCCGATACCCAGATTCTGGTGCGTGAAGGTGACCGGCAAGCTGCCTATAAGCCCGATGAACTACCAACCACGCCCGACTTGCCCAAAATACCGGCTGCTCAATTGAATCGGGCATCGGACCTGCAAGGCCTCCGAATCGCCCATCGCCGGCTCGATATCCCGAAGTTCAACGCGCGCTATCAAATTTCGGCAGCCAAGCCGCTTGCGCCCGTCCAGGCTGAAATCTCGGATTTTCGAATTGCCCTGCTCATCCTCGTCCCGCTTGGCCTCGGATTGGCCGCGCTGGCCGGATATCTGCTTGCGCGGAGATCGCTCTCGCCTCTTCGTGAACTGACCGAAACCATCGCAGCCACGACTTCATCGGACTTGACCGCGGGCGTAAATCTCACGACCTCCCAGGACGAGATTGGCCGTCTAGCCAGGCAGTTCAACCGTTTATTGGAGCGTCTGGAGATCGCCTTTACCAGCCAGCGGCGCTTTATGGCCGATGCTTCTCACGAACTGAGAACACCGGTCAGTGTCGCTCTGAGCGCCGCTCAGGTAACTGTACGCGATCCTCATCGAAGCGTTAGTGATTGCGACGAGGCTCTTGAAGTTATCGAGCATCAGATGCTCAGGCTCAGGCGAATCGTCGATGACATGCTGTTTCTATCTCAAGCGGATGTAGCATCGCCCGGCAAGGATAATTCGGAACTCTTCCTCGATGAAGCTGTTTCCGAAGCCAGCCGGTCTGCCAGCGCGCTTGCTCGCGCCAAGCAACAGAATCTGATTCTGGACGAACTTCCTGAAGCGCGTTGCCTGGGCGATCAGGATTTGTTGACGCGGGCGATTCTGATTCTGCTGGACAACGCGATTAAATTCACTCCGCCCGGAGGCGAGATCAGGGTCGGGCTGCAGCGCCGCGCAACCTATTGGGTATGTTCAGTAACCGATTCAGGCGTCGGAATACCGGAAGCAGCGCAGCCTCACATCTTCGAGCGGTTCTTCCGCGGCGACAGCCCCACCGGCCAAACCAACACTGGCGCGGGTCTCGGTCTGGCCATCGCGCGATCCATTGTTGAGAGCCATGCCGGCAATATACGCCTGGTTTCCTCGCGTCCTGGTGCGACCAGCTTTGAAATCGCGATCCCCGCTCTGGACCTCCCGATGAAGCCGCCCGGTATTCAGGCGAAATCTTTCGCGGTGAGGATGTAGCCCTCTCCGCGGCGAGCATGAATCAGGCGTTTTTGGCCCTCAACGTCAATCTTCTTCCGCAAACGCTTGATGTACTCTTCGATCAGATTCGAAAACGGATCGTAGGTCTCGTTCCACACGCGCTCGGAAATGGTTTCGCGTCCCAGCAAAGTGTCCGCGTCACGCGCCAGGCATTCCAGCAAGGCGTACTCTTTCGCGGTTAACCGAACGAACTGACCCGCGCGCCTCACGGTTCGGGACCGCGGGTCAATTTCGAGCGTGTCGATGGTGATCAGCGCATTATGAACCAGCGGCTTGCGCCGCAGGAGCGCCCGCACTCGCGCCAGAAACTCGCCAATTTCGAAAGGCTTGACGATATAATCGTCCGCGCCCAGATCCAATCCTTTGATTCTGTCGCCGGTTGATCCGCTCGCGGTCAGCATCAGGATCGGCGCTTGTAAACCTGCAGAGCGCAGTTCGCGGCAGACATTCCAGCCATCTTTCAACGGAAGGCGCACGTCCAGAATGAGAAGGTCATAAAGGTGCGAAAGAGCCTTTTCGATCGCGGATAGCCCGTCTCCTGCGATATCTACGGCATACGACTCCTGCCGCAGCCCCTTCGCAATCATCCGGGCAGCATCTTCTTCGTCTTCTACCAGCAGCAGCCTCAACTTTGCGTGCCTCCGGTAACCAATTGTCTTGACCCCTTGAATCCGTAGAAGGCGATATAGAGATAGCACAGGGCCGGCAGAATGAAGGCGTGGTGAATGCCGATCCGATCCGCCAGGGCTCCTTCCGCCACGGGGATGATTGCGCCGCCAACGATCGCAGCCACCAGCAGCCCGGATCCCTCTCCGGTCAGCGCGCCGAGGCCTGCGATTCCCAGCGTGAAAATGCTGGGAAACATGACAGAGTTGAATAACCCAACCAGAATGATGGTCCACATCGCAATATGTCCAAAGCTCAACATCGATGCAACTGTCAGCCCGCACGCCACAACCGCCACCAGTCCCAACAAAGCGCCAGCCCGCACCTTCTGCAGCACAGCCGAACCAATGAAGCGGCCAAGCATGGCGAATCCCCAATAGAAGGAGACATAAACCGCCGCGGTCTTTTCGGACATTGCACCAATGTTCGGCTGGCTAAAGTAGTTGACCAGAAAACTGCCGATAGATACCTCGGCGCCAACGTACAGAAAAATGCCCAAAGCTCCCAGCAGCAAGGGCCGCTGCTTGCGGAATTTAATGACAGTCATTCCGATGACGCCGATAACCGAAACCGTGAGAACCGCGTTCAGGAGCTTCGAACGATTTGCGGCTACCGCCGGCAGCGTGGGATCTTCCGCAGACGAGATGACGGGCAGTTTGAAAAATCCGATGATAACGGCCAGCACGATCAGTGCGACCGCAATCAGCAGGTACGGGAATTTCACGCTTGCGGCTTCATGTAGACGGTAGGCCTGCAACGCCGGTGGCGAAAGCTGCCGGACCTGGGCTATCGCTAGCGGAGCGGCGCTCAAAATCAGCAAACTGCCAAAGTAGGGTGCGACAGTGGTGCCGAGTGAATTAAACGCCTGCGTCAAATTCAACCGGCTGGAGGCGGTCTCCGGCGGACCCAAAATAGAGACGTACGGATTCGCCGAAACCTGCAGCGCGGTAATCCCGGCAGCCAATACAATCAGTGCCGCCAGGAAAAACGGAAACGCCGGAATATTTGCCGCGGGCAGGAACAGCAGCGCGCCGATTGCCATGGTCAGCAGGCCGCCCACCATGGTGCGTTTATATCCAATCCACTCAACCAGCATGCCGGATGGGACCGCGAATACGAAATATCCGGAAAAGAAGACGAACTGAACCAGCATGACCTGCGCGTAGTTCAGGTCGAAAATCGCCTTCAGGTGTGGAATCAGGATGTCATTCAGGCAGGTGACGAAACCCCACACGAAGAACAAAGTGGTGACCAGCGACATGGCGGCCCGGTTGCTGACGCCCGTGCTGCTCGATTGGGCCGTGGTCCGGGTACTACTTACATTTGTGATCGCCATGAAACCTTATGGGCCTTCCCGTCCCCCCTCCAACTCTATACGGTCTTGCTACGGGTTTTGTGGTGGGGCCGCCTCCGCCAATCCGGCCTGTTTCAGCCGCCCATTCAGTACCGGCAACTCCTGTTTCTTCAGGGCATCCCAGCGGGTCATCAGCTTTGCGAGCACCTCTCGCCGATTTGCCACTGCTTCTAACGCTTGGGCCGTCGGCGCGACATCCGCTTCCTGCAGGCTTTCGAGCAGCGCCGTTAACTGTCCGTTGACGCGGTTCAGCGTATCGGGAACTGCCCCCGCGCCACGTCCTCGCGGGAACCGCTCTCCCGTATTGCCTTCCAGCGCTGTCAGCTTTCCTTCGAAAGCACTAATAGCGCCAACCAGATTACCTTGCGCCCGCGGCTTCCGCTGCGCTAACTGGTCTCGCAGCGAGCCAAGCTGCCTGGTTGCCAGACTGCTCTCTGTCAGATCCTGATAGATCTGCATCGATACTTTGAACTGTTCCAGCAAACCTGTTACGGGCGTCTTGACCCGAGGGTCCATTTCAACCAGCAGCGGTTGTACATAACTCTTGCCGCCCGCCGTCAGCTTGACCGTGTACGCGCCCGGCATAACCCACGGCGAATTCGACGCGGGCGCGGTGTCATGAAAAATTGCCTGCATCGGGTATTCGCGCCGCCCTTTTTCCGGAAGCGGCGGGAAGTGCATATCCCACAGAAAGCGGTGCAGCCCCGGTTCGCTCGAAAGAATTTGCGGTGGGCGAAGCCAGTATTTCGGTATCGCAAGCATCGGGTCCACTGGTTCCGGCGTGTCCGTGCTCGCGTATTGCCGCACTACCTTCCCGGTGCTGTCCATGATCTGAAGCGTTACGGTTCCTGAGGATGCGGAACCAAGATAATAGTTGATAATTGCGCCATCCGGCGGATTCTTTCCCGCGGGTTCGTCTGGCGGAATGGGCGTATCGGTATTGGTGTCCCAGCGAACGCGCATCGCTGTTTCCGGTTTGAATAGGTAGGCTGCGGAATCGGTAACGGTCGTGTTCAACTGGCGCAGCGGCGTGACATCGTCCAGAATCCAGAAACCTCGTCCATGCGTCGCCGCGATCAAGTCATCGCCTTTCACAACCAAGTCGCGGATTGAGGTAGCAGGCATGTCGATCCGCAAGGATTGCCAATGCTCGCCATCATCGAACGATACGTACACTTCTCGCTCGCTCCCGGCATACAGCAGGCCCTTTCGCTTGGGGTCTTCGCGAACCACATTGACAGCCGCTCCGTCGGGAATGCCATCTACAATCTCGCTCCAGATCTTGCCGCCATCATGCGTGCGATAAATATGCGGGCGAAGATCGTCCAGGCGAAACGTGTTGATAGCGGCATACGCCGTGTCTTTGTCGAAGTGACCGGCGTCGATGATCGATACCTTCTGCCACGCGGTTAACTGCGGAGGCGTGACATCCGCCCAATGCGCTCCGCCGTCAGTTGTCAGATGTATCAGTCCATCATCGGTGCCCGCCCAGATCCGGTTCACGTCAAGCGGCGACGGCGCAAGTGCGTATACCACGCCCCGCTGCTCCGGTTTCGCTGATTCGGAACCGCTGTACTTGCCGACGCTAGCCGGAACCTGCCAGGTCTTTCGGGTCAGGTCCGGGCTGATCTGCTGCCAGTTGTTCCCGCCGTCGCGCGTCTTCCAGACTGTGTTTGCGCCGAAATACAGCACGTGAGGATCAAGCGGCGAGAACGCGAGCGGCGCGGTGCGGAGAGCCCTGTAATCGCCGGAGCGCAAGGGCTTCGGGCCGACGTTTGTGGTTTGTCCCGTTCGCCGGTTATAACGCGTCACTTTGCCGCCGTACACCAGGTCCGGATTCAGGGGATCGGGAACGGCGTACCCGTATTCCTCCGCGCCGACCGGATGCCAGTCGCGAAATGTAATTTCACCATCGTTGCCACGCGACTTCACGCACGCCGACCCGCTCTCCTGTTGGCCGCTGCACACCCGATAAGGAAACGCATTGTCCGTTGAAGCGTGGTACATCTGCGCGGTCGGCTGGTTGTACCACGAACTCCAGGTTTGGCCGCCATTCACCGTCACAATCGCGCCCTGATCGCTCACGATCAAGATCACGTCCGGATTATGCGGGTTAATCCAGATGCTCTGGTAGTCGTCACCGCCCGGCGCTCCGCGAATACCCGTCCAGGTCCTTCCGCCGTCGGTTGATTTCCAGGTAACCACGCTCGCGCTATAAACAATGTCCGGGTTCTTGGGATCTACTGCCGGAACAGGCGCATCACCTCCGCCGATGCGCGCGGCCGGCCGGGGGTCTTTCGTAATTTGCGTCCAAGTCGCTCCCGCATCATCGGACCGGTAGATACCGAGATTGTGCTCGCTCGCAACGGCCGCATAAATTCGCTTCGGATCGCTTGGAGCAATCGCAAGATTCGCTTGCACCACGCCATCGGCGGGTAATCCCTGCGTCAAGGACTGCCAGTTCTTACCGCCATCAGCCGATTTGAAAATCCCGCCCGAAGTTCCGCTCCATTGCGCGTTTTCCCACGGACCTTGGCGCGCTTCCCAGAGGCAGGCATAGACAGTGTCGGGATTCGCCGGATCGAGTTCCACATCGTTGCCGCCGGTATTTTCGTCCTTGTAGAGCACTTTCTCAAAGGTCCGGCCGCCATCGGTTGAACGGAAGATGCCGCGCTGTGCACTCGGTCCATACGGGTGCCCTAAAACTGCCACGAACAGCCGGTTCGGGTCGCGCGGGTCTACGGCAATTTTCGGGATCTGCTGGCCATCTCGCAATCCCAGATGGGTCCAGCTCTTGCCCGCATCGGTCGATTTGTAGATGCCATCGCCGGTTGAAAGATCGGGGCGCTGGAGGCCTTCTCCGCTCCCGACATAGACGATGTTCGGATCGGACGGCGCGACGGCGATTGCGCCGATGGATCCGGTCGGCTCGTGATCGAAGATCGGATTCCAGGTTCGTCCGTAATCCGTGGTTTTCCAGACGCCGCCATTTACTGCGCCGATGTAGAAGATGTTGGGCTGGCTGGGGACGCCGGAAAGTGCCCGAGTCCGGCCTCCCCGGTACGGACCGATCTCGCGCCATCGCATTTCCGTGAAAAGCTTCGAATCGAACGACTGCGCGAATGCCGGTACGGCAGCTATAAAGGACGCCGCGGCGAGCATGCCCGCGATTCTGCGTAGGCCCCTCAGCAATGTTCCTCCTCGGCGGAAAGAAGCAGTATACGAAATCCGGATTTGTTACTTTCTTGTCAATATTTTGTTGACAGCCGGGAGAACTGATTGGTAGAGTTACCAGACATACACGCGAATTCCTCGCGGTGATCTTTCTCGCAAGGTTTTTCGAAGTGAAGTAGGGGCTTCCATGAAATTTCTAAAATCGTTTACCGGTCCAGCGATAGCTGCGTCGGCTTTGTGCGTTCTGTTCGGGGCTTCGGCTCTGGCCCAAACGTATCGTGCCCAGGTTCGGGGACTCGTCACCGACCAAACCAACGCCACCGTGCCGGGCGCAACCGTGACGCTCACGAACGTAAACACCGGGTTCGTGAACACCAAGCAGACTGACAGCACCGGGCTGTATGTGTTTGACTATGTAGACGCCGGAACCTACACAATCGCGGTGGAGTCTCCCGGGTTTGGAAAATTTGTTCAGCAGAATATCGTGGTGCAGTCCGGCGGCGATGTAACCGTCAATGCCAGCCTGAGCCCGGGTACCCTGCAGCAAAGCGTCACGGTAGATGCCGCTCCTCCGGCGGTTGAATTTAACTCGACCAGCCAGCAGTTGACCATCGATACCAAAATGGCGAACGATACGCCGCGGCTCGATCGGAACGCCTTCAAGTTAACCCTGCTAGAGCCGGCCGCGGTCAACACGCGCGGTGAGATGCAGCCTTTCGATTCGTGGGCGGCGAACAGCGTTGATTTGGGAGGCGCAACCAATCTGAAAAACGATCTGCTGGTGGACGGCTCGCCAATCGGAATCGGCCACAAGGCCGGCTATCCTCCGAATCAGGACGACGTTCAGGAAGTGATTGTTGAACAGAACAGCGTAGATGCCGAATCAGGCCATAGCGCCGGCGGCATCATCAGCCTGACAACCAAGAGCGGCACCAACGAGTGGCACGGTAGCGCGTTTTATCTCGGCCGCTATCCCTGGCTGAGCGCGGAAGCAGACAGGACGACGTTCAGCCAAAACGCGCAGCGGCAGAACATGTACGGCGGCACATTCGGGAATCCAATTCTAAAGAACAAGCTGTTTAATTTCTTCTCCATGGAGTACTGGAAGATCGGCGTTCCGGGCAGTTACAGCAGAACGGTACCGACAGCGTTGGAGCGGCAGGGCGACTTCTCACAGACATATGCAGCGGATGGGTCCCTTCGTCCGATTTACGATCCATTCAGCACCGTGGTGGATCCGGTTACAGGCGCAGTTACGCGTACTGCGTTTCCCGGCAATAAGATCCCGTCGAACCGGTTCGATCCGTTCTCGGCCAAGCTGGCGGGCGCTTTCTGGGACCCCAACAACCCCGGTGTTGGATACAACCATCTCAACAACTACGAAAAGGGTTTCATCGATAGTTCGAATTACAGCAACTTCTCTGACCGTGTCGATTACAATATCAGCGATAAATGGCGCGTATCCGGCTACTACGGGCGCTACCATTCCACCGATATCGAGGGGAATCCCACACCGAACAATTCGTTCCTGTTTCAGCCGTCGGGCAGCCTTCGCGGCGCGAACCAGGTGCTTGGAGACGCCATCTGGTCAGTAAACCCGACCACCGTCGTAAACTTTCATGGCGACTGGTTCAACCTCACGGACGCGTACGTCTCGAAAGATTTGGGCAAGAATGGCTGGGCCAGCATCTGGCCGGGTAATAACTGGTATGCGCCATATTTGCAAGCCTCGCAGAACGTGCCGGTTTATTATCCCAATGTGACCATTGGAGGCAACAGTTTCGGCGGCCCGGGGTTCTTCTGGGACCAGCGGCCTGCCGCCGAATCCTTCAGTGTCAAGGTCTCCCATACAATGGGTTCGCATTATCTGAAATACGGTTTCGAGTATCGCCGCAGCGCCGGCCCCACTTACGTCAGTAACACCGATAAGTTTTATTTCAATCAGTCACTCACTGCAAATACTTTCAATAACCCGGACCTTACAAAGTCGGGCGACCCGTTTGCGACATTCCTGCTGGGCGCGCTGGATGACTCATCCCAGATGATTGGCGGTCCCGCGCCCATCACGGTCTCGGACTTCTATGGAATGTATATCGGCGACGACTGGAAAGTAAGTCGCAATCTGACCATCAACTTAGGTCTTCGCGACGAATACGAGACTGCCTGGCACGATCCACAGCACCAGCTTTCGCAAGGGTTGAATCTAACGTCCGCGGACCCGGCTATCGCTGCGAATCCGCCCCAGATGCCGGCCCAGGTCCTGGCTATTTCTCCGCCCACTTCGTACGCCTACAACGGTCTGTGGGAGTTCACCAACAACAGTCACCCGGGCATGTGGAATGCGCCGAAGCTATCGCTCCAGCCCCGCTTCGGCATTGCGTACCGCGTGAGCGATAAGACGGCGCTGCGTTTCGGCTACGCCATGTACACGATCCCCACGGAGTACAATTTCACGGCTGCACCCATCTCCGGGTTCGAAGATGTAAATTTTCTCGAACCGCCCTTCTTCGGGATGACCGGCTTTCAAAATACGGCGCCCCTGCTGAACGGAAGGCCGCAGCAAACCATTTCAGATCCTTTTCCGGCCAGCAATCCGCTGCTACCGATTCTGGGCACAGCGGCAGGAACGAATGTAGGACGCGGCGGCTCGCCGCTGTTGTGGTATCCGAAATATTTCGAAAAAGCCTATAACCACCGGCTCAATATTACGCTTGAGCATGAGTTGCCAGGCCAGGTTGTGGCCTCTCTGACGTATTTCAGGAATTTCGGAGACCAGCACTACACCAAGCAATTTAACGGTATCGACCCCCGGTTGGAGCAGCAGTACCAAAACACGCTTAACACCACTACGGTCGCCAACCCCTTCTATCATTACCTGAATCAGACCTTGATTCCCGGCCCGCTCTTTAATCAGCAGAAGGTCAGTCTCGGGTCGCTGCTGGTTCCGTATCCGCTCTACGGCCCGCTTTATCAAATCGGTGTACTGGGAGCGGCTGAGCAGTATCAGGACGTTGAGCTGAAGGTGCAGAAGCGGTTCAGCCAGGGCTATAACTTCCTGTTCGGCTATATTTACATTCGTGAAAAGACCCAGACCAATAACTTCAACGACCTGACTTATTATCTGAATCAACTTTCGTATCAGGCCAGCGACCAGCCGCACCACCGGGTAACCGCAGCCGGCACATACGAATTGCCCATAGGAAAGGGGAAGCCCTTCCTTTCGAGCCTGCCTCGAATTGCCGACGCGGTAATCGGCGGATGGCAGGTCACGGGAGTACTGACGTTCACCAGCGGCGATTACCCGAGATTCGGAAACTACATCGTTACGGGGAATCCGTGCCAGAACGTGCCAGCGGGCTACTATTTCAACCCGTCGGCATTTAGTGTTCTGCCGGCAAATACCTACGTGCTGCGGACCAATCCTCTGCAGTACTCGTGTATTAACGGACCTAGCTTCTTTGATCTGGATGCGAGTTTGCTGAAGAACTTTCATATTACGGAGAAGGTGCGGGCGCAGTTGAAGATGACGGCGTACAATGCGACCAATAAGTTGAATCTGGGCGACCCGGATACGAATATCAACGATGCTGCGTTCGGCCAGGCGCTCTATCAGGGATCGCCGGGCGGAACATTCGGTTCGCAAGGCGCGGTGTATGGGAACCAGGCCGGGCGGCAGGTGGAGTTGGGGCTGCGGATTGTGTTTTAGCGGGAGGGCCGGGCATGCCCGGGCCCCTACGTGCCAACGGGGTTTTCGGGATCGTCGGGCCAGCGCAATGGATTCTTGTCGATGTAGGTGCGGATCCGATTGAGTTCGTCTTCATTCCGCACAACACGTTCCCAGTAATTCCGCTGCCAAATGGAGGCACCGGTTTGTTTACTGGCTGCTGATTTGAAGGAACCGACGACCGTTTATAGGGTGCGGGCACGCCCGCACTCCACTACGTCCCCTGAAAAAATGAGGATTCCATGGAGGTGATTGGGCATGATCACAAAGGAATCCAAGATAATGGCTCGGAAATGGTTCGGAATGTCGTTCCAACACCGTCCAACAGTTTCACCGATTCGGCTGAGCTTTGCCTGTCCTTCGATGATTTCTCCGAAAAGGCACTGGCGATCCCTGCTGCAGATGGTCACGAAGTAGGCCCCGGTCTGGGAATAGTCGAAGGTAGGAATTCGCAAGTGCTTTCGGCGATCCACATCGATTTGTCTTTGACGAGTTCGAATGTTCTCAGTGCCCTCTGGCCGACTTTGACAGAATATTGAAGGCAGACGTTTTCGCTTTATAGCCGTAATGCAGTTCCTAACCCGGCGTCAGGCTCTTGGGTTGCTGGCGCTTCCCGCAACGCAACTTCTTGCACGGCAAATCGTTTCAGCACCGGGCGAGGGCATGGCATCCCGCCGGGTCAAAGCCACTCCGCGAGGCAAGCCGTCCGGGCTTCCTTTTCACGCCTGTTTTAAGGACGTTGGCAGGCAGGCCGGCCTAACCGGAATAGCCATTTCCGGTCATCCGGATCGCGCCGATTATGTGATTGAGGCGATGGGCTGCGGAGCTGCATTCTTCGACTTCGATAACGACGGGTGGCTCGACATTCTGGTGCTTTCCAGCTCACGTTTTGGCGATCCGCCTCCGAATGCGTCCAACCGGCTCTACAAGAATAATCGTGACGGAACCTTTACCGATGTGACCGAAAAGGCCGGGCTGTTTCACACCGGATATACGTACGGAGTGAGTACCGGCGATTTCAACAATGATGGGTTCGAAGATGTATTCATTACCGGCTGGCCGCAGAACCTGCTCTATCGCAATAACGGGGACGGGACATTTACAGACATTACTGAGAAGGCGGGCCTGCTGACCAAAGACCCGCGGTTCGGCACTGGCTGCACGTTCGTCGATTACGACCGGGACGGCAAGCTTGACCTGTTTGTCTCTAATTACGTGAGCTTCGATATGAAGTTAGTACCGCGCGCGGGGACAACCGGAAGCTGCAATTCCGAGGGCGTCTTTTGCGGTCCGCGCGGTCTGCCGTACGGACGTCATTCGCTTTACCACAACAATGGCGACGGAACCTTCACCGATGTGACCTCTCGTTCCGGGATTGGAAAGACGCCAGGCGGATACGGGCTCACGGTGGTGGCCGCCGATTTCGATAACGACGGCTGGCCCGATATTTATGTGGCCTGCGATTCGACGCCCAGTCTGCTCTTTCAGAACCAGCACGACGGGACGTTTATTGAGCAGGGAATGGAGAGGGGCGTTGCACTCAGCGAGGATGGAATGGAGCAGGCCGGCATGGGCGTGGGCGTTGGCGATTTCATGCTGGACGGCAATCTGGATCTGGTTAAAACCCATTTTGCAGCCGACACACCGGCGGTGTACGTGAACAACGGGAAGGGCGAATTTCAGGACGAGACGCTTCGCTCGGGGTTGGGCGTAGAAACCCGATTCATTAGCTGGGGGGCGGGGATTGAAGATCTGGATAACGATGGCAACCCGGATATCTTCTGGGTGACTGGCGGCATTTATCCGGAGCTGCAAAAAAATCCGGACGAGCCTTACAAAACGCCGCGTATCGTCTTTCGGAATTTGGGGAAAGGCCGATTCGAAGAGTTGATCGATCAGGCCGGTCCGGGCGTGGAAGCGCCGCACTGCAGCCGCGGCTGCGCGTTTGGCGATTTCGATAACGATGGCGATCTGGACATTGTCGTTGTAAATCAAAATGAGACGCCATCTTTGCTGCGCAACGATCTGTCTGGAAACAAGCATTGGATCAAGGTCAAGCTGACAGGAGTGAAATCGAACCGGAGCGCGATCGGAGGCCGGGTTACGGTTCGTTACGGCGGCAGGATTCAGGCGCGGGAGGTGCTGGGCCAATCGTCGTATTTGTCGGTGAACGATCGCCGTCTTCATTTCGGACTGGGGCCCGTTACGACTGTTGATATCGAAGTGCGCTGGCCGCTTGGGCAAGTGGAACGATTCTCAAACGTCGCAGCCGATCAACTGATCCACGTGACGGAGGGTTCGGGAATCACGCGCACAGAGAAGTTCAGACAAAAGATTCGATGATTGCGCGAATCGTTTTTATGCTGGCTTGCGCCGGCTTATTGTGGTCGCAGAGCGCGGATGTCGAGCAAGCATGGAAGCTCGCGGCAAAGGGGCAGAGCGATAAAGCGATCCACGTTCTTGACGATTTCATCAAACAGAACCCCAAGAATGCGGACGCCCGGCTGCTGCTGGGAAGTCTGCTGGCGGAAAAGGGAGAACGAGCCGAATCGATTGCCCAGTTGAACGAAGCGGTGCAACTGCGGCCGCGATCGGCGGAAGCGCAAAACGCGCTGGGAGAAGCATACAACCGATTTGGTGACGCGAAGTCGGCACAGGCCCCATTTGAGAAGGCGGTGGCTCTGAAACCTGGATTCGGCGCTGCACAGGTGAACCTGGGGTTGATTCTGCTGCAAGCGAATGAACTCCCCGCAGCCGCCGAACACCTGGACCGCGCCATACAGATTTTCGGGCATAGCGCCGAAGCAGCATACCCGCACTATCTGCGGGCGAAGGTCTATACGGCGCAGAACAATTCTCCGAAGGCGCTCAGTCAGTTGGAACAGGCTGTATCGCTGCGCCCTGATTTTGCGGAAGCATGGTCTGATCTGGGACTGGCGCGCAAGAGCGCGCTGGATGAACCGGGCGCAATTGCTGCATATAAGCGCGCGGTTGAATTGAATCCAGCGGATGCGGTAGCGCAGTACCGTCTGGGAGCCGAGTACCTTCGCGCGGGCCAAGCGCCTAACGCGGTGGAGCATCTGGAGCGGGCCTATCATTTGAACCCGGAAGACCAGTCCACCCTGAACTCTTTGCAAATGGCGCTCCGGCAGGACGGCAAGGCGGAAGAGGCAAACAGGATCCGGCAGAAGCTGGCAGAGTTGCTTCAAAAGAAAGATCAAATCAGCCAGAACGCGCTTTCGGCAGTGCGGATCAATAATGAAGGCGCGGCGCTCGAGAAGGCCGGCGACCTGCGGGGCGCGACGGAAAAATACCGGAAAGCGCTGGACCTAAATCCCGAACACGTTGGCATTCGCGTGAATTACGCGGTGGCGCTGCTGCGGCTGGGCCAATGGACGGAAGGCCTCACGCAGTTGCATGAAGCTCTGCGGCGCGATCCGGGCAACGCTCAAATTCAAGCTGCGCTGAAGGATGCTGAAGCGCAGGCTCCGCCAGGATCCGTGCCCAAGTGGGACGATGCGCGGCAATAACGGCAGCACTGAAACAGCGATGCTAGCCTGAACAAATGCGTGTACTGTTGTTTTTTGCGCCACTCATTCTGATGGCGCAGGCTCAACCACCTAAGCCTCAGGCGGCGACTCCGAAGCCCGTGCACCCCAGGCATGCCGTGTCAACGGCCAGACCTGCCAAACCCGCTCCCGTTCTGGCGACCGACGATGAGAAGACCGTTTACTCACTTGGGCTCTCAATTTACAAATCGCTCGCGCAGTTCGATCTGTCTCCGTCCGAGCTTAACATTGTCAAACGCGCCATTGGAGATGCGGCCGCCGGCAAGCCCGCAGTGGATCTGGAGACTTGGGGCCCCAAGATTCAAGCGCTCGCGCAAGCCCGGCACGCGCGGCTGGCAGAACGCGAAAAGGCGGCATCGCAGGCATATCTGGTGAAAGCGGCGGCCGAACCAGGCGCAGTGAAGACTGAATCCGGCCTCATCTATCGCGAAGTACGGCCCGGCACGGGACCTTCGCCCAAGGCGACTGACACGGTAAAGGTGAACTACCGGGGCACTCTTGTGGATGGGACCGAATTTGACAGCTCTTACCGGCGCAATCAGCCGGCGCAATTTGCCTTGAGTGGAGTGATCCGCTGCTGGACCGAAGGCGTTCAAAAGATGAAAGTAGGCGGTGAAGCCATCCTGGTTTGCCCATCCGATTTGGCGTACGGAGAGAACGGACAGGCGACTATTCCAGGCGGCGCAACCCTTATCTTTCAGGTAGAACTGCTGGAAATCTCCGGCGCACCAGCGCGTTAGTCAGGGCTTGGGTCCATGAAATACTCGCCGCGAGATATCAGGCCAAAATTCGGTCAGGATAGCGCCCGCGGCGCCTTCGGCTGAGACGGTGAATGCTCTTTCAAAGATCAGACCCACGCCCCGGTCGCCCGCCGGATAATACAGGTTGGCGATTCCACCCGCCGCGACGTTCCCTAGGAAATTTGAATAGTTCGGCTGCCAATGGCCGTTGTCGCCTTTGCAGATGACAGTGGTGGATACCGCATATATAGCTCGCCGGAAGAACCCGCCGCTTCCTTTGCGGAAGTAGCGCGGGTCCTGATGAAGAACGACCGGCAGAAGCGCATTGCCAATCATAGTTCCGTCAAATGTGTCCGCATACGATGCGCCCAGCCGCTTACCGTATCCGCTAGCGCCTTGTCCGTAACCTGGAAAGTCGTTCCCCAATTGGCTCAGTCCGGCATCGATGCCCGCGGCAGCGAAGGTGAATGGATCGGTGGCGCTCTTGAACGCAAGCTGAAACTTTTGACCGGGTGAGAGCTTGGCGGCATTATGAGCATCGACCATATTGAACTGCGGCACGACACGGAGAATCCGCTGCTTCTCTTCTTTCTTTAGTTCGCGCTCGGCACGTTCGTGCTCGGAGGGTGAGGCGGCGGGAGGCGTATCAGGCGGCTCAGCCGGGACCTGCGCTTGTAACGAACAGGCAAATAGAAAAGCAGTTTGCAAAAGGAAGCCCGTGAGCCGAACCTTTGCGGGAAGGAATTTCATGGTGTTTCTAAGCGGATGAAGCACGATTGAATACAACAAGCCGCGGCCGGTATTTTCCGGCTTCCGATTCGCTTCAAGGTAGTGCGCCCGCGCCCGGTTGTGGAGCATTCTATTTCGCGCTGATAAGATCGACGATTTGGAATAGAGAAGTCTTTGGCATGAAAATTACTTCAGAAAACCCGACCCGCCGCCGCCTCCTCAAGGGCGCGGCCAGGCTGGCAGGCGCCGCCGCCGCTTCGGCGCTAATGCCTTCGAACGTGCGGCGAGCGCTCGCGAAACAACCTGTAAGAGGCGGCTCATTTCGCGACATCAAGCATGTCGTCTTATTGATGCAGGAAAACCGCTCTTTCGATCATTACTTCGGAACCCTGGCGGGCGTCCGCGGATTTGACGACCCGAAGGCTCTTAAATTGGGTAGCGGTCAATCCGTATTTCGCCAGCCGGATGCCGAAAATCCAAACGGATACCTTCTGCCTTTTCATCTGAATACGCGCGCTAGCAGCGCTCAGAAGATTCCCTCAACCAGCCACGCGTGGTCGGTGCAGCATGCATCCTGGAACGGCGGCAAAATGGACGGGTGGCTGGCCGCTCATCGCAAGGCGGACGGTGCGCATGGTCCGTATTGCATGGGTTATTACACTCGCGTGGACATTCCATTTCAGTTCGCGCTGGCGGAAGCCTTTACGATTTGCGATGCCTATCACTGTTCGATTATGGGTCCAACGTGGCCGAACCGCATGTATTGGATGACGGGCACAATCGATCCGGACGGGCTTGGCGGCGGGCCGATTATTAACAACAAAGCCCCGAGAGGGGGATATACCTGGAAAACCTATCCGGAGCGCCTGCAAGAGGCCGGAGTGAGTTGGAAAGTATACCAGCAAAGGGACAATTACGGCTGTAACCTGCTGGAGACGTTTAAAGTTTTTCGGGAGGCCGGAACGGACTCGCCGCTTTATGCCAGGGGAATGGTGCGCGGGGATGAAGGACAGTTCGAATACGACGCAATCCATGACAAGCTGCCGGCGGTTTCCTGGATCATTCCGACCAGCTTTCAATCGGAGCATCCGGACTACATGCCAGCCGATGGCGCGGCATTCGTAGCAGCTAAAATTGACGCGATTGCCGCCAATCCGGACGTGTGGGCCAAAACGGTTTTCATTCTCAATTACGACGAGAATGACGGTATTTTCGACCATGTTGCACCGCCGGTTCCGCCCGCGGGCACGGCCCACGAGTTTATAGACGGTCTTCCGATCGGCGGCGGGTTCCGGGTCCCCTGCATCCTGATTTCACCCTGGACCAGCGGAGGTTGGGTATGCAGCGATCCATTCGACCATACATCGGTGCTTCAGTTTCTGGAAAAATTCACCGGGGTTCGTGAACCGAATATCAGTGAATGGCGCAGGCGAACCTTTGGCGACCTCGCCTCGGCATTTCGCTTTGGGGACCCGGGCGGGAAGGCGCCTATTTTGCCTGATACGAGCGGCCCTCTCAGCCTGGCCAAATACGAGGCGAGCAATCTGCCTGCACCCGCCCTTCCCGGCGCGGATCAAGAAGAACCCGAACAGGAGAAGGGCCGCCGGAGTCGCGTCCCGGAGGGGACACGCGGGGAATCAGCGGGCTAATTGGGGGAGACTGGAATTCGCGCCACCTCTTCGGAGAGTAAGCGCCGCGCCCAGGCACTGTTTCGTCAGGCACTATGAAGGCAAAGATTTATAAGATAGGACCCACCTGGATACTGTGGGTGCCCGGAGTCCGTGTTTACCGATTTACAAGCTGGCAAAGTGCCGTGGATTACGCGCTGGATCCTGCAGCACAGCGGCGCTAGCTGAGAACGAAAATCAAAAGCTGCGCAGAAGGAAATCTCTTGTACTCGCCAGTACTTTTTCGCGCATCGCGAGTTCCGGGAGCATACGAGCGATTTCAATTGCCCCAATCATGGTTGAAAAGATCGAAAAAAATGCGCGCTCTTTATCCGCAGTTCGACTGCCCGGCATGAAGGGGAGCATTCGATCTTTGTAATTCACGAGTTCGGCAAAGACCTGCCGCCTCATCCCCTTCCCGGCGCGCGCCAGCTCGGGGGCAAGGGCCGGCAGCGGGCAGCCGCGCTCGGGGTGATCGCAGTATTCCAGGGTTAAATAAGCTTTCACGATCACCTTCCACGCTGCCTCAGGATGAGAGTGCTCCGCGGCGCGAACCAGAGTGCCGGTGATCTCCCGGAAAGCCTCGCGCAGCGACTCGACCAGCAGGTCCTTCTTGCTCCCAAAGTGCTTGTAAAAGCCACCGTGCGTCAGGCCGGTTCCTTTCATAACCGCCGCAACCGCTGCACCGTTGAGCCCTTCGGCGCGAACCCGCCGCGAGGCATCCTTCACAATTTTCCGATGGATTTCTGCTTTGTGTTCGGGCCGGTAACGCATGAGTATAAGATGCTTTACATCATCCCACGATCCAACTGTTAAGAAAAATCTAGAATCCGTTGGATTATCTATATCATCCCATTTCAGTAGGAAAACAAAATGTCACCCCAAATCATCTTCCAACTGCACCTCGTTCTAGGGTATGTCGCGTGCTTGCTTTGCTTCCGTGCGTACGTCCTGCCCAGGCTCAAGGCGATGGACCGGGTCGAAGCGCATCGCGCTATTGCTACGCTGCACAGCTTCCGCTTCTTCGGGCTCGTCTTTATTGTTCCAGGGGTAGTCGGGCCAAACCTGCCCGCCGGCTTCGCGAAGTTCGCCGCGTACGGTGACTTCGCAACCGGGATACTGGCCATCCTGGCGCTCCTCACGGTAAGTATGCGACCGCTCTTTTGGTTGTTCGTCGTCGCCTTCAATGTAGTTGGGGCAACCGACATCATCGTTGACTACTACCACGCCATCGAAGCCAACCTCCCTGCGCTCGCCGGGCAGTTGGGCGCTGCCTACGTGATCCCGATCATCTACGTTCCCATGCTGATGATCACGCACTTCGCCGCTTTTTATTGGCTGATGCGTCCACAGCCTAAGCCGGCTCGGATCCTTGCTAGCGAGGCGGCCCAGCAGCCCAGCCGTGCGTGACAGAGGCGCTAGCGGACCGTTTGCGCGAATTGCCAGGCATCCGAAACAATCCGATCTAAATCGGCACGTGTGGGCCGCCAGCCGAGGGCAGTCTGCAGCTTTTGCGAATCGGCTACCAGGCTCGGAGGATCGCCTTCACGCCTGGGGCCCATCTTGTACGGCGCCTTTTTGCCTGTTACTCTTTCGATGGCTGCTACCGCTTCCTTAACGGAGCGGCCCGTACCTGTTCCCACATTGAATACTTCGGATGCGCCGCTGCGGAGCAGGTGCTCAAGCGCATAAATATGAGCCTCGGCGAGGTCGCTGACGTGGATGTAATCGCGGATGCAGGTTCCGTCGGGCGTGGGGTAATCATCGCCGAAGAGCGTCACTGGTTCGCCGGTCTGGACCGCACGCAAAATAAGAGGAATCAAGTGTGTTTCCGGATCGTGCCGCTCGCCCAGGCCGGCTTCCGGTTCCGCGCCGCACGCGTTGAAGTAGCGCAGCCGAATGCTGCGAAATTCTCGATAGCGGTCCATCCATTCGAGCATCTTTTCGACCATTACCTTCGATTCGCCATAGGGGTTTATGGGCGCATAGGGCTGGTCTTCGGTGATCGGGACTTTGCCGGGAATCCCGTATGCAGCGGCGGTGGAGGAAAAGACGACTCGCTTGACTCCGGCGCGCAGCATCGCTTCGAACAGCGAGAGAGATCCGCTGACGTTGTTGTCGAAGTAGAGCTCCGGGAATTGAGTGGATTCGCCGACGGAAATATAGGCCGCGAAGTGGATGACGGCATCGACGCGCTCGCTTTTCAGTAACTGCTCCAGCTTGGCCGCATCGCGGGTATCGAGTACCCGAAGCTGGCTTTCCGGAACTGCTTCCCTGTGGCCGCGCGATAAGTTATCGACCACAATAACCGAATAGCCGCGTTTTTCGAGGAAATACCGGGTATGCGACCCGATGTACCCGGCTCCGCCGGTGACGAGGATGGTAGCCACGCACTCCGAGTGTAACGGACGGATTGAGCCCGGCATACGATGCTGGAGGTGTATGGCGCTGCTCGAAGTGAGAAACGTTACGAAGGTGTATTGCGCGGGCGGCGCTCCAGTTGTGGCCCTTCAGGATATCTCGCTCAATCTGGACCCCGGCGACTTTGTAGCGCTGGTGGGTAAAAGCGGATGCGGTAAGTCAACGCTCCTGAATCTTTGCGGCGCGATGGATTTCCCCTCGTCCGGCGAAGTGATCCTGGATGGCCAGGTGACGGCGCGGTTAAATGATGCCGGATTGACCCGGTTGCGGCGTGAAAAAGTAGGATTCGTCTTTCAATCGTTTCAGCTCATTCACACACTCACCGCGGCAGAGAATGTGGAGCTGCCGCTGCTGCTCGCGCATAAGAAAGACGCCCGCGAAACGGCTGCGGAGCGGCTTCGCTGGGTGGAAATGCAAGAGTACGCGGCGCGCTTTCCGCACCAGTTATCCGGAGGCCAGCAGCAGCGCGTGGCCATTGCGCGTGCTCTCGCCGCGAATCCTCGGGTGCTGCTGGCAGATGAGCCGACTGGAAACCTGGATACCGCTACAGGTGAAGCAGTTCTCAATCAGCTGGCGCGCACGGCTCGTGAGTTTGGTATGGCAGTGCTGATGGCGACGCATAGCTCTGAGAGCGCCGCTGTTTTCGATCGGGTTCTGCGCATGCGCGACGGCCGTATTGCAGAAGCGGCGGTGCTGTTATGAGCTTCGGGTGGCGGCTGTTTGTGCGAATGATTCTGCGGCCTCTTATGCGTGAGCCGATCCGGGCTGCGCTTACGATTTTCGCGGTGGCACTGGGGGTTGGCGTGGTGGTTGCCATCGATCTCGCCGGACAAGCAGCGGCGGGCAGCTTTCATTCTTCTCTCGAATCGCTGGGCGGCAAGAGCGATCTGGAGATTAGGACGCCGGGCGGTCTGGATGAAGGGCTTCTGGGGAAGTTGGTCCAACTGCCGTATGCGTTCCATTTCGCGCCGCGAATTGAAAGCTTCGCGTTCGTGAACGGAAGAGGGGAGGCGGTGCCGTTCATCGGGCTCGACCTTGTCGGGCACGCGCCGCGCCACGAGTTTGCAAACGACACTCGTATCGGACCAATCGATCTACTGACCGAACGCCACCCGATCTGGGTTGGCCGGCAGCTTGGGTTACATACGAGCGATCGCGTGCGGCTATTGATTAATGATGAGATGCGGAGTTTCACGGTAGCGGGAGTTCTGCAACCGGAGAACAGCAGCGCCGGAGAACAGAGCGTCATCGTCGCCGATATCGGGCTGGCGCAGGTGGTAACGGGAAAGCTCGGGAAGCTGGATAGCATTGATGTTGAGACGCCTCCTGGAAAGCCTATCGATGTTTGCCGGCGGGTGATTCAAAACGCGGTGCCGGCATCGGTGAGTATCGAGCCGCAGGGGGCACGCACCGAGGGAAACCGCAAGATGCTCGCGGCGTTCCGCTGGAATCTTCGCGTACTGAGCTACATCGCGCTCATCGTGGGCGCGTTCCTGATCTATAACACCATCTCTATCTCTGTGGTGCGGCGCAGAAATGAAATCGGGGTCGTCCGCGCGCTGGGCGGCACGCGTGGACTCATCGTTGCCGGATTTCTGGCAGAAGCATTGTTCTTCGCAATTACCGGAAGCGCCGCGGGACTTCTGATTGGGCGATTGATGGCGATTGGAGCTGTGGGGCTGATTGGAACTACAGTTCAATCTCTGTATGTGAGCAGCCAGCCTGCGCCAATTCAACTGACAGTGTCCGCGACGATGGCGGGAGTGGGGCTTGGGATGGGGGTCTCGTTACTGGCGGCGCTTGCGCCTGCACTGGAGGCATCGCGGATCGCGCCGGCCGAAGCGATGGCTCGAGGACGAGAAGAATATAACGTTGCTGAGCGCTCGGGGCGTCTTTCGCTCTGGGCGCTGGTTTTTGTTGCGATCGCCGCCGCTTTCTGCGGATTGCCGGCGATTAACGGGCAGCCCATATTTGCGTATATCGCGGTTATCCTGCTGATTGCCGCAACAGCGGCTGTTATCCCCGGCGCGGTTCGGTTCCTCGCCGCGGCAACGGATTCTGCTATCGAAAAGTTGCTTGGAGTGGAAGCCCTGTTGGCCTTGCGCGCTTTGCGAGGAAGCATCGCCCGCACGTCTGTATTGACAGCGGCGCTGGCGACCGCGGTCGCGATGACTGCAAGCGTCGGCATTATGGTCGGTAGTTTCCGCGAAACAGTGCGCGTGTGGATGAATCACCAGTTGCAAGCCGATTTCTATTTGCGGCCGGCAGGCTCTTCCGGCGCTGACCGCCACCCGACGATGGACGCGGGGATCGCAGATCAAATTGAGCGGCTGCCGGGCGTGGCCGCAGTGGACCGTTTCCGCGCTTACCGGATCTCTTACGATGGGTTGCCGGCGACACTTGCCGGCGGAGAAAGCAGCCGCGTGCGGGACTCGAACGCCACAACATTTCTGCCTGGCGAAGATCGAGACGCGATTCTTGCAAAGCTCCCCACCGGCGACTATGCCGTTGTGAGCGAGCCGTTCGCGAATAAGCACGGCGTACACGCAGGTAGCAGTCTCCATATTCCGCTCGCGGGCGCGGTGCGAGCCTTTCAGGTGCTCGGGATCTATTACGATTATGCGGCTGGGGGCGGGTATATCATCCTTGACCGGCGCACTCTGCTGAAATATCTTCCCGATCGTGCCGAGTCGAATCTGGCTGTTTATCTCAAACCCGGAGCAGAGGCCGATTCTGTCCGGCGCGAAATCGACCGGGTTATCGGCGGCAGGGCAGTCATGGTGATTTCGAACGGCACGTTGCGGCAAGGGGCCCTTCAGGTCTTCGACCGGACCTTCCGCATCACCTACGCCTTGGAAGCGGTTGCCGTGATTGTGGCGATTATGGGCATTGCCGGAGCGCTTCTTGCCATGGTGCTTGATCGCCGCCGTGAATTTGCGCTGCTGCGTTTTCTGGGCGCAGCCCGGACGCAAGTGCGCCGGATCATTCTTTGCGAAGCCGGACTGCTGGGTTTGTTGGCGAACGGAATCGGCCTGATCCTGGGCACGATGCTTTCGCTGATTCTGATTTTCGTCATCAACAAACAATCGTTCGGATGGACAATTCAGTTTCACTGGCCGGTCGCCCTACTGTTGGCGGCCCTAACAGGGATATACGCGGCGACCGTGCTCGCCGGCCTCTATCCGGCTGAAGCCGCTATTCGCATGCAGCCGATTGAGGTGATTCATGAGGAGTAAAGTGGTTGCGGCATTGGCGGCCGCTGCCCTGATTGCCTCGGCCCAACAATGGCAAGCGGCTCTTCCCAGCTACCATTACGAGTTTCCGCGCGATTACTTCAACCACCCTGAGTATCAGACCGAATGGTGGTATTACACGGGGAATTTGCATGCGGGAGATGGACATCGCTATGGATTCGAACTCACGTTTTTTCGGCGAGCCATTCATTTGCCGGCGCAAGTTGCAGCGGAAGACGCAACCTGGCGGCCGGATGAGCTCTACCTGGCGCACCTGGCGTTGAGCGATATCGACGGCGGGACCTTCTATCACACGGAGCGGTTGAACCGGGCGGGGCCGGGCCTTGCCGGAATCAGCCTTGAGCAGCGGCGCTATTGGAACGGCAACTGGCAGGTGCGCTGGACTTCGCTCGACAGCGGCGATCAGCAGTTGCAAGCCGTTTGCGACCGCTTCAAGTTGATGCTGAGCCTGAAGCCGCAGAAGCCGGCCGTTATTCACGGCAAGAACGGCATTAGCCTCAAGGGTCCGGCCCGTGGCGAGGCATCGCACTACATTTCTTTCACCCGGCTTGGCGCGGAAGGCCAGCTGGATCGAAACGGCAAATCGATCGCCATGACGGGTCTCGCGTGGATGGATCACGAATTTTTCACGGAACCTACCGGGAGTACGGTCGCCGGTTGGGACTGGTTCGCCATTCAACTCGACAATAACGAAGAGTTGATGCTTTACCGGCTCAGAAACAGAGAAGACGCCGAGACGCCCTACTCGTCCGGAACATACGTTGACGCGCAAGGAAAAGCGCGCTTCCTCGATGCCGGGCAGTTTTCTCTCACTCCGGGCGAAACGTGGCGCAGCCCTAACTCAAGAGCTCGCTACCCGGTTGTGTGGAGCATCTCCGTACCTTCGCTGGGCCTGCAATTATCCGAACGAACGATGCTGAGAAATCAGGAGCTATTTAGTCAGGACAGCATCTCCCCGAGCTACTGGGAGGGCGCCGTCAGCTATCAGGGACAGATGCGCGGCCACAAGGTAAATGGAGTTGGATATCTGGAAATGACCGGATACGGCAAGGCTGTCCGGCTGGATGGCAGCGCTGGCATTAATTAGCCCCACTTAGAAAAGCAGCTTCAACGCAAACTGAATCTCGCGGTTGTCATGCTTCGTGGAAGTGATGGTGCCGAACGCGGTCGTGCCGAAGGTCGCATTCGGATTGCTGAACGCAGGCGTGTTGAAGAAATTGAAAAACTCCGAGCGGAACTGCAACTTCACCCGCTCGGCGAAGCTGAAATTCTTGAAAAGCGAAAAGTCCACATTGTACAGGCCGGGACCATAGAGCAGGTTTCTGCCTGCGTTGCCGTAAGTGAAGTGAGCAGGAAGCGCAAACGCCGCGGGATCTATGCAACCGGAAAGATGAGCGTCGCCGCAGTCATTCGAAGGCATTCCGATCAAATCCGGGCGCTGATTGCTTCTTCCGGTATTCGCGACATCTCCGGACACGATCACGTTAAACGGAAAACCTGTTTGCAGATTCACGATTCCGTTTGTCTGCCAGCCTCCCAAAGTCTGGCGCACAAAGCCGTTCGAAGCCGACGCAAAAAACGGCAGTTCGTAATTGAAGCTGGCGACAAAGCGATGACGTACATCCCAGTTAGAATTGCCGTAATCCGCCCGCCAATTATATGGATTCATCGGCGCGCCGCCACCGTTTGAATCGGTTGTCACGTCAAGGTTGTGGGACCACGTGTATGAGGCAAGAAGCGAAAGGCCGTGGGTGAATCGCTGGCGCAAAATCAAGCTCAGGCCGTTGTAGTTGGCCATTTCATCGTTCTGGATGATTCGAATATCTCCGAAGATCTGATTTGGACGGCGCAGGCTGACGGGACCGGGGCCGGGAAGGGGAGTATTGATGTAGTAGCTGCGATCCAGATGCGTACTGTGCGATCCGAGATATTGCACGTCGAGGGCGGCGTTATTCCAGAGTGAGCGTTCGAGATCGGCGCTCCACTGATTCATGTACTGGGTCGGAAGATCCGGATTGGGCGAAATGATCGTTGTGGTGGACAGCTTCGTCTTGCGGGCTAGGGCCGCAGGAGTGGGGTCGTTGAGGCTGATCAGGTTGACACCGGATGAATTGAACGACGCAATTGAGCTGAACGGAGGATTATTGCTCAAGAACGTAAACGTGTTCGTCTGGTTGGGATTGTAGTAGATTCCGTAGCCAGACCGGAAAACGGTTTTATCGTTAATGCGGTACGCGAGTCCGATGCGCGGAGCGAAATCCTTGTGATTGGGATTGATGAATTTAAAGCCGGGGACTGGCGGATTTGGCGGGATCAGCGCGGTTTGTTGTGCGTTAAGAATGGTGGCATAGCCGTTCGCGGTGTAAGGAACGGTTGGCAGTTCATACCGCAGCCCAAGGTTCAGCGTCAGCTTCTTGCTCGCGTGCCAGTTGTCGACAATGAAGAACCCATCGCGCCACTCGGCCACTTTGTTCCGGATTTCAGGACCCGGAGTCGCATCGCTTTGCGCGTAACCGAGCATGAAATCCGAAGCGGCGTACCCGGTAATGACAGGCGTATTCGCGAAGGTGAATAATCCAAGGGGCTGGTTTACAGCGGCACGGGTAGTGATCAGCTTTCGCAGTTCCGCGCCGAAGATCAATGAATGAGCGCCTTTGGTCCAATTGAACGAATCCGTTCCCTGCCACGTAGTGTCCTGCTGAATCCAATTCGTTCCGGCGTTACCCAGCGTCATGAAGCCGCTTATCGAGAACACCGGAATTCCTGGATTATCGAACACAGTATCGCCGTTGAAGCCGGGGATTCCGAGATCGGCGCCCGCGCTCTTCAACCCGTTTACCGACCAGTAATTCAGGGCATCGGTGCTGAGGTTCTGCCGCCCGACGCGAAAATCATTGACCATGTTCGCGCTGATGGTCTGGGTATATCCGAAGACCCAGTTGCGCGTGGACACGGGCAGGAATGTGGAGTTGAACGGACTAGTTGCGCCGGTAAGGATGGTCTCGTTCTGCCAGGCGTACCGGAAAAAGAGACGAATCTTGTCTCCGATATTCTGGTCGATCCGATCGATGGTCTGGTTGTAATGATCGTTGTTTGGATACGTTGCCTCGAGATTCGATGTGATGCCGGGCAGATTAGGCAGCGGCATATACTGGAGCGCCTTCTGAGCCTGCGGAGAGAGTTCGGTAGGACTGAAGACATTACCAGGCACGAGAGCCCCGGACTTGTTGGGATCGCGGAGCGGCTTCGGATATTCCGAGAAGTTGCCCTGGCGCATCAGCGGAGTGAGCACCGTATCAAGCGAAGTGACCTGCTTGATCAGGCGCAGCCCTTCGTAATCGGCCATGAAGAAGGTCTTATTGCGCCCGTCGTAGAGTTTCGGAATATAGACCGGACCGCCGACTTCGAAACCAAACTGGTTCTGGCGAAGCGGGGCTTTCGGGGTGCCGGGCTTCTGGAAGTAATTGCGCGCGTCCAGCACGTCATTGCGAAAGAACTCGAATAGCGCGCCGTGCAGATCGTTCGTGCCGGTTTTGGTAATCAGGTTCAAATGCGCGCCGAGATAAGACCCGTATTGCGCCGAATACGTCCCGGTCTGAACTTCGAATTCCTGAATGGAATCGACGGACGGATGGAACGGAGTAGTGGTGATCAGGTTGTTTACAATCGAAATTCCGTCAAGCGAGATGCTGTTCTGGATTTCACGCGTGCCGGCTCCTATGAAATCCTCTCCGGGCGGAACACCGTTCGCGGCCTTCTGGCCTGGTAGAACACCGGGCGTTATGGCGGCAAGCTGCAGCGCGTCGCGGCCGTTGAGAGGAAGTTCCGCCACTGAGCGCGTACCAACGGTCTCTTTGATGCTCGCGTCGTCAGTGGTGATGGGCGGAGTGGTCGCGGTGACAACAACGTGCTCGGAAACCTGACCGACAGGCAGCGTGAAATCACTGCGAACGGTCTGGTTGTAATCGACGGTCACGCTGCCCCGGGTAATCGTCTGGAATCCAGGATGCGACGCGGTGAGGTTATACGTTCCGGTCTTAACGAACTGGATGGTGTAGTCGCCTTGCGCGTTGGTAATAGCTGTGTACTGGTCCTGGGTGGCGCTGTTGACCGCCGTGATGGTTACGCCCGGGATGACCGCGCCAGCGGAATCATTAACCGTTCCAACCAATGAAGTGGTGTTCGCTAATTGCGCATACAAACCGGAAGAGCAGGCGAGCGCGGCCGCACAAAATAGAGCAAGATTTCGCAACTGAATTCCTCCCGAAACCAAGATGGTTCTAGAAGAATATCACTTGACGGGCATCCGGTCATCTCGGTCATTCCGGTAAATCGTACCCTCTTTCATCACGAATAGAACGCTTTGAGTCACCTTTATGTTTTCTATTGGATTACCGGGGACGGCGACGATATCGGCTAGCTTCCCAGGCTCGAGCGTTCCGATCTCCTTCTGAAGCCCAAGGAGTTCGGCAGCCGACGATGTTCCCGCCTTCAAAGATTGAGCAGGGGGCATGCCGTCATTTGCCATCAGAACGAATTCGAGAGCATTGTTTCCGTGCGGATAAACCGCGGCATCCGTACCGAGTGCAATCTTCACGCCCATGCGGAGGGCGCGCCGCACCATATCGTCCTGTGCCTTCAAAGCCACATCGGCCTTCTGCCGGACCAGTGGCGGAAATTTGGACTCGGCAATTCCGCTGCGTACCGAAAGTGTCGGAACCAGATAGGTCCCGTGCTCACGCATCATGCGGAGCGCTTCGTCGTCGACAAAAGTGCCGTGCTCGATGGAATCGATACCGGCGCGGATGGCCCGCTTTGCGCCTTCCGATCCGTGCGCGTGAGCGGCTGTTTTGCGACGCAATTCGTGGGCCGCCGAGACAAGCGCGTCTAATTCGGCCTGGCTCAATTGAGGAGTATCCACGTCGTCTGTCGGAGAGAGAACCCCTCCCGTGGCACAGGTCTTAATGACATCCGCGCCGTACTTGATATTGAACCGGACCGCAAAGCGCGCCTGGTCGGGAGAGTTGATGACCCCGTCCTCGGGCCCCATCTCGTGATTCAGCAACCCGAAGCGGAACCCCTGGCCATCATCGCAGTGGCCGCCTGTCGCGCCGATTGCATGCACGGCAACCAGCATGCGCGGGCCCGGCACGATACCAGCATTAATCGAGTTGCGGAGCCCGACGTCGATGAAATCCTCCGAGCCGACATCGCGGACAGTGGTGAACCCGGCCATCAGTGTCTTTCGAGCGTTCACCGTGGCGCGGATCGCGTGTTCAGGGATCGTCCGGCTCAAACCAGCGAGCCTCGCGCCGTTGTAATCGGGATTGAAGTCGAATGTCAGATGCGTGTGCGCATCGATGAATCCGGGCAGGAGGGTGGCGTCGCCGAGATCGATGACTGTAGCAGTTGATGGAACCTGCCCGCCGACGGATTGGATCTTGTTGCCCGAGACCACCACGATGCCGGGCTGTATCAGCGAGCCGCTCTTTCCGTCGAATAGCCGGGCGGCTTTCAACACATACGTTGTTTGCGCGTTCAGAATAGACGCAAAAACCAGGAGGACTAAGCATGCGAATCGCATAAAGGTTCGAGCATAGCGCAAAACCGGTTCAAGCTCAGTGCTCGGGCGGCCTAGCGCGGCCCCGCGCAGGCTGGCGCCCGCCCCACAACCCTACAGTTCGGCCTCGACCTCAATTTCAATAAGCATCTGCGGATCAATGAGCGCCCGAACTTCGACCATAGTTGCGCACGGGCGAATATCGCGGAAGAACTCGCGATGCGCGCGGCCATACTCCTCCCACCGCTGAATATCGGTCACAAACATGCGCGTGCGAACGACATTCTCGAGAGTCGCCCCTGCCTGCTTCAGTGCGCGTTCAATATTACGAATGATCTGAACTGTCTGCCGGTAAGGGTCGCCGGCTCCGATCAGTTCCCCCTTTTCGTCAATCGCCGTTGTGCCGGTCAGATAGATGCGGCCGCCCACGCGCACAGCGCGGCTGTAGCCGACGATATCCTCCCACTTTGCTCCGGAAGAGATGTTCTGACGATCGCTCGACATGCCGTGTGTCACGCTTCGTGCTTGAGAAACCAATTCTGGCTGGCCAGCAGTTTCTTGGAAGTATTCTTGGGCGGATGAGTGTAGCTGCCGTCAGGCTGCATGATACGGGCGCCCGCCTCATCTTCCAAATGCTTTTCCAAAATCCTGTCGCGCAAGCGGCGGACCAGGCGCTTATCCTCTATAGGGAACAGAATTTCAACGCGGCGGTTGAGATTTCTCGGCATCAGGTCCGCGCTGCCCGCATAAATAAGCTCATCGCCGCCGTTGTGGAAGTAATAGATCCGGCTATGTTCAAGGAACCGGCCAAGAATGCTTCTGACGCGAATGGTGTCGCTAACGCTTGGAATGCCGGGACGCAGTGAACAGACTCCGCGCACGATGAGATCAATTTCCACGCCTGCCTGCGAGGCCTCATACAGCAGCCGGATCATGCCGGCGTCTTCGAGCGCATTCATCTTAAAGATGAGATGCCCGTCACCGTGCCGCTTGTGCCGCTCGATCTCGCCGCGCACCAGCCGCTCCAGGCCAGACCGAATGCTGAACGGGGCGACCAGCAGCTTGCGATAGGCCTTCTTGGCCGAGTACCCGGTCAGGTAATTGAACAGGTCGCTTACGTCCTCGCCGATTTCCTCATTCGCGGTAAACAGGCCCAGGTCTGTATAGATGCGCGCGGTGACCGGATTATAATTCCCGGTTCCTAAATGGATGTAACGCCGAATGGCATCCCCCTCGCGCCGGACCACCATGGCCATCTTGGCGTGTACTTTCACACCGGGAAGCCCGTAAACGACATGAACGCCTTCGTGCTCCAGTTTCTGGGCCCATTCGATGTTACTCTCTTCGTCAAATCGAGCCTTTAGCTCGACAAGCACCGCGACCTGCGTTCCGTTCTGGCTGGCTTCGAGCAGAGTTTCGACGATCGGGGAATTGCGTCCCACCCGGTACAGCGTCATTTTGATCGCCAGCACGTCGGGATCATCAGCCGCGGCACGCAGGAAATCGACTACCGGCTGGAATGACTCATAGGGATGATGCACCAGTATGTCGGATTCGCGAATGGTGGCAAATATCTCGCTTCCGGTTGCGGTTGCAAAACTCTTGGGAGTCGATGGAATGAACGGCTTGTCCTTCAGGCGCGGCCGTTCAATAGCGAGCAGCGCGCGAACCCGGCTGATGTCTACCGGCCCATCCACCCGATACACGTCGTTCTGATCGAGTTCCAAATTGCTGGTCAATAGTTCGATTAGCTTCTGGGGCATGCCGAGGTTCACCTGCAGGCGCACAGCGTCGCGGAATCTCCTCCGCCACACGGCTTCCTGCACACTCTCCAGCAGGTCGTCGGCTTCCAGTTCCTGAATCGCCAGCTCAGCGTCGCGCGTGACGTGGAACATATCCGCCTTCAGAATGTCCATCTCGGGAAAGAGCATTCGCAGGTTCGCGATGATGATTTGTTCCAGCCAGACGAAGGCCTGTTCGCTGGCTTCAGATGGAATGGATACGAGCTGGGGCAGGGAATCCGGCACCTTGATGCGGGCGAAACGCTCCTGGCCATCGCCGTTGCTGACAACCGCGGCGACATTCAGGCTCAGGTTCGAGATGTGAGGAAAAGGCCGGCTCTGATCGACCGCAAGGGGCGTGAGCACCGGGTACACGACCCGACGGAAATAATCGTCCGCGGCGGTCTTCTGCTGCGCATTCAATTCGTCGTTGCGAAGGATGTAAATGCCCGCGTCTTTGAGATCGGGCATCAGCTCCTCGCGCCAGAGCCGGTAAATCTCGGTCAAGATGCTGGTCACTTCATGCCGGATCAATTCCAGTTGCTCGCCGGGCGCGCGCCCATCCATGCTGATTTCCGTCGTGCGGGTCTCGATCTGCTGCCAGAGTCCGGCCACGCGAACCATGAAAAACTCGTCGATATTCGATCCGAGTATCGAAACGAATTTCACTCGTTCGAGGAGAGGCGTCGCGGGATTCTGCGCCTCTTCGAGAACCCTGCGTTGGAACGCCAGCAGGCTCAGATGGGGGTTTAGGTACAGGTCTGGAGAATCCAGGCGCGGAGGAGGCGGGGCTATCCGCGCAACCGCGGACCGCCTGCGTCCGGAACGTGAGTTTGCCATATGAGAGGCTGGATCGGCCCGAAAGGGCCTTCTAATACTGTAAGACTTCGGGTGGGCGGAAACTGCGTGGTTCGGGTTTGCGCTGCGCTATGGACCGGCGGCGACGGGATGTTAACATCGGAGTGCGGGGTGGAGCAGTCAGGTAGCTCGTTGGGCTCATAACCCAAAGGTCGCAAGTTCAAATCTTGCCCCCGCAACCAAATTCGAAAATTTGTCGCGGGTCTCAGGGAAGCCGTATTTCGTGTATGTATTGTGGAGCGCATCGGCGCGTCGCTATTACATCGGGATCAGCGAGAATCCGGAGACGAGACTGAGCCAGCACAACGCCGGATCGCAGGCCAGCTGGGCTGTCCGCCATCGTCCCTGGATACTTGTGTTTACCGAAGAGCATCCGAACTACCGAGCCGCCAGAAAACGCG
>Ga0308173_10000028_pt1 | contig 44966 bp, 63 predicted proteins | sample PhyPR1_FD_203716 | JGI IMG/M metagenome (GOLD analysis project Ga0308173, IMG submission 203716) | Soil microbial communities from UC Gill Tract Community Farm, Albany, California, United States - DLSLS.P.R1 | ecosystem: Environmental > Terrestrial > Soil > Agricultural land | place: USA... | reverse complement strand
TGCGGCTTGGACGCCGCCTTATACGCCTTCTTGTACGCCTTCACAACATCAGTGTTGTGCGCAATCATCTCAGGCAGGGCGATGTAGGAGAACATGCCGGATTCGGCGGCGTCATCAACGATGACCTTGCCGTATCCGTTGGCGCGCATCCAGTCAGTCAGCTCACGAGACTGCTCGTGGTTGTAGACATTGGAACCGCTGTTGTCCCTCCAAGGCTTCCAGCCGCCAGTCTTGCCCTCAAGGGCCTCCCGCAGAGAGGCCGGGATTTCTGGCTCAAGCTTCGCGTACCCGTTGAGGTCGCGGGGTTCGGGGCCCTTGCCCCGCCGCAGGTGGTAGCTGCCGTTCTTGTCCTGCACGTATGCACGATGCCGAAGGTCGAGCGTCTTACCGTAGACCTTCGCCGTAATAACGCGAGGATCGCGGTTCGGCGGAATGAACTCCCACGCCTCGGGCGAGGTGAGCACGTCCTGATCCGTGATTGCGGCAAGGTCGCCCTGTGACGCAAGGATCTTCTTGTCGCCGCCGTCGAGCGGATCAACCCGGACACGCCAACCCTTGTCGAGCTGGTCAGTGACCATCTCGCGCATTGCCTGCGCCTCAAGCTGACGCGCCTCCGCGTACAACTCCTTAGGCACCGGGTTGGCATCTTCGATGCGGGCATAGACCGTGGCGAGCTTATCCGCCGTCTCCTGGCTAACGCCGTCGCCGGCATACGCGTTGCGGGACGCCTTCTGAAAGAAGGTTTCGGGCAGTTCCAGCGCGGCCTTGCCACTGCCGCTCCATGCGAAACCGCGAGCAACCTTCTCCTGATCGGTCATGTAAACCCGGTCGCCGGCACCACGGCCGGTGTTGCCGACATTGCGGTCACCGGAGAACGTGTCGAACTTCGCGGACGTGCCGTGCATCAGTTCTTCGCCGGTCTGCGCGAACTCTTCCGGCGTCAGCATTCCCTCGGGCGGACCATCGGGAATCTTGCCGTCAGGGAAGAAGTGACTCATCGTCGCCCGCGTATCCTCGGGCAGAGCCTTGTAATACTCGGGGTTCTTCTTCGCCTGCTGCCACAGCAGCCACGACAGCGTTGCATTGGCGGGAGAGTTGGGCATGAACCGCTGACCATAGTTGTTGATCAACGCCTGCAAGCCCAGGCCAGAATCGGCGTCCACGTCATCGAGCTTGTAGCCCTGGAACTTCCAGCGTTCCAGCGGAACGCCGGCCGCGTGCGCGTCCTGCGCGAACTGGTGCCCTAGACCGTCCTCGGCATTGTCGATGAGCCGGCCACCAAGAACCTCAAGAACCTCGTCGGAAAGCGTGCGCTCCTCAAGCCGCTTCGCAATCGCAATCTCTTCCTCCGTCACCGGATTGCCGAGAGTGCGCAGCTTGCCGATGCTGAGTGCGTGCGCCGCATCGGCCAGAGTCTTAACCTTGGGCCGTAGATCGCGGGGCACCATGCTCAGCAGAACACGGTGCCGGGGCAGGTCCGGGTTGAGGTCGGCACGAATGCCGCCGCGCTGCATAATCTCGCGGCCGCGATTCAGGTCGCCGCCATGCCCGGTCCCGTAGATCAACAGACCTTCATCGCCAGCATTGCGGATCATGTTGGCCGGCGTCAGAATCCAGCCGAGCTTGACAAAGTTCATCAGCCGATCAGCGGCCGGTGACGAGAACAGGTAATAGCGCAGCGCCGTCGTCCCGAGACGCGGAATCCTGCGGCCCTTGCCCATAGCGAGCTGACGCATCGACGCCGCGTCCAGACCGAACTTAGTCATGTTCGGGTCGTACCCCATGACCGCCGCCTTCGCGGCTGCCTGCCGAAGCTCAGTGAACGACGGGATCGAAACCGAATCCTCAATCTGCGACTCGTACAGGCCGGCGCGAATATCGCCCCGGTACGTCTCGCCAATCTTGTCGGAGTCACCGAAGCCGTAACGGCGCTTGCCCAGCTTGTCCAAGTCGTTGATGTACTTGTCGGTCAGTTCCTTGCCGACACCGGAAATGGTCAGCCCGGACGCCTCAAGCGTCTGCACCAGTAGCGCCTTAGCCAGCGTGCGCCGGCCAGCGGGGGAAGCCGCCTCCCACATCGACGCGTAACGGGTAGCTTCCCACTTGGGCAGGAAGATACGGGCGAACTGCTCAACGACCCGAGAGTCCGTCGCAGAATTAAGCCGCAGCTCCCGGCCTTGCGGCAGGAACGTGGACAGCCGGCGCGCAGTCGCATCCGCCTTGTAGCGCAGCTTCTTCGCAGACAGCTCCGCCGCGTCAGCTTGGTCGAACAGTTCCTCACCGCGCAGGCGGGCAGCCTCTTCCAGCTTGGCCGAAGCCTCATCGGCCACAATGCCATTGAGCTTCGCGGCCGAGAAGTTGAGAACCGTCTGGCCCTCGTCGTACGCCCTGTCGATTCCGTCACGGGTACGCTTCTCGGCGCGGAGAGCGCGGCGCTCCGCCGCAACCCCCACCTTGCCCGGCAGGAGCGGACGCGCCTGCGCGGCCATGCCGTTAGCCAACCGCTGAAAAGCAAAATTGTTGACCGCGTACTCAGCGAAGCCGCGAACGTCCGTGATCGGGGCAGTCTGAATGCCCAGGTGCTCAATGCCGTTAACGTCGAGATAGCGGATGCCCTGCTTGGTCGCCGCCTCACGCTCAGCCGGTGTAATGGCCGGGCGGATGCCGCCCACCTCAGACCACAGCGGCATAAGGTCACGGTGCCGTTCGTTCGCCCCAGCCTTAATCACTGCGGCGGCATCCTCGTCGCCGCTGGCAAGCGCCTCGTCCCACGCCTTGCGGGCGTCGAGGAACGACTGCACGCCGGCACGGCGGACGTTGTTCGACAGGTACTTAGCGGCCGGCGCAACGCCGGCCGCGTCCGTCTCGCCCAACAGGTGGTAGATGCGGGTGTCGGTGAGCCCGTCGAGCCCCCACTTGGAAAGCTGGTACGCCTCGTGTGCCTTACCGCCGATAATGGTCGGGTCCATGAACAGTGTCCACAGGGAGTCGGCCGAGCCCGAAAGGGCGGTGAAGCCCCAATCGTTCTGCCACGTCTTAGGCAGAACCATGCGGCCAAGGTCGCGGCCGGGAGACACGTGGCTACGGTCAACTGCCTCGTACACCTCGCGGAACTGCGGGTCTTCCAGGCGGTTGATCTTCTGCGTGGCCTCTTCCAGCGTGATCTTCCCGGCCGCGTAGTCGTTCTCCACGCCCACCCGAGCGGCGTACAGGGAGTCATCGAACTCGGAGCCGTTGCGGAACACGTTGAGCGCGAGGTCAACGTCCTTGCTGCCGAACCTGTCGCGCACGGCCGACAGGTCGCGGAAGGTGCTTTCGCCCTGGTTCCAGTTAAACGCAATGTTGTCCCACACATCGTGCGGGTCGTAGCCCTGCGCCTGCATGGCGGCGTGCTTCTCCGCCACGTCGGCGTTCGTGCCCTGCTGCAAAGGGTTCTCGCCCTTGAGGGCCATGACCGCGCCAGCAATAGGGCTCAGGCCAACGGGGGATTCCGAGCGGTACAGGAAGCCGGCGAACTTGGCGACCTGCTCAAGTCCCTTGCCGAGCGCGGCGCTACCCGGCGAGGTGAGCGCGGACCGCACTGCCTCGTCGTGCATGTTGGGGTCAGTCAGGTCAATACCGTAAATGTTCTTAGTGACCCACTGCTGCACGTCCTGCCACCACGGCAGGTCTTTATCGGCCGACGCGTGCGCGTGGTAATTGGCGGTCTTGACCGCCTCGTGTCCCGCGCCCACCGCGTTAAGCAGGTCCGTCTTCTGCCCGGAAGCGGATTCGATTGCGCCCGACTGCTGAGCGAGACGGGTGGTCTTCTGCGCGTCCAGAGCCCGGACCATCGCGCCGATACGGGCCAAGTCCTCCATGCTGGCATCGGACGACGCGAGCTTATCTGCAAGGCCAGGCCGGTACTGTGTCCCGAAATCCTCGTTCCACACGGCGCGAAGCCGCTCAAGGTAACGGTCCTGCGGGTCAACCGGCTCAGTCACTTACAGTCCTCTCTGAATCGCCACCGAAAGAAGGGAGGCGAGGGTGCCCGACGTGTCCGAAGCGGACGCACGCTGTAGGGCCTGAACAAGCTTTGAGGCGACAGGCGCGGCATAGGGGCGCTGCGCAAGAATCTCGCTGCCCGGACCAGCCCCCTTGTCGGCACCTGCGGTCACCGGCTGATTCGGCCGGCTAGACGGGGCAGTGAAAGGGATAGCCTCGGGCGGGGGAGTGGTGTTGGTCTGCGCCATAGGCGCTCCCTGCTGCTGCGCCACAAGCGCCTGGCCGTCGCCGTAGGGCAGGCCGGTCACCGGGCGGATCGGCTGCTTATCGGTCCGCTGAGAATAGGGGCCAGGCCCGGACACGGGCATACTCATTCGCCGCTCACCATCCGCTCAATCTCCAAGCCAGCCTCACGCTCAAACTCCTTGACCGCCACGCGGTAGTTCGCGTGCCGGGCAACAAGCTCCGTGGCGTCCTGCCAGAAACGGCCACCCACCCGGAACAGGTTGGTAACTAGATCGAGGACGAGGACGACGGCATCAATGCCCTGCATCGGGGTCGCTGGCAGCGGCTCAAAAGTGTCGTCGTCCTCGTCCATCGAAGTCTCCTTAGATTGGCAGGCGTCGCGTAACGCTGCCGTCCAAAACGGGTCGGCCACCGCGCAAGCCGGCGACCAAAGTAGAAATGTCGGGCATGCCACCGGGGGACATACCTGCCTGCCCCGGTGCGACACCAGTCGGCAGGCCATTCGCGTTCACGCCCTGAGGTAGCTCACCACCGGGACCGCCGCCCTCACCGGGACCAGTCTCGGCATCGGGCGCAGTCTCGCCCTGCTCCTCATTCACGGTCGGCTTAGTGAACGCCTTTTCCATCGCAATCTCAACGGGCACGCCGTTACGCCGCGCCTTGATGAACTCCGACGATGCGCGGAGCACCGGCATGGGATCGACGCCGGCACTCGCCATAGGGCCGAGCGACTGCAACAGGGCAAAGAGCCCCTGCATTGCCGCATCCTCAGTCTCATTAACATCAATGCGGCGCTGCTCGTCGTCCACATCAACGTCGAAAGGTAGCTGACGGCGGAAGGTGTCACGACTAATCAGCTTGTCGCCACGGAGCTGCAACAGCATCACAATCGCCTGGTTAGGCGAAAGGCCGGCTGCGTATCCGTAGCTCACATCGCACGAGAAGTTGTCCGAAATATCGGTGGCCGGCGTGTACGTCAGGTCGAACGGTTCGCCCGCACTGTTTCCCATGATGCGCTTGCGCGTATTCGGCCACAGGGCCACATCAATCTCAAAGGCCAGCGAGGTCAACCGCGAAATGGCCTGGCCGATGACGACCTGCGCCTCCGCGATCTGCACGTCATAGCCAGACATGAGAGCCTGCACGCCGCGTCCCGTGATGACGGAAGCCTGCGGGGTGCCGTTGCGCACCTCGGGGAAACGCGAGCCGATACGCACATCATTGTCGAGCTGATCTGCCACGGCGAAAGCGGACGACGGCAACTCAAGGCTGACCTTGCGGACCGCACTCGGGTTGTCCGTCTGAATAACCGCGTCCGGTCCGACGTTAAACTCAACAGCGTCATTGGGCAGAACAATGGGCGAGTTGACCGCTTTGTTCGCCGCGTCGAGCTGCATGAGCGCCAGGCGGGCGCGGGCAAGCCACGTCCACAACACCTGATCGAATTGCCCGTGCGCCTCGTTGCCGTCGATACCCGGCCGCTGCGCCACCACCACAGGGGGACGCTTGAGCCCGTGCTTGTACGAGGACAGGGTTACGCCGTCCACGATGGACAGTCGCCACTCCGACTCGTCGCACGACCGGGCCACCTCGAGCATTGCCTCGGGATCAGGCTTGCCGTACGAGGTCTTTGGGATGATCATGTGCGCCAACTCGGGGAACCGTTCGGCTACCCGCCACGCCGGCTCTTGCCACGTCTTCACGTAGAAGGTCACGTTACCGAAACGGTCGCGTTCGTAGTACGCGCCGATGCTATCCTCAATGCGGATCATCGGCTGCTGCTTGTCGAAGTCCGGTTCGACGTAGCCAACCATAAAGCCATAAGACAAGTAGTGATCGGCCCCGATCAGCATGGCCGATGCCAGGCTGCTGATCCGCCAATAGTTGGCACCGATCTTGTTTTTCTTCTCGGCTGCCCGCTTGTCCTTATCGGTCCGCATGGCGCGAGACGCGCAGTTCAGCGACGGAAGCGGAGCCAGAGTGCCCGCGAAATCCCGAGCGATTGTGTCAACGGTATTGGCGATCAACGGCTTAGGCCAGTCCTCGGAGAACAGGCCCGGTGCCATTAGGTGAACCTCGCCCTTGCGGACCATCGTCACTTCACGCATACGCCGGTCACGAGCGGACGAAGCGTGCTTAAGCCGCTTGATCCTCTGACTGCAACTTTCCGCCACTGCGGACTCCATTCGTAAGTGTTATCCGCTTAGGCGTGCGGCCACAGCCTCTTCTCGGAGAGCTGCCAAGTTGACTGACTGCCGGCGTGCCTTCTCGCGGCGCGGCAGGAAGGGATTGTCCGAATGTTTCGGCGCGGACCTGCCGTTATCCAGCAGGCGCTTAAAGGCAATCTCGCAGAACCAAAGGGCCATTACGAGGTCGCTGAGCACGGTGCGCTTATTACCGGACGGAGCCCAGGTGATGAGCTGTTCCACCAGCTCGTCAACAAACGTGGAGAACTGACGGTTCGGCAGGTCAATCAGACCGCCGCCCTTACGCCTTCTCCACGGGTCACCCTCAACGGGGTCAACGCACGACAAGAAGAGAGGGGCCATTGACATGACACCGAAGTCCTCATCGTATTTGTTGCTGCCCGTCCAGTGCTCACGGAGAATGCACCCGAGCCCGAACAGCTCACGCTTGAGAGTTTCGTCCTGGGTCAGATAACGCTGAAAGGCGTTTCGTTCGATGACCCATTCCTTGATGTTGTATCGCCGGGTGAACTCAACGATCTTCTCGCGCATCATCAGCGGCGGGCAGTTGGCCTTGTTAAAGCCGTCCAGCACGATCCGCTGCCCGGTCGCCCTATCAAGAGCTGCGACGATCATCGCCGTCTTGCCGGTGGTGGCCGGGTCAAGCCCGCCCACAATGTAAAGGTTCTGAGGCTTCGACGCGGCGTCCATGCCCTGCACACCCGACGTGAGGCTTCCGGCCGCTCTAGCCCTATTCACTGCGGCCTCAACCGCGCCAGCGGGGAACGTGGCCTCCTCGGACACGTCCTGCTGCATGTAGACGAGCGCCCACCGCGCGGCCGAGCCGAGCGTGGCCTTCCGTCGAGCGAGCGCCGGCCCCGGCCAGCGTTCCGGCCACAGGCACTCCCAGCCCTCGGGAGTCTCCGCACTGCCGTCCAGCACGGCCGGCTGCGCCAGATACGTATACAGCGGGGTAGTGCCGTCGTAATCCAGCATCTCCCGCAACTTGCGGTACAAATCCTGTGCCGCAATACGGGTGCCCAGGATCATCACCAGCCCGTCATCCGGTAGCCGGGTCAGAACCTCAGTGGAAAGCCATTGCAGTTGTTCCTCAAAGCGGTGCGCGTTCGACGTGTCAATGCAGTCGTCCAGCACAACCCAATCGAGACGAGCGCCATACACCGCAGCGCCCATGCCCAACGCCTGCACCGTCGGGTCTTTCTCACCCGAGTTACGGCCACCCACATAGATAGCGGATTGCGTCCACGACTCACCCTCAAACCCGCCCTCCGGGGCGAAAGCCTGCTGTAGCGAGCTGTACCGGGGATTCGTCAAACGGTTCTTGATAGCGCCAAGGAACTGACGGGCCAAATTACCCGTCTTAGAAATGATCGCACCCCGCGTATTCGGATCACGAATGATCTGGTACGTGGGAAAGTTGACACTAAAAGTCGTTGACTTCGCGTGATCCGGCGGGTAATTGATCAGCAAATAGTTCTGCCTGCCCCGGTGGTACTTCATGGCCGGGTGAAGATTGCGCGGTTCGCGCCCTTCCATCATATCCAGCGTGCGCAGATGATGCTCCGGCACAGCATGGTCAAGATAAACCTCGGAAAACTCAGTGAACTCCGGCACCTGAGTAGCGCCCTCATCGCCGCGCCGGCGAGCCGCATTAGCAATATCGCGGAGCTGATCCACCGCCAGACGAAACTGGTCGTCATTACGACGCCAATCAATGTACGTACTGGCCTGCCTATCCACGGTCGCCATAGCGTCCCGCACCGTGAGGCCGTCCCGTAGGCCCTTAAGCACCTTCTCCTTAGCCAGCGGCACAGAAAGCTTCCCGGCCTTACCGGAGTTGGAACCGCGAGCACGGTTGATGACGCGTTCAGCCATGAGTTTTCCACATTTCCACAGGTGCGATGAACGTACCCGGCTAACGTAATAACGGAGAAAGTCTCAACGTCATCTAACTGAAAGCCGAAGAACTGTTTTACGGTCCCCTCCGGGGACCGTTCTAAAAAGGAACCGCGCGAGGCGAGCGCCGTCGAGCACGGTCGGCAGAGCTGTGGAGTTTTCAGACACGCCTCAGGCCCGGTTGCGCGAACGCACACGGGTGTGGACAATGGGTTCCAGTCGTTGGCCCGACGCCTGGAACCCCGGCACTTCCTGTGGATTCACTCCATAGGCAGTCCGGGGTTCTTCGCGTCCGGGGCGCAGAAGCGGTGCCAGCCGGTCCAGTCGTACGAACCGCCACGCGGCCAACCGCACGTCGAGCAGTGAAGCGGGGGAGGCGTCGCCGGCAGCGGAGCCCTGCGGCTCTTGCGCTTCCTGTTCATCCTCAACCCCTCGGCGTGTCCTTCGCGCCTGAGAGGGAGAAGCCCCTGTACTGTGGGGCAACCCCACCGGGCGTTGGTGGGTGCAGTACACGAGGGTCAGGGGCGTCGGAACCCCTGGCCCTCACTGCGTTCCGGGGAACCCTCGCACGGCAATACACCGCATCGGGGGACGTGGGCTGACACGGCGTGTCGCCGTCCCTACAGTGCGGCCATGACCAGCCGGAAGCCGCCGCCGAAGCCGCGACCCGTCGTCGCCCGAGCCCGCGCCCAACGCGCAGTGGAAACCCTCACCGCCGCCGACGACGCGGCCGGCGTCATCACCGCCGCGAGCGTCATCGCCCAGCTCCCCAAGTGGATGCGCCCATACTTCCGGGCGTGGGAGTAGACCCCTGGCCCTGGTGGCTCAGAGTCGCAGTCCTCGCCAGCATCGCCCTCATGGTCGGCGTACTCATCGCCCTCACCCTCTGGCTATAGCCGGCACAGCAGAAAGCCCCCGCCCAGGAACAAGGGGCGGGGGCTCTCCGTCGTTCGCAGACTCTATCCCCAGAACTGCGAACAGCCACACAGCAAACACGCACACGAGCCCCCATATCTGATGAGGGAAACGCGGCCACCGGGCGACAGGGAGAGACTTCCTCTCAAGTTGGAACCCGGCAGCGCAACCAGACTAAGGGCACCCCAGCGCCGGCCACAAGCCCACACCACACGCGCCACACGCGTAACCTCTGGCCTCAGCTAGCGGTAATTGAGCGCGTCTCGTGTCAATAGACCCCTGGCCCACGTAATTCCCTAAGGCGCTAAAGCGCCCCTGTAAGAGAGGCCCCAGCCTCTCCCAATATCGACGCCCCCTAAAGGGCGTCGTAAAACAAGTAAGTAAGAGGCGCTCTCAAAGCGCCTCATTACAAGGAGCGGAGCGTTCGGTCGCTTCGCTCCCTCACTTATATAAAAGCCTGCTATCAGACGCAACCTCTGACAGCCAACCCCACAAAAAGCGCCAAACGTTACACAACCGTTACCAAGCCATGCATGACTATGCACGCCCAGCCGGCCAACCCCCACCCCACAACCCCCACAAATCCACACTGGGTTAGTACACATTTATACGCGCACGGGGATCAACAACCCCGGGTGCGGCGTAGGGGCCTAACGGCCCAACGCCACCGACATAAGGGCACCCTAACGAGGTGCTGAGCTGCGGCGATGGTGATTCCCGACGGAATCCACGGGCAGGGCGACACCCATACCCTGCACAACTGAGTTGCGCACAACTATATGGCCCGGGCCATCGTGCATGGCACGCTAGCTCCTCCGTTGTATGACGAATGTATGACGAATACGAGGATGTATGGTTATGCATGGTGTTGCATGGTTAAACGTTATGATGGCTTTGTAACGGTTTGGTAACATCGGCGGTTGGTTCGGCACATCCGCCATTCGTCGGTTAGCTTGTCTCCATGACTTCTTTCATTGTGACTGCGACGGCGACTCCGGTTGCCTTGGATCGGCTGTTCTCCGGTCGGTCGGACACGTATGACGGGCTGATCGCCCGTTACGGCCGTTACATGCCGGAGGCGAAGGCGGCGAACGTTGCGAAAGCACACGGTGCCACGCTCGCAGAGCTGAACTCGGAGCTGTGGTGGTCGGGTTGGACTCCGGCCGGTGTCGGCACGACGGTTCATGTTGGGTCGTTGTTGGCGGCACTCGGTTACTGAGGGGCGCGTCTCTCGCAGAGTGCGGAGTCTCTGCGAGGGGCGGACCGTTCAGGTTCCGTATCGAATCGATTGGGGAGTGATCATGGTTGGTGGCAGTGACCTTTACGTGTACGCGGTTCCGGGCCGGGAGGATGGTCTGCGGTTCGCGTTCCACACGTACGGCAACCCTCAGGTGATCGTGGCGATGTTCGCGGGTGCGGGTAATGCGCAGCGGTTCGCGGATGTGTTGCGCGCCGATGGTCTGGCCGTTCACGTGATGCCCTCAGCTCAGGGTACGATCCTGTGATGTACGCGGGCGATGAATGGGTCAGCGACGGAGAGTCCACGGACGATTTCCGCACCTATGGCGCTGCGGCGGTGACGGTGCCGGATACGTACGGCGCGCCGTTCATCGGGCAGTGTGACGGTTGCCCGGGGGAGGGGCCGACGACGGTGCGGCGGGTGTCGGGTGATTGGGGCACCTCGGTTGTGTGTGATTGGCACGCGTACGGGGAGTGAGGGGCGACGGTGCGGCATCGGTGGCCCGGTGCCTATCCGTGACCGTTCACAACCGAACGGCGGAAGTGGAAAGGGGTGGTGAGCTGACATGGCGGATATGTCGGGTGCCGAGTGGTCGCGGCCGGCTGAGGTGGTGAACGGCGTTAGCACGGTTTCTGTGATCGTCCGTTATCCGGACGGCCGGCAGATTCCTGTGGCCCTGCCGGCAGGGATGACGGCACGCGAGTATGCCGGCGCGATTGAGCGGCAGCTAGGTTACGTGATAGTAGGCGTCCGTATTCGCTGAGCTGATTCCGTCCGCACTAGATATGGCGTGGCTAGTGTGGCGCGGTGTCTACTCAGCCGAGTAGGCGTTACCTGTACCGATGAGGAAATGGGGATTTCCGATGACTGTTTCGACTCGTTCACGTATGACGGCGGAGGATCACGCAATGGCCGCTGAGAATCGGAAGGCTAAGGTTGACGCCGCGTTGGCGTCGCTTGAGTCCGCCGTAGCCGGCCTCGCCACGGATGAGGGGTGGCGACGCATGCTTGAGGTGGCGGCGACGTTCCACAACTACTCGCTCAACAATTCTCTGCTGATCATGGTGGAGTGTGATCGGCGCGGCATTGAGTACGGTCCGGCCGCTGGCTTTCACACGTGGAAGAAGCTTGGCCGGTCGGTGCGTAAGGGCGAGAAGGGCATTCCGATTCTTGCTCCGATCATGGCGAAGCGTGAGGTGATCGACCGGGAGTCGGGCAAGGTGGAGGAACGGCGGGTGCTGGTCGGTTTCCGTGTCGTCTATGTGTGGGTGGCTGCGCAGACGGACGGGGAGGAGCTGCCAGCGTTCGGCCCGGAGTTGTTGACGGGTGACGGTCCGGGCACGTTGCTAGAGGCGCTGGTGGCTATCACTGCCGACATGGGTTTCGCTCTTGAGTGGGGCGATTGCGGCACGGCGAACGGCTTTACGGACTTCGGTAAGCGGCTGGTCCGGGTGCGTGATGATGTGGCCGATGCGCAGAAATGTAAGACGCTGGCTCACGAGTTGGGCCACATTCTGTGTGGGCACGGGGAGAATACTGCCGAATATCACACGGACCGGGAGGCGCGCGGCCGGTGCGAGGTGGAGGCCGAGTCGGTGGCCTATCTGGTGATGCACTGGGCTGGTGCGGATTCGTCCTCTTACACGGTGCCTTATGTGGGTGTGTGGTCTGGTGGCGATGCTAAGAAGATCGCTGCGGCGGCTGACACGGTGCGTAAGGCGGGGCTAGAGCTGATCGGCAAGATTGCCCCGCTGGTCGATGATGAGTGGATCGCCGGCATCGAGCTTGGCACTGACTGACTGATCGGGACACGGGAGGGCACGGGCTCATCACCCCGTGCCTTGCCTGATCCACTCAGTCAATGCGTAAGCATTGGCAGACCACGGCTCCCGCCGTGTGTCAGTCAACGAAAGGGAATGGGGAGTCATGGCACACACTAAGGCGGACGTTGCGCGGATCCTGGTGGCGCTGAACGAGCAAGCGGGACGGTTGGGTATGTCGTGCGCCGGCAGCCTGGCCGTCGAGACGATGGGCGGAACGTACCTGTACCTGACTGATCGGTCCCGCATGGTGAACGGGCGCAACGGTCCGGGGGCACGGGTGCTGGACCTGGCGAAGGGCTGGCACGGTGCGTATGAGCGGCTGTTCACGCTGGCTGAGGATTGGCGCATCATCGAAATCGACTCGATGAATCGGGAGGGCTGAGGAATGGACGATCACCGGCTGACAGTTGAGACGGTGCTAGCTGAGTTGCGCCGGCTGGCTGAGGCGTGGATCACGGACGGTGGGTCGCCGGCTGAGGCGCGGCGCATGGCGTCGATGTTCTTTGTGTTGGACTCGCACCTATCGAACGGCGGCATGCCGCCTGAGGTGTGGCGGGAGGGGCCGGATGAGCCGGACCGTGAACCTTCGCCGGCAGATGAGGAGGGGTGGGATGCGCGGGAGGATTTCCTGCGGGGCGGTCACGACTGAGGGGTGAGTCTCACGCTCAGACGGTCTATCGTCTGAGCGTGGGGCTGACCGTTCAGCCGGAACGGTTGACAGGGAACACACAGGAAATGGGGAACGATGACGGACGTAATAGCTGAGCTGCGGCAGGCAATGTCGGAGTTCGATGGGGCTGGCCGGGTAGCTAAGCCGGCCGCTGCGCGTGAGGTGTTGGCGCTGGTGCGCCGGCTGCTGGCTGAGGTGGACGGCGTGCGCGCTGCGGGTGGGGCGCAGTTCCATGTTGACGTGGAACCTCTCGGCGGTCCGATCCCTGGTGTCAACGGCTCGCACCTGCCCGAGCGCGATGACGACTACACGGCTGCGGCGATGAACCGCACGCTGCCTGAGCTGGCCGAGTTCCATGAGTTCGCCGAGGGTCCGTGGGTTGGGTGCGGGGTGTGTGGCCGTGACCGCAAGAACCTGCGCCACCTTGAGAGGGCCTGAGCCGTGGCCCTGTTCCGTGTCCTCAACTACGGGCGGACACGGTACGTGGTGCATTGGGCCAAGGCTGGCAATGAGGAGCTGGCTAAGCGCCTGCCCGCTGAGGACGTGAACCCTGAGGACTGGTGGCACTGGCGCACCCTATGTGGCAGGGATCTGATCGGCCGCAATGTCGGGGAGGATTACCCGGTGGACTGCACCACCTGTCTCCGATCGGCGGACCGTATTGCGCGTGAGATAGCTCGTCTGTTCTAATCGACTCAACAACCCAAGCGAAATGGAGAACACATCATGGCAAGCAAGGTTCTGACCCTGTACGTGGACGACCTGACCGGCACGGAAATCCCCGAGGGGCAGGGTGGCCCGGTGACGTTCGCTCTGGACGGGCACGAGTACGAGATCGACCTGTCCACGGAGAACGCCGACAAGATGCGGGACGCGCTGAACAAGTACGTCGGTGCTGCGCGCCGGCTGACCCGGCACACCAGCTCGCGCCGTTCCTCGTCGGGCGGTGGCCGGTCGGAGTCCGACCGGGAGCGGGCGCGCACGATCCGCGAGTGGGCGGTGGAGCACGGGCACATGAAGCCCGAGTCTCGTGGCCGCATCCCGCACGCGATCGTGGAGATGTACGAGTCCCGCAACTCGGGGACGCAGACCACGATCCCGTCGCCGGCGAAGGCCACGGACGCTGAGCTGCTGACCAACGCCAACCACCCGGAGAACGTGGCGGCGCGGGTGGAGGCAGCGAAGGAGGCAGCGAAGGGGCAGCGCAATGCCTCCGAGCCGAAGAAGGCGGCTGCTGCCACCAAGGGTGGCGAGAAGGAGAAGGCGGACGCCTGACCTATTACAGTGCGGGTGGTCTAGGTCACTGACACACTGTAATCGTACGATCACGCACCAGAAAGGCCCGGTTCCTCCGACATGGGGGGCCGGGCCTTTCTGCATTTACGGGTATTGCAATGCGATTACCAATACTGTCCGGTCCGTTTGGCAGTTTCATACCACCTGATCGTTAAACCTCACCCGCTAATGTTCTTCCTGTGAGCGAGACGGACTGGATGCGAGACGCAATGTGTGTGGGCGTCGATGATCGGGAAGTATTCTTTCCGAGTACGGCGGGCAGTCCCACTTACAATGTGCCGCGCCTCGTCTGTGGCGAATGCCCGGTCAAGAGTGAATGCCTGGAATATGAGCTGGCTGCCATGCTTGATGATCCCGAGTATCGGTCGCACGGAATGTTCGGAGGCACCACGCCTCCTGAGCGGCGTCGCATCCTCGCCGGCCGGCGTCGGCTGGTGGCAGCATGACCGTGTTAGCAATCATCGGGCTAATCACGGTCGTCATACTGTGTGCTCTCGGCCTGCTCTATATCTTTGAGAGCACACTGTGAAGGACCGGCCGGCTTACCGTTCCTATTCACAACTAGATACTTGGATGACGTGCGGTGAGCAATTTAGATTGCAACGCCGTGTCGGCATTCAGGAGAAGCCAAGTGTTTGGCTTCCCGGTGGTACCGCTTTCCACAACACAACTGAATACATCGACCACGACAACCTATTGGATGGGTCGATTGAGCAGACGTGGTTGCGGGAGTGGAACCGTGCCCTTGATGACCAGCTCAGCAGACTAGACGGCGCAAAGGTTCAGGCTGATTGGCTTGAGCCCGCCAATTGGAGAGCTGCGAACAAGGGTAAAGAAACCCTGGAATGGTGGCGCAAAGCAGGGCTAGGATTCTGTGAGGAATACGCCAAGTGGCGTGACCAATCAGACCTGCAAATCTTTTGGGATGGGGACACCGCCTTGATTGAGGCGGAACTTATGCCAATCCTTAATGATGTGCCGGTGAAAATGTTTGCCGACCGCATCATGGTTGATAAGCACGGGCAGCTCTTGGTCGTTGATCTAAAGACCGGGAGTAAAGCCATTGAGTCGAGCCTGCAATTGGGCGTCTATAAAGTGGGCGTCGAGAAATTGCTGGGCGTGACAATCGAATGGGGCGCTTATTACATGGCCCGCAAGGGGGCGTTGGATAACCCGTTACCCCTGGGTCATTGGACGGAGGACCGCATTGGTTCGATGTTCGCCGCATTCGATAGGCAGGAACGGGCCGGTGAATACCTGCCCAACATCGGTTCGCACTGCAAATATATGTGCTCTTTCCGGGAGCATTGTGTCTACATGGGTGGCACTAAGCATAAGGATGATGAATGACAAGTAACATTCAGGTGTCGGGCAAGGACAGTGCCGGACGTATCTTCGTGATCGGCGGTGACACGTTCGACTCCTTCTGGCAGAACGCCGTCGATATCCTGGGCGACCAGGCACAGCGATTGGTCGAGGACTTTCAGCTCGTCGTGAACCCCGAGGCTGCGCCGGCCGTGGCGAATGCGGCACCGCTGCGCACGGGTACTCCGGTTCCCGCTCAGCCTGCCGGCTTTGCTGGTGGCGGTGGGTTCGCACCGCCCGGTGCGCCGACGTGCGACCACGGGGCGCGTGTCCGCCGCACGGGTACCAGCGGTAAGGGTCCGTGGGTTGGCTGGTTCTGTCCCACTCCGAAGGGCACGCCCGGTCAGTGCTCTCCGAAGTTCGGGGAGTAATCGTGGTGACGGAGTTTCCTGGCCCTCAGCTCAACACCTACACCAATGCCGAGCTTGACCAGCTCGCCGGCAGCATGCTTGCGGTCGGCACGTGGAATGGTGCGCTTGGCCTCATGCTTGACGTGACCTCCGACTGGTCGTCGTTCGACCTGTTTGAGTTCGTCAATCACCTGCCGGTCGAGCCGGCTGCCGACATTCTCGCCACGGTGCTGTTCGCTGCGGAAGAGGTGAAGGTGCGGCTTGAGGTGCTGATCCGGTCCGTGAACGCGGCCATTGATTCGGCTGCCGAGCGGGCGGCCGGGGCACTGGCGCACTAATGCTCACGCTGGGTCAGGCGGTGGCTCAGCAGGGCGTACAGGGGGCAGCTATACCCACCCCGTATTCGTCACTGACGAATCTCGGGTTCTCGCTGCGGCGGGGGCAGGCGTCGATGGTTGCGGCTGCCCCCGGAGTGGGCAAGAGCGCGCTCGCATTGGACATTGCAATGCGCTTGCACATGCGGTCCCTGTACATCAGTGCTGACACCGACAGTTTCACAATGGGAATGCGTGCGGCTGCGAAGATGAGCGGCCACCCGCAAGAACAGGTCGAGCGGGGCATGGCCGATGAGACTATCGCCCCGATGTATCACGAGCTGCTGTCAAAGCTCTGGAACGTGCGGTTCTCCTTCGATGCGCAATGCATGGAAGACGTGCGTGACGAGGTGTTCGCTTACGCAACAGCGCACGGACAGTTCCCGCCATTGTTGGTGGTGGATAACTTGGTGAACGTCACCGATGACGACGACGATTACCGGGCCATGCGTCAGGCAGTGCAGGATATGGACCGATTGGCCCATAACACCGGCGCACACGTAATGATCTTGCATCATGCTAATGGAAAATATGAGGACGGGGACATTCCCATTCCTCTCGGCGGGCTAGAGAACAAGGTCGGGAAGATCCCGGCTCAGGTTCTCACCCTCACCCGCACGCACAATTATATGGGTGTGCACATCGTTAAGAATCGCGCCGGCAAGGCAGACCCGAAGGCCGGGCTCGCTGCCCGGTTGCAGGTTGATCTAGCGACCATGACATTTCGGGATGCTAGTTAAACGGATAGTAACCTCCAATTAAGGGATGCGTTGTGAGCCGGTTTGCAAATATCACCCTCACTCCGGGTGATGTGGATTTCATCGAGGCAATCGTTGACTTCCTTGAGGAACTTCTTGAGCAGGTAGAGGACGAGGACGAATGACCCCCATCACTAAGACCCGGCTTTCCGTCAGTGACGTTATCCGAGGGGCACGGCTGGTGTGGAACACCAAGCGCGGCGACTTCACCCTCTCCGGTGTGCTGGCCGTGGCTCTGACTGCCGCTACTTCCCTGAGCGACAGCGAGGGTGCACTGCCTCTCGGCCTCACCCTTATTGCTGCGGTGCTGGTCAATGTCGGCCGGCTCATCGGCAAGGGAGCGTCCGTCATTCGGGACGGGCGCGATCTGGACGCCTACCTTGAGTCCGTGTTTGCCACTAAGGCGGCGTCGTGGTTCGACCCGACTGGTTGGGATGGACCCGAGGCGGTCACCGTGCAGAATCCCGAGACGGACTGACCGATGTGGATTGTTAAGACAATCCTCGCCGGCATCGGACTCGCTGTATTCATGCTGGGCATTGTGGTTGTCCTGCTGCCCGAGCTGGTGCAGCGGTGGCGGCGGTAGCCCGACCCACCTGTAAGGATTGTGCGGGGCTGGGATTGCCGCTCACGCGGAAGTCACCGTATCCCGGCCCCCGGTGTGCCACGCACCATCGGGAGCGCAAGAAACTTAATAGGAATACTGCGCACGCACGGCGATTGCAGACCGTGTACTCCATCACTGCCGACGAGTACGCGAGAATCCTTGCAGTGCAGGGGCATCGCTGCTTTATCTGCGAGCGGGCGACGGGAACATACAAGCGACTGTCCGTTGACCACGACCACGCCCAAGCTATTCGGGACGGGCACGAGGCCGACAAGGGTTGTCCTAATTGTGTCAGGGGTTTGTTGTGTTCGACCTGCAACAAGATGCTGGGTCACCTGAGGGACGACCCGTTGGCGTGGGAGAGGGGCGCGGATTACCTGCGCCATTGGCCCTCGCAACGGTGACCTGCCCGGAGTGCGAAGGGACCGGCGCTGCCTGGTGGTCGGAGGCGTTCGATGAGTTCGCCGGCCTCTGCCTCAGGTGCCTGGGTGTGGGAGAAATAGAGGTACAGCGTGGCCCGCAAAACCCGGATCACTAAGTTTCCTATCGAACCAATCCTTGACTACCTGGGGCAGATCATTCCCGGTGGCCGGCGCAGCGGCAGAGTGAAAGCCAAGTGCTCATTCCACGATGACAGTGTGGCCTCCGCCGTCATCGACTACCAGAACAACAGGTTCCGTTGCTTCGCTTGCGGGGAGACGGGCGATGCTATTGAGCTGCTGATGCGGCATGAAGGGATCACCTTTGCGGTTGCCGTCGAGCGAGCAGAGGAACTTACTGGACAAGCGCAGTCAGGCGTACGAGGCAAACAGTCGGGCAGCGGTGGACTATTTGATGACACGGGGCTTTACTGAGCCCCTTGCCACTACCGCCGTCGAGAACTTCCGGCTGGGTGTGGTCGATGACCACCCGCAGGATTACCTCATCGGCCGGCTGAGCATCCCGTATCTCACGATGAGCGGAATGCTGGGCATCAAGTATCGGTGCATGCGTAACCATGACTGCAAGAGCACCGGCTGCCCTAAGTATTTGCATGACGACGGCGAGGAACCCCGCTTGTTTAATGCGGGGGCCACCCTCACCAGCGCCCCATTCATATTCGTAACAGAGGGTGAGCTGGACTGCATTGCAGTGCAGACATTCACCGGCTACCCGGCTGTTGCTGTGCCGGGTGCGGATATGTGGGCCAAGCACAAGTATTGGGCGCGCACTCTCTCCCCTTTCCCGCTGGTCATTGTGCCGGCTGACGGGGATAAGGCGGGCAAGGCACTAGCCAAGCTCATCGCTCAGGACGTTCCGCAGGCACGGGTTGTTCACATGCCTACGGATATGGATGCGAACGAAGTTCTTTCCACCGAAGGTGCCGAGGGATTCCTCACACGTTGTGATCTTGATGAATGGATATTCGATGATTCGCAGGTTGATCCCGGGCTACACGCCGAAGCCGATGACCCACGAGGAACGGCTTAACAGTGTGGCCGCATTGCAGGGCTATGCGGTGGACGTGTTCACCACGGCTGCCAACGATCTTGAGGACGCGGCGGAACAGTTTGGGGTGCTGGCTCACGATGCCGACACCACGGCCGGTGAGCTTGCCCGTGTAGCCGGCACCGCCCGCCGCAGTGCGGCCGACGCCAAGCGGAAGGCCACCACCATTAAGGAGCTGTTCGCGTGACTCAGCTCAACCCGGTCATTGCCACCAAGAAGCCGACCACCATTCAGGCGTGGCGGTACACCGACGACACCAGTGCCGAGCTGATCGTGGATTGGATCGAATCGAACGGCGGATTCGCGGCGGTGCACCCGCACGAGCCGGTCATCGTTCTCGGTGACGGTATCGATTCGGTGAAGCGGGGGCAGTGGGTTATCCGCGACCAGTTTAACGACTTCTGGCCGCTGCCCGATGACGTGTACCACGCCGTCTATCTGTCCCCTATCCGCTGATGCTCACGCATTACGGTCTGCCCATCCTGTTCTGGCTGGACGACAAGGTGTGGAAGTTCAGTCAGTACCTTTCCCGTTGGGTTGTGGCACTGGACCCGGGCGAGGACGACTACTGATGACGGTTATCAATCGGAACCTGTACGCGACACAGGACATTGTGCCGAGGCGCGACCTTGAGGCCGGCTACCCGGACCGGATCATCCTAGCCATTCTCGATGAGCGGCTGGACGACCTGTTCCACTCGGCCAGGGATAAGAACGAGACGTTGGATTGGGCGACGCTGACCATCAGCACCCGGTTCGATGCACTGATCGACGGACTGCTCATCTCCTGCCGCGTGAATGCTCAGTGATGTACGAGTACATAGCGCACGTCCGCAGTGAATACGACGGCGACACCATCCGGGCAGACATTGACCTGGGGTTCGGTATCTGGACCGCCAACCAGTCGCTCCGTTTGTACGGCATCGACGCGCCCGAGCTGGGCGCGGCGGGTGGTAAGGAAGCGCGGGACTACCTGCGCAACATGCTGCCCATCGGGCAGACGATCACCATTCGCACACGGAAGGACGCCGACGACAAGTACGGCCGGCTACTCGCAACGCTGTGGGACAACGACCACGGCGACGTGTGGGGCGACAGTGTGAATGACCGACTGCTCAGCGCCGGCTTCGCCGTGCCCTACTTCGGGGGTAAGCGTGGAACGCCCGAGCTGGGATGAGTGGGGACTTGGACTTGCCCGAGCCGTCGCCACCCGAGCCGACTGCACCCGCCGACGAGTGGGCGCAGTGGTTCTTGACACGGGGCATCGGGTGGTTGCAACCGGATATAACGGCGCACCGCCCGGTGAACGGGGCTGCCTTGAGGGTGGCTGCCCTCGTGGCCTCCTGTCTTATCAGGAATGCCAGCCTTATAAGGGATACGAGAACTGCATTAGCAATCACGCCGAAGTGAATGCACTGCTGTACGCCGACCGATCGAAGGTCGAAGGCGGCACCTTGTATGTAACGGACCAGCCTTGCATTAGCTGTTGCAAGGTTATTGCCAATAGCGGTATCGCAATGGTGGTGTCTCCCGACCGGGAGGGTAAGCCACTCCGAATCTCAGCGAGGAAGCTTCCCCTTCTATGAGCAAGAAGAACAACCTTGAGCGCCGGCTTGCCGACTACGAGAAGACGGTAGCCGAGAACAAGAACAGCAAGCTTTCGTTTAAGAAGCCGGGAAGTCAGAAGAAGTGAAGCGGCTATTCGATGAAGAGGAACACGGGCGGATCAGTGCGTTTGTCACGAACCTCAACTTCCTTGTCTCGGCTCACGGCGTCATTCTGGATTCCGAGTCCCCAATCTTTGTTGCGATGGGCGGTGTACAAACTCCGTTCGCGCTCGTCCTGAACGATGACACCGCAGCTTACGAATTGTATGTGGATGTGCCCCTGTGACCCTGACAATTATTCTCCCCGACATTCACCTGCCGTACGAAGACAAGTACGCAATCGAGTCCGTGCTCAACATGGTGCAGGACGTGAAGCCGGACCGTGTTGTGCAGGTCGGTGACCTGCTCGATATGAAGGCACCCGCCCGCTGGTCGAAGGGCACCGCAGCCGAATACTGCAACAGCGTGCAGGAAGAGGCGGAGTCCGGTGTCCGGTTCTGGACGATGCTACGGCAGGCAGCCGGCGACGCCGAGCTGGTGTGGGTCACTGGTAACCATGAGGATCGGCTTAAGGCATACGTCAATAGCTACGCGCCGGCACTGCGGGACATTGTGCCGTCAACCGCCGAGCTGATGAAGCTGGATTCGTTTAATGTCAAGCACCCCAAGACGCAGCCGTGGGCAATCGCACCGGGTGTGTCCTGTATCCACGGAAAAATGCTCGCTCCCCACGCCGGATTCTCTGCCCGCAAGGAACTGCTGCGCCACAATCCTGACCGGGGAATCGTGCAGGGACACACGCACAGACTAGGCGTGATCTATGAGACGACGAATGTCACGCGCTTTGCTCTTGAGTCTGGTTGGCTGGGAGATATTCGTAGAGCTGGTTCTTACCTTGACTTCCCCGGTGTCGCTAACTGGCAGCAGGGCTTTGGCTTTCTTGAGGTCGAAGGTAAGCGCGTCACTCCGGGCGTTGTCCCCGTGTTCCCGAAGGGACGGTTCACCTTTCATGGCCGCAGCTACTAACCCGCTGCTCGATGACGTGTTCCTCGTGGATAAGCAGGCGCGCAGTGTCGCCACCCGCTATCCGCACATTGACCACGAGGACGTGGCGCAGGAGGTGTGGTGCTGGTGGTATGGGGCTGGCGCTGCCGGCGTCGCCAAGTACAAGGAGTTGATGCAGGACCGGGACGAGAAGATCGCAGCCGAGGCCAAGCGGAAGCTGACGCGTGCGATCACGAACGCGGCAGTGAATTACTGTGAGCGTGAGCGCAAGGCGAACCTGGGCTATGATTGGCGGGATGACTACAACTACTCCCGACCCGAAGTCGCCCGCCTGCTCCCTCTTGCGCTCGATCCCGCCACGATTCCCGGTCTGTCCGGTGGCGGGTTGCACGACGGACCTAGCGCAAAAGCCGACCCTGCCTACGGTGGCGGAATGCTTGCTTCGATTGTGGACGTACGAACGGCTTACGGAAAGCTGAGTGCCGACGACCAAGAATACGTGAAGCTGTGCATCGCACTGGACTCCAAGTGGGATGCCGTCGGTATTCACCTGGGCATTCAGGCTAACAGCGCGTACGCGAAGTACATGCGAATCCTTGACCGCATTGTCACCCGGCACCTTGGGCGGGTGACTGATGACGCAGCCTGACCCGGTGAATCATCCGACCCATTACGCCGAAGGCTGGTCGAATGGTGCCGAGGTCATCGACATTACGGAGCACATGAACTTCTGCCGTGGCAACGCCGTCAAGTACCTGGCCCGTGCCGGCGTCAAGAGCAAGACCACCGAGCTTGAGGACTTGCGCAAGGCCGCGTGGTACGTGCAGCGCGAGATTGAGCGGCTAGTCTCCACACCCTAAACATGCAGGTCACACCCCCCGTGGTGACAGCAAGCCCCCATGCCGCTACGGTGTGGGGGTTCTGTCGTCTACGCACACAGGAGCACCGTGCCTCCCGCAGAATCCGATTGGCCCGGAGCTGAGCTACAGCCCGAGTACCGGAACGTGTGCCGGCTACTGGTCCGCGACCAGGGGTGGCGGTACAAGCGAGGCCACAACCACCCGGTTCTAGTTCCGCCCGACCGCGAGGCGTCGCAGGTGGTCGTCCCCTCCACCCCGAGCGAGTACCGAGGCTGGCAGAACTGGCTATCTGACCTGCGCAAACGGGGTGCTGACCTGTCCCCCGCCTCCCCTGTGCGCAAGCAAACTGTCGTACCCTTTTCCCACGCTGAGCCCGTGGTCACGGTCGCGGATGCGTTCAGCACTGGTCAGAGCAAGCGGGAATGGTGGGCGTCCATCGGAGGCGAGGACTGGTGGCGCTACCGATACGGCGATGAGGAAGTGCCGAAGCCTGAGCCGAAGCCCGACCCTCAGTTGGTCACGGTGCAGCGCATGCTTGCGAAGCTCAAGCCGAAACGGCCGGCTATCGACATGGATTGCAAGTCACGCAATCCTGCATTCTCCCTGCGCGATGTGCGTCGAATGGTCCGCGAGGGCTATTCACTGTCGCAGGTTGTGGAGCGCACTGGTTGGGGTGCGTTCTGGATCGCAGACATGGTGGGGCCGGACGGCTACTACCGCGACGAGATGGAAATGGGGACTGGATGAACGACGGACCTGAGGTCAAGGAATGGGACGACGAATGGATGGTGCGGCGGGGTACGCACATCGTTCTCGTCACCCCCGAGTTGGCCGACAAGTGGCTGACCGATCGGAACCCGAACAACCGCAAACTGTCCAAGGCGGCGGTTGACCGTTGGGTTATCGAAATGAAGGCGGGCCGGTGGGATCCCGACGCGTCCGACATTAAGTTTGCCCGCACTGGTGATTTGATCGACGGGCAGCACCGCCTCAAGGCGTGCGTGCAGGCCGGCGTGCCGTTCGCCACCACCATTAAGACCGGCCTGTCGTTGGACACGAAGCGCCGTGTCGATGTGGGTTTGCGCCGCAACACGTCGCACACCTTCCAGATGGAAGGCATTTACGAGGCGAACAATGTGGCTGCCGCTATCAATCTGCGGTTGCGGTATGAGGCTGCCGAGGCACGCGGCCTCAAGCATGATGCGTCGCCGTCTATGCGCCGTGACGTGGTGGCCCTCTCCCCCGACGCTGCCTTGGAATACTTGGGCAAGCACCCGGAACACACTAAGACTGCGCCGGTTGCTGGTCAGATGCACAAGACGGGGCCGGGTATTTCTAAGAGCGTGTGGTTTGCGTTCATGGCTATGGCCGCTGCGCAGGAAGAACGGGATGCGTTCACGTTCGCTAACGAGGTGTTGGGCGGGGAGATGCGGCCGGGTTCCCCGGTCATGGCGTTGTACCGCTATCTCGCTGCGATTGCTGCCCGGCCTAAGACGGGCAAGCTGGTTCAGGAACGCAACGCGTCGGACAAGAGCCTCACTGTCCTGTTGACGGTGTGGAATGCCTGGCGCATGGATGAGACGCTTGACCGTGTGGTGGTGCACGACCACGACCCGTTCATCCCCATCGTCTGATGAGCGACAACGTGGGCCTCACCGGCATGGAGTGGAAGGCGACCGTGAAAGCGCACAAGCTGCCTGGCGAGGGGCGGGGTTATGCATTCTTCCATCAGCCGAAGGCGACCCCCTACGGGGGGGCGTCGGATTGGGCGAAGCTGTGTGTGATCCGCGAGCGAGCGCGGGGACGCCAGGTGATCGAGGTCTACCTAAGCCCCGAGGCGTAGACCCGCACTGGAAAAGAGGCCCGTCCCCCGTGGTGGGGGGCGGGCCTCTCTGCTACCGTGCGCCGTATGAAGGTGTCAGAAGCTATTGCACTGTACCTGAGTGAGCGTGAGCCCGAGGTCAGTGCCCTCACCTACCGCAACATCAAGCAGACGTTGGGCCGGCTAGCAGACCAGTACGGCGGCGTCGAGCTGCCCGAGCTGACCGCCGCCATGCTGCGGCACTGGCGGAACGGACTCAAGGTGTCCCCGTCGTCGGCGGAGAAGTACCTAGACCGGGTGCGTGCCTTCCTCAATTACGCACGGCGGGAAGGGTGGATGGAACGCACGCCCACCGTCAGCCGGCTACACGATCCCGCGCGTCGGCAACTACGCCTTGACTTGGACCAGATTAAGGCGCTGCCCGATCAGGCTAAGAACAAGCGTGACCGTGCCGCTATCGCCGTCGCTATCGAATGGCTGCTGCGCGGTTCGGAGATTGCCTATCTGCGGGTGGGGCACCTGCGAAGGCAGGACGGCTATGCCGATGTGCGGGTGATGAAGACGGAAGGCGAGTTCGCGTGGGATGAAATGCCAATCACGGATGATCTTGAGCTTGAGCTTGCGAACTATCTGCACGCCTATGCGGCGAACATCGGTCGGCCCCTCGCCCCCGAGGATTACCTGTTCCCGTCGCTGACGTACCGCATCACCGAGGGCGGGCGTCAGTTGCTCCTGCACCCGGACAAGCCGATGAGCCACCCGTACCTCATTGTGCACCGTGCCCTTGACGCTCTCGGGGTGGCAGTGGAAATGCGCAGAGGCTTCCACACCATTCGGCGCAGCATGGCACGCCTGCGCTATGACGCACTCGTGGCTGCCGGCGAGGAAGACCCGGTGGGCGTGGTCGCCGCGCTCCTGCACCACCAGTCGCGTCGCACCACGGAGCTGTACTTGGGCGTGCAGGGGGATCGTGACCGGCGTAACAAGATCATGCGTAGCAATGTGTGGGTGTCGCCGTTGGCTACGGCAACTAGTGCCGAAACGGAACGGTTCGGTTTGGCAACGGTCATCCGGTTGCGGCCTTGACCGACCCGTATCCGTCCGATTACGTTGAGTCAGTAGGAAATGAGGAAGTTACATGACCGCAACATCTATCCCGTCCGTCCGCGAATGGGCGCGCACCAACGGCTACACCATTGCGGACAGGGGGCGCATAGCCCCCGAGATTCACAGCGCCTACCGAGCGGCACACCCGGAACTAGTACAGGACCGGCCTAGCAATTCCGCCACCTGCCACAAGTGCAAGCGGGTATGGACGGCGGCACGCGAATGCCACTGCCCTATCTGCCACCGGCAGTTCTCCACCGTCCGCTGGTTCGATGACCACCGGAAAGGAATGGGGCCACGCGACTGCATCGACCCGGCCACCATTCCAACCAGCGCCAAGGACAACACGCCCAAGTACAAGGTCGTTGAGTCCGCATGGGGTGAGCTGATCGTGCTCGCCACCGAACGACCCGAGTCGTTCGACGCCGAACTGTTCTAGGGGGAACAATGCAGCTCACGCAGCACCAGCTCGTCACCGCCGCACACGACCTGCGCAACGCCGCAATGGTCATCAAACACGCCGGCCACTTTCAGGGTTCGCTCGTTGACTACGCCAGCGGATCGGTGTGCGCCGTGGGCGCTATCGAACTCGCCACCTACAAGACACTGGTCACCCGCACCTTCTCCATGAGTCCGAGCGCAGGATTCATGGGCCTGTCGTTGCACCACGACGACCCCGGCCTGTTCCGCTGCGAAGCTGCCATTACCGTCCTCGCAGATATGATCCCCACGGGCCTGTGCTCCTCGTGCGACCCCGAGGCGTCCTGCGAATGCGGGTGCAAGAACACGCGGGAAATGGAACCGTTTGATCTTGTCACCCACTACAACGACCAGCATTGCACCGGAGATAAGGTCGCTATCAACATGATGCGGCTCGCAGCCGACAAGGCCGAGGCCACCGCCGACAGCCGGCGTCAGGCCCTTGAGGATTTCCGCGTGTCCGAACTGGTGGGCGTGTGAACGTCGCGGAGATTCAGGCAGCAACCCGGGGCAAACCCTTTTGGGTTGTGCGGTCCCACCTGAACGGCGGCTACACCGCCATTCCCGCAAGCATCGGGACCGACATTCCCGAGCCGGTCATCACCGACCCCTCCTACCCGTCGCCGTGGGCGGCACTGGAATCCATCGCCCACGCCAACCGGGACAAGGTATTCATGATCCACGCCGAGTGCGAGGGGGCATGGCTGATCGGGGATCTGAACGACATTGCGGAGGGGAAGCACAGGGCGTGAACCCTGCCGTCGAACAAGCGGTAGCCGCAGCAATCCCGCACACCGGGTACTGTCTCACCCGCAGAGGCGGGCTGTGCGACTGCACTGCGAATGCCAGAAGGAACGTTCTGCTCGCCAAGCTCTCCAACCAAGGGGGATACGTTTATGGCAGTCGAGGTCACAGCCAACATCGCGTATGACGACTACCTTGAGGCAGTCATCATCAATCAGGTTAAGTACATGAACTGGCGGTTGGGGCAGACCGCCTTTAACACGCTCGCGCAACTGCGCCCCGACCTGGCCGAGACGATTCGCGGCACCGAGGCTGACCCGTTCTACGCCGACAATCTTCCTGCCGGCTACCAGAGGGTTGCCAACTTCCTCGCTTATGTCCGCGAGGAATGGTGACCAATACCGTTCCCGACCACAAGTACACGCTGCGCCAGTTCCTCATCATGCGCTCACTCAACCGTGGGGCCACCTGGCCCGTCGCTATCGAGGCCGTCAGCTCGTGCCTCATTGCCAACCCGGATTGGGACGGTGAAGAGGAGAACACGTACATGCAATGGGAGGACAAGCGGCTGTGATCACACTTGCCGTCGCCTGCTTTCTGGTGGGCACCCTGCTTACCGTAGTGTTCGGCCCGTCGCTACTGTGCCTCAAGTACCCACACAAGTTCGGGCCGTGGTACCTCGTGTCCATCAAGTACGAACAGCGGACATGTCGGCGCTGCCTCACGGCCCAATATCGGAAGGACTGGTTTTGGCACAAGATCACCAGCGCAGCCGAGCCAAGTACGTCACTCATTGCAATGACTGCGGACGAACGGTTCCCGTTGCAAAGAACTGGGACAACAGGGGCGACGTCGCGTACAACGACTGGCGAGCAATGGTGCATGCCCGCACCCCCGGTGATCGCGGGCGGCAGGCACGTTGTCTTGGATCACGAGTGACCGTGCACCCCAACAACGTGTTCCCCACCGAGCGTGGCCTTGCTGCTACACTGGCCGAGTCCGGTTCCTGACACCACCTCCGCCGGACCTTGCATCGACGGTGGGTATGGTTTCCCCATTTCCTGACCCACCGGAAATGCAAAAAGCGCCCCTCCGGGCCAGGGAGTTTAATCCCAGGTACCCGGAGGGGCGTCTTACTATTTACAGTGCGAAGATACGGCTATGCCACCAAAACCTTAGTAATAAGCGTGCCGTCTATCGGGCACGGGCCCTCAGCAAAGATGCGCCCCGTCTCCGACACGCGGAGGGTGCCGTAGAACGTGCGCTTAGCCTTGCACTTAGAGCAGATGCCCGAGTAGTAGCCGTCCTCATAGACCGGGGTCGTCAAGGTCAATTCCCTTCTCGCGCTTAAGCCAAGCCACACCGAAACCGATGAGCGCGGTGATAGCTGACGCGACCGTGGGCTCAACGTCCACACCGAAGTAAGCCAGCACTGCGATAAGTAGGATTGAGATAGCGCCGGCGATACCACCGGCAGCTACCTTAGGAGTGGGAGTCATAGGCCCTCAATTCCAATGCGCAACAGCTCAGGCGGATAGCCTGGCGGGGGCGGAGGATTCCCTTGCTCGATGTGTGAGCGAAGAGAGTTAATGTAGTCGTCCTTATATCGGGCCTGCAATAGCAGGCCGTCAACCTTCACGGCGATACGCGTCAGCTTCTCCTTGATTTCGTTGCGTTCCTCCTGCAACTGGTCAATGAGTTTGTCGTTAGCCCCGAGGATTGCCGTCTGATAATCCCGCTTGTCCTTGACCCAAACGGTGATCAGGCCAGCTACCGCCGCGATGAGCGCGGCCACCAGAGTTGCAACCCCCGTGATAATCACTGTGGCGGTCACGTGCTCGTACGGAACACGAGGTTTGCGTAGCCTCCGAGTCCGTAAGCCTTGCCGGCTGTCGGATTCGACATTTGCGTAAACTCGATCCGCTCGACAGTGCAACGAGTGGCGTCCACACCAAGCACCGGGCATTGGACCGTTACTTCGTCACCGGATGATTCGATAGCCTCAAGGGCCGTCATTAGTTGCTTGGCGCGGCCCGGATACCCAATGTCCCGCTGATGCCTATTCTTTTCCCGGTCGAACAATGCGACCGGCAGGGCGAACAGGCGCGTGCGCGGCTGAGCCGGCAACGCCATAACCTGATAAGAGGTGAGCTTGCCCGTGCCGGTCAGGGTGAACGTGAGTTGCACCCATTCCACCGGGCCGTTGATGAGCCCGAACCGCTGAGAGTCAGCGGCGGTGGACGCGGCGAACGCTGCCCGCGTCTCCCCCGAGCTGGTTACCGCTGTGACGGAAACCGTGCCCGTGCCCTCCGTGCGGACCCGGCCGTACTTGATGTTCTTGGGTTCGACGGTGCCGAACCGCAGCCGGCCCGTGCGCAGCCACGAGTCCCGAGCGCCGTACGTGGTGGCCTCGCGCACCACCCCGTAGCCCTGCACTGCAAAGGCTAGGCGTCCATCGGAGTCCACGGTGAGGGTGTTGACCTGGCCGGTGACCAGCGGGGACGGAGAACGCAAATCAGGTGCCCACGCGTAGACCGGGCCTTCCGCCGTGGCCGTTCCCAGGTCGAGGCGCAACAGCGAAGTCTCACCCTCAACTTGAGCCCCCGCGTACAGGAAGTTCCCGCGCCCAGTAATTGCAGTGACAGCACCCACGTTGGTCAGCGTGTTCACCGACAACGGACCCAGGTCGAACGTGCCGTAGAACGCGGCGAACTGACCAACCCTCAAGCCGGCTGACGTGCCGATCGCAAGCTTCGACCCGACGTAGAGATACAGGCAGTTCACTATCTCGCCCACCGGAAGCTGACAAAACATCTGGCCCGGCGTCAGCACCGGAGCGCCAGTGCCCGAGTCGTTCAGGCTGAACGCGTAGATCGCTGAGTTCAGCCCGTTGGCACCCGCCGCGAGGATCGCGGTCGGCGCATCCGACCAAGCCGTCCAGCGCCACCCCGAGGACGGGTGCGTGTAGAGCACGGTGGGCAGCGCCGGCCCCGGCCCGGCCAGCTCGTAAACCTTGTTGTCGATCCCGGCCATGAGCCGCTGCTTGACCCACCCCAGGGTTACGTCACTAGACGAAACGAAATCCCATATCGCAGCGCCGGCCGCGCTGTTATCAATCGGCCCCTTAAACACATGCCCGTCGCTCGTGGCAACGTAGTAGTGCGAGCCGTCGATGACCATGCTCTTGATCGAGCCGGCCATTCCGGTGACCGTGTAGGTGATCGTGTCGTTCGCAACCTTGCGACGCGCCTTCACTGTATTGGCGTAGCCGTACACAAGGTACGACTCCGAGCCCACCGTCGTTGCGTACGCCCACGTCTTTCCACTGGTGGCTGCCATGAGGGTTGTGTCAGGCAGGGGCTTAATCTCCCCCGCCGTCCACACGTCCATGCCCCGCGAGTCCTCGTAGCGAATGCGGTTCGTGCCCTCGTCCTGCGTGGTGTCCAGATACTTGATGCCAGCCCCGCCGTGAAAGCTCATTTGCGAACGGAGCCACCAGTCGGAAAGGGACTGCTCCCCCGCTTCCGGCTGCTGGTCAACCTGCTGCTTCCGCCACTCCGCCGTCTCGCGGCGGTACGGCTGGTCCTTCGTGATGTGCAGGTTCAGCGCTAGCCCGCCCACGAACACGTCGAACTCGGGATCGAGCTTGCCCGAAGCGCCGACTTCACCGCCGCCGAGCGGGATCGGGAGGTCACCGCCAACGGGATCAGAAAGTGGAACGGTGACCATCCCTCACTCCTTAAATGCCTAGAGCCTTAAGTGTCTTCCGGCCGACAATGCCGTCAACCTCAAGCTTGCTGCGCTTCTGGAACTCGCGGATCACCGCGCCCGTGCGCTCACCGAAGATGCCGTCAACGTTCAGCTTGGAATACAGCGGGAACCGGGTATTGAGGATTCGCTGCAAGTCGGACACATCCTCGCCCTGGTTGCCGATGGACAACATGCGGGAACCGAGCGGCACCCGCTGCCACGTGAAATCAGGGTCCGGCGTCTTGGGCGGCTTAGGCAGACCGGCCTTGATCTTGGCCGCAGTCTCGGCTAGCTGCTCAAGGGTCACACCCTCCGCTATCTCAAAGTGCATTTCGTCCGGGGTGCCGTTGCCCCAGGCGTCGCCACCCCAATACACGAGGGCATCAACCTCAGCGAGAATGTTGCGAATCTCCGCGACCTGCGCGGCAGTGAACGTGCCCCGCTTACCATTGGGATGCCTGGTCGCATTCCAGTCGAATGCGGTGGCCGAACTGTGGCAGGAAAGTAGCGCCGCACTGTTCTTCGACGGGCGGTACGAATAGCCCCACTCGTCGCCCTGCGGATACAGGTCGCCGTCCTCAACGCGGGCGTCGAGCTGACCGGCCACATAGAACAGGACGGTGGCAACGTCGCCGGCGCGCACACCCGGTGCGAGCTTCGCGCCACTACCGGGAACGTAAGAGTTATCGAGCCCGCCGAAGTCGGCGGGATTCGGGCTGGCCTTAAAGCCGTTGTATGATGCAGTCATAATTCCTCTTAGTTGACCGGGAAGGAGCCGGCGGCGACAATGCCACTAGCGCCGGTTGACGCAACGGTCGCCAGCACGCCGCCAGTCGCCAGCGTCAATTCGGTGGACACCCCGGAATAGGACGAGGGGAAGGCGAGCTGCGCCGTGGGGCGCGCACCAACGGGGAACGTGACCACGTTCACCGCCGCACCAATCGTGCCGCCGTACGCCAGGTACACCGACCAGTAACAGATGCCGCCCTTCACCCGATAGCGGGCGTGACCGGATGCGCCCACCGAGAATCCGGCAGCCGGCGTCAGCGAAAGCCAACCGCCGTCCGTTTCCAGCGTGGTCACCCGAGTACCAATGGCGTCCACGTAATCCTTGCGGGTCGCATGATTGACCGCCGTGGGCGCGTCCGTCAGGACAACAGTGTCAATGGCCGTGTTGCCGCTCGCATCGCGCTTGACCAGCGTCGAGTTAGACGCACCGGACGTAGCCGCCGTCAGCGTGGCCTCAGCGGCGATAAGGCGGGTGTCGATTGCATCCACGTAAGACTTACGCGTCGGAGAGCTGGCAGCCGACTGCACCGGAATGGTGACCGCACCCGTAAACGTCGAAGTACCAGTGACAGCCAGGTTGCCGTCAAGCTGAGTGTTGCCGTCCACCTCCGCAGTACCCGTGGAATGCACACCGAGGAAGGTGGCCGCACCCGTCGAGGCGATGACCGCAACATCGTCGCCGGCCGGGTCCATGCCCCGAAACAGGTTGCGAGCCTGTGCGCCGTCAGGCACCCACGCCACAATGGCGTCGCCGGCAGTCACATCGGCTTCCACCACGGGCGACACCAGAGTCTTATCGAGAAGGGTCTGTGGGGCCTCGTCGCCCACCAGCCCACCGACAATGCCGTGCACGTTCGCCGTCGCATTCACATGCGCGTTGGCCTCCGAGAAGTCCAACGCAACAGCGGTGTGCTCAACGGTGCCGCCAGCCAAGTGCGTAGTCGCCGCAGTGCCGTTGTATCCACGGGTGACCGTCAGGTTGCCGCTGTTGACAGCGGTGACAAGGACAATCTCTTCCGTCGCCGTGCCGCGCTCAATGGTTGCAGTGAACGGGACAGCCGGGTAATTGGCGAACCCGGACACCCCGACAATGGTGGCACTAGGGGAGGCCGGCGCGGTCAACGCGCCCGCCGTCGTCGTGTTACTAAAGTTTCGTGTGGTCATTAGATAGTCCGCATCACTCGTAGCGGGTACTCCTGGCGGAGCCGCTGTGCCTCAGCCTTAAGGCGGGCCTCGTACATCTGCATGTAGAAACGGGCGGTAGCCGGCCCCGAGCCAGAAGGCAGGAGAACGGCGCGCTCGCTGGCCTCAACCGAAGTGAGCTGCTGACGGGCCAGGTCGTTAGTGGTGACCAGCCGGGGAATAGAGCCGAGCGACACAATGTCGATGCACGACTCGGGCAGGCCGCAGGCCGTGAACGCCTGCGCTTCACTGGTAAAGGCGGTCGGATTAGCGGCCACCGTGTACCGCACCTCGCACGAATAGGCGTCGATGCCGCGATCCCCGATGTGCAGAGTGGGCAGCCCGGAGTCCCGCTTGATGTGCGCCGACCGGATCGGCGTCCAGTCGTATTGCGACGAGGAGAACGGCCGGTACTCGGCCGCGATCAGGTTGCGGGTCGTGGTCGGCAGCGCGTACTCCCACACCAGAGGCGTCGTCGTGAACGTTCCCCGCTGCACTGCAAAGAGTGGCGGGCACAAACCGGCCACCACCTGATTGATGACCTGCGCGATACGGTTACGCGGGTACCTGGGATTAACAGTGACCCTAGAGCCGGAGGCGTGCACGGCCGGCGTCGTGCCCTGCTGCCCGCGACCCCACGCCGGGACCGTGGCAATACCGGTGTCCGCGTCGAACGACTGCACATGGATCAGTTCGCCGTCCAGCTCAAGCAAGCCCTGCGGCTGCGCCTGCTCCGGCAACGTCAACTTGATTTCCAGGGCGTTCGCCTGCACCAGACCATCGGTCGTCGCATACATGGGCTGATCCACATAGAAGCCCTGCAACTGGTTGCCGATGTAATCAATCAGCGACCCCAGTGTTTCAGCCACGGAACGCCGTCCCGTCCTCCTGCGAAATGCGGACCGCCCGATCAATAGACGGACGGTCAATACCGGACGGCTGAATGCCCTGCGCCTTCGCGTCCGCATACGCCTGTAGGTCGCCGTCCCACTTCTTCGCCGTGCCCGTGCCACCGGGATCAATGATGTGCAGGGCCTTACCCCGCACGCACTCACCCCAAGTGGAATGATCACGCGTCAGGCAGCCGCTAGTACAATTCATTTCGGGAACTCCAAAGATAATCAAGGCATGACTAAGCGGCCTCTCAGGGCGAGAGGGTCAGGCAGTGTGCGAGAAGTCGTCCCAGGCCCCGCCAGCGTCGGCGACGCGCAGGCCGTGCTTGGTGGCGGTGGTGTTGATCGCCTGTGTGCCGGTGTAGACCTGCGTTCCGTTGACCTTGACGGTGACGGTGGACCCGGCCAGGACGACCTGCACGACGTCGCCGTTGGCGGCAGCGGCGAGCCCGCCCGCCAGGACCGCGTAGCCGCTGTTCTGGCGGATCAGGGTCCAGGTGCCGCCGTTGACCCACAGCATGATGAAGTTGGTCGCGCTGACCGCGCGGAACACCAGGCCGCCGTCGCCGCCGAGGTAGGTGGCGCTGAGGGTGCCGTCCGCGTGCCCGTCGTCAATCAACAGCAGGCCCTCCCCGCCAGCGGTCGCCCCGGCGAGGTGGCTACCCGATGTTGCCCAGGTGACCGTGCCGCTCATGGCGGTCGGGGTCCACGCGAAGCCACCAGTCGGCGTGGAGCCCACGGGACCGTCTACGCGGTTAAAGTTGTCGGCCGCATAGGCGGTCGGTGCAGTGATGCCGAGGTTCAGCCCCTCGCGGTATGGCGCAGCAGCGAGCGCCTTGAGGCAGGATGCGGCGATGTGCGCCTGCCCCCGGTCGTTGGGGTGCTGCCCGTCCGGGCAGGTCATGGTGGCCGCGTTCCAGCCGTCCGCGATCGGGTCAGCGACGACGATCGGCGCACCGGGGTATTCCGCGATCACATCCATCAGGTAGCCGTTAAACGCGGCCACGGTGGCGTCGTTGTAGGTGCCGCCGCCGTAGCGGGCATACCCGACCGACGTGCAAGTGGTGTCCTTGATGATTAGCACGGTCGGCGGGAACTCGACCCCACTGAACAGGTGGTTGAGGAAGGCGCGAACCTGCGTCTTAAAAGCCGCCTGCGTCTGGCCGTTGCCGGCGCTGTTCTGATTGCCGAGCAGGCTCACCAGTCCGTAGGTGCCAGGCGTCCACGAGCCGTTTAGGTCGGTAACGATCGCGTCCATCGACGCACCGGAGATGGTGCGGTTGGCGTACAGCGCCGAGTCGGCGTGCAGCAGGTCGCGCAGCCGGGCGGGGTAGAGGCTGCCCGCCCAGGCGTTCGCCGGGGCCTGTACCTGGCCGAAGGAGTGCCCGTAGGCGTAGTAGCGGACGCCATGAAACTGGGGCGCGAACGGCACAAAGGCCGCCTTCAGTGCGGCGTCGGACAGCCGGCCGGCAATCTCGTCGGCCGCGTTACCAATACCTGTCTCCATATGAGCCAGGCGGGCAGCCGACAGGGGAGTGCCCCCCGACTCCCCATCAACCCATGACTGCCTGTCGTAACTCACGCATACTCCAAAGAAGGCTCATAGCCGGCAGCCGTCAGATCAGCGGCAGTCTGCTCATCGATAGTGCAATCAGTTCCGCCCCGCAAAAGCAGGTCGGCCGTAGATTCCTGCTCCCACGTCGGGAACTCGGCCTCCACCCATTCGCCGGCGATGCGCATAACTGTGATGCCGTACTGCAATGCGCCGCGCAGCGCACCCGAAATGATGTGCTCACGAACAACGAACGGCGGGGCGAACTTGTAGACGATGTGATAAATGGATCCGAGAAAGAGGTTGTCGCCGGGCCACAAAAGATTCGACGGGAACAACGCTTGCCGTGGATAGTCGCGGCTCGGATAAACGTCGGTGGCGGGCGCATAGAAGCCCGCAGGGAAAAGTGCCATACGGCGCTCCTATATGCGCAGACGAGAAAGTTATTCGGGCCAACCCGAAGCGGCCCCCTTAGGGCTTTAGCGCGGCTCTAGGGCTGCCAACGAAAGTCGGGCGAGCATCGCGTGCCCCCGGGCGGTGGGGTGCACGGTGTCGATCAGGAAGCTGTACGGGTCGCTGGTGAGATCGGGGATGCGTGCACTCATGTCGTAGAGCGCGGTGTACGACGTCGCGTCCGCGATCTCGCGGAGGGCCCCCGTGTAGTTGGCCCACGGCTCGATGAGTGTCCCGAGCGGTTTGTACGGCGGCATCAGCAGGATCGGCACCGTGGCAATCTTCGCCCGGATGCTGCCGACCACGGACAGGGCGTTGGCCTTGTAGGTGGCGGAGGAGTAGCCGCCACTGCTGGTGCGGGCGTCATTCGTGCCGCATCCCAGGACCACAAGCGACGGGTTGATCAGCGGCAGGTAGCCGTACCAGTCCGTGTTGGTGATGAAGTCGGAGAACTTCGCCCCGGAGCGGGAGGCGTCCCACAGGCTGACGCCCGCCGTCTCGTCCCCGTTATAGAAGAACCCCCCGGTAAACACAGGCCCACCAGCCGACGCCGTAACGACGACGGTGTGACTACCGGCGGTAAGCGCCGGAGAGGTCCACGACTGCTGAACGGCACCGCTCGTGGCCATAGTCCATGTCGCCGGAGCGCCGCCGTCAATGGTGATGGTCATGGCGTCGGCAGCCTGCCGCGTGGCGTACAGCTTAAACGACGTACAGGTCTTGGTAATGGTGGCCGAACCGTTGCCGGTGCCGTTGATGCGGAGTTGGACGCCCCGCCAGCCGAGGCCGAAGCTGTTAGCCCCCCGGTCACCGCTGTAAATCCAACGGTCGGCCCACGCGGTCGTGCCGTCGTTGACTGCGAAGGAGGCAGGGTAGAAGCCGGCCCCCGCAGGTCCGGGGCCGTAGCGAGACTGGATCAGGGTCTGCGCCAGGGTAATCCAGCGAGACGAAGGATTCGGCGCACCCTGACCCTCCATGATGGAGTCGCCGACCATTAGCACCTCGCACCGCTGCGTCTGCGCAAGGGCGAGCTTGGAATGGAAGCCGTACAGCGGTGATAGTGCACCGGACATATACCGACCATCGGCGGCCGACTGACTCAAGTACCGGGCGTCACCCTGCTGCCTGTTCAGGGCCGGTGCGTCAAGAATGCCCATCAGGACACGACCAGCGCGGGGCGGGCGGTGACAGCACCAGAGGCATCCCGCGTGACGGCGGGCTGCGTGTACGTCTTGGTCACGGGACTCCCGTAGGTGATGGTGTAGGCGTCGATAGCGCCGGGGAAGGCCGTACTTACCGTGGTCGCGGTGTAGGTGCCGGGGGATCCGTCGGGCCAGACGACGGGGGCGCTGGTGGCCGCGCCGTTGGCGTCGCGGGTGATCGTGCCGACGATGAGCAGGTCGGGGTTTAACGCCAGTTGCTTAAACGGCACGAAGGTTGCGCTCAGTGCGGCGTCCGAAAGGCGCCCACCCAAGTCGGCGTGCGCGGCGTCAACGCCGTCCTCAATATGATTCAGCCGGGCAGCCGTCAACGGAGTGCCGCCGTTACGACCGTCCTGCCAGGTCTGCTTGTCGTACGTCACGGACGCTCCCTCACTGTAATGGCCTTCTACCGCCTAAAGCGCCCGCCCCCTCCCCGGAGTAGGGGGGAAGGGACGGGCGATTAGTCGGAGCTATTCAGTTAGGGTCAGACGAACGAGGTGCTGGTACGGATCTTGAGCAGCGCCTCGGGGCGGAACAGCGAAGCGCCCCACATGGTCTTCCAACCGATCGTGTTAAAGCGCCGCAGGGGATCGACCTGGGGGCCGATGACGACGGTCGGGGAAATCAGCTCAACCTCAGCAACAGCCTGGTCCGCGAAGACATAGGCGTTGTAGACGTTGATGCCACCGGCACCGACACCAGTGTTAATGGTCGCACGAGTAGACTGCACAAAGCGCAGACCCATATACGACCCAACCTCACCAGAATAGATGTTCTTGGTGTCCTGATAAACATGCGGCGTGCTCCAAACATTGGCCCCTGCCTCACTCTTCAGATCGAAGAGCTGATCGGGATGAGCCACAACCACATACTCAGACCCGCCGCCGAGCGGCTGGTTCAGAGTGCGGTCCATGCGGGTCCGAGCCTTACGGGCCTCGGCCGCGTTAAACACGTCAGCCGCAGTGATAGCCACATCGGTTGCACGGCCAGCCGAACGCTGAATGTTGGTGCTCGCGTCAACAACGTTGAGCGCCAGCTTGTCCAGCGTGTCACCCTGCTGACGGGCAAGTAGCGCAACCAGTTCCTTGTTCGGCTGCGTAAACGCGATCTTCTCAAGCTTGATCGTGTCCACGGCGTAAGCGCCGTACTCAGCCACAGTGACAGACACGCGCTCAGGCGTCGGCGCGGCAAGCGCAGACGGAGAGGTCGTCTCAGCCAGGGGAGTGGTAGAGGCAGCGAAGTTGTTGTGCAGGGTGAAGACGAACGTGTTGCTCTCGTTCGTCGGGCTGACAACCTTCTTGTTAAAGAACTGGTTAAAGAGCGGCTGCTCCCAACGCTTAAACTCAACAGCCTTGTCGTAGGCGTTGGTAATCAGCAGGGACCAGGCGGTACTGTCGTGGAAGTTAACCGGGTCAACAGTCATCTGTGCCATGTTGGATCAACCCTCCTTTCTATTTCGTGTATTACAGGAAATGGGGAAATACCGGGAGTAAGCCTGAGGCTTACTTCATCCCGGCCTTTGCATAGGCCGCAGCCAGTTCCGTGTCGTTCTTCGCGTTCTGGATTTCGGCCACGAGCGCACTCACGTCAAACGACGCGTTGCCAGCCGGCGCATTCGCGGACGCGTTAGTGATCTGTCGCGCCGCCGCCTGCGTTTCCGTGTCCGCAACCGACTCCTGCCGGTTGATCCCGAACAGGTCACCGAACTCAGTCAGCCACGCATCAACCGCCTCAGGGGTGGTGTCGGCGTCCGCCGGATAAAGCTTGGTCACCTTGGGGTTGTCGAGCCCCTTCTCCCTCAACACGTCTGCGAGGGAAGCGGCACGCTCCTTCTTGGAGTAACCCGAGAGAACGTCGTCCTTTTCCTTGATGGTCTTGGCAGCATCCTTGAGAGCCTTACGCAGACTCTTGATCAGGTCACTGTCGTTGGGGTCATCATTAAAAAGGTCATTGTCGAAACTGGACATTGGTAATACACCCTTATCTTCTTTGTAAGCGCGGGCCTAATTCACGGCAGGGGTACCGTGTCTCGCTCCCACTTCCCGGTCTAATACGCGTCACAGGGCCGGTCGATCTGTGTACGGAGTGAACGGCGGAGGTATCGAGCCTCCGCCGCCCTTACTGCTAGTTGGTGCCGGGATCTTCTTGCGCCGACTGTTGCCGGTACTGCTCAGTTGTCTGCGCGTCATTCATCGGACGCCGCTGCGAAGACGGCAGCCGGTGCACCGGAGCCCGCTTAATGTCGGCGTCGCGCGGGTCCATCTGGAACGGCTTAGTGCCCGGCTTAGGGGTCACATCAATAGGGAGGCCCCTGCCGTGCATCACACTGGTTGTCGCGTCGTACGCTCCAGCGGTGGCCTTAGTGACCTTGTGGAAGAGGAACACCGCGCCGATGATCGCGTCCGCGATACCGTCAGTAATGTCGTCGGCCATTAGAAACTCCCCGCCTTCGTGCGCTGTAGCGCCGCGTCGCCGGCAGACGCCTTGCCCTGGAACAGCGCCGACTCACTCTGATAAAGGGAGGAACGCTTGTTGGCGGCAGCGGCGTTACCAAGTAGCTCCTCGCGCTCACGCTCAGCCTGAGTCAATTCAGTGCCGAAGCGTTGCGCGATCCTGTCGTCAGCCGGCTTGGTAGCCGCGATCCGACCGAACGCCTGGTTGGCCTGCGCCTCAGTAACCCCAAGGTCGCTGTACTGCTCAAGCCGGCCCTTGTCCGCCGTCAATCCCTGACGGGCGGCATCCCCGCCGAAGCGGGCAGCATTAGCCATGCGCTGCACAATGGGAAGCGCCTTGTCCGGGTCCAGAATGGAAGCGATAGCCGCCCCATCGGACAGTCCATAGAAGCTGCGCCACGTGTCACGAGTCGCCTCGTCGTTGCTGAGCCACACCTGCTGCGCAATCTGCGCACGGTTATTCAGCTCGTCCGGGGCAACGTCGTTGCCGATGAACTGGTGGAAATCCGAACGGTCGTCATAGAAAGAAGTGGGCAGGCCATACGAGCGGAGCACCTGCTGATAAGCTTGTTCGGTGGCAATGTACTCAGCCGGTGCCAGGACCGGCAGCCCCTTCTGACGGCGAACCTCGTTAGCGGCGAAACGATCCTTGTACGCCTGCGTCTGCTGTAGCTGAATAGTGATAGCCGGCGCGTCGAGCCCATCCTTGATCAGCTTGTCTAGGTCAGTAGACAACTCATCGAGGCCCCACTGCCGAAGCTGGTCGGCAAGGATTTGCCGTGCGGAGGAACTAACCGGGGAAGTCACAGGAAGCCCCAATCCTTACCGACCTGCTGTAGCACGGAGTACGTTTCATTCTTCGCCTGCTTCGTTTCCTGCCAGCGAGCATCGTCCTTAAGCTGGCGCTCAAAGTCCCACATGGCGAGAGGCTTACCGTCCGTGCCCTGCAATGCCCGCTTGATAGCCGGGTCACTGAGCTTCACCGAAGTAGCCGACAGTTCCAGCGTGTTCGCCATTGTCTGCATGTACGGGTCCGCGATCTGCTGCATGTTCAGCCCGGAGTCGAGCTGCTGCGCGAACGGCGGATACGCCGCCTTCGCATAGTTACGGGCCTCGTTGTCCACACCGCCCAGCGTGTTACGCCCAGCGAGAACAGCCGTCGTGTACGTGCCGACCGTGGCGTCCGAAATGGTGAGGCCGTAGTCCGCCCAGGTCTGCCGAATGTGTGACTCAATCTCGCCGGCACTGCCAGTCCAACCACCGGAGGCGGTAGTGGCTGCCCTGTACTTATCGGCCAGCCACCCTTGCAGAACGTTGTCGGACCAGCCGTTCTCAAGTGCGAGGGTCGCCACCTCCCACGCATTGACCCCGGAGAGGCCCATGCGGTTCGCGGCAAGATAGACCTCGTTCTGCTTTTGCAGAAGGGTGTTGTTGTACGTGGCCGGGTCGGTGGCCTTCTGTACCGCGATCTGCCGCTGCTGCTCAGTGCGCGACTGGAACCATTGGGTGCTGCGAATCTCCCGGTCGAACCGGGCCGAATCCCATTCCTCAGCGACGGCCTGATTGAGCTTTGCCTGAATCTCGGGGTTCGTCTTAGCCAGCTCAGACACATAGCCGTACTGCGTCATAGCGGTAGCCAGGTCTAGTGCCACGGGTTAACTCCCCCCTGAAAGGTGAACGGGTGATGCGACGCCGATAGCGGCAGCGGCAGCGCCGGTAGCGACCTGGCCCCTGTATGAGACGACCGGCTGCCCCGAAGGCGTGGCCTGCTTGCCGAACGCGGAATCGTTGAGAATGCGGCGGTAGGTGGGATTACCCCACACGCGGCTGATCTTCGTAACGTCCCCGGACTGCGGGGACTGAATGACCATGCCGTTGCCCAGGTAGATACCGACGTGATCGACGGGGCCCTTTTCGTCCCAGTAGACAACATCGCCAGGGCGCGCATCGTGTGCGCTGACCTGCTGGCCCATCTTGCCGTACTCGCTGGCAACAAACCGCCTCATCGGAATACCGGCCTGGTTAAAGGCCAGGTACAGGAGGCCCGAGCAATCGACGCCTCGTGACGTGGTGCCGCCCCAGATGTACGGCTTGCCCAGCATTGTTTTAGCTGCGGCGATGACGGCGGCAGCCGAGCCCTTGACCATCGGCCCGTGGGCGTCGGAACCTATTACAGTGTCGGCAGGAATCTCCGTGGTGCCGGCTTGCGCCGCCCGCTCCTTAGCGCGGGACCGCTGCACCGCGTTGTACGCGTCGTCCCAACCCTTGAGCAACGGATTGTCCACACCCGGGTCGTACAGCTCCGTCTCCGGTTCGTACGCCGACGCGCCCACACCATAAGGATTCGGGACGCCAACCACCGGCACGTCGTTCTCGATGTTGGAGGCGCGGAAATGGGACGGCAGAACGGCAGCCGAACCGACCGTGGTCTTTTGGCGCGGGGCGACAATCACCGTTTGCGGAAACCACTTCGCTGCGACGGCAGCGCCCGACCCCACGTTAGCCAAGGGTTCCTCCGATAGACGTAGCGCCGCTGAGGCCAACCATGTTCATCAGCACGCCGGCATAACCGCCGAGCTGCTGAGCGGCACGCTCAGTTCCCAACGGGCCTTCCTTGATAGCGTCCTCACCTATTGCGTCAGGCTTGGGCGCGCTGTTCACCGTGCCGCCGTGCTGCTGCGCATTCCAACTCTGGTCGTTCCACGCCGACTCCACAGAACGGAACCGCCCCACAAGGGACGCCTCCTCGCTGTCGGTCAATGCCCGGCCCAACAGATTGCGCGACGTATCCCGCAGCGACTGCTTAAGCGTCTCGTCGTCCAACTGCTGATCGACACGCACCGGGGCCTTTGCCCCGCCACCCGGACCGCCCATAGCGGCGGCACCGTCAGCGATGTGCTGCAAGTTGTCGCCCAGCGAAACGACCCCGCCGCCGTTCTCCGGGTCGAGGTTCATCATCGCCGTGTCATACGCGGCCTCAACGAACGCCTGCCCGGCCGTGGACGTGTACGCGCCGAACCGCAGATCCTTCTCGGACAAGTAGCCGGCGTCGTACAACTTGACCAGCCAAGCGTTGTAGTCATCCCGATTCTTCACCGACATATTGCGGAACCACTCAAGGCCAGCCCCCACGGTCATGCGGAGGAGCTGACCCTGATCGTTGGTGCCCATCGTGAACGCGTCATCCGCCCACTCTTTCGGCATGTCGAGCGCGTCATAAAGAACCTGGCCGGTCTTGCTGGCCTCCTGCGTAATGACGGGCGCACGGGTAGCCGCACCCGCAGCACCGCCCACCACATTGGGCAGGCCAGGCTTGTTCTTAGGCACGGGTCCGCTAGACGAGCCCGGAGTGGTTGGCGGCTTCCCGCTAGTCGAATCATTGAGGAAGCCACCGAACCAACTACCGGGACTCGTCATCGCTTAGTTCTCCTGTTCGACCATCGACCGGAAGACGCCGTTATAAACGTCCTCAATCGAGGGATACTTATGGATCAGTTCCTTCATGGTGTCGTGATAGGCCACCCGGAGGTTTGCCTTTTCCGCCGTAGTCGCATCCGTCCGCGACGTACCAAGGTCCGCGACGCGGGCGTTGTATTCGCGGTACACCTGCAACATATCGGTCACGCCGGCGAGCTGATTGAGCACATCGGCCGGCGCATTCGGGTCAGCGGCAAGTTCCTCTAGGCGTTCGATTGCATCCATGCGCGCACGCTTACGCGCCGCACCCTGGTCGAAGTAGTCATCCAGCGTCGGATAACGCACCTTGAGATTGGCGGCTGTTTCCTTCCACGCCGCCTGCAACTGCTTGACCTTATCCGAGTCGCCGGTCACCCGAGCCTGCGCAATGGCCGCGTCGCTCTGGTCCTTCTTCTTGTACCAGACGTTCACACCATTAGCGTTCACGAGGTCAATGAACATCGAATCGAGGTCGCGGTACTCCCGCACCCCAAGCTCAGTCATCGTCCGCCACGCAATACCGCTGAACTCGCCCGGAGTTTCCGGCAGGAAGTACGGGGCGATAGCCTTGTACTTGCCGGTGAAAAACTCCTTGTTGTCCACGATGTACTGCGCGGAACTCATGGTGGCCGGCGTACGGGCAGACGGCGCACTCTCGGTGCGCCGCGCATCCGTGAACACCGACGCCTCGGGATGAAGCTCCGCCCACAGCGTGTAGGCGGGGCCGACACCCATACGGCGCACCATTGCATCGAACTCAGACTTGAGGGTCTGAATGCCCGCATTCTGGTAGGAGGGGTCAGGCTGAACGGCGTCGTCCTCACCGATCTGTGGCATGCCGGGCGCACCCGGGGCGAACAGCGCCATGAAAGCGCGGATGCCCAGCACGTTGCGTGACTGCTGCTGTAGATCGGCAATGGCCCGCGCCCGGTCATCCTTGGTGTCGCCGTACTTCTCCAAGCTGCCATTCAGCGCCATGTGCACCATCGCCGTAGCGGTGGCACCGCCCACCATCGAGCCCGTGTTATCCCAATCGCCAGACGCGATCTGCGCAACCCGCGAGATCGGGGAGGGAAGCAACGTCTCCCACCACTTACGGCCAGCACCCAACTGCCCGTTGATCCGCTCGTCCACTACCTGATCCAGAAGTTCCCCGCCCGGAGCGAGCGTGGAAATTACCTTCCAGGGGATCGACACCAGCGGGGTAGACGAGTAGCCCCACGGGTTATTCAGTGACGGGTTGATGAACGTGAGCCGGGTCGTCAGGTCAGGCACCGAAGGGATCATCACCGGATCGGTAATGCCCAGGAATGCACCAACATGCAGTAGCGCCTCGGTGACCGCACCCGAACCGGGATAGGTCAGGATCAGGTTGCCGTCCCCGTCGCGGTCAAGAATGCCCGCGTCCTCAGCGCCCATGATTGCCAGGTGCGCCTTCTGGATCAGCACCGGATCGGCCTTGACGGCCCGACCGTAACGACGCACCCAATCCTCTTGGGCACGGAAGAACGACCACCAGTTGCGATTCATTGCAGAGAACTGCGATGCAACCTTGGGGTTGTCCACCAGCTTGATAAGCTCGTTGAGCGCAGCCTTCTCGGCGTTCTTAAACGCCATTTCGTTAGCGGCAGCCGGTTCCCACCCGTGCTTCTCGATAAGCTCCTTTGCCATGAGGTCCGTCTGCTTGGACGCCTTGACGAAGAACTGCGTGAACAGGGGAGTGCGAATCAGTGCCCGCTGCGGGCGGGTGACCACAAAGTCGTAGCCCTTCCGCAGAGCCACGGTAGCGCCGTCGAAGACACCATTGATCGGCCCCTCAGTGAGCGGACCGTACTGCGCCTTGATTGCGTGCGGGGGCAGCTTGTCACTGCCGAGCCGGCGAAGGTCGTTCGCGTCGGGCAGCTCACCGCGCAACAGCATGGCCGCAAGTTCGGGATCAATCTCCCCGTTCTTGCCGGTCACCGCCGCCGCAACGTCCGACACGTACCGCTCAGCCATACGTGCCCGCGCAGCCCGCAGAGCTTCCGTCTCGTGAGGCAGTAGCTTATTGCCGGCCTCATCAATGTTGTAAAGCTCAAGCTCCTGCTGCAACCGTGCGTAACGCGGGTCATCAACAATGTGCTTGGTGAGGGCAGCGCCAGACGGAACCTGCGGCTTGGACGCCGCCTTATACGCCTTCTTGTACGCCTTCACAACATCAGTGTTGTGCGCAATCATCTCAGGCAGGGCGATGTAGGAGAACATGCCGGATTCGGCGGCGTCATCGACGATGACCTTGCCGTATCCGTTGGCGCGCATCCAGTCAGTCAGCTCACGAGACTGCTCGTGGTTGTAGACATTGGAACCGCTGTTGTCCCTCCAAGGCTTCCAGCCGCCAGTCTTGCCCTCAAGGG
>Ga0308173_10000027_pt1 | contig 46179 bp, 40 predicted proteins | sample PhyPR1_FD_203716 | JGI IMG/M metagenome (GOLD analysis project Ga0308173, IMG submission 203716) | Soil microbial communities from UC Gill Tract Community Farm, Albany, California, United States - DLSLS.P.R1 | ecosystem: Environmental > Terrestrial > Soil > Agricultural land | place: USA... | reverse complement strand
GTTCTCCGATGCCCGCGTACACGCACGTCTAGCGCAACTCAATCTGCTGCGCGCGGACGTCACCGCGAACAACCGCGACGATCAGGCGCTACTCAAGCGTTTCAACCTCTTCGGGCCGCCCGGCATTATCTTCTTCGACGCAGACGGCAACGAGGTGGCGCGCGTCGTCGGCTACCAGTCCGCGGATACGTTTCTGAAGAGTCTCGAAAAAGTCGGTCCGTCGAACGGATAAAAAGGGCGATGCTGCAACGCATCGCCCTTTTCGCACTACTGCGTACGAACTTACTTCGACGCCCGCAGAATCCGCGCGGCGTCCAGTGCAAAGTACGTCAGCACGCCATCCGCGCCAGCGCGCTTGAACGCGAGCAGCGACTCCATCATCGCCTTGTCGTGATCCAGCCAGCCGTTCTGCGTGGCCGCCTTGATCATCGCGTATTCGCCGCTGACCTGATACACATACGTCGGGAAGCGGAACTCGTCCTTCACGCGCCGCACGATGTCGAGATACGGCATGCCCGGCTTGACCATCACCATGTCCGCGCCTTCCTCGATGTCCATGCGCACTTCGCGCATCGCCTCGTCGGAGTTCGCGGGGTCCATCTGATACGTCATCTTGTTGCTCTTGCCGAGATTTGCGGCCGAGCCGACCGCGTCGCGGAAGGGGCCGTAGAACGCGGACGCGTACTTGGCGGCATACGCCATGATGCGGGTGTGGATGTGGCCGTCGCTCTCCAGCATTTCGCGGATAGCGCCGATGCGCCCGTCCATCATGTCCGACGGCGCGACGATATCGACGCCCGCGTCCGCTTGCGTGCGCGCCTGATCGACCAGAATTTCGCTCGTCTCGTCGTTCTTCACGTAGCCGTCTTCATCCAGCACGCCGTCCTGGCCGTGGCTGGTGTAGGGATCGAGCGCGACGTCGGTGAGCACACCGAGGGTCGGGAAATTCTTCTTTAGTTCGCGCACGGCGCGCGGGATCAGGCCTTCCGGATTCGTCGCCTCGCGGCCATCGGGCGTTTTGAGCGACGGTTCGATCGCGGGGAAGAGCGAGATCACGGGCACGCCCAGTTCGACGCATTGCTCGGCGACCTTCATCAGCAGATCGACCGATGTCCGTTCCACGCCCGGCATCGACGGCACAGCCTGGCGCACGTTCGCGCCTTCGACGATGAATACCGGATAGATGAGGTCGTTGGTGGTGAGGATGTTTTCGCGCATCAGACGGCGCGAAAAGTCATCGCGGCGCATGCGGCGCGGGCGATGATGAGGGTAGAAACTCATGACGTGACTCGGTTTGACGTGCTTCAGGGGAGAGGTCCAAAACGCGCTCAAGGGCGCTCGAAGCCAAGCCAGACAAGCCGCCCAGCGTTTTGGAAACGGTTCGAGACAATGGTATATCATACCCAGCGGGCAAGGCGCTCGCGCGCCGCGCTCCCCGCTTCTCCTCCCTGAGCGGGTGCCTGTCGTTATTCGATCAGGCTATTAACCCGCCGTCATGCGGCGGGTTTTTTTCTCACCCGCTCGCACTCGCGCTGCCATAGCGTGTCATTCGGCAGCGTCTTCCGATGCCGCTTCTTCCGGTATCAGCCAGCTTTCGATCAGTTCGTGGGCTTCGTCGAGCCCCGTGCGCTTGAGCGCCGAAAAAAGCTGCACGGTCAATTCACCGCGATACCCCGCCGCCTTGTACTCCCCAAGGGATTTCTGCGTGGCGCGGAGGGCGTTCGTCATCTCCTGTCGCGTCAATTTGTCGCATTTCGTGAGCAGCGCGTGAATCGGCTTACCCGTGGGCGCGAACCAGTCGATCATGATGCGGTCGAGATCCGTCAGCGGACGGCGGGAGTCCATCATCAGAATCATGCCGCACAGTTGCGCGCGGCTTTGCAGATACGTGGACAACAGTTGCTGCCAGTGCGCCTTTGCTGCGCCCGGCACTTCGGCGTAGCCGTATCCCGGCAGATCGACGAGATGCGCGACCGGCGCGGCCTCCGGCCCAACGGAGAAATAGTTGATGTGCTGCGTGCGGCCCGGCGTCTTGCTGGCAAACGCGAGACGCTTCTGATTGCACAGCACGTTGATCGCCGTGGATTTGCCCGCGTTCGAGCGTCCCGCGAAAGCGATTTCCGGCTGCGGCGTCGGCGGAAGATCGCGCAGGTGATTGACGGTGGTGTAGAAGCGGGCTTGATGGAGCAGAAATGACATTGGCGGGCGATCGAGAGAGAGGCGTTGACTGAAGCCTTGAGAACCCCGGCAAATACTGGGCATGCCCCGACTGGCGTCTTTGCGTGTAGCGGGTTATTGTACAATACGACGGATTTTTAAAGACCCGCACGGGCGCAAGCCCCTGGCTGCAGGCGTCACCCATAAAGGAGCGAGACAGTTTTCAGGGCATCTTTGAGCCCTTTCGTTCGGGTTATCTTGCGGCTATGTCCGGCTGCCGTCGTTTTTTGCAGAACCTCACATTCTCACAAGACGAAAAACAGGGTACGCGAATGAACCGACTGTACAGGTCTCTGGTGGTGCTTCAGGCAGCGGCGGCTTTCGGTGGATGGGCAGTATCGGTGTCAGTGAACGCGGCAGAGCCCGCGCAGCCGGCCAAGCCGGATGTGACGCGAGGGCAGGCTATCGCAACTCAGGTGTGCGCCGCTTGCCACGCGGCAGACGGCAATAGCGCCGGCGCTGCGTTCCCCAAGTTGGCGGGGCAGCACGCGGAATACATCGTCAAGCAATTGAAGGACTACAAGACGCAGCCGGGCGCAAAGGCTCCGGCGCGCAACAATCCGATCATGACGGGCATTGCCGGCGCGCTGTCGGATCAGGACATGGCGAATGTGGCGGCGTACTTCGCGTCACAGAAAGCGAAGGCGAACTACGCGCGCAACAAGAACGACGTCGCGCTCGGCCAGAAAATCTACCGTGGCGGCATTGCGGACAAGGGCGTGCCGGCCTGCGCCGCGTGTCACGGTGCGACGGGTCTGGGAATACCGGTGCAATATCCGCGGCTGTCGTGGCAATGGGGCGATTACACCGTCGCGCAATTGAACGCGTTCGCGCAAGGCACGCGCAACAACAGCGAGCCCATGCACGCCATTTCCTCGCGCCTGAACGACGCGGAGATGAAAGCGGTAGCGGATTACATCGCCGGATTGCACTGAACGCAGCATGCAGCGTCGAGCGGTTCCCGGCGAGAAAGCGGGGAATCGACCATACTACGCAAGAAGCCGGCTCGAAGAGGCCGGCGCGAGAACAAGAAAAAGGGTGGGACGTCGGTCGGTCAGACCGTTGGCGTCTCCACCCTTTTTTGCTGTCAGCCGGAGTTTGAATGAGCGTCACCACATCGGGAATGCAGTCGAAGTCGAGCCGTCGCGCCGTCAGGCATTTCGTCGAGCTCGTGAGTTCCATGCGCTTCGCCATCGCCTTGCTCGTCGTGCTGGCGATTGCAAGCATCATCGGGACGGTGCTTACGCAAGAAGACCCGTACCCGAACTATGTCAATCAGTTCGGCCCGTTCTGGGCGGACATCTTCCGTGGCCTGAGCCTCTACACCGTATATAGCGCGTGGTGGTTCATGCTCATTCTGGTTTTTCTCGTGATTTCGGTGTCGCTGTGCGTGATCCGCAACGGCCCGAAAATGATCGCCGATATCAAAAGCTGGAAGGATCGCGTGCACGAGGGCAGCCTGCGCGCGTTTCATCACAAGGGCGAGTTTGTGGTCGGCGCCGACCGGGCGCAGACTGCCGCGACGCTCGAACGCCTGAGCGCGAAGATGGGCTACCGCCTCAAAAAGCGCGAAACGGACACCGGCGCGACGCTCATCGCGGGCAAGCGCGGCGCGCTCACCAAGATCGGCTATATCTCGGCGCATCTGGCCATCGTCGTGATCTGCATCGGCGGGCTGCTCGACAGCAACCTGCCGATCAAGCTGCAGCTGTGGCTCTTCAACAAGACGCCGATCAGCACGAACGCGGTCATCAACGACATTCCGGCGGAGCATCGTCTCTCCACTTCGAACCCGACGTTCCGCGGTTACGCGTGGGTGCCGGAAGGCCAATACGTCGGCACTGCGATCCTGAATCAGCCGGAAGGCTCGATCATTCAGGATCTGCCGTTCTCGATCCAGCTCGACAAGTTCATCGTCGATTACTACTCCACCGGCATGCCGAAGCTCTTCGCGAGCGATATCGTCGTGATCGATCATCAGACGGGCAAGCGCATTCCGGCGCGCGTCGAGGTGAACAAGCCGTTCACGTATGACGGTGTGTCGATCTATCAGTCGAGCTTCCAGGACGGCGGCTCGAAGCTCGAAATGACCGCCTGGCCGATGACCGGCGGCAGCGCGAAGACCGCGCCGATAAACGGGACCATCGGCGCGACGGCGCCCGTCGCCGCGCAGTTCGCGGGCGCGAAGGGCGAAACGGTCGAGTTCACCGACTTCCGCGCGATCAACGTCGAAAACATGACGGACGGCAAGGGTGCGCCGGACGCGCGCGGCGTCGGCAAGAAGGAAACGCTGCGCGACGCGTTCGACGAGCGCCTGGGCTCCGGCGCGAAAACGTCCAGGCCCACTGACCTGCGCAACATCGGCCCGTCGGTTCAATACAAGGTGCGCGGCACGGACGGCCAGGCGCGCGAGTACAGCAATTACATGCTGCCGCTCGATGTCGGCGGCCAGCGGATGTTCCTCGCGGGCATGCGCGTGAGCCCGAACGATCCGTTCCGCTATCTGCGCATCCCGGCGGACGAGCAGGGCTCCGTCAAGCAGTGGATGGATCTGCGCGCCGCGCTCGAAACGCCCGCGACGCGCGCGGCGGCCGCCCATCGTTTCGCGCTCCGTTCGGTGCCGCAAGCGAATTCGGATTTGCAGACGCATCTCGAGGTAAGTGCGCTCCGCGTGCTGAACCTCTTTGCCGGTGCGGACGAAACCGGCGCCGCCAGGGCGAATCCCCAGTTGAATGGCGGGTTCCAGGGAATCGCCGGATTTATCGACAAATCGGTGCCGAAGGGCGAGCAGGAAAAAGCGGCGAGCCTGCTGTTGCGCATGCTCGAAGGCGCGATGTGGGACGTGTGGCAGCTTTCGCGCGAGCAGAACGGCCTGCCCGACGCCAAGATCGACGAAAAGAGCACCGCGTTCGTACAAGCGTCGATCAACGCGCTTTCCGACAGCTTTCTATACGGTTCGCCGGTTTTCCTGCAACTTGATTCCTTCAAGCAGGTGCAAGCCTCGGTATTCCAGTTGACGCGCGCGCCGGGTAAAAAAGTGGTGTATCTTGGCAGCCTCCTGCTGGTGATCGGCATCTTCTCGATGTTTTACGTTCGCGAACGCCGGCTCTGGTTCTGGATCAAAGATTCAGGGCAGGGCGGTGCAAGCGTGCTGATGGCGATGTCCACGGCGCGCAGAACGCTCGACTTCGAGAAAGAGTTCGAGCGCACCCGCGCATCGGTTGGAGCGGCGCTGGGCGCAACGCTGATCGATCCGGCATCGACACGAGATGCGCCCAACGCGCCGTCGTCTCTGGCGCCGCAATCGCGATCCGAAGCCGCCAGCTCGGAAGCATCATCACGGTAAGATCATGGACCTCACACAGACTTCCTCACACGCCTCCGCCAAGACGGAACGTCCGGCATCGGCCCTTCCCGATGCCGCGCTGTTCGACGACCGTCCGTTCTTCCGCAGGCTCGGCGCGCTCGACTGGCTGTTCGCCCTCGCGATGGTCGCGGGCGCGGGTTTCGCGCTTAACCGCTATCACGCGTACATGGACGTGTACGACATGGCCGTGCTGGTCGGCGCGGTGCCCACGTTCGTCGTGCTCGGCTGGCGCTGGAAGCCGGTCCGCCTTCTGATCGCGCTGATCGCGGTGGTCTCGCTTTCGTCCATCCAGCTTTATCAGCACGACCTCGCGCGCGCCGATACGAACTTCTTCCTCAAGTATTTCCTGTCCAGCCAATCCGCGATTCTGTGGATGAGCGCGCTCTTCATCCTCGCGACGATCTTCTACTGGATCGGCCTCGTCACGCGCTCGCAGACGGGCGGCGCGATCGGCTCGCGCATGACGTGGGTCGCGGTGCTGATGGGCTTCGTGGGCCTGATGGTGCGCTGGTACGAGTCGTACATGATCGGCAGCGACGTCGGCCATATCCCGATTTCGAATCTGTATGAAGTCTTCGTGCTGTTCTGCCTCATCACGTCGCTCTTTTATCTCTATTACGAGCAGCATTACGCGACGCGTCAGATGGGCGCATTCGTGCTCCTCGTGATCAGCGCGGCGGTCGGCTTCCTGATGTGGTATTCCATCGCGCGCGACGCGCAGCAGATTCAGCCGCTCGTCCCGGCGCTGCAAAGCTGGTGGATGAAGATCCACGTGCCGGCGAACTTCATCGGCTATGGCAGCTTTGCGCTTTCGGCGATGGTCTCGGTCGCGTATCTGGCGAAAGAGCGCGGCGTGCTGGCGGACCGCCTGCCGTCCCTCGAAGTGCTCGACGACGTGATGTACAAGTCCATCGCGGTCGGCTTCGCTTTTTTCACTATCGCGACGATTCTCGGCGCGCTGTGGGCGGCCGAAGCGTGGGGCGGCTACTGGAGCTGGGACCCGAAGGAAACGTGGGCGCTGATCGTCTGGCTGAACTACGCGGCGTGGCTGCACATGCGGCTGATGAAGGGCTTGCGCGGTGCGGCGGCGGCCTGGTGGGCGCTGACGGGCCTCGTCGTGACGACGTTCGCGTTCCTCGGCGTCAACATGTTTCTGTCGGGCTTGCATAGTTACGGCAAGCTCTAAAGAACGGCCGCAACCGGATAAAAACCGCCATGCGTCGCGCTGGCGGTTTTTTTGTTCTAACGTGGAATACGGGTGCCCGTTCCGCTGTTTGCCTGTATATCGCAAAAGCAAAGGAGTCGTGCTCCATGTGGATCAAACGTAATGGCGCGCTTTATGGCGATGACATCGCCAGCCACGAAATCACGCCGCGCGACGTGTTCGAGAACCGCCGCCGCACGCTGCGGTCCCTCGGCGCGCTTGCGGCCACGGGTCTGGCGGGCGCAACCGGTCTCGCCCACGCGACGCTGACTTCGCCCGATGCCAAGGGGCAGAAGCTCGCGGCGAAGACCAACGCGAAGTATGTCGCGCTCGACAAGGCGACTCCGCTCAAGGACGTCACCTCGTACAACAATTATTACGAGTTCGGCACCGACAAGGGCGATCCGGTCGCGCACGCAGGCACGCTGCGTCCGCGGCCTTGGAAGGTATCGGTCGAAGGCGAGATCGCGAACCCGAAGGTTTACGACATCGACGAGCTGCTGAAGCTCGCGCCGCTCGAAGAGCGCGTCTACCGGCTGCGCTGCGTCGAAGGCTGGTCGATGGTCATTCCGTGGATTGGCGTGTCGCTGTCCGAACTCATCAAGCGCGCGCAGCCGAACGGTAACGCCAAGTACGTGCAGTTCATCACGCTGGCGGACCCTTCGCAGATGCCCGGACTCTCGACGCCGATCCTCGAATGGCCGTATTCCGAAGGCCTGCGCATGGACGAGGCGATGAATCCGCTCACGCTCCTGACCGTCGGCTTGTACGGCGAAGTGCTGCCGAACCAGAACGGCGCGCCGGTGCGCGTCATCGTGCCGTGGAAGTACGGCTTCAAGAGCGCGAAGTCGCTGGTCAAGATTCGCTTCGTCGAAAAACAGCCGCCGACGAGCTGGAACACTTACGCGCCGAGCGAATACGGGTTCTTTTCGAACGTGAACCCGAATGTGGATCATCCGCGCTGGAGCCAGGCGACGGAGCGGCGTATCGGCGAGGACGGATTCTTTACGCCGAAGCGCAAGACGCTGATTTTCAATGGATACGGCGATCAGGTTGCCTCGCTGTATCAGGGCATGGACCTCAAGAAAAATTTCTAAGATGCCGACCGCAGCCGAAATAAAAGGGACGCAGCCGCGCGCACGCGTTCAGACCGGGCCACGCTGGATCGGGCCCGCCAAGGTCATCGTGTTCGTGGCGGCCCTATATCCGCTCGCGCGTATCGTCCTGCTCGGAACCACGGGTGCGAACGGTGGATTGGGCGCGAATCCAATCGAGTTCATCACGCGCTCGACCGGCCTCTGGACGCTCGTCTATCTGTGCATCACGCTCGCCATCACGCCGATGAGACGCCTCACCGGCGTGTCCGCGCTCGTGCGTTTTCGCCGCATGATCGGGCTCTACGCATTCTTTTTTGCAGTGCTGCATTTCACGACGTACATCTGGTTCGACAAGTGGTTCGACGTTGCCGAGATGCTTAAGGATATCGGCAAGCGGCCGTTCATCACGGTGGGCTTCGCGGCGTTCCTGCTGCTGATTCCGCTCGCCGTGACATCGCCCAAGGCGATGGTGCGGAAGCTCGGACGCCGCTGGCAGACGCTGCATCGGACCATCTATGTGATCGCGGCGCTCGCCATCCTGCACCTCTGGTGGATGAAGGCGGGCAAGCACGACCTGGAACTGCCGAAGATCTACGGCGCAATCGTGGTCGCGCTGCTCGGCTGGCGTTTGGCCGTGTGGCTCAAGGCGCGAGCCGCGAGGAACCAGGCGTAAAAAAAAGCGATGCCGCGGCATCGCTTTTTTGTCTGCGGTCAGGCAGGCATCAGTCCGGCAGAATCGACTCGCCGGCGAATAACTGCTTCACGTCTTCGCGTTCGCGCACGAGGCGGGCACGTTCGCCGTCGACCATGATCTCGGCGGCGCGCGGGCGCGTGTTGTAGTTCGAGCTCATCACGAAGCCATACGCGCCAGCGGAGCAAACGGCGAGCAGATCGCCCTGCTCGACGGCCAGATCGCGATCGCGCCCGAGCCAGTCGCCGCTTTCGCAAACGGGGCCGACGACGTCGTACTTGTGCGCCGCCGCGTCGCGCTTCACGACCGGCACGATGCGATGAAACGCCTCGTACATGGCGGGACGCGCGAGGTCGTTCATCGCGGCATCCACGATGGCGAAGTTCTTTTCCTCGCCCGGCTTCAGATACTCGACGCGCGTGAGCAGCACGCCCGCGTTGCCGACGAGCGAGCGCCCCGGCTCGAAGTACACTTCGCGCTGACCGTGGCCGCGCTTCTCGATATGCGCGAGCAGCGCGCGCACGAAGTCGCCGATATCGGGCGGCGTTTCATCGTCGTACGTAATGCCGAGACCGCCGCCCACGTCCACGTGACGAATGCTCATGCCGTCGGCTTCGATGTGCTCGACGAGATCGAGCAATTTGTCGAGCGCATCCAGATACGGGCTGATCTCTGTGATCTGCGAGCCGATATGACAGTCGATGCCGACGACATCCAGATTCAGCATCGCGTGCGCTTCGCGGTACGTCGCACGCGCGTCGCTGAAGGCCACGCCGAACTTGTTCGACTTGAGGCCCGTGGAGATATACGGATGCGTCTTCGCGTCGACGTCCGGATTCACGCGCAACGAAACCGGCGCGCGCTTGCCAAGCGACTTCGCCACTTCGTTGAGCGCGTGCATTTCCGGAATGGACTCGACGTTGAAGCACTTCACGCCGGCTTCCAGCGCTTCGCGCATTTCGGCGGGCGTCTTGCCGACGCCGGAAAACACCGTGTTCTCCGCCTTGCCGCCCGCAGCCAGCACGCGCGCCAGCTCACCCGACGACACGATGTCGAAGCCCGCGCCCATGCGCGCGAACACGTTCAGCACGGCCAGATTGCTGTTGGCCTTCACGGCGACGTGCACGCTCGCCCGGCGCCCGGCGCATGCATCGGCGTAAGCGCGGTAGGCGCGCGTCAGCGCATCGCGGGAATAGACATAGAGCGGCGTGCCGAACTGTTGCGCGAGCGACGCGGCGGACACACCTTCGGCGTGCAGCACGCCGTCGACATAATGGAATGCGGAATGACTCATGCGTGCTTGAAATCGAGAATGCGCCGAAGGGTGCGTAGAACGTGCGGGTCAGTAAGCGGAGGAACCCGCTTTCGGTGCGGCGGGCGTGCTCTTCAGGTCCGTCTCGGGCGCGAGCGAAAGCGGCGCGCCGGATGTGTCGGGAACGTCGCCGGTGACGTCGCTGCCGGCCTTGCCTGCTGGCGAAGCGGTTTCGTCGCCGGGAGTCACGTCGGAAGGCGGGGTATCCTGAAGATTGTCAGGACGCTGCGGCATGGGCGGCACGACGGGGAAATAGAGCGGACCGCGTTGCCCACAACCGCTGAGCGTGACTGTCGCTGCGGCGCAAATGCTGACAGCCGCTACAATCGCGCTCATCCTGAAAACAACTCGCATGACCGTCCCTGTACAAAGAATCGATGGAGTTTAGCATGACAGACCAGGAATACCTGACGCTGGCAGAGGCCGTCCTGACCGCGATCGAGCGCGCGGTGGACGAGGCCGACGCGGACATCGAATTCGAGCGAAGCGGCAACGTGCTGACGCTTGAATTCGAGAATCGGACGAAGGTGATCGTCAATCTGCAGCCGCCGAAACACGAGATCTGGCTCGCGGCAAAGGCGGGCGGATTTCACTACAAGTACGTCGACGGCGAGTGGCGCGACACGCGAAATGACAGCGAGTTTTTCGCCGCGCTCAGCCGGTATTCGACCGAGCAGGCAGGCGAGCCGATCCGCTTCTCCGCGTGACCGGCTCGTAAGAGAGCTAAGCCCGAAGGGGCGCGGCCCGCGCGGAGGCTTACTGCCCCTTGAACAAATTCATGATGTCCTGCTTTTCCTGCTCGCCGACGTCAGGCGCAGGCGCGGTCACGCCCGATACGCCGCCTTCCTGCGGCGGCGCCTGACTCACGCCGATGGTCGCGACGAAGCCGTGGCCCGGCGTCATGTCGTCGTAATACAGCTCCCCGCCGAGCGGTTTGATGTCGGGCGGCATCATCGGCTTGTATTCGGGAACCCCTTGCAGCGCGCGCGTCATGTAGTCCATCCACACGGGCAGCGCGAGTCCGCCGCCGGTTTCCCTGTCGCCGAGGCTGTGCGGATTGTCATAGCCGACCCACGCAATCGCCACGAGAGAGCGCTGATAGCCGGCGAACCACGCATCGCGGGAATCGTTCGTCGTGCCGGTCTTGCCAGCGAGGTCGCCGCGCTTCAACTGATTGGTTTTCGCCGCCGTGCCGTGCTGCGCCACGCTTTGCAAGAGGCTGTTCATCACGAACGCGTTGCGCGGCGTGATGGCGAGCGGGGCGCTTTGCTGCGCGACGAGCGGCTGCGGATGCGACACGACCGCGCCATACGGGTCGGTGATGTCGGCGATCAGATACGGATTCACGCGATACCCGCCGTTCGCAAACACCGCATAGCCCGCCGCCATTTGCAGCGGCGTGACGAGACCCGCGCCGAGCGCCATCGGCAGATAGGCCGGGTGCCGGTCCGCGTCGAAGCCGAAGCGCGTGATGTACTGCTGCGCGTACTTCGTGCCGATGGTGTTGAGAATGCGGATCGACACCATGTTCTTCGACCGCTGGAGCGCGGTTCGCATGCTCATCGGGCCGTCGAAGCCGCCGCCGTAGTTCTTCGGCTCCCACGCCTGGCCACCGGTTTCGGCCGCGCTGAAAAAGAGCGGGCCGTCGTTGATGATGGTCGCAGGCGACAGTCCCTTTTCCAGCGACGCCGAGTAGATGAACGGCTTGAAGCTCGATCCCGGCTGACGCCACGCCTGCGTCACGTGGTTGAACTTGTTCTTGTTGAAGTCGAAGCCACCGACGAGCGCGCGGATCGCGCCGTCCTGCGGCACGAGCGAAATCAGCGCGCCTTCCACTTGCGGCAATTGCGTGATGGTCCAGTCGCCGCTGTCGTCCTTGACGAGCCGCACGATTGCGCCCGGGCGAATGCGCTGGTTCGGTTGCGCGCGCGAAGAAAGCGCGTTCGCGACAAAGCGCAGGTTATTGCCGCTGATCGTGGCCACGTTGCCGTCGATGAAGCTCGCCTTCACTTCCTTCGCGCTCGCCGACGTCACCACCGCCGCAACGATTTCGCCGTTGTCCGGATGCTCGGCGAGGGCGTCGTCGATGGCCTGTTCGCGGTCGTCGGCGTCCGCGGGCAGATCGATGAAGCCCTCCGGCCCGCGATAGCCATGACGCCGTTCGTAGTCCGTCAGCCCTTTGCGCACGGCGCGGTAGGCGGCGTCCTGATCGGCGGAATCGATGGTCGTCACGACGTTGAAGCCACGCGTGTACGCTTCCTCGCGGTACTGCGCATACAGCATCTGGCGCACCATTTCCGCGACGTATTCCGCATGGACGCTGAACTCGCGCCCCTGTCCCTTCACGACGAGCGGCTGCTTCACCGCCTGTTCGTATTCGTCGCTGCTGATGAAATTCAGCTCGCGCATGCGCTGAAGAATGTACTCCTGCCGGACCTTCGCGCGCTTCGGATTCACCACGGGGTTATACGCCGACGGCGCTTTGGGCAGACCCGCGAGCATCGCGGCTTCCGCCAGCGAGACATCCTTGAGATCCTTGCCGAAATAGACACGCGCCGCGCTCGCAAAGCCATACGCTCGCTGACCGAGATAGATCTGATTCATGTAGACCTCGAGAATCTGATCTTTGGTCAGCGCCCGCTCTATCTTATAGGCGAGCAACATTTCGTAAATCTTGCGCGTATAGGTCTTCTCGCTCGACAGGAAGAAGTTCCGCGCGACCTGCATGGTGATCGTGCTCGCGCCCTGCGACGCGTGGCCATTCGTCAGCGCGACAGTTCCCGCGCGCAGAATGCCCGTCAGATCGACGCCGCCGTGATCGTAAAAGCGCGAGTCCTCGATGGCGAGCACCGCTTTCTTGAGATGATCGGGCACATCCTGAATGCGCACGACGCTGCGGCGTTCCTCGCCGAATTCGCCGATGAGAACGTGGTCCGCCGTGTAAATGCGCAGCGGCACTTTCGGGCGATAGTCGGTGAGCGCCTCGAGCGTCGGCAGATTCGGCATGGCGACGACGAGCGCGTAACCAGCCACCAGCCCGGCGCAGACGATCAACGCAACGAAGCTAACGATAAGGCCGAGAAACAGCCGCATATACCAGGGGCGCCGAGCCCTTTTTTGCCCTTCGGGCGGAGTGGCAGGCGAATTGGACGGGGAAGAGGATTGCATAGCACCACCAAAAACAGTCCCGCGATTATAGCCGTCCGGGTTTCGGGTTTTTCCTAGGGACTACAGACACCTGTCCGATCCATCGCGCCGGCCTTTTCAGCTCTCAACAATACGCGCGATGGCCCGCAGAAACATGCTGCCATCGCGCACGTTAGCCATTCGGCCGAATGTTCGCCGTGCGCCGCCCTCACCACAATTCTTCTACTGCAAGCGCACGAACGGTTCGGCGCGCGAGTGAGAGAAGGAGTGGTCATGAAGAAGGAAAACGCCTTGCGCGGCACGATGCTGACGGTCACGCGCCGGTTCGCGGCAGGCATCGACGTGAGCGAGGACGCAGTGCGGCTCGCCGTGCTCAGCCGGCGTCTGAAAAGAGATTCGACCGTGTGCGTCGAGCATCTGGATTCGGTGCCGCTCACGCCCGGCGCGGTCGTCGGTTGCGATTTCGTCGACCGCGCGGCCGTGATCGCCGCACTGCGCGAGGCGGTCGGGCGCTTGCCGCAGAACGGCGCGTGGCGCGGATTGCGCTGTGCGATGGGCTTGCCCGCTTCGGCGACCGTCACTGCGCGCGTCCCGCTCGCACGTCTGATGGATACCCACGGCGCCGCCGTCTCGACAATCGGCAACGATCCCTGCGGATTGCTCGAGCCGGCCGTGCTTGCCGAGGCCGAGCGTGCGTCGGGCATGGAGCGAGGTGCGCTGGCTGTCGACTGGTCGGTGGAGGCGCGCGAGGACGGCTATCCGGACGTCGCAATCGCCGCCACGGCGCGGCGGCACGTCGAGGCGCGCGTCGAAACGGCCGCGGCGGCGGGGATCGCGTTGTGCGCCATCGACGGCGAACCGGCCGCGGCTTTGCGCGCCATGCGCCATTCGGGCAAGACGGAGCTGGACTCCGGCGCGCGCTATCTCGTCTGCTGGCTGGAAAGCGCGGGGCTGCACGGCTGGCTCGTGAACGCGGCCGAGGTCGAAAGCGACGCGCGTTATCCCGCGCCGGAATACGGCAGCGCCTCGGACGCGCTGCGCGATCTGGCGGGCGCAACCACGCCTGTCGATTGCATTTATGTCGGCGGTCAGGCGCAGTTGCTGTCGCGGGCCGGTCTGCCGTTCGAAGCGCTCACGCCGATGTTCGGCTGTCCCGTCCTGCCGTTCGAGTCCGCGCCGTTTTGCAACGGCGCGTCGGACATCGGCGCCGCGCTCAAGGAATCGCCGCTCTTCGCGGTCGCCTTCGGGCTCGCGTTGCGCGAGGTGCTGCAATGACCAGCGCGGCCGCCGTGGCCAGCGTGGAAGGATTCAACCTGCTTCCTCATCGGTCCAGAAAGCGCCGTGCGTTGCGCCGACAGCGGCTCGCGATCCTCGCCGCCGCAGGACTCGCCGGATGCGCGGCAGTGGGCAGCGTCGTCGGCTGGGACGCGTTCACGCGCGCTCGTCTGGATGAACGCCGCGTCGCGCTCGAAACTACGCTGCGTTCGTCGAGCGCGGAACTGGACGAACACGCGCGACTGCTGCGGGCGGAAGCCGAGCGCCGCCGCGCGCGCGAGGCGGCGCAGCCGCTTGCGGCGCCGCGCGACCGGTTTCTTGCGCTGCTGGAAGCGCTCGCCGACACGCCCGCCAGAACCGATGTCGCGCTTCAGCGCGTTTCGCAGCGAGCGGATGAAGTCGAGCTCGCCGCGCTCGCGCCCGATTCGCAGACGGCCGCGCGCTGGCTCAAGCGCCTGGAGGCATTGCGCGGCGCGCAGTCGGTCGAAGTCGTCGAAATGAAGCGGCGCACGGAAAGCGCTTCGCCGGGCAAGCGCGAGGCCGTCGCGTCTGTCGCCGACCGCTACGAATTCACCGCGCTCGTGCGCTATGCGCCGGGCGAAAGCAAAGCAGCGGCCGCGTCAACGAAAGCGTCGATCAAGAGGAGCACCCAATGAACACGATGACGATGACCGTTTCTGCGCGCGTCCGTCCGCGCGTGCGCCAGCCGATCCTTCAGCCGCTCGACCAGTGGTCCACGCGCCGCACTGCGATTGTCGCGCTTGCTCTCCTGTTGATGGTCTTCGCGCTCGGGCTCCAAAGTTGGCTTACCTCGGGCCTGAGTCAGCGCGATGCAAGCCAGGCCGCTCTCGCCGCAACGCAACGCCAGGCGGACGACGCGGGGCGCATCGTCGCGGAATTGCCGGAACTGCGAGCGCGCGTCGCGGCGGCAAGCATGAAACCCGCGAACTGGACTGCCGCCGAAGCACTGCACGCAGTGGCCTCGCTCGCCGCGCAAAGCGGGCTGCGCGTGAGCGAAATCGAGCCGCTGGCGGCGAAAGGCGTCATGCGCACCGCGGCGCAGACGCCGTCGGAACGCGCGCTGACATTTCGCGCGGAAGCCGCTTTCCCCGAAATCCGGCGCTTTGTGGAAGCGCTAGCCGCACTGCCGCGCCTCATCGTGCCGGAAGCCATGCAGATCAGGCGGCAGGCGGGCGCGCTGACGATCGACGCGACGCTGCGCATCCACGAAACGCTGCCGGCCGTTCCGCTCGCGGAGCCGGCGCGCGCAAACGCGTTCATCGTCGATCCGTTCGGCACGGACAGCGCCGCGAGCGCCTCGCGCAGCGCGGGCATGCTGCTCGTCGGAACGTTCGTCGCACGTCACCGGGCAATGGCGCTCGTGGAAAGCGCAAAGAGCGTCGAGCATTTCGAGCCGGGTCAGGCAATCGGCGACGAGCGGCTCGAACGCGTGCAGCCGCGCACCATTCAGCTCGCGAGCGGCGAAGGCGCGCTGCGCACGCTGGGCTTCGAGGAGGATCGCAAGTGAGCGCGGCCGGCTGGACTCTCCGCACAATGGGCGTTGCGGCGCTCATCGTCGCGCGGACGGCTGTTGCAACCGGAATCGGCGATGCGCCCGTTCCGCTGTTGCCGCCGCTGCCCTCATCGTTCGATACCCTGCCGACGGATCAATTCGCGATAGAAACGCCGCCTCCGCCGACAGTATCAACACTATCGCCCGCGTCGCCGGTCGCGCATCCCGCGGCAAGCGCCGAAGAACCGCTCGAAGGCCCGCCGACTCCGCTCAGGCAACTCGAGCGCCCGAGCGGTGCGAGCGGTGGGAAAGCCGCCGCCGACGACGGCAAGCCCGTCACGCTCGACCTCAAGAATGCCGATCTGAGCGCCGCGCTGCAAAGTTTCGCGCGGTTCACGGGGCTCAACATCATCGCGAGCGAGAAGGTGCGCGGGCAGGTGTCGATCAACCTCGTCGCCGTGCCGTGGCGGCGCGCGTTCGACACGCTCCTCGAAGTCAACGGTCTCGCGATGGAGCAGCACGGCAACGTAATCTGGGTCGCGCCGCTCGCCGAGTTGGCCGCGCGCGAAAAGCTGCGCTACGAAGCCCACGCGCGCGCGGCGGACCTCGAACCGCTCGCAAGCCGCACGTTTGTGCTGCGCTATCCGCGCGCCGAGGACGTCCGCAAGCTGTTGACCGGCTCATGCACCGAGCGCGTGATGTCCAAGCGCGGTTCCGCGATGGCCGATGCGCGGACCAATCTGCTCTTCGTCACCGATCTCGATGCGCGCGTGCAGCAGATCGCCGAGCTGATCGCGTCCATCGACAAGCCGACGCCGCAAGTCATGATCGAAGCAAGGATCGTGGAAGGTGAGACGGGGCTGTCGCGCAATCTCGGCGTGAAGCTGGGCGTCGTGTCGACGGGCGATTCGGCGCGCGGCCTCGCGGGCGGCAAGGACGGCGTGGTATACGATTTGTCGGCGCGCCCGATCAACGGTTTCGACGCGGCTACCGCCGGACTCACGCTGTTCGCGGCGCAGGCCACGCGGCTTCTCGACATCGAACTCAGCGCGCTCGAAGCGGAGGGGCACAGCTGGGTTGTGTCGCGGCCGCGCGTGGTGACGGCGGATCGCGCGAAGGCCATCGTCGAGCAGGGCACCGAGCTGCCGTATCAGGCGAAAGTCGGCAATGGCGTATCCGGCGTGCAGTTTCGGCGCGCAGCGCTCAAACTGGAGGTCGAGCCGCAAATCACGCCGCACGGTCACGTCATTCTCGAACTCGACGTGGCGAAAGACAGCGTGGGCGAGCAGACGGCGTCGGGGCCCGCCATCAATACGAAGCACGTGCAGACGCGCGTGGAAGTGGAGGACGGCGGCACCGTGGCCATCGGCGGCATTTATTCGGAGGATGAACGCGTGGACGTGACGGGCGTGCCGGGACTCTCGAAGCTGCCGCTGATCGGCTGGCTATTCCGGCACGACGCGCGGCGCAGGTCGCAGAGCGAACTGGTGATCCTGATTACGCCGCATGTCATTGCATCGAAAGGATAGGGCCGGATTGAGCCGGGAAGCCCCGCCCGCCCGACTCGACAAAGCGGGCGGTTTGCCCTTAAGCTGCCGCACGAACAAATTCGATACTGTTAAAGGATTCACGTTGCAGGAAGGGCACGCGAACGCGAACATTTTTTTCGTCGGACTCATGGGGGCGGGCAAAACCACCGTGGGCCGCGCGGTTGCGCGCCGTTTGCAGCGCTCGTTCATCGACTCGGATCAGGAAATCGAAGCGCGCACGGGCGCGCGTATTCCGGTCATCTGGGAACTGGAAGGCGAGGCGGGTTTTCGTCAGCGCGAGGCCAATGTCATCGACGAGCTGTCACAGCGCAACGGCATCGTGCTCGCTACGGGCGGCGGCGCGGTGCTGCGGCCGGAGAATCGCGAACATCTGAAGAATCGCGGCATCGTCATTTATCTGCGCGCGAATCCGCACGATCTCTGGCAGCGTACGCGCCGCGACAAGAACCGGCCGCTTCTCCAGACTGAAGACCCGCGAGGCAAGCTCGAAAAGCTGTTTCAGACGCGCGACCCGCTGTATCACGAGTGCGCGCATTTCGTCGTGGAGACCGGGCGGCCAACCGTCAACGCGCTCGTCAACATGGTCCTGATGCAACTGGAGGTGGCCGGCGTCATCAAGTCGGCTGAGTCATAATGTCCGCCATGATTACCCCGTTGATTACCGTTAGCGTCGAGCTGGGCGAGCGCGCCTATCCCATTCATATCGGTGCGGGCCTCATTGGCCGCACGGAGCTTTTTGCGCCGCATATCAAGGGCTCGTCGGTGGCCATCGTCACCAACGCCACCGTCGATCCGCTCTATGGCGACGCCCTGCGCACCGCACTTGCCCCGCTCGGCAAGAAGGTGACGACCGTCGTGCTGCCGGATGGCGAAGCGCACAAGAACTGGGAAACGCTCAACACCATCTTCGATGCGCTCCTCAGCGAGCGCGCCGATCGCAAGACCACGTTGATCGCGTTGGGCGGCGGCGTCGTCGGCGACATGACCGGCTTCGCGGCGGCGTGCTACATGCGCGGCGTGCCGTTCATCCAGGTGCCCACCACGCTGCTGGCGCAAGTGGATTCGTCCGTTGGCGGCAAGACGGGCATCAACCATCCGCTCGGCAAGAACATGATCGGCGCGTTCTATCAGCCGCAGGCGGTCATCGCGGATATCGGCGCGCTGCATACGCTGCCTGAGCGGGAACTGGCGGCGGGCATCGCGGAAGTCATCAAGACGGGCGCTATCGCCGACGCCGCGTTTTTCGACTGGATCGAAGCGAACATCGGCGCGCTGAACAGCCGCGACGATAACGCGCTCGCGCACGCGGTCAAGCGCTCGTGCCAGATCAAGGCGTCGGTGGTGGCGTCGGACGAGCGCGAGGGCGGACAGCGCGCCATCCTCAATTTCGGCCACACGTTCGGTCATGCGATCGAAGCCGGTCTCGGCTACGGCGAATGGCTGCACGGCGAGGCGGTCGGCTGCGGCATGGTCATGGCGGCGGACCTGTCCGTGCGGCTGGGCAAGCTGGACGACGCCGCGCGCAAGCGGCTCGTGCGCGTCATCGAAGCGGCGAAGCTGCCGGTCGTCGCGCCGAAGCTGGGCGGCGACCGCTACGTCGATCTGATGAAAGTCGACAAAAAAGCCGAAGCCGGCGAGATCAAATTCATTCTGCTGACCCGCTTCGGCGCGACCGAGATTACCGGCGCGCCGGATCAGACCGTGCGCGAGACGCTCGCAGCCAGCGTCTGATCGAGAGGCAGCAGCCGGAACCACGACGATGCGGAGCAGCCGGTGAGCGAAACAGAAGCTGGATTCGGAGCGCCGTCCGCGCTGGCGCTCGAAGAGCACCTTGCGCCGTATGCGGCGCGTTCGTTGTCGTCACGCGGGCGTCGGCATGCGGAGGCGCCGCCTGCCGCGCGCACTGAATTCCAGCGCGACCGCGATCGCATCGTGCATTCGACGGCCTTCCGGCGGCTCGAATACAAGACGCAGGTTTTCGTCAATCACGAAGGCGACCTCTTTCGCACGCGTCTCACGCATAGTCTGGAAGTCGCGCAAATCGCGCGTTCGGTTGCGCGCAATCTGCGGCTCAACGAAGACCTCGTCGAAGCAATATCGCTCGCGCACGATCTCGGCCATACGCCGTTCGGCCACGCCGGGCAGGACGCGCTGCACGAATGCATGCGCGATCACGGCGGCTTCGAACACAATCTGCAAAGCCTCGCGGTGGTCGATCAACTGGAGGAGCACTACGGCGCGTTCAATGGCCTGAATCTGTGTTTCGAGACGCGCGAAGGCATTCTCAAGCACTGCTCGCGCGAGAACGCGCGCAAGCTGGGCGATCTCGGCGAACGCTTCCTGACGGGCAAGCAGCCGTCGCTCGAAGCGCAGATCGCCAATGTCGCGGACGAAATCGCCTACAACAATCACGATGTCGATGACGGTCTGCGCTCCGGCCTCATCACGCTGGAACAGCTCGCGGAAGTGAGCCTCTGGCATACGCACTTCGACGCGGCGCGCGCGGAGTTTCCGGCCATCGAAGGGCGGCGGCTCATTCACGAGACCATTCGCCGGATCATCAATACGCTGATCGTCGATCTGATCGAAGCCACGAGCCGCAACCTCGCGCGCATCGCGCCCGCCGCGCTCGACGACGTGCGCAACGCGCCGCCGCTCGTCGCGCATAGCGATGAAGTCGCCGCGCAGGCGGCCGCGCTCAAGCGCTTCCTGTTCAAGAACCTGTATCGCCATTACCGCGTCATGCGCATGGCGAACAAGGCAAAGCGCGTCGTGACCGGACTTTTCGATGCGTTCAGCGAAGACCCGCGCCTCTTGCCGCCCGCGTATCAGGCGCGCCTGGCCGTGGCGGAGGAATCCGCGAACGACGCCGACGCGCCGGCTCTGGAGAGCGCGCAGGCGCGGCTTATCTCGCATTACATTGCGGGCATGACGGACCGGTACGCACTCAAGGAATATCAACGCCTGTTTGTCATCGATAACAACTAACATCGCACGTTCCAAGCGCAAGACCTTCCACCCACTGCTTTGCATTGGAACAGGGTGAGCGCCTGTCAAGCCGACACGCTGACTCTGGTCTACAGGAGACAACCCGATGAGATGCACGTCCTCGTTCCGCTCGATTTCGGCCGCGGCCATCCTCGCTTTCGGCGCCAGCACGGCGGCTCATGCCGCGACGGAAATTCAGTTCTGGCACGCGATGGAAGCCGCTCTGGGCGAACGCGTGAACGACATCGCAAAGGACTTCAACGCGTCGCAGAGCGATTACCAGATTGTGCCGGTGTTCAAGGGCACCTATGACCAGACGCTCGCGGCGGGCATCGCGGCTTATCGCAGCGGCAACGCGCCCGCGATCCTGCAGGTCTATGAAGTCGGCACCGCGACAATGATGCAGGCGAAGAAAGCCGTGCTTCCGGTCTACGACGTCTTCAGGCAAGCAGGCGTGCCGCTCGACGAGAAGGCGTTCGTGCCGACCATCTCGGGTTACTACAGCGACGCGAAGACCGGGCATCTCATCTCCATGCCTTTCAACAGTTCGACGCCCGTTCTGTACTACAACAAGGACGCGTTCAGGAAGGCGGGTCTCGATCCGAACCAGCCGCCGAAAACCTGGGCCGACGTCGATGCCGACGCGAAGAAGCTGAAGGCCGCGGGCTATTCGTGCGGCTATTCGTCGGGCTGGCAAAGCTGGATTCAGCTTGAGAACTACAGCGCGTGGCACGCGGCGCCGTTTGCATCGAAGAACAATGGCTTCGACGGCCTCGACGCGAAGCTCGAATTCAACAAGCCGCTGCAGGCCGCGCACATCCAGTTCCTTCAGAAGATGGCGAAGGAAGGCACGTTCACCTACGTGGGCCGCAAGGACGAGCCGGTGTCGAAGTTCTATAGCGGCGACTGCGGCATCATCACGAACTCGTCGGGATCGCGTGCAACCATTCAGAAGTACGCGAAGTTCGACTACGGCGTCGGCATGATGCCTTACGACGCGAGCGTGAAGGGTGCGCCGCAAAACGCGATCATCGGCGGGGCTAGCCTGTGGGTGCTCTCGGGCAAGGACCCGGCGGTGTACAAGGGCGTCGCGAAGTTCCTCGCGTATCTCGCCTCGCCGCAAGTCGCGGCGAAGTGGCATCAGGACACGGGTTATTTGCCGGTCACGACCGCCGCCTACGACCTCACGCAGAAGCAGGGCTTCTACGACAAGAACCCCGGCGCGGATATCGCCATCAGGCAGATGCTGAACAAGCCGCCGCTTCCGTTCACGAAGGGCCTGCGTCTTGGCAACATGCCGCAGATCCGCACCATCGTCGATGAAGAACTGGAGCAGGTCTGGGCGGACAAGAAGACGCCGCAGCAGGCGCTCGATTCATCCGTGCAGCGCGGCGACGAACTCTTGCGCCGTTTCGAAAAGAGCGGCGGCTAAGCGCGCTCGTCAGGCATGCGCCCGCCTTCCGTGCGGGCGCCGTTCAGGACCTATCGATGGAAAAACGATCTCGTTTCGACACGGGCGTCTTGCCGTATCTGCTCGTCGCGCCGCAGCTCGCGATCACCGCGCTCTTCTTTCTCTGGCCCGCCGGAGAAGCGCTCTGGCAGGCCACGCAGAGTCAGGACGCCTTCGGGACGTCGAGCGAATTCGTCGGCTTCGCGAACTTCAGGCAGCTTTTCGCCGACCCGCTCTATCTCTCGTCGTTCAGCACGACGATGGTTTTCTGTTCGCTCGTGACCGTGTCCGGCCTCGTGATTTCGCTGCTGCTCGCTGCCTGCGCCGATCGCGTGACGCGCGGCGCGAAGGCGTATCAGACGCTGCTTATCTGGCCGTACGCGGTCGCGCCCGCGATTGCGGCGGTGCTGTGGTCGTTTCTGTTCAATCCGAGCATCGGACTCGTGACGTATGCGCTCGCGAAGCAAGGCATTGTCTGGAACCACGCGCTCAACGGCACGCAGGCCATGTTTCTCGTCGTGCTCGCTTCCGTCTGGAAGCAGGTCAGCTACAACTTCCTGTTCTTCTATGCCGGGCTTCAGGCCATTCCGCAATCGCTGATCGAAGCCGCGGCCATCGACGGCGCGGGCCCGGTGCGGCGCTTCTTCGGCATCGCATTGCCGCTGCTTTCGCCGACGAGCTTCTTCCTGCTCGTCGTGAATCTGGTCTATGCGTTCTTCGACACGTTCCCCGTCATCGACGCCGCGACCGGCGGCGGTCCCGCGCAATCCACCAAGACGCTCATTTACAAGATCTTCGCGGAAGGCTTTCAGGGCCTTGACATCGGCAGTTCGGGCGCGCAGTCGGTCGTGCTCATGGTAATCGTCGTCGCGCTGACCGTTGTGCAGTTCCGCTTTGTCGAACGCAGGGTGCAATATTCATGATCGAGAATCGTCGCGGCTTCGATATCTTCTGCCACGCGGTGCTGATCGCGGGCGTCGTGCTGATCGTTTTTCCGGTGTATGTCGCATTCTGCGCGGCCACGATGAATTCGCATGAAGTCTTCAGCGTGCCGCTTTCGCTGGTTCCGAGCACGCATCTGATAGAAAACGTCGCGCATATCTGGACTCACGGCAGCGGCAACGCGGCCGCGCCGTTCGGCCGCATGCTCATCAACAGCCTCGTGATGGCGCTCGTCATTTCCATCGGCAAGATCGCGGTGTCGATCATCTCGGCCTATGCCATCGTCTTCTTCCGCTTTCCGATGAAGAATCTCGCGTTCTGGCTGATCTTCGTCACGCTGATGCTGCCCGTCGAAGTGCGCATTTTCCCGACGGTGCAGGTCGTCTCGTCGATGCACCTCGCCAACACCTACGCAGGTCTCACGCTGCCGCTGATTGCCTCCGCGACGGCCACGTTCCTGTTTCGCCAGTTCTTCATGACGCTGCCCGACGAGTTGATGGAAGCGGCGCGCATCGACGGTGCCGGGCCGCTGCGCTTCTTTTGGGACGTGGTGGTGCCGCTTTCGAAGACGAACATCGCGGCGCTCTTCGTCATCACGTTCATCTACGGCTGGAACCAGTACCTCTGGCCGATTTTGATTACCAACGAGCAGTCGCTGCAAACGGCGGTGGTCGGCATCAAGAGCATGATCGCTTCGGGCGATACGGCGACCGAGTGGCATCTCGTCATGAGCGCGACGCTGCTCGCCATGCTGCCGCCGCTCGCCGTCGTGCTGACCATGCAGCGCTGGTTCGTGCGCGGCCTCGTCGACGCGGAAAAATAAAGGGAGATCGGGTATCAATGGCTGCGCTGACACTCAAAGGCGTCAAGAAGTCATACGACGGCAGGCAATACGTGCTTCACGGAATCGATGTAGCCGTCAACGATGGCGAGTTCGTCGTGATGGTTGGTCCTTCGGGCTGCGGAAAGTCGACGCTTCTGCGCATGGTCGCGGGCCTCGAAAGCGTGTCCGAAGGCACGGTCGAGATCGGCGGCAAGGTCGTGAACAGGCTGGAGCCGAAAGATCGCGACATCGCAATGGTCTTTCAGAACTACGCGCTTTATCCGCACATGAGCGTCGCGCAGAATATGGCCTACGCGCTCAAAATCGGCGGCGTGGACCGCGCGACGATTCAAAGCCGTGTCGCCAATGCCGCGCGTATCCTCGAACTCGAACCGCTGCTTGCGCGCAAGCCGCGCGAACTGTCGGGCGGGCAGCGGCAACGCGTGGCCATGGGGCGCGCCATCGTGCGCGAGCCAGCGGTCTTTCTCTTCGATGAACCGCTGTCGAATCTCGACGCGAAGCTGCGCGTGCAGATGCGCCTCGAAATTCAGCGGCTGCATGCGCGTCTCGCGACCACGAGCCTGTATGTCACGCACGACCAGATCGAAGCCATGACGCTCGCGCAGCGCGTCATCGTGATGAACAAGGGGCACGCCGAGCAGATCGGCGCGCCGACCGAAGTGTATGAACGGCCGGCGACGGTTTTCGTTGCGAGCTTCATCGGTTCGCCGGCAATGAATCTGCTGGAAGGCCGCGTGTCGGACGACGGTTCGGCCTTCGAAGTAGCGGGCGGCGGGCCGAAGCTCGCGGTGGCGGGCGCGACCGGCCTGACGAGCGCCATGTACGGGCGCGAGTGGATCGTCGGCATTCGCCCGGAGCACATGACGCCCGGCGGTCCCGATGCCGCGCGCGCAACGCTCGACGTCGATTCAGCCGAACTGCTGGGCGCGGACAATCTCGCGCATGGCAAGTGGGGCAAGCACGACGTAGCCGCGCGCTTGCCGCATGCGCATCGGCCCGAGCGGGGCGAGAAGCTGGCCGTATCGGTGCCGGCGCGGCACCTGCATTTCTTCGACCCGGCCACCGGCTTGCGGGCGAACTGAAGGAGCGTTGCGATGAGAACCTGGCCTTATCCCGCTATCGTCGCGCATCGCGGCGGCGGCAAGCTCGCGCCCGAGAACACGCTCGAAGCCATCGAAGTCGGCGCGCGTCTCGGGCTCGGGATGATCGAGTTCGATGCGAAGCTGTCGGCGGACAACGTCGTGTTCCTGCTCCATGACGACGACGTGGATCGAACGTCGAACGGCCACGGCGCGGCGAAGTCGATGACTTACGCGCAGTTGCGCGCGCTCGATGCCGGCGCGTGGTTCGGCGAGGACTTTGCGGGCGCGCATATGCCGACGCTCGAGGAAGTGCGCGAGCGGTGCGCAGCGCTTGGCGTGGCCGCGAACATCGAGATCAAGCCGTGTCCGGGGCGTGAAGTTGAAACGGGCGAAACGGTCGCGCGCGAGGCGGCGCGCCTGTGGAGCGATGCGGAACCCGCGCCGCTTCTGTCATCGTTCTCATATGCCGCGCTGGAGGCCGCGCGCGACGCAGCGCCGGACTTGCCGCGCGGCATGTTGTACGAACAGGTGCCAGCGGATTGGCGCGCGCAGACGGCGGCGCTCGCGTGCGTCTCGCTACATGCGGATCACCGTTCGCTCGATGAAACCCTCGTGCGCGAAATCAGGGACGCGGGTTTGCGCGTGCTGGCCTACACGGTCAACGAACCGCAGCGAGCGCGCGTTCTCGCGCAATGGGGCGTCGATGCGATCTGTACGGATCGCATCGAGATCATTGGCGCGGATTTTTTGAAGGACTCGCCGGGCTGACGCCCGTTAGCGGGCGCGCGCCAGCAGCACGCCTGCGAGCAGCGCCAGGCCGCCGACTAGCGCGATGGTCTGCCAAGGCTTGTCGTGCAGATAGGCGTCGGCGTCGTCGAAGGCCGCGGCGGCGCGTTCGCGCAGTGCCGCCTGGCTGTCGTTCAGGCGTGCGCGGGCCGCGTCGACCTGATCGCCAATGCGTGAGCGCAGGTTTGCAGCGTCAGCGGATGCGCCTTCGGCCAGCGTTTCTTCGAGCTCGGAGAGCAGCGCGCGCAATTCCGAGCCAATGTCCGATGCTGCTTCCCGACCGTGACGCGCCATGCGGCGTGCGCGGCGGCTCGTGGTGCTCCATGAATCTCCGATGGCGTCTCGCGTGTTAGGCAATGCGTTCATAGATCGCTCCGTCGATGGATGAATCGTGGATAAACGACACTCCGCTTTTTGCAGCGGGAAGTGATGTACAGCAAGTTGGATGCCGACGCGGCGTACGCGTTCGTGCCGCGTGACAACGCGTAATTGATGCACGACGGGCGCCGCCGCGCAAGTCACCTTTACAAGGCGCGTGTAAAAGAAAACGCCGTCATGCGTGCGGATGCATAACGGCGTTCGCAGTACGTAACACGGCGCGTCAAAAACGGTAGCCTACGCGCAGATAAGTCACGATAGGATTAATGCTGATTTTCGCTTGTGACTGCACGGTCAGCACACCCACGGGCGTTTGCGCCTGAGTGCTGAGTTTGGCCGTGGCCTTCAATGGAATGTACGACACTGAAAAGGCCGCAAACCAGTGCTGTGTGAAATTGTACTGAGCGCCGACATTAAAGACGGGCGCCCACGAACTATCCGTATCGACCGTGGTCGGACCATGCAGAACGGTCCTCTCGAAGGTCGCATTGTTGATTTGTGCGTCGGTGAACCAGGTGCGCGTCACGCCTACGCCAACGAACGGGCGAAACTTCGAGTCGGGAGCATTAAAGAAGTATTTGAAGAGCAGCGTTGGACTCCATTGCTTCGCGCTGCCCAGTTTGCCGTACTGGTCGAGCGTTCCCGTTCCGTTGAGATCGAAGCTCGGCGGTATGCCCATCTCCAGTTCGGCGGCAATGTGGTCAGTGGCAAAGTAGCCTAGCGTGAAGCCAGCCGTATCCGCGCTCCCGATTCCCGCGCCCGTGCCTGGCACGCTGATATTGACGGGAGATCCGCCTACACTGGTTTCTTTGAGCGGGCCACTGCTGTCTTGCGGGGCGAAGTGAAACCAGCCTGCGGTTGCATAGAAAGACCCAGCGGACTGAGCATGTGCCACGGTGGACACGCATGCCAATGCTGCGATCCCCATGATGCCTTGTTTTATTTTCAATTTGTGCTCCTCCTGAAAGCACGCCCATTATGAACACATCATTTCAAAGTAACCATAGCGGCGCCGTAGAGCATTTTCCCTAGGCCGGGAGACCGCTTCGGAGTCCCGTTGCACGGCCCTTGCATGCGCTTTGTGTCCCGCTGCAGCAGCGTCTCCGGTAGGCACCCCGATCGGGGTAACACAAACGCGACCAACGGAATATCCAGAATGGCACGGCTTGCACGACTCTACGTCCCCGAACAGCCGCAGCATGTCATCCTGCGCGGTCTCGACCAGCAGCCCGCCTTCGTCGACGACCAGGACTACGAGCTTTTCATCGACTGCCTGAGGACGGCCTCGCGCGATCATCACCTCTCCATCCACGCCTACGCGCTCATGCCGCAAGCCGTGCATCTGCTCGTCACGCCGCGCGACGAATCGAGCTTGCCCAAGGCGATGCAAGCGGTCGGGCGTCGTTACGTGGCGCACTTCAATCGGCGTTACATGCGGCGTGGAACGCTGTGGGAGGGCCGCTACAGGGCCACGGTCATCGAGGGCGAGCGCTACTTTCTGCTCGCGACGCGCGTGGTGGAAATGGCGCCGGTCCGCGCGCAACTGGCGGCGTCGCCGCAAGACTACAAGTGGTCGAGTTACAGGCATCACATTGGCGTGACAGTCGATGCGCTCATCTCCGACCATCCGCTTTTCTGGTCGCTCGGCAACACCCCTTTCGAGCGTCAGCACGCTTACAGGGAATTATCCGAGCAGCCGCTCGACGAACGGGAGACGAACCGTCTGCTGCAGGCGACGCTCAAAGGCTGGGTGCTCGGCAGCGACGCGTACCGCGAATGGGCCGCGCGCGCCGCCAATCGGCGCGTGTCGCCGCTGCCCCGCGGACGGCCGCGCAAGGTCCGCGAGACGCCTCAGGCGCAGTAGCAAGCGGGCAGTATGTATCGGAAAGTTGAACGGCGGCGTCCCGTCATTGCACGAACGCCGTTTGTTTTTTGCCTTAAACGTTGCGGCCCCATTTTAATGGGGCGTCGATGCACCATATCGGTAATAGGTGCCAGATCATCACGTTTTATTTGCCATCTTTTTGATTCGTCGCGTATATTTCGATTTCCGGCGTTTTTTGCGATGCAGCGCGCGCAGTGCTGAAGTAGCTGCGCGCCTTGTGCCGCAAGGGAAAGAGCCCCGGGCGACAACAAAACGATGCAACGGCCAGTCGGCCCCTCACAGTAGAGACGGTGTCCCCATGAACGATCATCAGCAGCCGGCATTCGGTTCGCTTCCCGCCGCGCAGGGCATGTACGATCCTGCGAACGAACATGACGCTTGCGGCGTCGGCTTCGTCGCCCATATCAAGGGTAAGAAGAGCCACGAGATCATTCAGCAGGGTCTCAAGATTCTTGAGAATCTCGACCACCGCGGCGCGGTCGGCGCGGACCCGCTGATGGGCGACGGCGCGGGCATCCTGATTCAAGTGCCCGACGGCTTCTACCGCGAGGAAATGGCCAAGCAGGGCGTGACGCTGCCGCCCGCGGGTGAATACGGCGTCGGCATGATCTTCCTGCCGAAGGAGCATGCGTCCCGTCTCGCGTGTGAGCAGGAACTGGAGCGCACCGTGAAGGCGGAAGGCCAGGTCGTGCTCGGCTGGCGCGACGTGCCGGTCGACTCGAACATGCCCATTTCCCCGGCCGTGAAGGCGAGCGAGCCGCTGATCCGCCAGATTTTTATCGGGCGCGGCAAGGACGTCATCGTGACGGACGCGCTGGAACGCAAGCTCTACATCATCCGCAAGACCGCGAGCCACCGCATCCAGGCGCTCAGGCTGAAGCACGGCAAGGAATACTTCGTGCCGTCGATGTCCTCGCGCACGGTCGTCTACAAGGGGCTGCTGCTGGCCGGTCAGGTCGGCGTGTACTACCGCGACTTGCAGGACGAGCGCGTGGTGTCGGCACTCGCGCTGGTTCACCAGCGGTTCTCGACCAACACGTTCCCCGCATGGGAACTGGCGCACCCGTACCGCATGATTGCCCACAACGGCGAAATCAACACGGTGAAGGGCAACGTCAACTGGCTGAACGCGCGCACCGGCGCAATCGCGTCCTACGTGCTCGGCGACGACCTCCCGAAACTCTGGCCGCTGATCTATCCGGGCCAATCGGACACCGCCTCGTTCGACAACTGTCTCGAACTGCTCGTGATGGCAGGCTATCCGCTCGTCCACGCAATGATGATGATGATTCCCGAGGCATGGGAACAGCACACGCTGATGGACGACAACCGCCGCGCGTTCTACGAATATCACGCCGCGATGATGGAGCCGTGGGACGGCCCCGCGGCAATTGCATTCACGGACGGCCGCCAGATCGGCGCGACGCTCGACCGCAACGGCCTGCGCCCGGCGCGCTATATCGTGACCGACGACGACCTCGTGATCCTCGCGTCCGAAGCCGGCGTGCTGCCCATTCCGGAATCGAAGATCGTCAAGAAGTGGCGTTTGCAGCCCGGCAAGATGTTCCTGATCGATATGGAACAGGGCCGCATCATCGAGGACAAGGAGCTCAAGGACAACCTCGCGAACGCGAAGCCGTACAAGAGCTGGATCGACGCCGTGCGCATCAAGCTCGACGAGATCGAGCCGAAGGCCGAAGACGTCGAAACGCAGCGCCGCGAGGCCGCCGCGCTGCTCGACCGCCAGCAGGCCTTCGGCTATACGCAGGAAGACCTCAAGTTCCTGATGGCGCCGATGGCGCAATCGGGCGAAGAGGCCGTCGGCTCAATGGGCAACGACTCGCCGCTCGCGGTCATGTCCAGCAAGAACAAGACGCTCTATCACTACTTCAAGCAGCTTTTCGCGCAGGTGACGAACCCGCCGATCGACTCGATCCGCGAAAACATGGTGATGTCGCTCGTCTCGTTCATCGGGCCGAAGCCGAACCTGCTCGACACGATCAACATCAACCCGACGATGCGCCTCGAAGTGTCGCAGCCAGTGCTCGACTTCAAGGACATCGCGAAGATTCGCGCGATCGACACGTACACCGGCGGCAAATTCCGCTCCTACGAACTGAGCATCTGTTATCCGGTTGCGTGGGGCAAGGAAGGCGTGGAGGCGCGCATTGCGTCGCTGTGCGCGGAAGCCGTCGATGCCGTGAAGTCAGGCTACAACATCCTGATCGTTTCGGACCGCAAGACGGACCGCGATAACGTTGCGATTCCTGCGCTGCTCGCTACGTCCGCCATTCACACGCATCTCGTGCAGCACGGCCTGCGCACGAGCACGGGCCTGGTCGTCGAGACCGGCTCCGCGCGTGAGACGCATCACTTCGCGCTGCTCGCGGGCTATGGCGCGGAAGCCGTTCATCCGTATCTCGCGCTGGAAACGCTCGCCAACATGGCCGAGGGGCTGAAGGGCGATCTTTCCGCCGACAAGGCCATCTACAACTTCACGAAGGCGGTCGGCAAGGGCCTGCACAAGGTCATGTCGAAGATGGGCATTTCGACGTACATGTCCTACACCGGCGCGCAGATTTTCGAAGCGGTCGGGCTGTCGTCGGATCTCGTTGAGAAGTACTTTAAGGGCACGGCGTCGAAGGTGGGCGGAATCGGCATTTTCGAGGTGGCCGAGGAGGCAATTCGCCTGCATCACGATGCATTCGGCGACAACCCCGTTCTCGCGACCATGCTCGACGCAGGCGGCGAGTACGCGTACCGGGTGCGCGGCGAAGAGCACATGTGGACGCCCGATGCCATCGCCAAGCTGCAACACTCGGCGCGCAGCAACTCGTATCAGACGTACAAGGAATACGCGCATCTGATCAACGATCAGACGCGGCGTCACATGACGTTCCGCGGCCTGTTCGAATTCAGACTGGACCCGGCGAAGGCGATTTCCCTCGACGAAGTGGAACCCGCGAAAGAGATCGTCAAGCGCTTTGCCACCGGCGCGATGTCGCTCGGCTCCATTTCAACGGAGGCGCACGCCACGCTCGCCATCGCGATGAACCGGATCGGCGGGAAGTCGAACACGGGTGAAGGCGGCGAGGACGAGAACCGCTATCGCAACGAATTGCGCGGCATCCCGATCAAGAACGGCGACACGCTGAAATCGGTCATCGGCAATGAAGTCATCACCGACATTGCGCTGAAGGACGGCGATTCCCTGCGCTCGAAGATCAAGCAGGTCGCGTCCGGCCGCTTCGGCGTGACGGCGGAATACCTCGCGTCGGCGGACCAGATCCAGATCAAGATGGCGCAGGGCGCGAAGCCCGGTGAAGGCGGCCAGTTGCCCGGTCACAAGGTGTCGGATTACATCGGCAAGCTGCGTTATTCGGTGCCGGGCGTGGGTCTCATTTCGCCGCCGCCGCACCACGACATCTATTCGATCGAAGACCTGGCGCAACTCATTCACGATCTGAAGAACGTGAATCCGCAGTCGAGTATTTCGGTGAAGCTGGTGTCGGAAGTGGGTGTCGGGACGGTGGCGGCGGGCGTCGCGAAGGCGAAGGCGGATCACGTCGTGATCGCGGGTCACGACGGCGGCACGGGCGCATCGCCGCTGTCGTCGCTCAAGCACGCGGGCACGCCGTGGGAGCTCGGCCTTGCCGAAACGCAGCAGACGCTCGTGCTGAACCGCTTGCGCGGCCGTATCCGCGTGCAGGCGGACGGTCAGATGAAGACCGGCCGCGATGTCGTGATCGGCGCGCTGCTCGGCGCGGACGAGTTCGGCTTCGCGACCGCGCCGCTCGTCGTCGAAGGCTGCATCATGATGCGCAAGTGCCATCTGAACACGTGCCCGGTCGGCGTCGCGACGCAAGACCCGGTGTTGCGCGCGAAGTTCACGGGCCAGCCGGAACATGTCGTCAACTTCTTCTTCTTCATTGCCGAGGAAGTGCGTGAAATCATGGCGCAACTCGGCATCCGCAAGTTCGACGATCTGATCGGGCACGTGGAACTGCTCGACACCAAGAAGGGCGTCGAGCACTGGAAGGCGAAGGGCCTCGACTTCTCGCGCATCTTCTATCAGGTGCCGGTTGGGGAAGACGTCGCGCGCAAGCATGTCGATGTGCAGGATCACGGTCTCGACAAGGCGCTGGACCACGTGTTGATCGAGAAGTCGAAAGCGGCGATCGAGAAGGGCGAGCATGTCTCGTTCATCCAGCCGGTGCGCAACGTGAACCGCACGGTCGGCGCGATGCTGTCCGGCCTGATCGCGAAAAAGTACGGCCACGACGGCCTGCCTGACGACACCGTCCACATTCAGTTGAAGGGCACTGCGGGCCAGAGCTTCGGCGCGTTCCTCGCGAAGGGCGTGACGCTGGATCTCGTCGGCGACGGCAACGACTACGTCGGCAAGGGGCTGTCGGGCGGGCGCATCATCATTCGCCCGACCAACGATTTCCGCGGCAAGTCGGAGGAAAACATCATCTGCGGCAACACGGTGATGTATGGCGCGATCGAAGGCGAGTCGTACTTCCGCGGCGTCGCGGGCGAGCGCTTCTGCGTGCGTAACTCGGGCGCGACGGCGGTCGTCGAAGGCACGGGCGATCACGGCTGCGAATACATGACGGGCGGCACGGTGGTGGTGCTCGGCGAGACGGGACGCAACTTCGCGGCGGGCATGTCGGGCGGCATCGCCTTCGTGTTCGACCCGGACGGCACATTCGCCGCCAAGTGCAACAAGGCGATGGTCGCGCTCGATCCCGTGCTGCAACAGGCCGAACAGGAGCGCACGGTGGATCGCGCGCTTTGGCATACCGGCCAGACGGACGAAGCGCTGCTGAAGGGTCTCATCGAACGTCACTTCCAGTTCACCGGTTCGCCGCGTGCCAAGGCGTTGCTCGAAAACTGGGATGCATCGCGCCGTCAATTCGTGAAGGTTTTCCCGACCGAATACAAGCGCGCGCTCGGCGAAATGGGCGCGAAGAAGGCGAAGCAGGCACTGGCGGCCTGAGCCCGGACGAGACTCAAAAGTCAAAAGGCTTTTCCGCGCGGCGCTTGCGCTGCGTGGGAAAGCGCATTCCTCACCATACATTGAGAAAGTAGAGAACCACATGGGCAAGGCAACCGGTTTTCTCGAGTTCGAACGCCGCCACGAGGCGTACGAAGCACCGCTGACCCGCGTCAAGCATTACAAGGAATTCGTCGCCGCGCTGACGGACGACGACGCCAAGGTTCAGGGCGCACGCTGCATGGATTGCGGCATTCCGTTCTGCAACAGCGGCTGTCCGGTCAACAACATTATTCCGGATTTCAACGATCTCGTCTTTCGGCAAGACTGGAAGACCGCAATCGAAGTCCTGCATTCGACGAACAACTTCCCGGAGTTCACGGGCCGCATTTGCCCGGCGCCGTGCGAGGCTGCGTGCACGCTCGGCATCAACGAAGATCCGGTCGGCATCAAGTCGATCGAGCGCAAGATTATCGACAAGGCGTGGGAAGAAGGCTGGGTTGCGCCGCAGCCGCCGAAGCACAAGACGGGCAAGAAGGTGGCCGTCGTCGGTTCCGGCCCGGCGGGGCTCGCGGTCGCGCAGCAACTGGCGCGCGCCGGGCACGAAGTCGTCGTGTTCGAGAAGAACGATCGCATCGGCGGACTGCTGCGTTATGGCATCCCCGATTTCAAGCTGGAAAAGTGGCTGATCGACCGTCGCATGCGGCAGATGGAAGCGGAAGGCGTGTCGTTCCGCACGAACGTGTTCGTCGGCCGCGACCCGCTGCCGGCGCACATCGGCAATACGGCGAAGGAAAGCATCACGCCGGACGAGCTGAAGGAGCAGTTCGACGCGGTGGTGGTCGCGGGCGGTTCGGAGACGCCGCGTGATCTGCCGGCGCCGGGGCGCGAACTGGAAGGCATCCACTACGCGATGGAGTTTCTGCCGCAGCAGAACAAGGTCAACGCGGGCGAAAAGCTGGCGGATCAACTGGTCGCCAAGGGCAAGCATGTCGTCGTGATCGGCGGCGGCGATACGGGCTCGGATTGCGTCGGCACGTCGAACCGACATGGCGCGAAGAGCGTGACGCAGTTCGAACTGCTCGCGCAGCCGCCCGAGGCAGAGAACAAGCCGCTCGTGTGGCCGTACTGGCCGATCAAGCTGCGCACGTCGTCGTCGCACGAGGAAGGCTGCGAGCGCGACTGGTCGGTGGCGACAAAGCGCTTCGAAGGCAAGAACGGCAAGGTGGAGAAGCTGATTGCGTCGCGCGTCGAATGGAAGAACGGCAAGATGCAGGAAGTGCCGGGCTCCGAGTTCGAGATGAAGGCCGACCTGGTACTGCTCGCGATGGGCTTTACGCAGCCGCTTTCGCCGGTGCTGGACGCATTCGGCGTCGACAAGGACGCGCGCGGCAACGTGCGTGCTTCTACCGAAGGCGAGAAGGCGTATTACACGTCGGTGGACAAGGTGTTCACCGCGGGCGACATGCGGCGCGGGCAATCGCTCGTCGTCTGGGCGATTCGCGAGGGAAGGCAGTGCGCGCGGTCGGTGGATGCGTATTTGATGGGGGCGAGTGAGTTGCCGCGGTAGGTGCTGGCGGATGGTTCAAAGCACGAAGGCCACGGATCTCCGTGGCCTTCTGCGTTATTGGAAGCGGCAAGGCAGCCTCAAGCCTCCACCAACGCCCTCTCGATCTCGATCCGGTAATCGTGAAACAGCGCCACCGATTCCCTGTGCGCCACACTCAGAAACGCGGCGTTCGGCAGGCGTTCGACGAGCGCGTTATAGATGTGCAGTTCGTTGTCGGCATCGAGCGCGCTGGTTGCTTCGTCGAGGAAGACGAAGTCCGGCTTGTGCAGCAGCACGCGCGCCGCCGCCAGCCGTTGCTGTTCGCCCGGCGACAGGCTCCGCGCCCAGTGCGCGTTCTCGTCGAGCCGGTCCGCGTACGCGCTCAGATTGCACGCACGCAACGCCTCGCGCGATTCGTCGTCGCCGAACGTTCCGCCCGGCGACGGATACGATAGCGCCGCGCGCAGCGTACCGATCGGCAAGTAGCTTTGCTGCGGGATGAACATCAGCTTCGCGTCGACGGGCGCGTCGATGGTGCCGTCTCCGAACGGCCAAAGGCCGGCGAGCGCGCGCATCAACGTGCTCTTGCCCGACCCCGATGGCCCGACGACGAGCCAGCGCGACCCCGGCTCGATCGACACATCCGACACGCGCGAGAGCGGCGTGCCGTTCGGCAGCGCGAGCATCAGGCCATTCGTCGTCAGCGTTCGCCCGCTCGTGTAATGCAGATTGATGCCGCCGTGCTCCGTCGCCGGCGACGTTTCCTCGCGGATATGCGTCGAGCGCATCACGCGCTTGAATTCGCGCAGACGGTTGACGGTCGCGCGCCATTCGACCAGCGTCGAGTAACTGTTGATGAACCACGAGAAGGAATCGCTCACCGTGCCGAACGCCGATGAAATCTGCATCAGCACGCCGAACGAAAACGCGCCTGCGAAGTAACGCGGCGCGGCAACCATGATCGGAAAGATGATCGCGATCTGTCCATAGAAGCTCAGCACGAAGGTCATGCGTTTCGTGTACTTCATGATGAGCCACCAGTTGTCGCGGATGCGCTGAAAGATGGTCTTCGCGTTCGCCGTCTCGGTGGCGATGCCATCGTAGAAGGCGATCTGTTCGGCATTTTCGCGCACGCGAATCAGGCCGAAGCGGAAGTCCGCCTCCACCTTCTGCTGCTGATAATTGATCGACACCAGCGGATGCCCGACCTTCTGGATGATGAGCGAGCCGACGATCGCGTACAGCGCCGCCGCCCACACCATATAGCCAGGAATGACGAGCGGCTTGCCGAACACGGTAAGCGTCAACGCGCCCGCGATGGTCCACAGGATCGTAATGAACGTAACCAGCGTAACGAGCGTGGAAAGCAGGTCGAGCGAGAGCGTCAGCGTAGTGGTCGCGAAGGATTGCAGGTCGTCGCTGATACGCTGGTCGGGGTTATCCGCGAGGCGGTCGCGCTCGATCCGATAAAACGCGCGGTCGCCGAACCATTGCTCCAGATACTTGTTCGTGAGCCATTGCCGCCAGCGGAACGCGAGCATCTGGCGGAGGTATCGCCCGTAAACGGCAAGCAGGATGTACGCGAACGCAAGGCCCGTGAAGATCAGCAACAGGTGCGGAAAGTCCCGGACGTTCTTGTTCTGCAGCGCGTTATAGAAGTCCGCGTTCCAGCTATTGAGCCGCACGTTGATCCACACGACGGTCATGTTGATCGCGATGATCGCAACCAGCAGTCCCCATGCAATGCGGCGCTCTTCCGAGACCCAGTACGGCTTGATGAGGCTCCACGCGGAGACTTCGTCCGCCTTCTGCTGCGTGTTTTCGGAAATAGAGTTCGCCATGACCTTCCTGCTGGTGCGCCGGATCGCCGGCGGGTTGAAACGTTTCGCTGCGGGTCCGAACGCGCGGCGGTGAATGCGCGCGGTCCGTCCCAGCCTCGCAGATTGTTGCGATGTTGCCTTAACTGTCGCTTAATTCCGCGCGACCGTTCGATGGTTCCATGTTCGGGGCATTGTGCCAGACTGCCGCAAACCGCGGCCAAAGCCTACGCCCCACGACCCTGCCCGCACGGGCAATCCCGGTTTGCAGCGGCTTTGGCTTTTATGCTCTAATGACCTTCGACGAAACAGGGGTGCTTCGCGCGCATCGTCACCGAAAACGGTGGTGGAGCGCGGCGAGGCTGAGAGAGACCCTTTGCACCCGATCCGGGTAATACCGGCGAGGGAAGTTTCCGGAGAACGCGCGGTGCTCGCGCCTTTCCTCCAGTCTCTTCCAGTCCTCCTTTCCGCCCAATGCGTCTCGCCTGACGCCGGGCCGGTCTCTCCGCTGATTCGTCCTTTGTTCAAGCATGAGTCTGCCGCTTCGTGCGGCGACGGTCGTCTTGCGCGCCGCGTACTGTGCGGGCCGCGGGAGACCGGATGGGGAGGCATCGGATAGTGAATAGCATCGATCAGGCCGTCGCGCCGGGGCCGGATATCGCCGTGATCGGCGGCGGGCTCGTTGGGCGGCTCGTCGCGTGGCAACTCGCGGGCGCGGGGCATCGCGTTTCGCTTTACGAGCGTGGCGATGCGTCCGGCGCGCAATCGGCCGCGTGGGTCGCCGCTGCGATGCTGGCGCCGCTCGCGGAAGCGGCGAGCGCGGAGCCGCCCGTCGTCGAACTCGGCGCGGCATCGCTCGCGCGCTGGCCGGATGTGCTCGCGGCGTTGCCGGAGCCCGTGTTCTTTCAGCGCAACGGGACGCTCGTCGTCTGGCACGGCGCGGATCGCGCGGAGGCGCCGCTCTTCGAGCGCAGGCTGCGTGCAAATGCGCCGGCCGCGCTGCTCGATGGCGGTTTCGTGAAGCTCGCGGGCGCGGAAGTCGCGCGCGCGGAGCCCGCGCTCGGCACGCGGTTCGCGCACGGCTGGCTGCTGCCGCACGAAGGTCAGCTCGACAACCGGCAGGCGCTCGCGGCGCTTGCGGCGGGGCTGGCGGCGCGCGGCGTGCGCACGCACTGGAACACTCCGGTCGATGCCATGCCCGACGCACGCTGGATCGTCGATTGCCGCGGACTCGGCGGCAAGCCCGCGTGGCCTTCGCTGCGCGGCATCCGCGGCGAGGTGGCGCGCGTGCATGCGCCGGGCATCAACCTTACTCGGCCGGTGCGGCTGCTGCATCCGCGCTATCCGCTCTACATTGCGCCCAAACAGAACAATCTCTATGTGATCGGCGCGACCGAAGTCGAGGGCGAAGACATGTCGCCCGTCAGCGTGCGTTCGGCGCTCGAACTGCTGAGCGCGGCGTTCGCGGTCCATCCGGGATTCGGCGAGGCGCGCATCCTCGAACTCAACTCCCAGTGCCGGCCGACGCTGCCGGACCATCGTCCGGCCATCGTCTGGGACGGCGCGCGAACCATCCGCGTGAACGGTCTATACCGGCACGGCTTCATGATCGCGCCGGAAGTCGCGGATTCGGCGTGTGCGCTCGCGGATGCGCTCGTCGGCGGCGCGGTCCGCGATGCCGCTTCCTTCGCGGAATTCCGCCGCGCCGCGCGCTGGTCCGACTTGCTGCACGGCGCTTTCGCGGCCGTGCTCGCGTGACCGAATCGAGAGACAGAGCCATGAATATCCACATCAATCAGCGCGAGTTCACGTTGCCCGACGCGGCCACCGTCACCGATGCGCTCGCCGCCTTCGGCGCGAAGCCGCCGTTCGCGGTGGCGCTCAACGGCCAGTTCGTCGCGCGCGGCGAGCACGGCACGAAGGCGCTCGCGGCCGGCGACAAGCTCGATGTCGTTTCGCCCGTCGCGGGCGGCTGAACAGAATGAACCTGAACCGGAAACGAAGGATCGAATCATGACCACCCAGACCGCCGTCGACGCCCTCACGCTTTACGGCCAGACGTTTCCGAGCCGCGTGTTGCTCGGCACGTCGCGTTATCCGTCGTTGCAGTCGCTGTCGGATTCCATCGACGCCGCGCGCCCCGGCATGGTGACCGTCGCGCTGCGCCGTCAGTCGGAGACAGGCGAAGCCGGTTTCTTCGACGTGCTCAAGCGCCACGGCGTCGCGCTGCTGCCGAACACGGCGGGCTGCCAGAGCGTGGACGAAGTGCTGACCACGGCCTACATGGCGCGCGAAGTGTTCGACACGCCGTGGATCAAGCTGGAACTGATCGGCGACGACTACACGCTCCAGCCCGATCCGATCGGCCTCGTCGAAGCTGCGGCGAAGCTCGTGCGCGACGGCTTCAAGGTGCTGCCGTACTGCACGGAGGATCTCGTCATCGGCCGGCGTCTGCTCGATGCGGGCTGTGAAGCGCTGATGCCGTGGGGCGCGCCCATCGGCACCGGCAAGGGCGTGACGAATCCCTACGGCTTGCGCACGTTGCGCGAGCGGCTGCCGGATGTGCCGCTCATTGTCGATGCCGGGCTCGGCGTGCCGTCGCACGCGTGCCAGGTGATGGAGTGGGGCTTCGACGGCGTGCTGCTCAACACGGCCGTCTCGCAGGCGACGTTTCCGCCGCAGATGGCGCGCGCGTTCGCGCTGGGCGTCGAGGCGGGACGCAGCGCGTTCCTCGCCGGCCCGATGGCCGAGCGCGACAGCGCTCAGGCGAGCACGCCGGTCGTCGGCATGCCGTTCTGGCACCAGGATGGAGGCGCGGCATGAGCCTGCTCGATCGCGAAGTGTTCTGGCCGCCGGCGGACGAACTGGTCGAAGTTGCCGAGCGAATCCGCGCGCGCCTGGGCGACTGGCCCGCCGCTTCGACGCGCTGGCGCATTTGCCTGACCGCGCCGGAATCGCCGGGTGCGCAGGACCTGATCGTCTATACGGAGCCGCGTGAGTCGGACGTGGAATCGCTCGCGCGCGGCGGGGCGGCGGTGCTCGATGCGCACAACTCGCGGGCGACGCTGACGCGCAACGGCGAGCGCTTCGCGCTGGAAGGCGGATGGTCCGATGACTGGCTGGCCGCGCTCGCCGCGTTCCTCGACTGCAATTTCGAGCCGCACGACGCGCTCGTGCTCGCGCTTGCCTGGCGCAGCGGCGACGAGACAAAGGACGACGCCTGGCCCGTCGATTTCGCGACGTTCCCGCGCGTCGGCGACCTTGCGCCTGCGCCGGAGCCCGGCTTCCCGTCGTGCGCCGACGCGCTGGGACTGTATCCGGTGCTGCCGAGCGCCGAATGGGTCGAGCGCGTGCTCGACCTCGGCGTGTGCACGGCTCAACTGCGCCGCAAGAGCACGGACGCGGACGATCTGCAACGCGAGATCGAACGTTCTGTCGCGGCGGGGCGGCGGCATCAGGCGCGGCTTTTCATCAACGATCACTGGCGCGCGGCCATCGCGTCGGGCGCTTACGGCGTGCATCTCGGTCAGGAAGACGTGCTGACGGCCGATCTCAACGCCATTGCGCGCGCCGGCCTGCGACTCGGCCTCTCGACGCACGGCTACTACGAGATGCTGCGCGCGCTGCACTTCAAGCCTAGCTATCTCGCGCTCGGAGCCGTCTTCCCGACGACGACGAAGGTCATGCCGACGAAGCCGCAAGGACTCGCCCGCCTGCGCCGCTACGTGCAACTGCTGAAGGGCCGCGTGCCGCTCGTCGCGATTGGCGGAATCGACGGGAACGTCATCGCCGATGTTCTCGCGACGGGCGTCGGCAGCGCGGCGGTCGTGCGCGCGGTGACGGAAGCGCCGGACACGGCGTCCGCGGTTTCGTCGCTGCAACAGAAATTTGCGCGGCAATGCTGACAGTTCTGAAAAAACAAGGCGAAGAGGCTTAGGCAAAGCACCGATTGCACGCAGGCCCTATAATGCGGCGTTTTGCGTCAACGGAACTCTTTACCCAGTGCCAGCCTCTCCTGAGACTCTGCTAGAGCTACGCGACGTCGACTTCGGTTACGGCGACCGGCTCGTCCTGTCGAACCTGAACATGCGCTTCTCGCGCGGTCAGGTGGTCGCGGTCATGGGCGGCTCCGGCTGCGGCAAGACCACGACGCTTCGACTGATCGGCGGTCTCGTCAAGGCGAGTCGCGGTCAGGTGCTTTTCGGCGGGCAGGACGTCGGCGCGCAGTCGCGGGACGGTCTTTACGCGCTGCGCCGCAAAATGGGCATGCTGTTCCAGTTCGGCGCGCTGTTCACGGACCAGACCGTGTTCGAGAACGTCGCGTTTCCGCTACGCGAACACACGAATCTGCCCGAAGCGCTCATCCGCGATCTCGTGCTGATGAAGCTCAACGCAGTCGGCTTGCGCGGCGCGCGGGACCTGGCGCCGTCGGAGATTTCGGGCGGCATGGCGCGTCGCGTGGCGCTCGCGCGCGCCATCGCGCTCGATCCCGAGCTCATGATGTACGACGAGCCGTTCGCCGGCCTCGACCCCATTTCGCTCGGCATCACCGCGAAGCTGATCCGCACACTCAACGACGCACTCGGCGCCACGTCCATTCTCGTCACGCACGACGTCCCGGAATCGTTCGCGATCGCGGACTACGTGTACTTCATCGCCAACGGCGGCATTCACGCCGAAGGCACGCCGGCCGAACTGCGCGCGTCCGAGGACCCGACGGTGCGACAGTTCATCGACGGCACGCCCGACGGTCCCTTCAAGTTCCACTACGCGAGCCAGGCGCTCGCGGCGGATTTCGGCATTGGAGGCAAGGCATGATCAGCGCGCTCGGACGCTGGGTGCTCGACGGCTTCGGCACCGCCGGCTACGCAACGCGGATGCTCGCGCGTCTGGTGCTCGAAATATTCCCGCTGCTGCGCCGCCCGCGCCTTGTCACGAAGCAGATCCACTTCGTCGGCAATTATTCGCTGGTGATCATTGCGGTGTCGGGCTTGTTCGTCGGTTTCGTGCTCGGGTTGCAGGGTTACTACACGCTGAATCGCTATGGCTCGGAGCAGGCGCTCGGGTTGCTCGTGGCGCTCTCGCTCGTGCGTGAGCTCGGCCCGGTCGTCACGGCGCTGTTGTTCGCGGGGCGCGCGGGCACGTCGCTGACGGCGGAAATCGGGCTGATGAAGGCCGGCGAACAGCTCACGGCCATGGAGATGATGGCTGTCGATCCCATCAAGGTGGTCGTCGCGCCGCGCATGTGGGCGGGCATCATCGCCATGCCGTTGCTCGCGGCCATTTTCAGCGCGGTGGGCGTGCTCGGTGGCTATGTGGTCGGCGTGCTGCTGATCGGCGTGGATTCCGGCGCGTTCTGGTCGCAAATGCAAGGCGGCGTGGATGTCTGGCGCGATGTCGGCAACGGCGTGGTCAAGAGCGTCGTGTTCGGTTTCGCGGTGACGTTCATCGCATTGTTCCAGGGCTACGAAGCGCGGCCGACGCCGGAAGGCGTCTCGCGCGCGACGACCCGAACGGTCGTGTACGCGTCGCTCGCCGTGCTTGGCCTCGATTTCCTGTTGACCGCGTTGATGTTCAACTGATGTCCAGTTGATGTCCATGTTTGTGGACCCGGCGCGACGTCCTGCGAAGGCGCGGGCGTTGTGAAAGGCACAGACCGTCACGCGCGTTCGGCGACAAGATTCTCTTTGGAAAGACGATGAAAAAGACTGCTCTCGACTTCTGGGTCGGCCTCTTCGTAGTGCTCGGTTTCGTGGCGCTGCTGTTCCTTGCGCTGAAGGCGGGCAACATGAGTTCGCTGTCCTTCCAGCAAACCTATGCGGTTCGGCTCAAGTTCGACAATATCGGCGGGCTCAAGGCGCGCGCGCCCGTGAAGAGCGCGGGCGTGACGGTGGGACGCGTCGGCTCCATCGGCTTCGACGAGAACACGTACCAGGCGGTCGTGACCATCGATATCGACAAGCAGTATCAGTTTCCGAAGGACTCGTCCGCGAAGATTCTGACCTCGGGGCTGCTTGGCGAGCAGTACATCGGGCTGGAGCCGGGCGGCGATCCCGACATGCTGAAGAACGGCGATTCCATCACGATGACGCAATCGGCCGTCGTGCTCGAAAACCTGATCGGTCAGTTCCTCTATAACAAGGCGGCGGATTCCGGCGCTTCCAAGGCGGCGACGCCCGCCGCGCCTGCGCCGGCTTTCCCCGGAGCCGCGAGCGCGATGGGCGCAACCGCTGCACCGGCCCCCGCTAGCGCACCGGCTGCAAGCGCCGCATCGGGCACGGCTCAATAAGGAGAATTCTATGTACGCCATCGGGCTGCGGCGCGTGCTTTTCTCGGCGGCGGCGGTGACGCTTGCCGGTTGCGCGACCGTTACGACGCCAACCAAGGGCGATCCGCTGGAAAGCTACAACCGGACGATGTTCACGATCAACGACAAGGTCGATCAGGTCGCGCTGAAGCCGGTTGCGCAAGCGTACGTGTGGGCCGTGCCGGAGCCGGTGCGCAACAGCGTCACGAACTTCTTCTCGAATATCGGCGACGTCTACATTGCGGCGAACAATCTGCTGCAGTTGAAGGTTGCGGATGGCGTGTCGGACATCATGCGGGTCGCCATCAACACAGTGTTCGGTGTCGGCGGCCTGTTCGACGTGGCCTCGGTCGCTAAGCTGCCGAAGCACTCGGGCGATTTTGGCCTGACGCTCGGCCACTACGGCGTGCCGCCCGGGCCGTATCTCGTGTTGCCGCTGCTCGGGCCGAGCACGGTGCGCGATACGAGCGGGCTCGTGGTCGATTACTTCGGCACGCCGCTGACCTACGTCCGGCCGGATTCCGTAAGCTGGGCGCTGTACGGCGTGAACCTCATCAATACGCGGGCGAATTTGCTCGGCGCAACGGATGTTCTCGCGGATGCCGCGCTCGACAAATACTCGTTCGTGCGTAACGCCTATCTGCAGCGTCGCCAGTATCTGATTGGCGGTGACAACGACAGCGAGAACACGCCGAACTACGATGAAGCGCCGCTGCCGAGCTATGCCGAGCCGGAAGGCGCGGCGGGCGCGGTGGGTGCGTCCGCGACGGCGGTTGCGCCGGCGGCGGCATCCGGCGCCGAGGCGGCCTCGGGCGCGGCGCCTGCTTCGGGTACCGCTGCGGTGCCGAACGCCGCCAGTTCCCCGCATGGCGGGACTGTTCCCGGCAATCAATACGTGCCGCCGCGTGCTCCTGGCTTCCCTTCGTTCCGCTTGCGTTAAGCGCACTGTCACTAACGCGCGGTAACATATCCGACAGCTTTTATTACAGCTTGGCGCGAGCGCTGCCTGAACTTGGTTCAGGCAGCGCACTCCAACCCAGGCTACTTTTTTTGCAGGGTCTGCGATGAAAAAACTCTTCTTGCTTCCTCTCTTTGCCATGCTGATGGCGTTCTGCGGCGCGGCGTCGGCACAAGCTGTCGATACGAACTCGCCCGACGTGATGATCAAGACCATCACGCAACAGGTGCTCGACCAGATCAAGTCCGATCCGCAACTTCAGACGGGCAATGTTCAGCGCATCACCGAGCTCGTCAACCAGAAGATCCTGCCGTACACGGACTTCACACGCACCACGCGCCTCGTCATGGGCCGTAACTGGAACTCGGCGACGCCGGAGCAGCAGAAGCAGATCGTCGAGCAATTCAAGATGCTCCTGATCCGCACATATTCGGGCGCGCTTGGCCAGGTGCGCAACCAGACCATCGAATACAAGCCGTTCCGCGCATCGCCGGCAGATACGGATGTCGTGGTTCGCTCGGTCGTGCTGAACAATGGCTCGCCGGTCGAGCTGGACTATCGCCTGTACAAGACGCCGCAAGGCTGGCGCGTGTACGACATCAACGTGCTCGGCGCATGGCTCATTCAGGCTTATCAACAACAGTTCAGCGAGCAAATCTCGCAACACGGCGTCGACGGGCTGCTGCAATTCCTGACGCAGCGTAATCAGCAACTCGCGAGCGGCAAGGCGTCGTCGTGAGTGCTGTCGGCACCGGCGGCCGGTTCCAGACGGCCGCAACCCTGACCCACGACAGCGCGAACGCCGCGCTCGACGCCGGTCTCTCGCGCATCGCCGCGGGCGCGACCGAGGTCGACTGCGCGCCGCTCCGGCAGTTCGATTCGTCCGCGCTCGCCGTGCTGCTCGCATGGCAGCGCGCGGCGACCGCACGCGGCGCCGCGCTCGGCATCGTCAATATTCCCTCCGGGCTTGCCAGTCTCGCGCAAGCCTATGGCGTCGACACGCTGCTCACCTTCCGACATTGATCCTGTCCTGACTTCTTCAGGCGGCGGCGACGCGTTCAGTCGCCGCAAACAGGATCGCTCCGACGTCGGCTCCACCCGCTTTGCCCTATAATCAAACGTTTTTTCGCGCCACACCCGGCCCCTTTCAGGCGAGCCTGGGTTGTCAAGCGTAAATCCGCACAATCGAGGCGCGGCCGCATGAGGCGCGCGCACTGTCAATGCCAGCCATAGAAATCCGAAACGTCAGGAAGCGCTACAAGGAATTGCGGGCGCTAAAAGGCGTGAGCCTCACGGTGGAAGAGGGCGAGTTCTTCGGCCTGCTCGGCCCGAACGGCGCGGGCAAGACCACGTTGATCAGCATCCTTGCCGGCCTGGCGCGCGCCGATAGCGGCACGATCACCGTGCGCGGTCACGATGTCGTCAGCGATTTCCGGGCGGCGCGACGCGCGCTCGGCGTGGTCCCGCAGGAACTCGTCTTCGATCCGTTCTTTACGGTCCGCGAGTCCTTGCGCATTCAGTCGGGTTATTTCGGCTTGCGCAATAACGACGACTGGATCGACGAAGTCATGGCGAACCTCGATCTCACCGAGAAAGCGGACGTCAACACGCGCGCGCTCTCCGGCGGGATGAAGCGCCGCGTGCTGGTCGCGCAGGCGCTGGTGCATCGGCCGCCTGTCATCGTGCTGGACGAGCCGACGGCCGGCGTCGATGTCGAGCTTCGGCAGACGTTGTGGAAATTCATCTCGCGACTGAATCGCGAAGGCCACACCATCGTGTTGACCACGCATTACCTCGAAGAAGCGGAATCGCTGTGCGACCGTCTCGCGATGCTTCGCCGCGGCGAAGTCGTCGCGCTGGAGCGCACGAGCACGCTGTTGCAGCGCTTCGCCGGCATGCAGCTATATCTGCGCTTTTCGAGCGGCGTGCTGCCGGCCGAATTGCGCCCGCTGGAAGTCGATCCGCACGCGGTATCGGGCGCCCAGCATCTGCTGCGCTTGACGAGCTACGACGAAGTCGAGCCCATTCTGGCGAAGTGCCGCGCCGCCGGCTGCACGTTCGATGAAATCGAAGTGCGCAAAGCGGATCTGGAAGACGTGTTCGTTCAAGTAATGAACGAGCCGGAAGTAGTCGAGGGGCTTTCATGAGCGGTTTCCAGACGTTGTTCTACAAGGAGTTGCTGCGCTTCTGGAAGGTATCGTTTCAGACGGTGCTCGCGCCGGTCGTCACGGCGCTGCTTTATCTCACCATCTTCGGTCACGCGCTCTCGGGGCACGTGCAGGTTTATCCGGGCGTCGGCTATACGAGCTTTCTCGTACCCGGTCTCGTGATGATGAGCGTGCTGCAAAACGCGTTCGCGAACAGTTCCTCGTCGCTGATCCAATCGAAGATCACCGGCAACCTCGTCTTCGTGCTGCTGCCGCCCATCGCGCATTGGGAGATGTTCTTCGCTTACGTGCTGGCGTCGGTCGTGCGCGGGTTGTGCGTCGGGCTTGGCGTGTTCATCGTGACGATATGGTTCATCCCGATGTCTTTTTCGGCGCCGTTCTACATCATTGCATTCGCGATGCTCGGTTCGGCCATACTCGGCACGCTCGGTCTGATAGCCGGCATCTGGGCCGATAAGTTCGATCAACTGGCCGCGTTCCAGAACTTCCTGATCATGCCGCTCACGTTCCTGTCCGGCGTGTTCTACTCGACACATACGCTGCCGCCGCTCTGGCGCGCGGTGTCGCATCTGAACCCGTTCTTCTACATGATCGACGGCTTTCGCTACGGCTTTTTCGGCTTGTCCGACGTGAACCCGCTGATGAGTCTCGGC